>BFBZ01000011.1_pt50 | contig 10493 bp, 10 predicted proteins | sample 1888401 | NCBI WGS metagenome assembly BFBZ01 (sample SAMD00112614, study PRJDB3348) | symbiont metagenome | host: Chara braunii | reverse complement strand
TCCGCGAGGGCGTCGGCCACCTGGCGCTCACGCCCGGCGTGACGGTGGTGCCCGCGGCCGTGTGGGGCACGCACCGGGTGCTGCGGGGCTGGCGGCCGGTCGGCCGCGGCCCGGTCCGCGTGGCCTTCGGGCCGCCCGTCCCGGTGGCGGGGGAGGGGACGCGGCGGGAGCGGGCCCACCGGCTCACCGTCGACGTCCGCGACGCGATCCAGGCCCTGCTCGACCCCATGATCGGCGAGCGGCCGTGATCGCGCACGCGGCCCCGCCCGCCCCCGTGATCGCGGCGCCGGCCGTGAGCTTCGGGCACGTCGCGGTGCGGGTCGGCGCCGGCACCCGGCGGATCGAGGTGCAGTCCGACGGGCGCATCACCGCCCGCCGGTCCGTCCCGCCGGGGCCGCGGCGACTGTCGGTGCCGGTCCCGGTGGGCGTCCACCCGGTGCGGGTCCGCGCGATCGGATCCGGCGGGGCGCGGTGGTCGGCCACCGTGAGGGTGCGGGCGCTGCCGCGGTCGGCGCTGCGCGCCGGGCGGATCCCGGGGTGGGTCGACCGGCGGCTCCAGGGGGACGTCGACCGCCTGGTCGCGGGGATGCCGGCGATCTCGGGCGTCTACGTCCAGCACCTGGTCACGGGGTGCGGCGCGTCGTCGAACGCCGACGCCCAGTTCCCGGCGGCCTCGACGCTGAAGGCGGCGATCCTGGTCGACGCGGTCCGGCGGGGGCGCGCCGCCGACCTGCGGTCGGCGCTCGACCGGATGGTGATCGACTCCGACGATGTCGCCGCCAACAGCGTGCTGGCGACGCTCGGCGGCGGGTCGGGGGACGCGGGCGCCCGCAGCGTCACCGACACCCTCCACGCGCTCGGGCTCGACCGCTCCCTGGTGCGCCGCCCCTACATCATCGAGGACGCCCGGCGGCCGCTGGCGATCCGCACCGATCGCGCCCCCGCGCTCTTCACCAACTTCATCACCACGCCCTACGAGCTGGCCCGCCTGATGGTGGCGATCCACCGCGGCGCGGTCGGCCGCGGCGGCGTCGCCCGGCTCGGCATCGGGACGCGCGCCGCGCGGGCGGAGCTGCTGGCGCGGCTGCTCGACGTGCGCGACCGCACCAAGCTCCCGGCGGGCCTGCCGTCCACGGTGCCGGTGGCCCACAAGACGGGCTACACCGAGGAGGTGAAGCACGACGGCGGGATCGTCTACCTGCGCAGCGGCCCGGTGGTGGCCGCGGTGATGACGTGGAGCGCGTCCGGGGTGGGGGACGCCTCCGGCGACCGCTTCATCGCCGAGGTCGCGACGGCGGCGCGGCACCGGCTCGGGAACGGCGGCGTCTGCGACGGACTCCCGCTGTCGCCGGGCCGCGGCGGCGCCCGGTAGCCTGCCGCGCGCTGACGACGACGCGGGGGGACCTGTCCTGATGGCGGTCGCGGGCTGGTACGACGATCCGACGCGGGCGGGGCGGCGCCGCTACTGGGACGGCGGGGCGTGGACCTCCTACGTCAGCGACGGCGGACCCACCGCCAACGACCCCGTCCCCACACCCGCGCCACCCCCGCCCGCGACGGCGGGCGGGAGCGCGCCGCCGCCGCCCGTCGCCGCCGGCGACGCAGGCGCGGCCGCCGCGCTCTCGGGGCGCGGCCAGTACCCGTGGACCCCGCTCGGCCGCGCCGGATTCGGCGTGGCCTCCGCCGGGGGGATCCTGACCGCGGCGACCGCGGGCTCCACCGTGGTGGAGCAGGAGCCCTTCGGCTACATCGAGGTGGCGGGCGGCTCGTGGATCGGGGTGGTCGCCGCCGTGCTGGGCGTCGCGGCCGCCGCCGCGCCGTGGCCGTGGGCGCGCCTGACGGGCGTGGGCCTCACCAGCCTGTTCGCGCTGCTGGTCTCGTTCGCGCTGATCGGGTTCCGCACGTCCGACGACCTGGTGGCGGGCGTCCACATCTCGCTCGGCTCCGCCGGCTGGCTCATGTTCGTCAGCGCGCTGCTGCTGTTCCTCGGGACGGCTCTGGCCCTCGTGGGGCTCCGGCGGCCGGCGAAGGGGCCCGACCCGTCCCTGGCCCCGAAGGACGGCAAGGGGGTGGCGTCGCTCGTGCTCGGGATCGTGGGCGTGATCCTGCCGTTCCTGTCCGCGCCGGCGATCGGCCTGGGGCTGTTCGCGATGGACGACGTCCGCGTGAGCGGCGGCCGGGTCGGGGGGCGCGGGTTGGCGGTCGCGGGATTCGTGCTGGGGATCGTGTCGCTCAGCCTCTGGGGGCTGGGCCTCGTGCTGGGGATGCTGCTCGCCCAGCCCTGAGCCGGGGGCGGCGCCGCTCGATGGTGGCCCGCCACTCGATCCGGCCGAGCAGCCACAGCACCGCGAACAGCGCGACGAGCCCGAGCGCGATCGGCACGGGGCCCACCCAGTCGCGCAGGCGGTCGGCCAGCTCGTCGGCGGCGGTGCCCGCGACGGCCACCCCGAACCCGAACGTCACGAGGCGCCCCGCGAGGCACGCACCGAACACCAGCGCCAGGTTCACCCGGAGGATCCCGGCCGCGGTGTAGAGGGCGCCGGACGGCGGCGGGGACACCGCCAGCAGCGAGGCGACGCCCCAGGTGGAGCGCCGGCCGTGCAGCTGCTCGCCCAGGTAGGCGATGTTCTCCCGCGCCCCCGCCGACATCAGGCGCGGGCCCAGCACCCGCGTCCACGCCGCCAGGATCGTCCGCCCCAGGGCGGCGCCGACCGCGGTGGCCACGACGATGCCCACCGGGTCCACGTCGAGCTGCACGCTCAGGTATGCGGCGACCAGCCACGACGGCGGCATCGGCAGCGGCGTCGCGTTCATCGCGGCGAGCAGGGCGACGGCCAGGAGGTACTCCACGTCGCCGAGCGTAGCCCGGCGTCGGAGGTTCTCGCCGGTTTCGTGGCCGGCGGGCCAGTTGCAGGCGTGTCCGGGCGGGGTACGCCGTTGGTGACCGGAACGCGACAGAGGGAGCACGGCATGACCAGCACCCCACGGCGCACCGAGTCCCGGACCATCGGCGAGGAGATCCGCGCCAGCGCGGGCCGCTCGCCGCACGAGGGGATCGAGGACGCGACGCCGATCACCGGCGCCTCGCGCGCCACCGCCCCGCCGCGGCCGCCGCGCCGCCGCCGGCGCCCCACGGAGACGCCCCCGCTGCCGCCGGGGACCAGATGACGCCGCCGGCGGCCTGGCCGGTGCCGGCGTGAGCGGGCACTGGTCGGACTGGCGGAGCGGCGCGCCGGCCCACACGCTCGGCGTGGAGGAGGAGCTGATGGTGCTGGGCGGGCAGCGGCTCCAGCTGGAGCCGGCCGGCCCGCGCGCCGCCGAGGCGCTGCCGCCCCACCTGCGCGCGGTGGTCTCGGTGGAGACGCACGCCTCGGCGCTGGAGATCCACACGTCCGTGCAGGAGCGGGTGGCGGACGCGGCCGCCGAGCTGGCGGGCCTGCGCGCCGAGATCGCGGGCGAGCTGGAGGCCATGGGCCTGCGGGCCGCGAGCGCCGGCACCCACCCGCTGTCGCTGGGGCTCGACACGCCCGTGACCCAGCAGGACCGCTACCAGGATCTGTACCGGTCGCTGGGGGAGCTGGCCCGGCGCGAGCCGACCTTCGCGCTCCATATCCACGTGGGCCTGCCGACGCCGGAGGCGGCCCTGCGCGCATACGACAGCCTGCGCCCCGCGGTTCCGCTGCTGATCGGGCTGGCGGCGAACTCGCCGTTCTGGCGGGGTCGCGACAGCGGGCTGGCGTCGGCGCGGACGTTCGTGTTCGGGGCGTTCCCGCGCACCGGCCTGCCGCGCGCGTTCGCGACCTACGCGCAGTACGTCGCGGCGCTCGACGCCCTGATCGGCGCGGGCGCCATCGCCGACCACACGTTCGTGTGGTGGGACCTGCGCCTCCAGCCGCACCTCGGGACGATCGAGATCCGCGCGATGGACGCCCAGATCGAGGTGTGGGAGACCGCCGCGCTGGTGGCCCTGGTGCAGTGCCTGGTGCGGTCCGGGGCGGAGGAGGGGCCCGGCGAGGCGCCGCCGCCGGAGGTGCTGGACGAGAACCGCTTCATCGCGGCGCGGGACGGCGTCCAGGCCTGCCTGATCGACGAGGGCCGGCCGACGCCGCTGCCGGTGCTGCTCGACCGGCTGCTCGCCCGCCTCGCGCCGCACGCGGAGGATCTCGGGTGCGTCGCGGAACTGGAGGCGGCCCGCGGCCTCGCGCGCGAGAACGGCGCCGCCCGGCAGCGCCGGGCGGCGGCTGAGCTGGGCGTCACCGGGATCGCCGGCGCGCTGGCCGACGCCTACGCGGCGCCGGCGACGCGCGACGCGGTGGGGTCGGGCAGCGCGGAGCCCGTGGCCTAGCGGCGGCCGCGGCCGAAGTCCTGGCCGCCGGGGGCTGCCGCGCGCACCCGTGCGAGCTCTGCGGTCGCGGCGGGGACGGCCTCCGGCTCGCGGTCCTCGACGGGCGGCTCGATCCGCTCGATGCGGCGGGCCAGGACGTTGATGTTGCGCTCGCGCCGCTCCAGGCGGCCCCACGCCACCAGCAGCGGGTCGCCCCGGACGGCGGCGCGGTGGCGCTCGTACACCTCGGGGCGCACGATCACGTTGACCATCCCCGTCTCGTCCTCCAGCAGCAGGAACGCGATGCCCCCGGCGGTGGCGGGGCGCTGGCGGGCCACCACCAGCCCGGCGACGAGGACGTCGGTGCCGTGGGGGGTCTCGCGCAGCTGGGCGGCGGTGCGGACGCCGGGCGGCAGCCCGTGCCGGACGAGGGTGACGAGGTGCCAGCCGGTGGAGAGCCCGGTGGTCTCGTAGTCGGCGACCACCCGCTCGAACCGGCCGGGCTCGGGGAGCGGCGGGGCGGGGGCGGCGGGGATGGGCAGGGCGAGCTGGGTGCCGGCGGCGGTCGCCCGGGGGCGGGCGAGCACGCCGAGCTCCCACAGCATCGCCCGCCGCGGGCGGTCCATCACGTCGCACGCGCCGGACTTCACGAGCTGGGCGATCTGCTCGCGGCGCAGGTCGGCGCGGGCGGCGAGGTCGGCGATGTCGCGGAACGGGCCGTTCGCCTCCCGCTCGGCGACGAGGCGGGCGGCGGCGTCGGCGCGGACGTCGCGGACGTAGCCGAGGCCGATCCGCACCGCGCCGTCCTCCATCCCGCAGTGGGCATCGGAGCGCGCCACACAGGGCGGCAGCACCCGCACGCCGCGGCGCTGGGCGTCGCGGACGAGGCTGGCGGGCGGGTAGAAGCCCATCGGCTGGGCGTTGAGGAGGGCGGCGAGGAACTCGGCGGGGTAGCGCTGCCGCAGCCAGGCGCTCTGGTAGGCGAGGACCGCGAACGCCGACGAGTGGGCCTTGGGGAACCCGAAGTTGGAGAAGCCGATCAGCTTCGTGAAGACGGTCCGGATCGTCTCGTCGTCGACGCCGCGGCTCCGGGCGCCGTCGCGGAAGTCCTTCCAGAGGGCGATCATCGCCTCGCGGCTGCGCTTGCGGCTCATCGCGCGGCGCAGCGCCTCCGCCTGGCCGGGGGTGAACCCGGCGAGCGCCATCGACACCTCGAGCACCTGCTCCTGGAACACCACCACGCCGAGCGTCTCCCGCAGGCAGTCGGCCAGGAGGGGGTGGTCGTAGGGCGGCTCGAAGTCCGGGTCCTCCCGCCGCATGCGCCGGTGCTTCACATAGGGGTGGACGGCGCCGCCGCTGACGGGCCCGGGGCGGATGAGGGCGACCTGGATGGTGAGGTCGTCGAGGTCCTCGGGCCGCGTCTGCAGGAGGCTCTGCATCTGGGCGCGGCTCTCGATCTGGAACACGCCGACGGTGTCGGCGTCCTGGATCTCCTCGTAGACGGCGGGGTCGGTGAACCCGATGCGCGACAGGTCGACGGACCGGCCGCGCTCCCGGGCGATCATGTCGATGCATTCCTCGACCGCCGACAGCATCCCCAGGCCGAGCAGGTCGATCTTCACGAAGCCGGCGTCCGCGCAGGAGTCCTTGTCCCACTGGCAGATCTGCCGGCCGGGGAAGGCGGCGGGCACGACGGGGACGAGCTCCACGAGGGGGCGGGCGCTGACGACCATGCCGCCCGAGTGCTGCGACAGGTGCCGGGGGAGGCCGCCGGCCTGGCGGGCCAGGAACGCGAGGGCCCGCCAGCGGGGCGACGCGAGCTTGGCCTCGCCGTCGGGCAGGCGGGCGAGCTCGTCCTCCACGGCGTGGGCCGACGACCAGCCGTCGGAGAGTCGGGCGAGGCGCTCGATGTCCGCTTCCGGCAGGGCCAGCGCCTTCCCCAGCTCGCGGATGGCCATGCGGATGCGGAATGTGGGGAACGCGGCGACGAGCGCGGCGTGCTCGTGCCCGTAGCGGGCGATGATCTCCTCGATCAGGCGCTCCCGGACGTCGCGGGGGAAGTCGAGGTCGATGTCCGGCACCGACGCCATGTCCCGGTTGAGGAAGCGGCCGAGGAACAGCCCGTTCTCGACGGGGTCGATGTGGGACAGGCCGGTGAGGTAGCAGACGATCGACCCGACGGACGACCCACGCCCCCGGCCGGGCGGCAGCCAGCGGCGGGCGGAGCCGGCGGGGCGCACCTGCAGCGCCACCTCGCGGGCGAGCTCCAGGACGTCGCGGTGGAGGAGGAAGAACCCGGCGAGGTCGTGGTGGGCGATGAGGGCGAGCTCCTCGTCCAGCCGGGCGCGCGCGGCGGCCCGCTTGCCCGCGTTGGGGTAGCGGGCGCCGAGCTGGTGGGCGCAGAGGGCGGCGAGGGCGTCCTGGGCGGTCTGGCCGGGGTGGGAGCCGACGAAGTCGGGGAAGCGGTAGCCGAGGTCGCGGGTGAGGTCGAACTCGAGGCGCTCCGCCACCCGGAGGGTCTGGGAGACGGCGCCGGGGTGGCCGTCGAAGCGGGCGGCGGTCTCGGCGGGCGGGCGCAGGACGGCCAGGTGGTTGCCGCGGCGGGCGTCCTCGGAGCCGTCGAGGGTCAGGCGGTTCCCGATGGCGACGAACGCGTCCTGCAGCAGCGCCGCCTCTGGTGAGTGGGCGTGGGGGTCGCCGGTCGCCACCGCGGGGACGCCGACCGCCTCGGCCAGGCGCTCCAGGTCGCGCGCGAGGGCCCGGTCCCCGCGGTTGCCGGTCAGCTGGATCTCGACGTGGACGTCCCGGCGGCCGAAGTCGGAGACCAGCGACCGCAGCGCCGCCTCTGCGCCGCGGCGGTCGCCGGCGCGGACGAGGCGGGGCACGAGGCCGTGGCGGGCGCACCCGGTCAGGCACACGAGGCCCTCCGTGCGGCCGGGCTCGGAGAGCGCGGCGCGCTCGAGCGCGGGGGGGACGGCGCGCCGGTCGGGCGGGGGCCGCGTGCCGGCGTGGGCGAGGGTGATGAGGCGGCACAGGTTGGCGTACCCCCGCCCCGTCGCGGCGAGGAGGGTCAGGTGGGACCCGTCCGCCAGCGTCACCTCGGCGCCGGTGATGGGGCGGACCCCGGCCGCCCGGGCGGCGTGGGCGAACGCGAGGGAACCGCACACGCCGTCGTGGTCGGTCAACGCGAGCGCCTCGTGCCCCATCGCCGCCGCCGTCTCGGCCATCTCCTCGGGGGTGGACGCCCCGTCGAGGAAGCTGAACGCCGAGTGCGCGTGCAGCTCGACGTAGGGGGCGGGGGCGGGGCGATCCATCGAACACATGTTCGTCTCCCGGGCGCCCGAGTTCAACACGATCGGCCGTCGCCGGCCGACCGGGGTGGGGTACCTTGCGCGCCGTGGAGATCCCCGAGGGCCTCGACTCACTCCTCGTGATCGTCGTGGTGTCCGCGCTGACGCCGCTGATCGTGGGGCTGCTCCCCGGGCCCCGGGTCCCCGAGGTGGTGATCCTGCTCCTGCTCGGCGTGGTCGTCGGCCCTCACGTGCTGGACATCGCGCAGACCGGCCCCGAGGTCTCGCTGATCGCGAACGTCGGGCTGGGGTTCCTGTTCTTCCTGGCCGGCTTCGAGCTCGACCTGTCGATGCTGCGCGGATCGGAGGGCCGCGCCGCCGGGGTCGCCTGGGCGGTCTCGATCGCCGCGGCGCTGGCCGTCGTCGGGGTCCTGGCCGCGGTGGGCTTCGTGCACGCGTTCCTGCCCGTCTCCATCGCCCTGACGACGACCGCCCTCGGCACGCTGCTGCCGATGCTGCGGGACTCCGGGGAGACCACCGGCCCGTTCGGGCGCGCGATCCTCGCCAACGGCGCGGCCGGCGAGTTCCTCCCCATCATCGCCATCTCCCTCTTCCTCAGCGCGAAGGGCGCGTGGGAGTCGCTGATCCTGCTCCTCGCGTTCGGCGCGCTCGCGATCCTGGTCTCGGTGGCGTCGCGTCACCTCAAGGGGCGCTCGGTGGCCCAGCTCGTGCGGCTCGGATCGGAGACGTCCTCGCAGACGGCGGTCCGCATCGCGGTGGTGCTGCTCGTGGCCCTGCTGTGGCTGGCGGGCGAGCTGGGCCTGGACGTGGTGCTCGGCGCATTCGCCGCCGGGATCGTGCTCCGCGTGACCCTGCCCGATGGCGACGAGGTCCTGGAGCGCAAGCTCGACGGGCTGGCGTTCGGCTTCTTCGTCCCGGTCTTCTTCGTGGTGTCCGGGATGCAGGTGGACCTCCCGTCGATCCTGGACGGCCCGGCGCGGATGTTCATCTTCCTCGCGTTGATCCTCGCGGTCCGGGGGGTGCCGGTCCTCCTGACGTTCCGGTCGCGCCTGCCCGGGCGGGACCCGGTCCGCCTGGGCCTGCTCTCGGCGACGGCCCTCCCGCTGATCGTCGCGATCACCGGGATCGGCCTGGCCACCGGCGAGATGCTCCCGGAGAACGCCGCGGCGCTCGTCGGCGCGGGCCTGCTGTCCGTCCTGATCTTCCCGATGCTCGCCAAGGCGCTCGAGCGCCGGCCCGGCGCCGGCGCGCCGTCCCCGCCCCCGGCCCTCGCCGCCGAGGAGGCGGCCTGACGGCCGCTCCTCACCGCCTGAAGCTGCGCAGCTCCCAGAAGATCCCGCGGCGCAGGTCGCCGGGCGCGAGGCCCTCCGCCGTGACCGCCGCCGCGATCGCCTCCGGCGGGTGGACGTGCACGCGGAACGCGTGCCGGCGGAGCCGCTCCACCGCGTTCACCGCCCCGACCGCCGCCCGCGTCCACCACGCGGCGCGGGGATACGTCATCACCAGCAGGGAACGCGTGTGGGCGGCGGCGGCGCCCGCCAGTCGCGGGCCGTCGGGGTCGCAGCAGACGACCCGGTTCACCACGACGATGTCCGCCGCCGGGACGTCCGAGGCCGTGGCGAGGTCGGCGATCCGGCGCTCGACCCGGTTGCCGAGGCCGGCCCGGTCGAGGAGCTCGCGGGCCGGCGCGTCGTAGGCCGGCGACATCTCCAGCACCACCGCCCGCTCGGCGCCCTCCCTGAGCAGCTCGATCGGCACGGCGCCCACCCCGCCGCCGACCTCCAGCACGCTGCGCCCGCGGACGCCGTGCCCGGTGGCCATCGCGACGACGCGGCGCGACGGCCGGTCGAGCCCACGCCGTGCGTACCGCGACGCGTCACGGCGCGCCACCCGCTCGCTGAAGAACTCCTCGTACGCCCGGTTGCAGCAGCGGCTCACCGCGCCTGCCGTCAGGCGTCGATCTCGGTCCCGAAGTTCGGGTAGCGGTCCGTCAGCAGGCCCATGTAGGCGTGGGTCTGCGCGGTGAACCGGATCGTCCACGCCGTCAGGTTCCGCAGGCCCAGCGGCATCGCGCCGGTGAAGAGGCACGCGACCCACGAGATGATCCCCACGATCTCGATCAGGTAGCCGATGATGGAGCTCACGATCAGCACCGGGATCGCCAGGATGATGCGGAACGCCACCGTCAACCGGTTCTGCGGCGCGGGCGGGGCGATCGACAGGTCCGCGTCGTACGGATCCGTCCCCATGAACCCGGGGTACGGGTCGCCCAGGAACAGCAGGTAGCCGTACACCTGCGTCTGGTACCGCAGGTACTGGGCGATGAAGTCGTGCAGCCCGTCCGGCGTCTGCCCCGAGATCAGCGTCGCGAACCAGCTCGCGATCACCGCGAAGAACACGACGATGCCCCACAGCGCCAGCCAGATCAGGTGGGGGATCACCAGGATCAGGCGGAACGCGACGGTCAGCCGGGTGCGGCGGAGGTCGTCGGTGACGGAGAGGCGGATCGGGTGCTCCATGACGACGACCCTAGATGGGGGAGCGGACGTCAGGCAAATCCGCGCCTGACACCGTCCCGAAACGCGTGAGGGGGGCGCCCGTGCCCCAGGCGCCCCCCTCGGGGTTCCGCGACGCCAGGTGCCCGCCGGCGCCGCAGTGATGTGGTGGTCCGTCCTGCACCACATGCATCGCCCGGAAGGGGATCTCCCAGGCGCGTGCATAGAGAGCGTGCCCATGGTGCTGGTATGCGAAACCGCCACCGAGCGCATAAGGACCCGTTCATGTTGGGCGGTGACAGCAGGCGTGGATAGCATGCCGCCCGCCCGCAACCCGTCCGTCCCGAGGAACCGCAATCCGTA
>BFBZ01002336.1_pt1 | contig 10495 bp, 11 predicted proteins | sample 1888401 | NCBI WGS metagenome assembly BFBZ01 (sample SAMD00112614, study PRJDB3348) | symbiont metagenome | host: Chara braunii | reverse complement strand
GAGATGGACCACGACCTGCGGCAATGCCGCCGGATCGGGAGCGAAGCGTTCGCGCAAGATCGCCATATCGGGCACCGTGCCGGCATCCAGGCCGGCCGTGAGGATGGCGGCGAGATCGGCCTCGCAGCCGCGATCATGAGCAAGAGCCAGCAGATCGACCATCAGCCTGCATGCCGGCCGTTCCGGCATGCGTTCGAGCAAGCGATCGAAGGTTTTGCGGTAGGCTTCGCGTGGAAAGAGCCGGTCGCGGTAGACGAGGCCCAGCAGCGCCATCGGCTTTCGCCTGAGGGCATGGATCACATGGCGATAGTCGACGACATGGCCATGCTTGCCTTTGGCATCGGCGCGCCCGCGCGGCAGGCTCATCAGCGGCGTGCCGCCGATGAACAGCGCGAGCCGGTCATCGTAAAGTCTGACGCGCAGGCGATGACCGATCAGCCGGGAGGGCACGGTGTAGAACACCTTCCTCAGCGTGAAGCCGCCCGACGAGGTCACGGTGACGACCGTCTCCTCATAGTCGCAGGTTCTGCGGCCGGGCAGCGCCTGCAGGCTTGGCCGCTCGGCCTCGATGCGCCTGGCGTCGCGCGCATTCCTGCGACTGATGAGTTCGTCGATGAATCGGCGGTAGGAGCAGAGATCGTCGAAGTCGGCCGTGCCGCGCATCAGCAGGGCGTCCCCGACCGCCTTCTTGAGGTGGCCATGGGGGCTCTCGATCGAGCCGTTCTCGTGCGCGACGCCGCGGTTGTTGCGCGTCGGCTCCATGCCGTAATGGACGCACAACGCGTCATAGCGCCGGGTCAGATCCTCGCGCGCCGCCTTGTCCAGATTGCGGAACGCGGCCGACAGGCTGTCGCTGCGATGTTCCCGAGGGGCTCCGCCCAGCGCCCAAAGTGCGTTCTGGAGCCCTTCTGCGAGTGCGACAAAGCTCTCGCCGCCGAGGATGACATGGACATGCGCGAAGCCCGAGCAGGCGAGCCGAAAGTGATAGAGACGATGATCGAGAGCCGCGCCGGCGATCGTGACGCGCAGCTCGCCCATATCGGTGAAGTCGGACAGCCCCATCCGGCCAGGCTCGTGAACCTGCCGGAAGATGACGTCCTGTTCCGCGCCGTGCAACGCGCGCCACGAGCGGATGCGCCGCTCGATGGTCCGCCGGATGCCGGCGGAGAGCTCGGGATGGCGGCGCTGCATCTCCTCGAAGATCGCGATTGGTCTCAAGCCCGGCGCGGCTTGCAGCATCGGCACGATCTCGTCGTCGAAAATATCGGCCAGCGGATCGGGCCTGCGCCGATCGCGCGTCACGATCTTCTGCGACGGCAGCCGTCGGTCCTGTTCAAAGCGGTAGGCGGTGGTGCCGCTGAACGACGCTTTCGCCGCCGCGACCGGCGGCGCATCCGTCTGTCGGAACTTCATGTAGAGCCTCATCTGGTGATCGGTGACATGGCGGCCGGGCAACGGCTGGATCTCCTGCGAGACGGTCCAGTCCGAATATCCGGTCGGTCGCGATCACCCGACCCCAGCTCCACAAGGGAGACAGAAGGCCGTTCGCCGGGATCGAGCTTCCGGTCGGGCTACGCCCTCCCTACACCTCGATCCCGGCAAAGCCTCCCATCTTGATTGTCGCGCAATTCCCATCCTGATTGTCGCGCCGCATGAAGCATCGATAAACCGAAGGCCATTCCACAGGAGCGTGCGGCGGGAGCACGGGCCGCGACCGCCACACGAAATTTCAATGGCCGGTGTGCCATTCAGAACTGTCAGCGCCAGCTCTTCGACATAGCCACTGAAGACGAGACGATAGCCCTGTCCGGCGGCTGAATAGACTTGATGCAGGCACCCCGCCGGAGTGCAGATGCGTGTCCGGTCAGTGCAACCGAACAAGTCGAAATGCAGGGCTACAAACGCGGGTCTCGACCCCGTGGGAGACAGGTAGCGAGCGAATGAATGTTGGGCCCGAGCGACGCCGCAAACCTGCTCCTGTTGCGCGAGGTTGCGGCGTATGTCCGACGGAAGCTGTCCAATGTGCTCTGCCGCCCACGGATCCTCTGCCCCCAGGCCACCGCGCCCCGCCGCGCCGGTTAATGGCCCGAGCGAACCGAAGAGCAGCGATAGAACGAAGAACCACCATGTTGGACGGGGCACGATTCATTTTAGCACGGCGCCAAGCCGCGACGATAGACCTCTGATTGACCGACGTGGAGCGCATTGTCGCGGCAGAGGTTTGGCAATCGGGCCCCAATTGTGCCCCGCTCTCGACTTAACGGACGCCGTCCGTCGCGCGGCGGCGCAGCCCGTTCGCGGCGAGAACGCTTGGCCTGCCGCGAACGCCTCCTGACCTCTGATGGCCGGAACTGGAATGGTGCAGATAAGAAACGTGTCCATGGACACTTCGGCGCGGCCGCGGCGGACGGAGCGAGTTGGGAATGAATAGGGGAGACCAAGATCATCCTGTTTGGAGCCTTGGGCTTCGGCTGCTGCACTGGCTGACGGTCGTGGCATTGGCGACGCAGATCGCCATGGCCTTCTGGCTGATGGGACGCCCTGGCATGGCGACGCTGCGTTGGCTACCGTTACACATGTCGCTCGGGGCCGCGCTTGCCGGGCTCAACCGCCGAGTGGCGTCGATCCCACGAAACGCATGAACACTGACGATGTGTCGGCGTTGAAAGCCAAGACGTCGTAGGCTTCCGCATCCATGCCCGGCACCTCCATGCCTGGCGACCCGACCGGCATGCCTGGGACCGCAAGACCACGGATCGCCGGCCGTTCTCCCAGCACCCGAACCAGCGCCGCCGCCGGCACATGGCCCTCAATGATGTAGCCATCGACTTTGGCCGTGTGGCAGGACCGCATTGCCGAGGGCACGCCGAGCCTCGCCTTGATTGCATTGACCCGGGTTTCCTCGACGATCCTCGTCGGGAACCCGGCCGCCGCGATATGTTCGGCCCAGGCGCTGCAGCAGCCGCAGGACGGGTCCTTGTGGATGATGACCATCGGCTTCGCATCAGCACGACCCGATCGGATCCCGAAGCCACCCACCAGTGCCAGCGACGCGAGAAGCGATCGCCGATCGAGCGTCATCATGTTCATCTCCGCTTCCCGAGCTATTCGAAATGCTTCAAAATGACCGACTTAGGGCGCCGCGCGAACGGCTGTCCCGTGCCGGCAGTCGCGATCGCTGTCGAACGTATGGGCTACCCTCGTCCCCCGCAGGGTGTTGACGATCCGGACGGATCGGTATGTCTCCCCTTACGCCGTGAGATATACCCCATGCGGGTATGCGTCGCAAGAATTCACCACGGCAGACGCGTCGGGAGATGGAGGCGAACATGACACGGCAAAATGCAGCGGCACGCGGGGCCGGACACAATGTGAAGGATCCCGTCTGCGGCATGGACGTCGATCCGCATACCGCCAAACATCGCACCGAGTACGATGGACGCACCTATTATTTCTGATCGGCGGGATGCGAGACCAGGTTCAAGGCTGACCCGGGGCGCTATCTCTCGGGCGAGGCGGCGACGCCGGCCAAAGCGGCGCCCGAAGGCACCGTCTACACCTGTCCGATGCACCCGGAAATCCGGCAGATCGGGCCGGGTTCGTGTCCGATCTGCGGCATGGCCTTGGAGCCAGTGACCGTATCGGCGGACAGTGCGCCGAACCAGGAACTGATCGATATGACAGGCAGGTTCTGAATCGGTTTGGCGCTTACGGTGCCGGTCCTTCTTTTGGAAATGGGCGCGCATCTGGTCCCTGCACTTCACCGCTTGGTGCCACCGGCGTGGTCGACCTGGATCCAACTGGTGCTCGCAACGCCGGTGGTCCTCTGGGCCGGATGGCCGTTTCTTGTACGTGGCTGGCAGTCACTCATCACACGCAATCTCAACATGTTCACGCTGATCGCCATGGGCACAGGCATGGCCTGGCTCTACAGCGTAGTCGCGACCGTGGCGCCAGGCCTGTTTCCGGCAGGGTTCCGCTCGGGCGACGGCACGGTCGCCATCTATTTCGAGGCGGCGGCGGTCATTACCGTGCTCGTGCTGCTGGGCAGGTGCTGGAACTGCGCGCCCGCGAACAGACCTCCGGTGCCATCCGGGCGTTGCTCGATCTGGCGCCTCGGCGCATCCTTGAAGACGGAGCGGAGGAGGAAGTCCCGCTCGAGGCGATCGCCATCGGCGAACGCCTGCGCGTCCGTCCCGGTGAGAAGGTCCCGGTCGATGGCCTGGTTGTCGACGGACGCTCGGCGGTCGACGAATCCATGGTGACAGGCGAATCCATGCCGGTGACCAAGGCGAAGGACGACGCCGTCATCGGCGGCACGCTCAAACAGTCCGGGGCGCTGGTCATCCGGGCGGACAAGGTCGGCTGCGATACGATGCTGGCGCGCATCGTTCAGATGGTGGCTGAAGCGCAGCGCTCGCGCGCGCCGATCCAGCGCCTCGCCGATACGGTTGCCGGTTGGTTCGTGCCGCTGGTGATCGTGGTCGCGGTGATCGCCTTCGCGGCCTGGGCTGTTGTCGGTCCGGAACCTCGATTGGCCTACGGCCTCGTTGCCGCGGTCGCCGTATTGATCATCGCCTGCCCATGTGCGCTGGGTTTGGCCACGCCCATGTCGATCATGGTGGGAGTTGGCAAGGGCGCCGGCCTCGGCGTGCTGATCAAGAATGCCGAAGCGCTGGAGCGCCTGGAAAAGGTCGACACGTTGGTCGTCGACAAAACCGGCACTCTGACCGAAGGGCTCCCCTCGGTGGCCGCGGTTGTGTCGACCGACCGTTTTGACGAGGCTCAATTGCTGCGCCTCGCCGCTGCCGTCGAGAGCGCATCCGAGCATCCCGTGGCCCTGGCGATCGTGACGGCCGCCGAGGCGAGGGGGCTTGAGCTCCCCTCCGTCGCGGACTTTGATTCTCCCGCCGGCAAAGGCGCCAAAGGCCTGGTCGAAGGGCACCTTGTCGTCCTTGGAAACGCAGCTTTCCTGCGATCCGAGGGCATCGATGTTGCAACCACAAGTGCCGATGCCGATGACCTGCGGCGGGACGGCGCGACGGCGATCTTCGTCGGCATTGACGGCAAAGTCGCCGGCACCATTGCCGTCGCCGATCCGATCAAGGCGACGACGCCCAGCGCCTTGAATGCCCTGCGCAACGAAGGCATCCGGGTGGTCATGCTGACCGGCGACAATCGCACGACCGCTGTTGCGGTGGCGCGCCGCCTCGGAATCGATCAGGTTAGGCTGAAGTTGTTCTGGATCAAAAGGGCGCCATCGTCGAGCGGCTGAAGCGGGACGGGCGCGTCGTCGCCATGGCCGGAGACGGCGTGAACGACGCCCCCGGCGCTTGCCGCGGCCGATGTCGGTATCGCGATGGGCTCGGGAACGGATGTGGCGATCGAAAGCGCAGGCGTCACCTTGCTCAAGGGTGATCTGACCGGCATCGCGCGCGCTCGCCGGCTGTCCGAAGCCACAATGGCCAATATCCGCCACAATCTGGTCTTCGCCTTCATCTACAACGCTGCGGGGGCGCCGGTCGCTGCGGGGGTGCTCTATCCCTCCTACGCCATCGTGCTGTCGCCGATGATCGCGGCAGCGGCCATGGCGCTGTCGTCGGTCAGCGTCATCGGCAATGCGTTGCGTCTGAGGGCGGTCCATATCTGAGCAAGCGGCACGATGCCGCCGCATCAGTTGGGGCGGCTTCTTTGTTGCTCTGGCCGCCCTTCGGGGAGGCGAGGAGCGCGCCGGGGCGCCGCGTCAGCGGCCGCCGTGTTTGAAGCGTTGTCGGTAGCGCAGTCAAGTCGTTCGTGGCACATCCGCCACCGATGTTCACAATTACCCTCTGTATTTCTTGGCTCTCATTTCGTTGAAAAACAGTGTTACTTGATTGTGTCACTCATATTACGAAATATTTCATCGCGGAACAGCCGCTGATTGGCAATTGACGAATTGAAGACATGAGGCGAAAATAGCGAAGCTTGCTATCGCTTGATAGGGAGGGTTCGATGAACATCAAAGCAAGTCTGTTCGCCTTGGCTCTGGTTTCGGTGCTTCCCGCCGCGTCTGTGCAGCCCGTGTTGGCCCAAGGCGCCAGCGACGCCGCAGCAGCCTATTCGGTCGACGAGCGCGCCTTCCTCGATAGGTTCGTCGCCCGGACCGGGATGGCGTCGGCGACGATTCCCGGCAACGTGGCGGTCGGCATGCAAATGCCGGCCAATGTTCAATATCATAATATCGAAGGTCACGCCCGGTTCGTTGGCTACCGCTACACGCACGTCAATAGGAATCACGTGATCGTCGACAGCAATAACCGGGTTATCGCGATCCACCGTCATAATTGAAGTCTGGCGGCCACGAGAATTGCGGCCATCGCCTTTCGAGGCGATGGCCATCATCGCGGCAGTGGTAGCCCGGAGCTGCTGCCAGAGGCCGACGATCAACACGCGGATCGACACCCCAAGGCCCGCGAGTTCAGTCGCGCGAAACGCTCCCCCACTAAGGACCACCCCCATGCACGTGAAGCCACGCACATGAAATTCGGAAAGATGGGTTTGATCGTTGCCTTGGGCCTGGTCTTCCCCGGCGGGGCCAGGGCGCAGGATGCCGCGGCGGGCGAGCGTATTTTCACGCAGTGCCGGGCCTGCCACCAACTCGGCCCCACGGCGCGCAATCTGGTTGGTCCGCAGTTGAACGGCATCTTCGGCCGCCGTGCCGGGAGTGTCGACGGTTTCAATTATTCCGACGCATATAAGGCGCTGGACAAGGTATGGGATGAGGACAATTTCCGCAGCTATATCCAAAACCCCAGGGCCGCGACGCCGGGTACCCGGATGGTGTTTGGCGGCATCAAGGATGAGGCGCAGATCGCCCACCTGATCGCTTACCTGAAGCAGTTCGGTGCCGACGGCCAACGCCATTGAAATTCGCGCGATATCTTTGAGGCAGCCTGCGAGCGCCACCTCGCGCGTGAGATTTTGTCGTCATCGACGGGCGTAGAGACCAGAGCGGTCGTCCTCGCCCCGCTGCCCGTTTCCCGATCGGCGGGGGCTTCGACGGCGCTTCATTGCGGCCGCCGTCGTCCTCGGATGGCGATCATGCCGTTAGGCGCAAGGGAGGAGGGATCTCACTCGCGGAAGTTCTACTTTTCCGGGAGATGTTTGCGCTCCAACTTCAAATCGCGCTTGTCACTCGCCGACATTTCGAGGCAGCCTCGCTCAATGGAGTCGGCCAGAGTCGACGTCGCGCGATTGAACTGGGGGCGCAGGTGTCCGACGTGATGCAACCGCTGCTGGAGCGCTGGCGAGGCGATCCTGGCGGCACTTACCAGACGTGGTTCCTGTGGGAAGAGCGAATCAAGAACTTTCGCTCGATCCGGCGCGGTATCCAGCAGGTCGTCGCCGAAATCCAAGAGGGATCCTTCGGGAATGTCTATCGCGGCTCCTCGCTGGAGACGGTTGTCCATTCGATCGCCGAGCAGCGACAGATCTTCAAAGGCGCCGATCACGCGTTCCTGTGGAAGCCGAAGCTTCGGATTCCGGATATTTACGAGAACTCCGACAATCAGCGAGCCTTTGCCCAGCTTCTGGATAGCTGCGTCTGCTGTGACAATGAAACCCAAGTTCTTGCGGCTATCCGCCGCCTTGATGCACGAAGCATCAAAGGCTTGGGTCCCGCCGTGGCCAACCTTCTCTATTTTCTTCATCCGACCCTGGTGCCGCCGTTCAACACCGCGATCGTCAAGGGCTACAACGCGCTGACCGGGGCGAAGGTCAAGCTTGGCCGATGGGACGAGTTCCTCGCCATGCGCGAGGGCGTGCTCGCCTTGAACGCCAGGCATCGGGGACATCTCTCCAACGACTTGGGCGCGATCGGGGGATTGCTGTTCGACCTTGGCAGCGGGCGCTATCCCGCGCCGCCACGCGAAGACGACGTGGATGATGTGCGGGCCTGGAAAGAGGACCTCGCACGGGTGCGCGAGGAGAGCAGCCGGACGAACAAGCTTGTCGCCGAGGCGCGTGACAACGACCACAGCCACACGCAGATCCAGGCCTGGCTGCGCGACCTCGGTTTCGCGCTCGAATATGACGTCTGGATCGCGACCAACGACCAAGGCCGGCTTATCGATGGCGGCAAGCTGGGCGACCGCTGCCTGAAAACCCTGCCGATGTCGGGCGCCGCGCCGGCCCTCGAAGCGGTGAAGTTCATTGACGTCCTGTGGCTGGACAAGTCGTCGGGGAGGATCGTTGCTGCCTATGAGGTCGAGCACTCCACATCGATCTATTCCGGCATCGTGCGGATGCTTGATCTGGCTTTGGGACCGGACGCGCGCGCCTTGGAAGGCCTCTTTCTCGTCGCGCCCGACGGACGGGAGGCGGAAGTCCGAACCCAACTGGCGCGCCCGGCCTTTAGCCGCGTCGCTGATCTGAAGCTTCAGTATTTGGCTTATGGCGACCTTGGAACGCATCGGGAGGCCATCGCCCGATTTGGTCAGGGCATGAAGCCGATGCACGCTATTTCGCGGGCGCTGGCCTGACGGCTGCCGCGCAATCTCGACGCTGCGTAGACGTGATCAGAGCCCGCGGTAAGCCAGCCAATAATTCAATGTGGAGTGGCTCCGCAGTCCCCGAACCCGGGGCCGATTCGGGCTTTTCGGCTGGAAATGCAGAAACCCCGACGGTGAACACCGCCGGGGGGATTGGCTCGGACTTCGATGCTGATCTGCTTCGTTGTGACAGATCTCGCTATGCTTGACACTGCGCCAGCAAGTCAGAACCGGCTGCCGGCAACAGTGGCCGGCAAACCCGATTCAGTGGCCGTGGCCGTGGCCGAAGTAACGGCCGTGGCCGTGACCGCCGTATTGGCCGTGGCCGTGACCGCCGTAATGGCCGTGGCCGTGACCGCCGTAATGGCCGTGGCCGTGACCGAAGTAGTGGCCGTGGCCGTGACCGCCGTGATGGCCGTGGCGATGAAAGGCGAACGCAGCGGTGGGGGCGACAGCTGATGCGCCGATAAGAGAGGCGGCAACGAATGCGAGAAGGGTTTTGCGCAACATATGGGCTCTCCTTGGAGCGGGGATGTGGCCTCACATCCTTCATGTCTGTCGCACCGCCCCCCGCATCGGTTCATCGCATCTGTAAAGAAATCGGACCGAACGGCGCGAATCGAGCGCGGTCTGGAGTCGCTTGCTTACGCTCCAAGCAAACCCCGGTCCGCGCCTGGTCATCGCCACCACCGATGTGGGGCCACGGTTGAAGCAACGGCCAGGGTGAGACCCGATGGTTCTCCTTCCGCGGCGTTCATCGGCGCACGTTGATCCGGCCATGCATGCCGGCCTCATAGTGGCCCGGGATCAGACAGGCGAACTCGAACGTGCCGCTGTTGGTGAAGCGCCAGACGATTTCGCCCGATCTCGCCGGCTCGACCTTGATCGCATTCGGATCGGCATGTTCCATGTCCGGATTGCGTTCCATCGCAGCCTTGTGGCGCTGATTGCCTTCGCGCGTGTCGATGATCATCTCATGGTCAAGCACGCCGGCGTTCTTGACCACGAAGCGGACCGTATCTCCCCTGTTGATGGTGATCTCGGCCGGTTCGAACAGCATTCGGCCGCCACGCTCAACCATCCTCACCTCGACGGTGCGAGTGACGCTCCCCCGATGGCCTGCCTCCCCGGAAGGGGAAGCAGGGCCGTGCGCCATCGAGACCCCGGTCAAGGCGACCGTGGCGGCAAGGGCCAGCAAAGTTGAGTTCCTCGACATGTTTTGATCCTCGTCTTGGTCTGGCTGTCATTGGTTGAACAGGCGCCTCAACGGGCGCGCCGGGCTGCTCGATCGAGGACACGCACCGCACGCATTCAGCCGGCAGGTGCTATTGCCAACCGGTGCGTGCACTGCCTTGGTCCCACGCAACAAAAACGTCAATCAGCATGACACTATACCGCAATAGACCTTCATCGGCGATATTTGGCGCAGCGGCAGACGGTGCGGCTGGTCGTGGCGGGCGAAGTCGAAGCCGCAACGTTTGCGTTGATAGACTTTCCACGCGTCGGAACGCAGATTGACGCCTCTTTCCGCGAGGTGGGATTTCGCGGGTCTGGTGGGGCGCCTGGATCGGCGCCATGTCGACATAGCCGGCGGCATCGCGAGACATCGCGAGCGCCCTGCGCTACAGCCACTGAAGGCCTGAATCGGCTCAAAGTTGAAGGCTCTTCATCGTCTCCAACGTGCTAGATTATCCGGGCGCAATACCAGGAGGAGAGCATGACATCCTTGAGACAGTTCATCGTCCCGGTGATCTTGCTTGCGAGCGCCAACGCGTTCGCAGCGAACGGATCGGTTGAGCGTCAAGTTTCGTCGTCGGTTTCAGGACAGGCGGCGCGACTGAGAACGGCACAATCGCACTGGCATTTCCTGGGCTGCGTGGCCGGTCCACATGAGTGCGAGCATCTCGCGCACAGCCGAGGTTATCATCATCATCAAGTTATCGACGATCACCATGGGAGATGCCATC
>BFBZ01002319.1_pt1 | contig 10501 bp, 10 predicted proteins | sample 1888401 | NCBI WGS metagenome assembly BFBZ01 (sample SAMD00112614, study PRJDB3348) | symbiont metagenome | host: Chara braunii | reverse complement strand
GTGTTTCTCCAGTGCCGCCAGCGCCGCATCGACGCCGGGGCTTTCCTTGTCAGAAAACGTCGGTGTCAGTGTTACTTGACCGACCGGAAACCGGCGCAGCAGTTCCGGTAGGCCGTTGAAGTGGTCCAGGTCGGCGTGCGAGAGAAACACCTCGTCGATCTGCCTGATACCCCGGTCCCACAGGAACGGAGCGACGACCCGTCGCACCGCATCGGGGCCGGCAGTCGTGCCCGCATCGTACAGGAGGACGCGCCCGTCCGGCGTCTCGATCACCACGCACCCGCCGTGACCGACCGCGAGGAACGTAATGCGTGCTTCGTCCGCATTCTGCGGTAGTCCGACCAGACCAACGACCGTCCACACGACAATCGCCGTAAGGAGTTTCCTGACCCGCAGGCCGTCGAGTAACACGATGCCTGCGACGAGAGCATAGAACCCGACGAGCCACCACATCGGCGGCGCCGGCGCGTAGAGGTGCCCCAGCGGCAGACGGTCACTCAGCCCGACCACCCACTCGCACGCCGCGAGGCTCCATTCGGTGATCCGTGCGAACGGCCATACGACACCTCCCAGCGGCGAGAGGATCAGTACCAAGAAGCCGGCCACGAGCGCGATTGACGTGAGTACAACGAGCGGCGGGCCGATCAGCACGGCCACGGGCGAGGCCACGTTCTGTGTAGCGAGTACCAGCGGCGCGTTCACGATGGTGAGGACGGTGCTGATCGCGAACGCGTCCCACACGGTACGCAGCCCGGCGCGTAACATCTTCCCGGACACCCCTCGGGACTCTTCGATGAGTTGCTCCGCTGGTGTCGGGTCGCGTGGCACGAGCCAGCGCGAACAGCCCCAGATCAGGACGAACACCGAAAGGAACGAGAGCTGACACCCGGCGGTGAACGGATCGGTCGGGTTCACGCCGATCACGATCAACCACGCGAACGCGAACGCGTTTGCCGGGATCACCGGTCGGCGCAGAACGATGCCCCCGCACGCCACGCAAACCATAACTGCGGCCCGGACCGCAGAGGCGCGCCCGCCGGTCATCAGCGCGTACCCGAGCAGGAACAGCGCCACCGCCCACGCCGCGTGCCGGCGCCGCACGCCGCACACCTGAAACACTCGCCACAGGAACCATCCGAGCACGACCAGGTGCTGGCCCGAGATCGCCAGAACGTGAATCACCCCGGTGCGAACGTAGGCGTCCCACTCTTCACGGTCCAGGGCCGTGCTGTCGCCCAGGAGCAGCGCCGTCGCCAGACCGGCTTCGTCGGGCACCGCGCGCTCCAGTGCCCGCGCGCCCCAACCGCGGACCACCGCGAGCCACCCGAATAGTGACGCGCGCCAGCCCTCTTCGAGCCGCACCACGGGATCGGCCGAGCGCTTCACGCGCAAATCGGCCGTGATGCGGCGATCGAGCAGGTGCCCCCGGTAGTCCCGTTCGCCCGGGTTGTGCGGACCGTCCGGGCGCGTGATTCGTCCACGGACTTCGACCACGTCCCCACAGTGCAAACCGTCGAGCCGCCCCTCGACCGCAAGGCGCACCCGACCGGACGCCGGTTGCCAGCCGCCCACGCCGTCCACCGCGGACACGTCCAGCACGCCGGTACTCGTCGCGGTACGCTGGACCGTCAGCAGCGGATCGTGACGCGGGGGGCGGAACCGGTCCGGTTCCTCGGCGAGCGTGCCGCGCACGCGGATCGCGGCGGGCGCGTCTTTCGTGAAGCGCCCGATGTCGTCGTCACCGAACGCGTGACGGTGCGTGTGGTGGTGAGTCGCCGCGATCGCCCCCGCGCAGACCAACTGCCAGCCCAGAGCCACGTGCGGCGCCGTGGTCCGCGTGCAGAGCCATCCGACCAGTGCGACGACCGACACGATGAGGCCGGGCGCGAGTGGCACGCCGATGTACCGATCGGCGAGCAACCCGACCGATGCGGCGAGAGCAACCGGCACCAGCGGCGCGCGGGCGAACTCCCGCCACGCGGGCGCGGGCGGCGCGAGCGCATCGTCTGCGGTGGGCGAAGCAGCGGACATCGGCGGGCGCAACCTCCAAGCCCCGTATTCGAACCCGGAAGGCTACACCGACCCGGAGCCCGGTGCCACACAACAATTCCGGCCGACTCGAAATCGGCATTTCAATCCCGGGCGACAGTTGCACGACCCGATGAGGGGCCTTCCGGCCCGCGCCGGTTGGTAGAGCACGGCGCGGGGCGGTCCCGATCCGTGAAGTTACAGGGATGCGGGGCGACCGTCACGATCCCGACTCCGCGTGCCCGGCGCCCCGTGACCGTGACGGTGATCCGCGTGTGGGAAGTGCAGGTGCCGGGTGTGCGATTGATGGCTCGTTCGCGCCGGCTCGGCTCACTGCGAGCCGGCCCGGTGCTGCATGGGGTTCGGCCGCAGCGAGCCGAGCCGGCGCGCGCCCGTCTCTACAGGGCCTCATAACGATCATCGTCGAGATACAGGATCACCACGGGCGTACCCTTGTCGGGCAAGGGCTGCGGTATGTCTCGGTGGGTTGCGCGCTCAATACTCCGCAGGTATCGGCCGGTGGGCGTCTGGAAACGGTAACTCAGTGTGACGACGTAGGCACCGGTTCGCTCGGGCAGGGCCTCCGAATTGCCCGGATAATACTCTTCGGTCGCGACGCAAGCGATTACGCGGCCCAACAGTAACTGTCCCGTGGCATACACCTCTTCCCTCCGCCGGCTCTCGCGCCGGGCCGCGATCCCCGCATACATCATGAGACCCGGAAAGGCAACGGCACCGGCAATGACGCAACCGATCGCGCCGGGCTCCCCGCCGACCAGATTACCAATGACCCCAACAAACGAACCGAGTATTGCCCCGGGCATCCAGACCATCGGAGCCATTATGAAGTATTTACTGGCGTGAGCCTCGCCACCGCGCCGGGTCCGCTTTTGGAAATCCGGGCGGACCTTCGCGGCGACGCTGTCCTTGTGTCCCGGTTGGAGGCAGAACGGTTGAGACCGGTTCGACCCAGGCGGCAACGCGAACGAGATGCCCGCCTCAGAACGTCCCCTCGAACCCGGGATGTGTTCTTCGCTTCGCATACTGGTACCCCTGGCCGTGAAACATCTGGTGAGGTGTCTCCTCAGCAACATGCCCTTGTTCCGCGCCCTCTATGTGCCGAACGATACAGCTCACCGGCCGCGCACCTCGCGACACAGTCACCGAACAACGCGTGGGCAGCGATCAGGCGCAGCGCCCGATTCGGCTGCGACGGAGYCCCCCKGGGTGCAACAGCTGCCAAGCCACTCTCGCCTCCCCGGCGCACTCGGCGAAAATGTCCCTCCCGAATCGTGCCGGCCGGGCGAGACTGCAACCACATACGGAACACAGGACAGCATATCAGCAAAGTGGAGATGCCGGGTCCGGTGCAGCGACGGGTTCGGTCGCGGTGCCACTCTGTGGCAACTGGTACGCTGGTTGGAACACGCGCTGTGGCTCCGTCGTTTCTTCGTCGTAGTCCAGCTGCAAGGCGAATAGGAACTCGCAGGTCTCCTCTACCAACTGCCGGAACGAAGCGGCGACGAACTCCGCCCCGTCGCACAGGAAGTCCACTCGGTAGATGGCATACTCGGAAGCCTTGGCATCCCGCACGTCCAGCGGATCCCACCCGAGCCACTGACGGCCGTGGTGCAAACCGAAGTAGAACAGACGCCCGATCCGTTCCTGCTGGTCGGTCGGCAGACCACTCGCGGCGACCTCTCCCCGTGAGTACCCGTACCTCTGACTCGCGGTCAGTAGATCGTACGTGTTGCCCAGATGCCCATACCCGGGCCCCGCAACTTTCAGAACGCACGGAAACTCGCCCGGTCCGAATACCGCGATGCACTCTCTGTAACTGCCCGGCAGACGCAGCCCGGTTTCGGCTTCGAACCGATCCAACTGGGCGACGGTCGGTTTCGGGACCGGTTGGCCGTATCCGTTCTGGATAACGAGCGTGGAGTAGAACGCTCGCCAGTCCGTGATCGTCACTCTCACGCCCCTTCTGCCGCCGAACGATACAGCTCACCGGCCGCGGGATGAGCGATCGGTTCTGGAAACAACGCATTTGACCCCGGTGCAAGCGAGGGGTTCGGCCTGCTTATTCGTCTTGGCGGTGGCCAGGAACGTCTTCTTCAGGATACCGCTCAGACCAAACAAGCTCTGGGATTCCTTGATAGCCCCGCTCCGCTTGGGTATCGCTGACGTTGTTCCTCTTCAACTCCCAGAAGACCGCGGGGTCGCACCAAACCCGATCGAAGAATGCCCGGCCCTGAGAAAGCACCCAGTAGCCCGTATCCTCCAAATACGCATCCAGAGAGGGGAACGGAGGGCGGAAGGGTGGGTTGATAAAGATATTTGCCATCTCATCAAACGTGCGAATGAATTGGGCCAGTTCGCTTCGCTCCATTTGGCGACAAACTTCCCGAAATTGGACGCGATCTTGTCCACCCTGATCGATCCGACCCCAGAACCAGTCAGGAATCCCCTGTGTTGGATCGAACTCCGTGCGGACGTCCTCCTCACCGTCGGCAGCCATAAGCTTCTGCCTCCGTGGCCGAACGTTCAAACTCACCGGCCGCGCAACCCGCGATCGGTGCTACAAACAAGCTACGTGCAGCGCGAGGTTCGACAGATGTTACTCCTTGCCGAGTACCAAGTCCACAACCCAGCAACCACGGACGTGCGGGCCGGAACCGCGGCAATGATAGAGGATGGCACTGTTGTCGCAACCGGCATCCTGTAGTGCATCGGCGAGGATCGGCATCGTCGAGAAGTCGAGCGACTCGTACATCTGACGCGCCAGTGTAACAGCAGTCTCCGTGTGCCATTCCGGAGCAAACGCGACCGGACGGAACGGGTTGCCGAAGATGTCGCGGACCAGACGTGGTGCCACGGCTCCAAAGAAGGAGCTGTAGTAAAAGGCGCTGGTGCGGGGAACCCAACGCCTGATCGGGTTGCTCACGATGAACTTGATCTCGTCGCGGGGGAGCACGGTCGTCAGAGCCATCATCCGGAAGACTTCCTCACGCCCCAACAACTGCACACTGCCGCGCCGCTCGCGTGGCGCTTCCGACAGCGCTTGTCGGGCGAGTTGCTCGGCTCGTGCCCGCTCCGTTTCCAGTGACGGATCGGCGGCGAACCGTTCACCGGTCTCGACCGCCTTGCGACACCGCTGAACCGCAAGGCGGGGCCCAATCGACCGGCAATACGCACACGCCAGCAGTCGGTTCTTTCGATCACCCGCTTCGTCACCCACATGCGCCAGCAGCACTTTCGAGTCTGCGCACGCCAGCCATTCCGCTTCTGTCATCGGACGCCCACCGCTTCCCCCACTCTGAACAGACAGGAACCACCGGTATCGCCGCCACCGAACGTAAAAGCTCACGGATCGCGCACCCCGCGCTCGGTACTCCACACGAGCGCTGTGCAGCGGTCCGGTGCGGCGGTTCGTTCGACGCGAGCGCGGCGTCTCCCCGCACTCGGTGTTCCCCAGTCACTCACTTCTTGCTTCTGCCGGCCGTGTCGGCTTCGTCGACCAGCCGATCGACGAGTGGAGTGAGGATCACCGGGTCCGGGGCACCGCTGAACTTGTACCGGATGACGCCCTGGTGGTCGATCAACACCACCAGAGGCCATCCCCGGACATTCCAGCGCTTTGCCAGAGGGCCTTCGGTGCTCCCGCCGTCCCAGATCGTCGGCCAAACCATTTTCTCCGCCTCAACGACCTTCGTGACGAGTTCACGGCTCTCGTCACTGTTCACCCCGAACACGGTAAACGGCCGGGCGGCGTGTTTCTTCGACAGCTCACGCTCCAACGGGTACATGCGGCGACAGGCCACGCACCAGTGCCCCCCGAAGGTGAGGAGGACCACCTTGCCCCGCTGGTCCGCGAGCGATAGCTTCCGCCCGGCGACATCGGCCCCCTCGGTCGCCGGGGCCGGGTTGCCGGGGCGGAGCGTGCGCACCGCCTCGAGGTCGCGTTTCGCCAGTTCCCCCAGGCGGGTGGTCTCCCGGCCGGAGGGCCACTCCGCGGCCGCGTACTGCTTGTTGGACACGAGGTCACCGAGCAACTGTTCCGCCTCGTCCACGAGCGCCTTCGACTTGCGGCCGCGGAGTCGCTCGGCCGTTTCCCGGCCGAAGTCTTTGTCCAGGGACTCTCGGACCTGACGTTTCGCCTCGTCGGTGGGCGCGACCTCCAGGCGCACCTGGTGCAGATCGATCATCTCCGCCTGGGCGACGAGTTGGCGGGCCAGGGCGTAGGTCGCCGCCGCCCGCACCCGATCCACCTTGCTGCGGGCCAGTAGCCGGCGGAGCGCGTCCTCGTCCGCGGCGCTGACCGACCACGACAGGGCGACCGCGAACGGTGCCAACCGGTCGCTGTCCGCGTAGCCCTTGATGATAGTCGCTTTTGCTTTGGCGTTGGGCGAATCCTCCGCCCCAGAGGGCGTATTACCGACCACCCAAAGGAGGGCGTCCAGGGCGGCCGGATCGTTCGGATGTCGCCCGGCCACGCGGAGCATCAGGTCGGCATACGGCTCCGGGCGCGGGGCTTCTCTCATCAGCCGATCGCGCTCGGCGGTGGTCGTGGCCTTCTCGAACTTGCGGACGTACTCGACCCGGGCCGCTTCGAGGCGTGCCCGGATAGCGGCCACTTGCTCCGCGGGACTGCCCTTCGGCAGTTCAGGGTCGTCCTGACCCGTCGTAATGACCAGCCCCGCACCGAGTAGAAGCAAATACATGTTGTCTCCAACTCCTGATTGTGCTGCCGAACATTCCAGCTCACCGGCCGCGCACGCCGCGACCCGGTGCGAGAAACAACCGATGTGCAGCGGTCCGGTGCCGCGCTGGGTTCGGCACAGTTCCAGATCACAACGGCTGAAAGATCGTTTCGTACTCAGGTCCGTATACTCGAATTGCGTGTTCCCACATCGCTTCGGACGACTCGAACGTCTGCCAGCGATCCAGGTTCCGGGCACCCAGGAAAACGACCTCGTACTCCATCCGCACCGGGTCCGTGATCCTGGACGTGTTCCAGACCCAGAAGTCGGCGTTGCCCCCCGTTCCGAATCGCACCGAACTGCGGATCCAGGAGCGGACGTCGGCGTCCATGCGGAGTTCGTTGAGTTGTGCGTCGGTAGCGGCTTTCCACCCGGACCACTCCCGTTGAAGGGCGACCACATCGCCAGCTTCCCTTTGCGGGGGACACAAATCTCGTCGCTGGCAAGGTGACCGGCGCCGCAGGCGTGCGCGAACGACTTCCACGAGCAGGGCAACGGCAACCCGATCTCCTGTTCGAATGCGGCCAGTGCGCGACTCATCGCCCTCTGAGCGGAGGTCGACCATAGGCCCTTCTGTCTCCTCGCCCATCGAGCCCCGTCCTCGTCCACCGGTCGCACTTGGAGGTAGCGCACTTTCCAGTCAGCGCGTTCGAGTTGGACGAGCCAGTCTCGATTACACTTCGCGAGTGCCTTTCGCTCGCGCGCGGCGAGAGCGGTACGTTTCGTATTCGACAGGTCATTGAGCGCCAGTTGGTGGCGCATCCGGATCAACTCCCCGCCGGGGTGGTCGTGGTCGTCGAGCCAGTCGGCGTAAACCAGCCGGGCGGTCACATCGTCGGGCCGTCTGAAGCTCGTCCCCAGGAACGCCTCGTGCTCCTCGCCCATCGTCACTCCATTCGGGAAGGGGTCTTCCTCGCCGAACGATACAGCTCACCGGTGTGCAGTGGTCCGGTGCAGCGCCAGATCCGGCGGCCCTTTACTCAGACGGCTGCAACAGGTGCGCGATGTGCCGTCCGAGATGCGGGAACGGGGTCCGTGACGCGGCCGGCAACGGATCCGATGGCCGATACACCTTCACGTCTGCGAACCGCTCCAGAAACACGGACTCACCGACCAGCGACTCGATGAGCCGGCAGGCAAGCAACCACAGGTGGTGGTCGGACACGTCCACCCCGGCATCGGTAAACACGTCAACGTCGAAGAACTCCAACTGATTGTAAGCCGTCAGCCGATACGTCCAAGCGGCGGCGTTCACCGCCGCTCCTGGGACGCCGAGCAACTCCATGCGGAGCCGGTTCAGCACCTTGGGCGGCTTGGCATGGAGAAAGTACCAACCGATGGTCGTTGGCGCGCTGGCAACGATCCGCCGGGTCAGTGCGAGATTCTCTCGGATGCTCGGGCTGATGATCAGTGTCCGATCCGGGTGGTGATACGGACCCATCTCCCAGTTCAGCCGCGGGTGGATGGCGCGAATCCGTGTGGTCAACTGATCCACCATCCACTTGGTGTCGTTACGGTCATAAGCCGCCCGAACAGCTTCGTGGGAGGCCGCGAACCAGTTCCAGAAGTTCAGGATTGCGGTCTCCATCCAGCGACCTCCATCACCGAACGATACAGTTCACCGTCCCGGCCACGACATCAGTAACGCATACGGATGACCGACAAGCCACGAGAAACGGATCACGCGGCCGGGTCCGCGGGCGGCACCGGGTTCGGCTCGTTTGCGACCTTACCCGGGTCGGCACACCTCATTTCCTCCCTCGCCGGCTTCCCGGAACTTGGCCTCGTAGGCGGACCATACTTGGCGGCCCATGGTCACCCCGGCCGGCAGCCCGACGGCCAAGACCGTGGCCAGCACGAACGGCCAGTTCGCCACCACCGCGTCCCMCCCGCCGCCCCGGTACTCGCAGTACCCTTCGACCCGCCAGCCCCAGCCCGAGCCCGCTGGGAAGCCAGTGGGTGAGAACGAACCGCCACCAGCCCTGTTCGCGGGTCCGACCCCACGCCAGTGCCTCCGCGGGGGCATGGCCCGACCCTCTCTTACCGTCTTCCAGAACCCGGGGTACGATCCCTCCCCTGGCATCCCGCTCCTGCGGCCGAACGATCCCACTCACCGGCCGCACACCCCGCGTCGGTGCTGCAAACAACGTATTTCGCAGCGGTCCGGTGCAGCGGCGGGTTCGGCCGGAACTGCAGATCGGCACGACTACTCGACCGTCTTCAAGAACTCCACCACCGCGGTGTGTTTCAGGTTCTCGGCGATTTGCAGCGCCGTGCGGGCCGGGATGGGGTCGTACTTCTGAGGGGGTTCGTTCGCCGCGCCGCCCGGGAGGAACCCGCCGGGCCGCGCCGTGGTCTTGGCACCCACCTTCGCGCCGGCCTTCACCAACTGCTTGACGACGTCGAGGTGTCCACCCTCGGCGGCCAAGTGCAACGGCGTGTAGCCGGAGCCGTCGGCCACGTTGAGATCCGCCCCCTTGTTGATCAGGAAGGCGACGATCTCGCCGCGGCCGCGCCGCGCTGCCGTCTGGAGCGGCGTATAGTCGTCACCGTGCGAGGGCTTGCCCAGTTGCCGATCCCGCTTGGCATCCAGCAGCTTCGGGTACTTGTCGAGGATGGCTTGCAGGTGGGCCCGTTTGCCCTCCTCCGCGAAGTGGTGAATGGACTCGACGAGGGCGTCCCGGAAGGGGTCCGCCGACGGCACCTCAGCGGGCACCGAGACCGACATCACGACCGAAATTAACAGCACGGAAACCATCGCTTGATCTCCTTCGCCGAACCACCCAGCCCACCGGCCGCGCACGCCGCGATCGGTGCGGCAAACAACCTTGGTACAGCGGTCCGGTGCAGCGACGGGTTCGGCCCGGCCCGGTTCGCTCCTTGACAACGCGCTCCGGGTTCCAGCTCTGACTCCGCGCCCACTGGATGCGACCGCCTCGCCGTTCGTTGACACGGATATCTATTTCTGGCGCTTGAAGTAGAAGCGGTTTTCGCGTTCGGGCGGAGCTGCGACCACCACCACTTTCGAATCTCCCGGTCTCGCGGGCCGGAGATCGGAGGTCACGTTAACGAGGTCCCACCCATCTTCTCCCAGCCGATTCAACGCCCCCTCGATACCCGGCTGATCTTTCGGCGCGAGTTGAAGCAGATCCCGCTCGAACACGACTCGGTACTCGAACCGCGGGCGAACGTGTTTATCTTGTGCTCCCGCGACGGAGTGCAGCGGGACGAACACCACACCGGCGAACAAGCACAGGCTGGCGGCGACGGCTACCGTCTTGAGACTGGCGAGTTGTGCGTTCATCACGTTACCCCTTCAATCTGAAATGAGTGCGTTGAGGGCTGCAACTATCCGAGAATAGATGCAGTGTTTTCCTGCTCCGCCGAACGAAATCGCTCACCGGCCCGGCCGCGATACCAGTGGCCCACGGGCGACCGGCGAGCAACGTGAAACGAGCGACGTGGCCGGGTCCGGTGCAGCGCGGGGCTCGGCCCGATACTACTCCCTGCCGAGCACCAAGTCCACAACCCAGCAGCCGCGAACGTGAGGACCGGGACCGCGGCGGTGGTCGAGGAGGTCGCTGTTGTCGCACCGGGCGTCTTGGAGCGCGTCGGCTAAGATCGGCAGCGCGGAGAAGTCGCGCGATCCGTATATGTGCTTCACGAGTGACACCGCGGGGTCACTCCGCCATGTGGGATCGAACACGGCGGGG
>BFBZ01000025.1_pt68 | contig 10523 bp, 9 predicted proteins | sample 1888401 | NCBI WGS metagenome assembly BFBZ01 (sample SAMD00112614, study PRJDB3348) | symbiont metagenome | host: Chara braunii | reverse complement strand
CGCCTGGTCGGAATTCGGCACGTTCTCGCGCACCCGCTTGAACAGGTCGAAATACTCTTCCGGCACGCTGTAGCCGACGGTGTCCGGAATATTGATGGTGGTGGCGCCGGCCTTGATCGCGGCCTCGACACAGCGGCACAGGAAATCGAACTCGGTGCGGGTGCCGTCTTCCGACGACCACTCGACATTGTCGGTGTGGTTGCGTGCGCGCGTCACCGACGAGATCACCAGTTGATAGACGTCCTGCGGCTCCATCTGCAGCTTGTACTTCATGTGCACGGGCGAGGTGGACAGGAAGGTGTGGATGCGGCCGCGCGCCGCCGGCTTGATCGCTTCGGCGCAGCGGTCGATATCCTTCTGGCCGGCACGCGACAAGCCGCACACCACCGCATTCTTGGTGCGCTTGGCGATCTCGTTGACCGCCTCGAAATCGCCGTCCGACGCGATCGGGAAACCGGCCTCGATGACGTCGACACCCATGGCGTCGAGCAGCGCCGCGATGTTCAGCTTTTCCTCGAACGTCATGGTGGCGCCGGGGCATTGCTCGCCGTCGCGCAAGGTGGTGTCGAAGATGACGACGCGGTCTTTGTCGGCGCGATTCTGGTCGGATTGAGTCGGATTGGCGGTCATTGGGCTGGCTTTCTCGGTCTTTGGCGCTCAGGACGTTTTCGGGGTTTGTCGGTGTCGATCCCCTGAAGGCCCAGGCGCAAAAGCCCAGCCGGCCTCAGGGGCTGCTAAGAAGCAGAAGCCCGCCAAGAATGAGGTTGGAGCGGATCGCACGCACGGCAACGGAGTGACCGGCGGCAACTGCCGCTGTCCCGTTCAACCCCTGCGATGCACCGCGAATCGTCATGCTCATTCCCTGGACCGCCTCACCTTGACCAAGAACCGTTGACGGTTGGTTGCTCAAGCGACGTCCGGGGTCCGTTTTAGACGACAAACGACGCCAGCCGCAACGCCAAAAGTTGCCGACGCAGTTGCCGCCATATCGGCGCTCCCTTATCTTATTGAAATTGCTTGATAAATTATCCATGCGGCCATCCATGGCTCGCGCGAGTTGTTGGAGAAACTGGCGCAGGAGCCGGAGAGTGGGATGAATTGAGGTTGAATCAACTCCGTCATCCTGAGGTGCGAGCGTAGCGAGCCTCGAAGGATGCACGGCCGATTCCGCCGACGTACGGGCCGTCGTCCTTCGAGGGCCGCGCTGCGCACGGCCACCTCAGGATGACGGATTACAGTGAGCGAACCTTATCTCATCCAGCGCTAATGGATCGCCGCGTACATGATCTTCTCTTCCGTCGCCTCGAGCGCGGAAAACTCCTCGACCACCTTGCCCTGCCGGCTCACCAGGATGCGGTCGGACAGCGCCAGGATTTCCGGCAGATAGGACGAAATCACGACCACGGCCTTGCCCTCGTCCGCAAGGCGATTGATCAGGTCGTGAATCTCGACGATGGCGCCGACATCGACACCACGGGTCGGCTCGTCGAAAATAATCAGGCTCGGATCCTGCGCCAGCGATTTTGCGATCACCACCTTCTGCTGGTTGCCGCCCGAGAGCTCGACCACCTTGGCCTTGGTATCGATCGCGCGCACGTTGAGCCGCGACGACCAGTCGGCCCCGACCGTCTGCGCCTCCTTCCCCGACAGCAGAAACCGGCCACCGGGAAATTTGGCCAGCAGGCCGAGATAGATGTTGCGGGCGATCGACATGGTCTCGAAGAAACCTTCGACCTTGCGATCCTCGGTGACATAGGCCACGCCGGCGCGCACCGCGGGCGCGGGCACGCGATAGCGCACCGGCGTGCCGCGCAGCAGGATCTCGCCGCCGTGAAAGAAATCGCGCTTGAGGACGCCAGCGATGATCTTGAAGGTCTCGGTGCGGCCGGCCCCGACCAGGCCGAACACGCCGGTGATCTGGCCTGCGAATACCGACAGCGAATTGTTCTTCACCATCGGCGCCATTTTCAAATTTTGCACCGTGAGTACCCGCGTGCCGGCTGGTCGCACAGTGCTCTTGCGCGCGCCATAGAGCGTGTTGGAGAGGTCGCGCCCGACCATGGCNTTGCGCGACAGATACTTTTCGTAGGCGTTAATATCCTCGAAACGCTCGCGCCAGATCCTGTCTCTTATACACATCTAGATGTGTATAAGAGACAGCCGAGCCGGGTGTTCGACAGATCGCGGCCGACCATCGCCTGCACGATGCGCCCACGGTCGAAATTCGCGGCATCGTCGGTGACCACATGCTTGCCGTCGCGCAGCACCGTGATGCGGTCGGCGAGCAGCAGCGCCTCTTCCAGGGCATGGGAAATGAAGACGATCGACACGCCGCGCTTTTTCAGGTCCCGCACCAGGTCGAAGAAATAATTCTTTTCCTCGGGCGTCAGTGTCGCGGTCGGCTCGTCGAACACGATGACCTGCGCCTGGTGCAGCACGGCGCGGGCGATCTCCACCATCTGCTTCTTGGCGGCGCCGAGCAGGCCGACGGTCGTGGTGGGCGTCACATCGAAATTGAGCGATTGCAGGAACTGCTGCGCCGCGATGTAGATGCCGCGCAGCCGGTTGTAGAATTTCTCCTGACCGAGGAACAGATTTTGCGCGACCGTCATGGTCGGCACCAGGCTGTTTTCCTGGAACACCATGGCGATGCCGAGATGCCGCGCCTCCAGCGGCGTCTTCGGCGCCACCTCGACACCGTTGACGAACATCGATCCCGACGTCAGCGTGACGACACCGGACATCGCCTTGGTCAGGGTCGATTTGCCGGCGCCGTTCTCGCCGACCAGCGCATGGATTTCGCCGCGGCGCAGCTCGAAATCGACCCCCTCGATCGCCGGCACGCCGGCATAGAGCTTGGTGGCCTTGCGAAACTCCACGACATTGTCACCGGTAGCCCCGCTCATGCGCCGAACTCCTGCTTGATGGCGGCCAGCGGCAGGCGCAGCAGCCGTCCCGGCCCCTTTGCCAGCACGTAAAGCGCATCGGCCACCTCGACCGCGGCAACCACACCATGATTCTGGCCGTCGACACGGCTGTGCAGCGAATACAGCGGCACGCATTGGGCGTTGAGCCGGATCACCAGGCCGTAGGAGCGTGGCGGCGCCCACGGCTTGATCACGCCCATGGTCTTGAGATGCGCGCCCTGCATCGGCTCGCGGAACGACTGGCCCGAGCGCAAACGGGGGACGATCCAGTCGCTCGGTTCGAGCTCCAGCATCATGCGCCGCCGATAGGCGGTTTCGCGCAGCACGAATTCGACAAGCTGGGTGCGGGCGATGAAGGCGGTCAGCCAGTAGCCGCCGCCCGACGCCGGCGACAGCCGCGACGGATACACCGGAAGGTGATCCAGCATCGGCCGTACCGAGCCATCCGCGGCGACAGCGACCACGCGATGCCGCCAGCTTTCGCTGACAAGCGTGACCTCGCCGGCCATCGCCGCGCCAAACGCAAACCGAAGTCCCCCGGCAAGAACACGAACCGTGCGGGTGGGAAGATCGATCGACAACAGCCGCCCGGAGCGGCCGCGGCTCATCAGATCGCTCGCCCAGTCGCCATAGGATTCCTCGGCCGAGCCGTCGGTCGCCAGCAGCGTCCCGGCCGGGCCCGCCGCCAACGCATTCACGGCGCGCATGTTCGGATCGGAATAAGCTGCCCTGCGGTCGTTGCCCGTTGCCGGGTCGAAGACATGAATGCCGCGGCCGTCCAGGGCCACCGCGAGCGCACCATCGGGCAGCACGCACAGCGCGGTCACCGGGCGGTCGAACGCGCGCACCTCGCGTGTGTCCGCGCCATCCCGGCACAGCACCGTGGATCCGTCTGCGACGTAGAGTGTCCCGCCGGCCGACGCCAGATCCTCGGCCTGCGCGAATTCGGCCACGACCTCGGCCTGCTCGAGCAACTGGTTCGGCTTCAGCGCCCCGTCGAATGTCGGCACCGTGATCGCCGCATCGCCGCGGCCGAGCACGCGATTGGCGAAGTCTCGCAGCCCCGCGATCACGTGCGCCCCCATCGCTTGTCGTACTGCACGAAGGTGGGGTCGGCATCGGCGAGCTTGTAACGGCCGATCCGGTTGTTGGCGATGCCGCCGAGATAGAGATAGCCGCGATGCTCGCGCATCGAGGTGATCATCGGATGGTTAACCGATTTCAGGTCCCAGAACGTCTCCAGCACTTCGCCCTGCTCATTGAATTTCAGCACGCAGCCGGTGTTGATGTTGGGGAACAGCCATTCATCGACCGGCAGGCGCTTGCCCATCCGTTTGCGGAAACCCGGCATCCGCCAGGCGAGGTCCAGCGCGGGCGAGCGCATCCCGACCAGCGCCAGCCAGTAGTTGCCGTCGGAGGCGAGATTGATGTTGTCCGGAAAGCCCGGCAGGTTGTCCATCACGGTCGCGACCTGTCCCTGCTTCGGGCCGTCGAACCAGTAGCGCTTGATCGAACACCCGAACGTCTCGGCGAACAGGATCGACTGGCGATCACTGGCGATGCAGATGCCGTTGGGGAATTTCAGGCCGCGCAGCACGGTGCGCGTGGTGTTGCGGGCCGGATCGTAGCAGATGATGCGGCCGTTACCGCGCGCCTCCAGGCCGTCGACCGGCCATTCGTGCATTTCGTAGCGCACGGTCGCCTCGGAAAAGAAGATGCGGCCGTCGTCGGCGATGTCGAGGTCGTCGGCCAGCCGCAGCCGGCTATCGTCGTTCACCGAGGTCAGGCTGCGGTTGGTCTCGTCGGTCGCCTTCTCGATCTTGCGGTCCGGTGTGATCCGGTAGAGGCCCATGCCGCCGATGCAGCAATAGAGATTGTCGGCGCGATCGAACGCCATGCCGAGCGGCTGCCCGCCGATGTGGGCGAACACCTCCATGGTCTCATAGTCGGGCGCCAGGAAACGCATGATGTCGCCGTGGCGCGAGCCCGCATAGAGGTTGTCGTTGCGGTCGAGGATGACGTCCTCCGGCGCCTCGATGCGGCCGAGACCGATCAGCGTGACGTCGCGCAGCTTGTCGTTCTGCTCGAACGGGCCGCCCACGCCGATGCCGGACGGCGGCGGCGCCGGCAGCGCATGATAGGTCGGGCTGACATAGACCTTGCTGATGATGCGGGTGCGGTTCTTCAGCCAGCGGATGTCGATCACGGCAGCCACCAGCAGGATGGCCGCGAGCACCATGCGATTGAAGCCGCCGCGCACCGACAGCGTGGTCAGGCCGTTGGTCACCAGCAGCACGATCAGCGTGCCCGCCAGTGCCTTGGCCACCGATCCCTTGCCACCGCCGAGCGTGATGCCGCCGAGCACGGTCGCAGTCAGGGCCGTGACTTCCAGGCCGACGCCGACATCGCCGCCGACGGTGCCGAGCCGGGCGGCGAAAAACAACGCCCCCGTGGCGGTGAGGACACCGCTCGCCACATAGCAGAGTGCGATGGTGCGGCGGACCGCAATGCCGGAATTGTAGGCGGACCGGCGCGAGCCGCCGATCGCGGTCACATGCCACCCCGGGCGCAGCCGGGTCAGGAAGACGTGGCCGAACAGCGCCACTACGATATAGACCAGCGCCACGCTCGGCACCCCGAACACATCGCCGCCGCCGACAAAGTTCCAGGACGGGAAATCCGGAAACGCCGCCGCGATCTTGTTGGAGTTGTTGACCAGCAGCAGATCATAGGCGGACCGATAGATGATCAGCGTAATCAGCGTGGTGATGAACGCGCGCAGGCGCAGATAACCGATTAGGAAGCCGTTGACTGCGCCCAGCAGCGCGCCGCAGGCGAGCGTGGCCACGATCACCGCGGGCACCGGCCAGTTCAGGACATCGAGACAATAGAGCGCGCAGAAATCGCACAGCGCGAACATCGATCCGACCGACAGATCGATGCCGCCGACAATCACCACCAGCGCAAGACCGAGCACCACGAAGCCGATTTCGCCCGCCTGCCGCGCGGTATCCGCCAGCGCACCGGCCGAGAGAAAATTGTCGATGGCGCGGCTGAGCGCGAATCCGACGATCAGCAGAACGATCACCGGAATCGCGGTTTCGGTCCAACGCTTCGAGAGGATTTCGCCAAGAAGGTAGTCGGGCCAGTACCGGGCCCTGAATCGAACGAATGCTTCCTGCATCGACATCCTCGAGAACGCTCACCACCGATGTTTAGCGCCTGCGCTCCCAGCGCTATTTCTTCAGGTCGCTCAGGTTCCAGCACGTCCCGTCGGACGCGGCATTGTCCTTGGTGATCGGAATCAGGGTGGTGTAGATCGAGCCCTTGGTGGTGCCGGGCTTCGCCCCCGACGACAGCAGCCACTTGATCATGGCCGCCATGTCCGATGCCTGAGTCGGCACATCGTAGCTGACGTTGAGGTCGAATGCGCCGGACTTCACCAGTTCGCAGGCGCCCCTGCGCTCGCCGCCGCCCGAGGTGGCAACGAACACCTTGCCGGTCAGACCGGCTTCCTTCACCGCCGCGGCAGTGCCGATGTCCATGCCATCCCAGAAACCGACGATGCCGCAGAGATCCGGATTCTGCTTGAGCACGGTCTGGGTGATGGCCTTGGCCTTCGCCGCGTCCCAATCGGCGGCCTGGCTCGACACCACCTTGATCTGCGGATGCTTGGCGAGCACGTTCTCCACGCCCTTCAGCGTGTAGGCGGAGGCGGCCGCCGACAGCGCGCCCTGCACGATGGCGATCTTGTTCGACTTGCCTTCGCACGCCTTGACGACAGCCTCGGTGTCGCGCTCGCCGATTTCGATCCAGTTGGCACCGACAAAGGCGGAGCTGCGGTAAACCGAGCCCATGTTGATCTGGATGATGTAGATGCCTTCGTTCTCCGCGCGCTGCAGCAGCTTGGCGTAGGTCTGCACGTCCGGATTGTGGATGATGATGGCCGCCGGCTTCTCCGAGATCAGCGTGGTCACGGCCTGCGCGCCGGCGCTGGTGCTCCAGTTGGGATCGCGCACGATCACCTTCACGCCGTAAGGCTCGAGCTCCTTCTTGACCCCGGCGAACCATCCCTCGGTGAGATCGAAGTTCATCGCCACCGGAACATAGGCCACCGTCTTGCCGGCCAGCGCGCTCTTGAAAGCGCCCTGAAACGGCTCGTCGAGGCCTTGCTGCGCAGTGGCAGGCATGGCCGCCAGCGTGGCCAGAACAGCACCGCACAGCACGGGCATCAGATGTTTCGTCACTGCGGACGTCATGTCGTTTTCTCCCTGTCGCATGCAGCGCCTTCGGCGCGTCGTTTCTGGATCCAAGAATGTTCCGAACACCGATCCGGTCAGATGTCTCCCTGCTGCGCGGTTTCCTCGTTGCGTGGATTGAGGAACGAGTCCGCGATCACGGCGACGAGCAGCACCACGCCCTTGACGAGATTCTGGCCGGAATAGGAGACGTCCATGATGGTCATGCCGTTCAGCATGGTTCCGATCAACAGCGTTCCGATCACCACATTGAGCACGCCACCGCGGCCGCCCGACAGGCCGATGCCGCCGAGCACCACCACGAGAATGACGTCGTAGATCAGCGTCGAATTGAAGATGCGCGTCGGCATGCTGTTGACGGAAGCCGCCAGCACCAGGCCGGCGAAGCAGCCGATCAGCGCCGCCAGCACATATTGCAGCACGATGATCGGGCGCGATGGAATTCCGGTGACCCGCGCGCCATACGGGTTGTCGCCGATCGCGTAGATGTAGGCGCCGATCCGGGTCCGTCGCAGCAGCCACGCCACCACGAGACAGGCGATCGCGAACACCACGATCGGCATCGGCACGCCCAGCAGATTGCCCTGGCCCAGCCGCTCGAAGCCATCCATGCCCGGGCTCCATTGCACGACATCGAGCTTGAACAGCACGGCCTGGCCGAGGCCCGCCATGAACAGCCCGGTGGCGAGCGTGGTGAACAGCGAGGGAACCTCGGCATAGGCGATCAGCCAGCCATTGACGACACCGAAGGCCAACGACAATGCGAACGCGGCGGCGAGCGAGACCGGCAGCGCGTAGCCGTCCTGCACCATCTGCAGCACCAGGCCCGGCGGCACCGCAAGCGCGGCAATCAGGGAGATGTCGATCCCCCGCCCGATGACTACCAGCGCCATGGCGAGACCGAGGATGCCGAGAACGGCGACGTTCTGCAGCAGCGTGAACATATTCTGCGTGGTGGCAAATCCGGGGAGCAGGACCGCGAATGCGACGAACAGCGCGGCAAAAATGCCGAACACGATTCCTTGCTGGCTCAACCGCCTGAACGCCATCCCCGGACTCTTTTTATATTTGTAGGTAATATCCTCCGCTGCCTGTCTGGCGATTGCAAGTCCTAAGATTGCGCAACACAAGCCGTCACATCAGCGGCGACGTTCGCAGCGATGCGAGAGCGTTTTCCGCTCCGATGGAATCGGAACATGGGACACCTGCGGCGGAAATCTATTTCGCGGCTCGCTTGAGGTTTCGCACTGCCGACTGGCGTCCCTCCTGCTCGAGCGCAACACGCACTTTCTCGAACTCCTGCAGCGAGGCCTTGTCGACCTTCGGGTATTGCAGGTTGAGGCCTTCCAGCGCGCTGACAATGGTGGAGCCGATCACGACGCGGGCAAACCATTTGTGATCGGCCGGCACCACATGCCACGGGGCCACCTTGGTCGCGGTGTGCGCGATCATGTCCTGATAGGCTGCCTGATACTTGTTCCAGAAACCGCGCTCGGTGATATCGGCCATCTCGAATTTCCAGCGCTTGCCGGGCTCCTCCAGCCGATCGAGAAAACGCTGGCGCTGCTCTTCCTTCGACACGTTGAGGAAGAACTTCAGGATCAGCATGCCGTTGCGTGACAGATACTTCTCGTAGGCGTTGATATCCTCGAAACGCTCGCGCCAGATGTTGCGCGTGACCAGCTGCGGCGGAATCAGCTGCTTCGCCAGGATCTGCGGATGCACGCGGACGATGAGGCATTCCTCGTAATAGGAGCGGTTGAAGATGCCCAGGCGACCACGCTCCGGCAACTGCACGGTGCTGCGCCAGAGGAAATCGTGATGCAGTTCCAGCGTCGACGGGGTCTTGAACGACGCCACATCGCAGCCCTGTGGATTGACGCCGGAAAACACGCTCTCGATGGCGCTGTCCTTGCCTGCCGCATCGATGCCCTGGAAAATCAGCAGCACGGCCCAATGGCCGGCGGCATAGAGCCGCTCCTGGAAATTGGCCAGCCGCTTGCGATTGAGCTCGATGACCTCTTTCGCGGCCTCCTTGTCCAGCCCGCCTTTCTCGTTGGTCTTGTGCGAGGTCAGCCGAAACGACTGCGTCCCGTCGGCCCGAAACGGCGCAACATAGCCCTTGAGTTCGTCGGCGAGCGATTTATGGGACGACGACTTCAAATCCTTGTCTTTTTTCGCCATGGCGATGGGCTCCTGCGATTCTTCGGTGCGCCGTCATTGCTGGATCCGATCCTGCACCCCGGCTGGCTTTCAAAGGCGGGCGAACGGGTCGCGCCCGCGCATAGCGTTACGTTCCGCGCAGGCGCATCATCTCATGCGTTACCATGGTCCGCCTGCGTCATCGCATCGATGTATCCGGTGATGAACAGCGGCATCGCGTCGCTGAAATCGCGCCGGTCGCGCACCAGATGAATATGGCTCAGTTCGGGTTCGGCCTGGCCGGCCAGATTTTTCAGAATGCGCAGGCGCAACTCGGCCGCCGGCACGGCGACATCGAGCACCTGCATGAAGGCGATCCATTGTTCGGTGCGCACGCAGTGCCAATGATCCACTGCCCGATAATCCGAGGGCGCAAGCCCGGTTTCCTCGGCGACTTCGCGCGCCACGCTCTCCGCCATGTCCACGCGGTCGCCGCGCAGGTCATTCGGGTCCGGCGTTCCGGAAGGGAAATAAATGCGACCATGGTTCGCGGTATGCGCCGCCATCTCCCCGAGCACGAACACACCGTCGCTGCCGCGCAGCGCGCCCATGCCAAAGCCATTGAACACGGCCTTGTCGGGGCAGCCCCAGTCCCGCCACGCCAGGAAGCTCGCGAAATCGGTCTCGAAATAACGGGCGCTGAAATGATCCGCATGATCCTGCGGATCGCGCAGCAGCAGCACGCGGCCGTTCCAGAGCCGCGCCGGGCCCCTCTGCGCCGCGGCAAAATGGGCGTCGATCTCCGCGCGCCGCTCGCGTGCGAATGGCCAATCCCAGGGTTGAAACGCGAGTTCAAGGCGGTTGGCGCGACGGATCGTCATTGCCGAAAGGTCGGCGACCTCACTCACATCATTCACATCGCACCCGCAGCCTTGGCGACAAAGCGGCCGTCGAAAGTTCGCGTGAGATCCACCTTGGCATCCTTCAACTCCGGATCGAATTGCAGCAACATGTCGAGAGCGTTCTTCATGCCGGATGGCGGAATCACGCCGCTCTTCGAATACATCGGCCCGGACGCCTTGACGGAGGCGAGATACAGCGACTTGTCGCCCAGCCAGTATTCTTCCGGCACGGTTTTCGCAACATCTTCGGGCGTGGCCTTGGCGAGCCACTTCAGCGATTTGTAGAAGGCGTT
>BFBZ01000020.1_pt40 | contig 10525 bp, 7 predicted proteins | sample 1888401 | NCBI WGS metagenome assembly BFBZ01 (sample SAMD00112614, study PRJDB3348) | symbiont metagenome | host: Chara braunii | reverse complement strand
GTCTATGCGGTGCTGGTGCTGCTGTTCGGCACCTTCCTGCAACCGATCACCATCCTGTTCTCGCTGCCGCTCTCGATCGGCGGCGCGATCGCGGCCGACGTCCACGGCAAGAATCATCATCGTGACGGCGGCTTCGGCGATCATGTGATCGCGCTTCGATTGATGCTGCCCAACGGCGTGTTCGGCACCTTCCTGCAGCCTGTCTCTTATACACATCTAGATGTGTATAAGAGACCGGTGGCGATCCAGCCCACGCCGGCTCCCGGCAATCCGCCTTCGCTGGCCGATGATCCGACCATCAAGAGCCTGAGCGACCGGCTGGACAAGAACCCCGATGATGCGGCCGCGCTATATCGCCGCGGCCAGGTCTACGCCAGCAAGGGCGCCTACGACCTCGCGGTGAAGGACTTCACCAATTCGCTGCGGCTGAATCCGAAGGACGTCGAGGCCTACAACAACCGTTGCTGGGTCCGCACCGTGATCGGCGACCTGCCTGCGGCGCTGAAGGACTGCAACGAGGCGCTGCGGCTGCGCCCGAATTTCGTCGACGCGCTCGACAGCCGCGGGCTGATGAACCTGAAGGGCGGGCAGAACAAGAATGCGATCGCCGATTTCGACGCCGCGCTGAATATCAATCCACGGCTGACCTCGTCGCTGTATGGACGTGGCCTTGCCAAGAAGCGCAACGGCGCGATCGCGGAAGGCGATCTCGACATCGCCAACGCCAAGGCGATGGACCCGAACATCGTCAAGGAGTTCGCCGACTACGGCGTGCAATGACAATTCGGCCGGAACCCGCCCGCGGCTCGAACCCCTGATGGAATTGCGCGACTAATCAGTGGGTGCGTGCCGGCGATCGATCTGAAACGTCATTGGAACCGCGCGAGGCAGCGCAGGAGGGACCAAAATGCTCAAGCCGTCGGCAAAGGCCGCGATCCTCTCAATCGTGACCATCGGCGCCGCGCTGTCGCTCGGCATGGCTGCCGCCCGCGCCGGAGACAACGTCACCGAGGACCAGATCATCAGGGCGCTGACGCCTGAGAAGAAGCCGCTCACCCGCGGCCTTTCGGTCGGTCCGCAGACCTCGCCCGGGCTGAACGCCGACCAGGCCAAATTCGTCCAGAGCGTCCGCGGCCGCGCGACCCGCTCGCTGTCCTCGGCCGAGCGCGAGGAAATCGCGACCATCGTGCAGGACAAGCCGAAGATCGATCTCGAGATCAATTTCGACTACAACTCCGCCGACATCAGCGCAAAGTCGATGCCCTCGGTGCAGGCGCTCGGGCGCGCCCTGACCAATCAGGATTTGAAGGGCTCGACCTTCGTGGTCGCCGGCCACACCGATGCCGCCGGCGGCGAGGACTACAATCAGGGCCTCTCGGAGCGCCGCGCCGACGCCATCAAGCGCTATCTGGTCGACAAATACGGCATCAACGGCACCGATCTCCTCACCGTCGGCTATGGCAAGAGCAAGCTCAAGGATCCGAGCCACCCAATGGCGGACGTCAACCGGCGCGTGCAGGTGGTCAACGTCGAAAACAAGGACACGGCGTCCAAGTAATCTGGTCCAAATGATCTGGATATGATGGGCGGTGGCGTGGCCCCCTTTTGAGGTTACAATGCGTCTCGCACCCCGGCGGGGCGCATTTGCTTTTGGGCCGACCCCCACAAGGCGGCCCACACGTGACCCGCCTCACATGACGTTACGGCATGATCCGGGACAATGACCCCGGCCTTTCCGATGCCCACACAATAAGACGGCGAGATGAGACTTCGACGAGCGGCCATGACGCACCAAGTTCCGGATTGATCAGGCGATGAATTTTTCCCAATACCTCAAGCCTGCGCTCGGCACGGTGTTTTTCCTGGCGCTGGCCATCGCCTACTACACGTTCGAGCACCGTTCCCGTCCGGAGGAGAAGGAGGCGCCCGGCCAGGCGCTGGTCGTGGTGACGAAATCGACCAATGCCTGCTTCTCCGACATGGTCCGCGTCACCGGCTTCATCGTGCCGCGCCGCGAGGCGCAGGTGAATGTCGACCAGGACGGCTCCAAGGTCACCGACGTGCTGGTCCGCGAGGGCGATACCGTGACCGAGAACCAGGAACTAGCACGGCTGACCCCGCCACCGCAGCAGGCAGCCCAGGGTAACGCCAAGCCGATCGTGCTGCGCGCGCCGGCGGCCGGGCTCGTCACCGAGGTGCGCACCGCGGCCGGCGCGCCGGCCTCGCCGCAGGCTCCGCCGATGTTCAAGATCTCGATCAACAACGAAATCGAGCTCGACGCCGAGGTGCCGGGCTTCCAGCTCCTGAAGCTCAATCCCGGCGCCAATGTGCGGATCAGCCGCGACGATGCGCCCGACATGGTCGGCAAGGTCCGCCTGATCTCGCCGCAGATCGACCGCACCACCCAGCTCGGGCACGTCCGCATCACCATCAACAACAATCCGACGCTGAAGGTCGGCATGTTCGCCCGCGCCAATATCGACGCCAAGCGCTCTTGTGGCGTCGCGGTTCCGCGCACCGCGATCGACCGCCTGACCCTGCAGGTCGTGAAGGACAACACGGTCGAGACCCGCAGGGTGCGGGTCGGGTTGACCTCCGACACCTCCACCGAAATTCTTGAAGGCCTCGACGTCGGCGAAATCGTCGTGGCCGACGCTGGCACCTCGCTGCATGATGGCGACCAGATCAAGACCATGTTCGCCGACGAACTCGATCGCACGCGATCACGGTAAATCGGGCACGCTCATGGCTTTGAACATCTCGGCTTGGTCGATCCGGAACCCGCTTCCCTCGATCGTCTTCTCGATCATCCTGCTCGTGCTGGGCTGGGTCTCCTTCACCAAGCTCGCCGTGACGCGGCTGCCGAGCGCCGACATTCCGGTGATCTCGGTCGCGGTCTCGCAGTTCGGCGCCGCGCCCTCCGAACTCGAGTCGCAGGTCACCAAGACGATCGAGGACGGCGTCTCCGGCGTCGAGGGCGTCCGCCACATCTCGTCCTCGATCACCGACGGACTGTCGGTGACGACGATCCAGTTCGCGCTGGAGACCAACACCGATCGCGCGCTCAACGACGTCAAGGACGCCGTCACCCGTGTACGCGCCAACCTGCCGCAGAACGTCACCGAGCCGTTGATCCAGCGCGTCGACGTGATCGGCCTGCCGATCGTGACCTATGCCGCGATCTCGCCCGGCAAGACGCCGGAGCAGCTGTCCTATTTCGTCGACGATGTGGTCAAGCGCGCGCTGCAGGGCGTGCGCGGCGTCGCCCAGGTCGAGCGCATCGGCGGTGTCGAGCGCGAGATCCTGGTGTCGCTCGATCCCGACAAGCTGCAGGCGGTGGGCCTCACCGCAGTCAATGTCAGCCAGATCCTGCGCGGCACCAATGTCGATGTCGCCGGCGGCCGGGCCGAGATCGGCAAGAACGACCAGGCGATCCGGACGCTGGCCGGCGCCAAGACGCTGAACGAGCTCGCCGGGACCATGATTCCGCTGTTCGGCGGCGGCGAGATCCGGCTCGATGATCTCGGCACCGTCACCGACACCATCGCCGACCGCCGCACCTTCGCCCGCTTCAACGGCGAGCCGGTGGTGGCGCTCGGCATCAAGCGCTCCAAGGGCGCCAGCGACGTGGTGGTCGCCGCCGCAGTCCAGAAGCGGATCGACGCGCTCAAGGCATCCTATCCCGACGTCGACCTCAAGCTGATCGACACCTCGGTCGAATTCACCAAGGGCAATTACGAAGCCGCGATCTCGACCTTGTTCGAGGGCGCCATCCTCGCCGTCATCATCGTGCTGCTGTTCCTGCGCGATATGCGCGCCACCATCATCGCGGCGGTCTCGCTGCCGCTGTCGATCTTCCCGGCATTCTGGGCGATGGACCTGCTCGGCTTCTCGCTCAATCTGGTGTCCTTCCTCGCCATCACGCTGTCGACCGGCATCCTGGTCGACGACGCCATCGTCGAGATCGAGAACATCGTCCGGCACATGAAGATGGGCAAATCGCCCTATCGCGCCGCGATGGAGGCGGCCGACGAGATCGGCCTCGCGGTGATCGCGATTTCGCTCACCATCATCGCGATCTTCGCGCCGGCGAGCTTCATGTCCGGCATCGCCGGCCAGTTCTTCAAGCAGTTCGGCATCACCGTCTCGGTGCAGGTGTTCTTCTCGCTGCTCGCAGCGCGCTTCGTGACGCCGATGCTGGCCGCCTATTTCCTCAAGCATCACGACCACGACGATCCGCCGCCCGGCCGCATCCTGCGCAGCTATCACGGCCTCGTCGCGTGGTCGGTGAAGCATCACTACATCACCGTGCTGGTCGGCTTCGGGATCTTCGCGGCGTCGATCTGGAGCATCACGCTGCTGCCGCAGGGCTTCCTGCCGGCGCAGGACACCGCGCGCTCGCTGCTGGCGATGGAGCTGCCGCCCGGCTCGCAGCTCGGCTACACCGAGAAGGTCACCGAGGAGATCGTGGCGCGGCTGCGCAAGCGGCCGGAGGTGCGGAGCGTGTTCGTCGACGGCGGCCGCGTGCCACCGGGCATCCAGGAGGTGCGCCGCGCCGCGCTGATCATCAACTACACGCCGAAGGCGGATCGCAAAATCGCCCAGCGCCAGCTGGAGCTCGCGATCGGCAAGGAGCTCGATAACGTCCCCGATATCCGGTTCTGGTTCCTCGACGAGAACGGCCTGCGCGCGATTTCGCTTGTGGTCACGGGCACCGACAGCAACATCGTCAACAACGTCGCCAGCGAACTGGCGACCCAGATGAAGCGGATTCCGATCATCGCCAATGTGATCTCGGAGACCGCGCTCGATCGGCCAGAGCTGCGCATCCGTCCGCGCGCCGAGCTCGCGGCGCGGCTCGGCGTCTCGACCGAGAGCCTGTCGCAGACCATCCGCGTCGCCACCATCGGCGATGTCGGTCCCGCGCTGGCGAAGTTCGATGCCGGCGACCGCCAGGTGCCGATCCGCGTCCAGCTCGAGGACAATGCGCGCAGCGATCTGCAGATGCTCGAGCAGCTGCGCGTGCCGCTCGGCCAGCGCGGCGAACGCGGCGGCGTGCCGCTCTCCGTCGTCGCCGACATCCAGCTCGACCAGGGCCCGACCAGCATCAACCGCTACGACCGCGAGCGGCAGGCCACCGTCGCCGCCGACCTGGTCGGCAATGCCGCGCTCGGCGACGCCACCAAGCTGATCTACGACCTGCCGGTCATGAAGAGCCTGCCGAAGGGCGTCAAGGTCAGCCCGTCCGGCGACGCCGAGAGCCTGGCCGAACTGTCCGACGGCTTCGCCACCGCGATCACCGCCGGCCTGATGATGGTCTATGCGGTGCTGGTGCTGCTGTTCGGCACCTTCCTGCAACCGATCACCATCCTGTTCTCGCTGCCGCTCTCGATCGGCGGCGCGATCGCGGCGCTGCTGCTCACCGGCAAGCAGCTCACCACGCCGGTGTGGATCGGCATCCTGATGCTGATGGGCATCGTCACCAAGAACGCCATCATGCTGGTGGAGTTCGCGGTCGAGGCGATCCGCGACGGCAAGCCGCGCGAGGAGGCGATGATCGATGCCGGCATGAAGCGCGCCCGCCCGATCGTGATGACCACGATCGCGATGGCCGCCGGCATGATGCCGTCAGCGCTGGCGTTCGGCGCCGGCGGCGAGTTCCGCTCGCCGATGGCGCTCGCGGTGATCGGCGGCCTGATCTTCTCGACCGTGCTGTCGCTGGTGTTCGTGCCGGCGATGTTCATGGTGATGGACGACATCGGCGCCCTGATCTGGCGCTTCGGCAAGCGGCTGATCGTCTCGCATGCCGACCACGAGCTGACCCCGGTCGAGCCGAAGTCCGACGAGACCAAGCGGCAAGGCGGCGCGCCGAGCATGATCTCACCCGCCGCGGAATGAGCTGAGATCGCGCCTCGCCAGCGGCGCGATCAGTTGCGAGATGGCGTTCTTCAAAATATCGAAAAACAACCCCATGCAAAGCAACTGACGGCGGCTGGCGCTCGATAAGTCAACTTGACACGTCGGGCAAATCAGGGTTAGACTTCTAAAATTCAGAAATCATGTATCGCTTGCAATCCAGCACACGCGGCGGATTGTACCTAGTGTATCATCGATCTGCCCCTCCTCGGGTGCTTCCTGACAGGATGGCTCGGCAAGTTTCCGGGACGAGGACCTGAAGCGCATGCTCAAGACCTCAACCGCATAGGCCCAACAGGACAATTCTGGCGCTCGACCGGCGAAATGAAACGTCGCGCCGCGAAGTAACGGTCACGTCGCCACGTCGTCGTGGGTAGCGTGCACAGCGGCGTTGGAGATGCCTTCAAGTTGTGTCATGGTTTTGCCTTCATTGATCGGAGGCGGAAATTTTGGCGGGCGTTTTATTTGATTTGGCGACCAAGATGGTCGCTAATGACCAGCAAATTTGGGCGATGTTCCCCGGACTCGGACGTAAGTTCTTCGGGATGTTTGCCGATCAAAGCGCGATCTTTCTAGATACCCCCGGACTCCGGCCCGGGCCGGCACTCTTGGCTGACGACGACATGCTGAGGCGTCACGTCGCGATGAGCCAAGCGTGGGTCAAGTATTACTACGATCCAGACAGCAAGCCGCCGTCAAACAACCCAGATGATTATGAGGTCGACAAGAACGCATCGAATAATGCAGCGGTTGGGAACGTCAGAAACGTATTCCAGAATATGCAGGTAGGAGACCTCGTTTTGGTCGGTGCGTTTGGCCATTATGAGCCCATCCTTATCGGAGAAATCACCGAGCCATATGATGGCCGGCGTTCCGTTCGGTATGAGCGGTATGGGAATGAACGCATTCCCTTCAGGCGAGTGAATTGGCTTCGCACGGATGTTGAGCGACGATTTCTGAGCGAGCCATTGTCGCGGCTCCTCAGTAATCGGAGGACAGTCGTCCATATTGATAAGCAAGTATTCGGTGAAGAAATCTACAGAGTTTCTTATGGAGACTACGTATCCGGGGCAGAGTCTAGGTATATCTACGAGGGTCCAGCATATAAAAATATTGCGTTGGCGACTGTTCCCGGAATTGATCTCATTTCGTACTTCTGTGCCGCCTTTAACGCTTTCGAGGAAGACGAGCTGGCTAAGTTTTTTAGCCTTGATATTCAAAAGGCGACTAACGATTATTTTGAGCAAGACGTTCTATACTCGTTCGAGATTGAATTTGCCTCGCCGGGATCGTATGTTTTACATGCGAAGCGGGCTGCGTTGCCCCTGCTGGTAGCAGTCCTTGTCGCTGCAACTTCAGGGGCTATATTGTTCAATGACGCGCGCACGGCCCAAATTGAGAACTCCTCAAACGCTCAACCGTCAGACGCGGGAAAAGTCGCTGCTCCCGATCCGTGCACTTTAGAAATTCAAGAAAAGTACGCAGCGATCATGGGATCGATTAGCGCTGATCGCTTTAAGCAGCTTTGCAAGATGAATATGGACGCACAACACGGCGTCGGCCTACGAACCAGAATAAAGCGGAAGAGATGACAATCGGCGCCACCATAGCGGAAAAGTTGAAGGGTTGGAGGAACACCCTTGAGAGCGCATTGGTGTCTGCCATCGTCTCTGGACTCGTTGTGGTTTGGGGAACGTCTCGTATGGAGACTAGCAAGGAGTACATTGCTTCCATCGGGCGCCAGCAGAGTCAGCTCGATTCGGCGCAAAGTGCGTTATTTTCTCAACTTGGACTTTACACTGGAAAGCTTTTTGAGAAGCCGGATTCTGCCAGTGCGGATCAATTGCAAAGTGCGATAACGACTGCTCAGCTCCAAGTAAATAGGCTCAAGAGCGAGCTTCCGAAATCGCAGCACCTTGTATTGAACGAATACTCGAAGGAGCTGACGGTTCTCGGGACAAGTCTGCGAGATGTTAAAACCAGATATGATCTAGGGCCTGTCTATGCGTCAGCGCAAAGACTTTTGGCGCTGCATGACCGGGTGGGCGATACGGTCCGTAGCAATATGGATGTAAGCATCGTCCATCCTAGAGGATCATAACTTTTAGTAACCACTCTAGCCGGATGTTTTTGGTCAACCGCCAGCGCAGAAACTTCCGTGCCGTCTGCTTGATTGACGTAGGCTTTGTCAGACCTGCGATGCACTAGGCGCTTGCCAAGAATGCCCTGCATCGCCTTCTCGGTGCGCATAGTATCGTTCCATCCAAGCGAAGCACGCGTTTTGTGATTGAAGTCAAACTCCGCAAGGTAGCGGTGCAGGCGCTTCTTGGTACAGCGCTGACGCCCTTTATGCCGCGCTCGAAGATTGAGTAGTGGCCCTCAAACGGGGCCTAGCGCCAGGAGAAGGATCAGAGCGCCGTTGCGGTCGTTATTTGCCTAGTATCGTCGCGCCTGCAGCGTTTTCCGTTCCGATGGAATCGGAACGGGGCTAGGTTTTTCCTTTGAGGCATTTTCCCTATTCAAACCAATTTCGATTTGGTTCGAAAATCCTCTAGTACAGCCGCGTCCGATAGGCCTCTTCCATCGCCTTCTCGGCGGTCTCGACCTCGACGGCCGCGGTCTGCTCGGCGATGATCCGGCCGAGTGTCGGAAAACTGTGGCGTTCGACCTGCGCCGCCGGGTTCCAGAGTTTCGAGCGCATCAGCGCCTTGCCGCAATGGAAGTAGGTCTCGTCGACATGCACCTTGAGACCGATGATCGGTGTCACGTTCTGCACCGTCAGCGGGGTCAACAGATCCGGCTCCTGCGAAATCTCCGCTCGCCCATTGATGCGCAACGTTTCGTTGATGCCCGGCACCATGAAGATCAAGCCGACCCCGGGCGATGCGATGATGTTGCCGAACGTATCGACCCGGTTGTTGCCGCGCCGGTCCGGGATCAGCAACGTCTTGTCGTCGATCACGGAGACGAAGCCGGGCGCGTCGCCGCGCGGACTGGCGTCGGCATGGCCCTTGCCGTCGCTGGAGGCGATGACCAGGAACGGCGACAGCGCGATGAAGTCGCGGCAAAACTTGTCGAGATGGTTGAGCACCTTCTTCTCGGCAAGCGGGCTGACTTGCCCGAAATGCCCGCGAAGATCCTCCTGCGACTTGACCTGTGGCTTGCCGCCTGCGCCCTGCTGACCCATGACGAACCTCCCTTTGTTGTTAGTCTATACCGCGTCGGCGCCTGAGGCGATCCTCGATGCACCGCGCGCATCCGCCGCAAAGCCCGGCTGGTCGAAGAAGTCGCGGCCCGGGATCGCATCGAGCAGGTCGCGGGTGTAGGCCTGGCGCGGCGCGCTAAAGACCTCGGCGGTGGTGCCTTCCTCGACGATCCGCCCCTTCTGCAGCACGATGACGCGGTCGGCGATCTCGGCGGCGATCCGCAAATCATGGGTGATGAAAATCATCGCCAGCCGCATCTCCTGACGCAGTTCGGCAAGCAGTGCCAGCACCTGGGCCTGCACCGAGACGTCGAGCGCCGACACCGCCTCGTCGGCGATCAGCACCCGCGGCTTGAGCGCAAGCGCCCGCGCGATGCAGATGCGCTGGCGCTGGCCGCCCGAGAACTCGTGCGGGTAGCGATCCGCGGCGGCCTCCGACAGGCCGACCCGCAGCAGCAGCATCTTCGCCTGCTCCGTCGCCGCGCCGCGCGAGGTGCCATAGGCCATCGGGCCGCGTGCGATCGCATCGCCGATTTTCTGCCGCGGATCGAGACTGGCGAACGGATCCTGAAACACGATCTGGAGTCGACGCCGCGCCTGGCGCAGTGCTTCGCCGCGCAACTGCCGCAAATCTGCCCCGCCAAAACGGATGGCGCCGGCATCCGGTTCGGTCAGCCGCATGATCATGCGCCCGAGCGTCGATTTTCCGGAACCGGATTCGCCGACCACCGCCAGCGTCTCGCCTTCATGCAAGGTCAGCGAGATGCCGTCCGCGGCGACCACCTCGCGCGGCGGCTGCAACCAGCCGCGCTTGACCCGGAAGGTCTTTTGCAGCCCGACCACTTCCAGCAGCGGCTCGGGGTGCACGATGGTGGCCTGGATATCGGCGAGGCGCGCCTTCGGCACCGCGTCGATCAATTCGCGCGTATAGGCCGCCTGCGGATTGCGCAGCACCTCGTCAACCGTGCCCTGCTCGACCACCTTGCCGTGGCGCAGCACCACGACACGATCGGCGACGTCGGCGACGACACCGAAATCATGGGTGATCAGCAGCACGCCCATGCCGCGCTCGCGCCGGAGATCGTCGATCAGGCGCAGGATCTGGCGCTGGGTCGTGACGTCGAGCGCCGTGGTCGGCTCGTCCGCGATCAAGAGCGCGGGCCGATTGGCCATCGCCATCGCGATCATCACCCGCTGGCGCTGCCCGCCGGAGAGCTCGAACGGGTAGCTCTTTTCAAGCAGCTGCGGGTTCGGCAGCCCGACCTGGGTCAGCAGCGTCTGCACGCGCTCATGCACCTCGGCCGGCGTGGGCGCGGGCCGCTGGTGAGCCAGGATCATCTCCTCGATCTGCTTGCCGACGCGCTTCAGCGGATTGAGCGAGGACAGCGGCTCCTGGAAGATCAT
>BFBZ01002324.1_pt1 | contig 10529 bp, 10 predicted proteins | sample 1888401 | NCBI WGS metagenome assembly BFBZ01 (sample SAMD00112614, study PRJDB3348) | symbiont metagenome | host: Chara braunii | reverse complement strand
CTCCGGCGCGCCGTCCATCCCGTCGCCGCCAAACGTTACGAGAGCCTCTCGGAATTCGTCTTCGACCTTCGGCACCCCAATCCCGCCTATATCGGCGGCGGCCGGACGCCCCTGATCGAGCGCAATCCGCTGCTGTTCTGGAAGGCGACGACTGCGCTGCTCGCGATCGCAGTGATCATCCTGCTCGCGGCTCGCCACGGCGGCTGGTAGGCGGACCTGCCAGCCGCGGATCAGGCGGGTTCAGGCGCGATCGCGCCAAGCGGCCTCGGCGCCACGCCCGCTCCCGGCTTCATGCGGAAATCATAGGTCATCAAGTGCCATGGCCCGATGGCCAGCTTGCCGTCCGGCATCACCGCGTCGCTGCGCCGCTCGACCTGGGCGATGAGCTCGTCCTTGACGCCAAAGACGACGTCGCTGTCGAGATATTCGTCGCCGCCGACGAAGACATGGGTGATGAGCGGCTCGTAGCCCTTGGCGTCCACCAGGAAATGCACATGGGCCGGGCGCATCGGATGACGCTTGGTCTCGAGGATCATCCGTCCCACCGGACCGTCGGTCGGGATCGGATAGCTGCAGGGCAGGATGGTGCGGAAGAAAAAGCGGCCATCCGCATCGGTGATGAAGCGCGCCCGCGACGACGGACCATCGCTTTCATAGGACGGCCGCTGCGAATCGTAGAAGCCCTCGTCGTCGGCATGCCAGACATCGACCGCGGCGCCTGCCAGCGGGGCACCCGCCAGATCGGTCACCCGTCCCTGGACGAACATCTTCTCGCCCTTGAGATCCGCCGAGATGTCGGTGCCGTGGGGCGTCACCTTGTGCTCGCCGACGTAGAACGGGCCGAGTACGGTCGTCTCCGTCGCCCCTGCCCGGTCGCGATGATTGATGGCGTCGACCAGCATCGACACGCCGAGCACGTCGGACAGCAGGATGAACTCCTGCCGGCTTGCGGTGCAGGTCTGTCCGGTGCGGGTGAGAAAGTCGATGGCGGCGGCCCATTCGTCGAAAGTGAGCTCCGTCCGGCGCACATAATCGTGCAGCGACTTCACCAATTCCTGCAGCAGGAATTTCGCGCGCGGATCGGGTGTCCGTTCGAAGCTCGCGACGACGGCCTCCGTGAGCTCGGCTTCATTGAATTGTGTCATTGCCAATTCCTCCCGGCGCAAAGGGTACACGACGCATGCCTGGCCTGCCATTGGACGCGGCGCGTTTTTCGGCTATCACCCGGAACAAACGGGATGCGCGGCCGATCCTCGCGCAGGCCGCCAGAAACCGATCATAGCGGAGACGCCCGATGCTCGCCCCGACACCCGCCTCGCCCGAAACCGTCGGCATGTCGAAAGCCGCGCTCGATCGCATCGATGCCCATCTGCGGCAGCGCTATGTCGAGGCCGGCCGCTTTCCCGGGACGCAGTTGATGGTCTATCGCCGCGGCAAGATCGTGCATGCGAGCTCGCTCGGCTATGCCGACGTCGAGCGCAAGGTCCCGGTCAGGGACGACACGATCTACCGCATCTATTCGATGACCAAGCCGATCACCTCCGTCGCCTTCATGATGCTGGTCGAGGAAGGCAAGGTCGCGCTCGACGAGCCGGTCGCGAAATACATTCCGGAGTGGAAGAATCTCGGCGTGTTCGTCGCCGGGACCGCACCGGCCTTTGTCAGCCGGCCGCCGTCGCGGCCGATGCTGATCGTCGACCTGCTGCGCCACACCTCCGGCCTGACCTACGGCTTCCAGCAGCGCTCGAACGTCGATGCCGCCTATCGCGACGCCAAGATCGGCGCGGTCGAAAAGGCGGGAACGCTACAGTCGATGATCGATGATCTCGCGCGTATTCCGCTCGAATTCTCGCCGGGCGACGCCTGGAACTACTCGGTCTCGACCGACGTGGTCGGCTATCTCGTCGGCAAGATCGCCGACCAGCCGTTCGAGCAAGTGCTGAAGCAGCGCATCTTCGATCCGCTCGGCATGAGCGACACCGATTTCCACGTGCCCGCGGCGAAGGCGCACCGGCTGGCGGCGTGCTACTCGGCCGATGCCGGCGGCGCCTTGTCGTTCCACGCCGCCGATCGCAAGGGCGGCCTGACCTTGCAGGACGACCCGGCGACCAGCTCGTTCCTGAGCCCGCCCGACTTCATCTCCGGCGGCGGCGGCCTGTGCTCGACCACGGCCGACTATCTGACGTTCTGCCGCGCATTGCTCAATGGCGGCGAGCTCGGCGGGGTCAGGCTGCTCGGACCGAAGACGCTGAAGCTGATGACCTCGAACCATCTGCCCGGCGGCGTCGACCTGCCGGCGCTGTCGCGCTCGATGTTCGCGGAAGCAGCCTATAACGGGATCGGCTTCGGTCTCGGCTTTTCGGTGACAATGGATCCGGCCAAGACGTTGATTCCCGGCAGCGCCGGCGAATATGCCTGGGGCGGTGCGGCCTCCACGGCGTTCTGGATCGACCCGGCCGAGGAGCTGATCACGATCTTCATGACCCAGGTCTTGCCGTCGAGCGCCTACCCGATCCGCCGCGAGCTGCGCACGATGGTGTACGCGGCGATCACCGAAAGCAACGTCTAGGAGCGGTAAAGCCGCTCAGGGAACCGGCGATCCCCGCGCGTTGCGCTTGGCGTGCACGCGGTGCTCTCTTATGCTGACAGTCATGTGAACGGCTGCAACCGCCGAGCCCTTGCGGAGGCAGCCGCTCCAGCCTGATATGCGCTCGCCGCACAAATTCGCCTCCGCCCGACGCGTCTCCCGCCTGCGTCAGTCCCAACGGCGATCAGCAGCGCCAGCTCAAACGGGGCATCCGTGCCAAAACTCTCCCTGCCGATCCGGCTTGCTCTTCTGGTCGCAGGGACCACACTGCCGCTCATCCTGTTCGCAGGCGGAATCGTCTTGCACAGCTACATGCAGGATCGCAGCGACGCCCGTCAGCGCGTGCTGGAGACGGTGCGCAGCATCCGGCTGACGCTCGATGCCGAAATGCAGCGCATGACCGGCGGCGTCCAGGTCCTGGCGCTGACCGATGCTCTGACCACCGGCGATTTCGAACGCTTCCGGCCGATCGCGATGGGCTTCCTCGAGCAGTACGGCAAGAACGGCACGATCGTGGTCGCCGACCGCAACGGACGCCAGCTGTTCTCGTCGGCGACGACGGATACGGCTCACCTGCCGACGCGCAACAACCGCGAGATCACCCGCCGCGTGTTCGAGACCCGGCAGCCGCAATATTCCGACCTGTTCTACGGCGTCGTGAAGAAGAGCCTGATCGTCACCGTCGAGGTGCCCGTCTTTCGCGACGGCGAGGTCGTCTATGACATCTCGTTCAGCCCGCCGATCGAGATGTTCCAGACCATCCTGGAAAAGCAGCGGCCGAATCCGGACTGGACCTTGTCGCTGCTCGACCGCCAGGCGACCGTCTTCGCGCGCGTGCCAAATCCGGCGGAGACGATAGGCAAGCAGGCCTCGCCCTCGGTGTTTGATCGCATGCGCAACGAGCAGGAGGCGACGCTGTCGAGCGTATCGCTCGAGGGCGTGCCGCTGCTGTCGAGCTTCACCCATTCCACCCTCACCGGATGGACCATCGGCGCCGGCATCGCCGAGGATTCGCTGGTTGCGCCGTTGTGGCGCAACCTCGCCGTCACCAGCCTGCTCGGCGGCATCATGCTGGCGATCGGTCTGGCCTTCGCGGTGCGGATGGCGACGACGATCGCGCGCGCCGAGATGCTGCACGACCTGCTGATCGAGGAGCTCAATCACCGGGTCAAGAACACGCTGGCGATCCTGCAGGCGATCGCGGTGCAGACCTTCCGCAGCGCCAGCCGCCATGAGCGTGAGAAGTTCGAGGGCCGGCTCGGCGCGCTCGCCGAGGCGCATAATCTGCTCAGCAAGGAGAAATGGCAGGGTTCTGAGCTGCAGGACGTGATCGAGCGCGTGCTCAAGCCCTACCGCCTCAACACGCCCGACCGCATCAGGATCTCCGGCCCGAAGGTGGCGCTGTCGCCGCGGCTCGCCGTCGTGCTGTCGATGATCGTGCACGAGATCGCAACCAACGCCGCCAAATATGGTGCGTTCTCCAACGACACCGGCACGGTCGATCTGTCCTGGGAGCTGGCGAGCGCGGCCGACGCGGCGAAGAAGCTGCCGGCACGGCTGCGGCTGGTGTGGCAGGAAACCGGCGGCCCGGTGGTCTCGGCGCCGATCCAGCGCGGCTTCGGCTCCCGCCTGATCGAGCGCAGCGCGCGCGATCAGCTCGGCGGCGAGGCCACGGTCGACTTCCTGCCGCCGGGCGTGGTCTACACCATCACCTGCAAGCTCGACGATTGAGCCGCGTCAGCCGAACCTCTGCAGCGCCGGGAACGTCTCGAGCAGCCAGATGCTGAAGGTCGAGACCGCGCCAGTGAGAAAGCCGATGCCGGTGGCGATCATCAGCACGCCCATCGCGCGCTCGATGTTCACGAGATGGCCACGCATGCGGACGAACAGCGCCGAGAACTGTTCGATCATGAACGCCGCGACCAGGAACGGAATGCCGAGGCCCGCGGAATAGACGGCAAGAAGCCCCGCCCCCTTGGCGACCGTCGTCTCCGCGGCTGCGATCGAGAGGATCGCCGCCAGGATCGGCCCGATGCACGGCGTCCAGCCGAAGGCGAAGGCGAGCCCCATGACATAGGCGCCCCACAGGCCGACCGGCTTGGGGATCGGCAGCCGCCCTTCGCGCATCAGGAACGAGATCCGCGTCAGGCCGAGGAAGTGCAGGCCCATCACGATGATGACGACGCCGGCGAGGATGGACAACTGCTCCGACCAGGCCCGGATCAGGCCGCCGATCAGCGAGGCGCTCGCCCCCAGCATCACGAACACGGTGGAGAAGCCCAGCACGAACAGTGCGGCCGAGATCATCACGGCGCGACGCGACGCGGCCGGAGGCTCGTCGCTCTCGATGTGCTCGATCGTGGCGCCGGTGAGATAGATCAAATACGGAGGAACCAGCGGTAGCACGCAGGGCGAAAGAAAACTGACCAAGCCAGCAATGAACGCGGCCGGAATCGATACGTTCTGGATCATGCGAGTCCCGCGATACGCCCCTCCAGGCGCAAGCCGGGGCACGACGCTTCTTGCCGCCGATGCGGGGAATACGCAACAGACGTGCCGAAGTTACGGCGGTCAACGATGATCGCGGCCTGCGGGCTTTCGCCAGGATAGAGCCAGACGTCCCCGGATCGGGGCCTCATTGGCGAAGTCCCCCGCCCCGATAGGGAGTGTCGCCTCGCTTTAACCGGCTCGTCTGCGAGCCGGCGCGCGCCTCACCGTGGGATCACGACATATCACAAATGCGCCAAATGCACCCTTGTGCACACATCGAACTGTGCTATTTCACCACTCGAAGCAACGGTGGCCGGCGCTGACCCGGCTGCAGCTTCGCATCGCGCAGCTTGTCGGGATTGTCGGCTTGAACCATCTCATCGCAGAGCGATTTCAGATCGTCCTCGCTCAGACGGTTCAGCTTCATGCGCAGGTCGAGGATGGCAACCGAGACCAAATGCGCCGATTCGCGATTGCCCGTCGCCGCGAGCATGGCGCGGCACTGCTCGAGGGACGCAAGCACTGCAAGCATTTGTTCGTCTGAATTGGCCACAGGCGTCGTTTCCGTTCTAGTAGCGTGCGACGAGATGGAGCCGAGCAACTCCCGACTCGCGGATGGCTTCCAAATACGTCATGTCGTTGCTCCCCTGCGCTTTGCCGATGCGGCTCAGCCGAGCCATGCACCTACCCCCTGGGACGGCACGACGGCGTCCTGGCATGACGCAGGGTGAAGAGACATCACCGCTCCCCGGCATTCGATGAATTAGCGCCACGATCCGTTCATCACGATAGCATGACAACGGCCCATCTTCGAATACCATTTCATTGCGGTCGAGGCAAAAACCGTCGATCTTAGGTTCGACTCGCGTTAAGCGTGTCCCTGTCCTACATGATGTGTCAGACCGCGCATCTGCTGGCAGTAAGACCATGCTGCAGAGAACTGAAGGTGGCAGACTCATCGACCCTCGATCGCTCAACCAAATCATGGCACGAACGTGCCCTGCCCGTAATTTATCGGAATCACTCTAGCAGGCGGAGAGAGCTTGTATGCGCGTTGCGGCGGAACGGGGCGTTCCTCAGAAGGAACGCCGGGAACTAGCCGAGACCCCTGCGACGCTGGCACCAGGGGAGCACGGCGGCTCGTCTGCTGGGGCAGGATCGAGCATTGAACTGAGCCGAGAGAGTGGCGGCGCCAAGGGCGCAACGGCGAGCAAGCCGGCAAGAACTGCGACGGGCCGGGCCGCCCCGGCCAAGTCGACCGTGAGCAAATCGGCGCAGGCAAGCCTCACCGACTGGGATGCAGCGCGGATATTCCTCGAGGTTGTCAGGGCCGGCAGCTTTCGCTCCGCGGCCGAGCGGCTGACGCTCTCGATCAATGCCGTACGGCGACGCATCGATGATTTCGAGCGGCAGATCGGCGCGACGCTGTTCACGCGCGATGTCCACGGCGCTCGGCTGACCGACGAAGGCGCGCTGGTGGTCTCCGCCGTCGAGCACATGGAGGCCGCGTCATTCGAGTTGCTGCGCGCGGGCGATGGTCTCGCCGGCGCTGCGTCGGGCGAGGTCCGGGTCGCGGTGACCGAGGGGCTCGGCACGTTCTGGCTGGCGCCCCGGCTGGTCGAATTTCAGCAGAGCTTTCCCAACGTCATGGTCGATCTCTATTGCGCGATGCGCTCGGCCGACGTGTCGCGTCACGAGGCCGACGTCGCCATCCACCTCTCCCGGCCGGCGGCGCTCGACGTCAAGCTGGTCCGGCTTGGCCGCATGCACCTGATGTGCTTTGCGAGCGAGAAATATTTGGAGATATTTGGCATCCCAAAGACGATTGACGATCTCGTCAAACACCGCTTGGTTCTGCAGGTGGCGGACGAAGCCGCCGCCAATGCCGCCTTCGCCACCATCTTCCCCGGTTTCGAACAGCGGGACCTGATCGCGATGACCACCAATGTCTCGAGCGCCAATTACTGGGCCGTGGCGCACGGCGCCGGCATCGGGGTCTTCCCAACCTATGCGAGTGCCCTGGGCGGGAAGATCATACCACTGGAGGTTGACCTCAAGTGGTCCTGCGACATCTGGCTGTCTTATCATGCCACCACCGGACGCATCCCTAGGGTGCGTCACATGATCGACTGGCTGGTCGAGGCTTTTAACCCTGGCAAATACCCGTGGTTTAAAGACGAATTCATTCATCCACAGCAACTTAAAACAGTATATATGGGTGAACCCCTGACCCATCTATTCGGGGGCTTTCCGATGGAAGGACGGTAAAATCAGTATGAACAAATCAGCGGCAAAGAAAATGAAGCAGCGCAGTGCGGGCAAGCCCGACATCGAGCTCGGCAAGCGGATTCGCCTGCGGCGTGTAGAGCAGAAGATCTCGCAGGCCGAGCTCGGCGAGAAGCTCGGCGTGAGCTTCCAGCAGGTCCAGAAGTACGAGAAGGGCGTCAACCGGGTCGGCGCTGCGCGTCTGCAGCAGATCGCCACCGCGCTCGACGTGCCTGTGACGTTCTTCTACGACGGCGACAGCAAGGCGCGCGAGGTCGAGAGCCTCCTGTTCCTGGACTCAGCCTTCAGCCTGCGGTTGCTGCGCGCCTACAGCAAGATCAAGGACCAGACCGTGCAACGTCAGCTGGTATCCTTGATGGAATCGATCGCAGCGAACGAAGAATAGGCAAGGCTGTCTGATCCGTCAGACAGGTCTGCCCGTGATGGATATGGGCCATCTTCGCTCGAGGGCGCAACTTGGGGGCGCCAGGCGCTCTGCCAGCTCGGGCGAGTTCACTGCCTCGGCTCAAGGCCGAGCGATCGGCGCGGCCGACACACCGGCCCTTCTCGTCCGCACAGCGATCGCTGCGCGGTCTGAGGCTTCGTCGCTTTTATAATCTCGTGCTCTCTGCCGTCATAGGAAGTGGCGGCATGCCGGCGTTTCGGTTCCGTCCGGCCGACGCTGATCATGAACGCTGCGCGTCCTCTCCTGGGCCACCCGTGCACAGGTCGAGAGCTCGGCCCGAACGTCCCTTTGCCTGCCCATCATGTCCTGAACTTGCATTGACGCCGTCACCGGCGCGGTGAACGATGCCGGCCGCCTGCCCTCCTGCGGACGGACCCACATGCCGACTATCTCCGAGCTCCCCACCACCTTCGCCGGGGACAAGATCCTCATGACCAGAGCGGGCGATGGCGTCGGCATCATCACCTTCAACAACCCGGACAAGCGCAATGCGATGTCGCTGGAGATGTGGGAGGGGCTTGGCCAGGCACTGGTCGCGCTGCGCGACGATGACGCGATCCGGGTCGTGGTGCTGACCGGCGCCGGCGGCAAGGCCTTCGTGTCCGGCGCCGACATCAGCCAGTTCGAGCAGAGCCGCCACAATGCCGCGGCCTCGGAGGCCTATGCCGAGCGAAGCGCCGCCCAGCGGGCGCTGCTCGCCGGCTACCCGAAGCCGACGATCGCCTGCATCAGCGGCTTCTGCCTCGGCGGCGGCCTGCAGATCGCGATGCTGACCGACATGCGCTTCGCCGCCGCGGACAGCCAGTTCGGCATCCCCGCCGCCAGGCTCGGCATCGCCTATGGCTATGACGGCCTGCGCAACCTGGTGTCACTGGTCGGCCCGTCGCAGGCGCGGCTGCTGCTCTATACGGGCCTGCGGATCGATGCCGCGGAGGCGCTGCGGATCGGCCTCGTCGACCGGATGATGAGCAACGACGAACTGCTGCCGGCCACGCTGGAGATCGCCCGCACCATTGCCGTCAATGCGCCGCTGGCGGTCAAGGCCGCCAAGATCACCATCGCCGAGGTGCTGAAGGACGAAAGCCGCCGCGACATGGAAGCCATCAAGCGGATCGGCGACATCTGCATGGATTCGGAGGATTTCCGCGAGGGCCGCCGCGCCTTCATGGAGAAGCGCAAGCCAGCCTTCAAGGGACTTTAGAGCGCCTCCAGCACCGCCCTGGTCACGTCGATCGTGCCGGCATTGCCACCGAACTCGAATGGCTTGAGGCCGGATGCGTAGACCTGGTCGACGGCCTGCTCGATCCGCTGGGCCGCCTCGGCTGCCCCCTCGATGCCATGGGTGTCCGCCAGCCAGTCCAGCATCATCGCGGCCGACAGGATCATCGCGGTCGGGTTGGCCTTGCCCTGCCCCATGATGTCGGGCGCGGTGCCGTGGCAGGGCTGGAACACGGCGTGGCGATCGCCGATGTCGGCCGACGGCGCCATGCCCATGCCGCCGACGAGACCGGCGGCGAGATCGGACAGGATATCGCCGAACATGTTCTCGGTGACCAGAACGTCGAAATCCCACGGGCGCTTCACCAGCATGAGCGCGCAAGCATCGATGTAGAGGCGGTCCGTCTTCACGTCCGGATGAAGTTGAGCGACCTCGTCGAAGATCTTACGGAAGTAGGCGAAGGCCTTGAAGACGTTGGCCTTGTCGACGCAGGCTAAAGTCCCCGAGCGGCCGCGCGCGCGGCGCCGGGCGGCGAGCTTGAAGGAGAAGTTGAACAGCCGCTCGGATGTCTTGCGGGTGATGACGAGGGTCTCGCGCGCCTCCTCATGCGTCACGACACCTTTGCCCATCGAAGCGAACAGGCCTTCGGTGGACTCGCGGATCACGACGAAGTCGATGCCGCGCTCGGCGGCGCCGACGATCGGACTCGGCACGCCCGGGATCAGCCGCGCCGGCCGCACGCCGGCATAAAGGTCGAAATGGAAGCGCAGCTCGATCTGCGGCGCGATCTCGGTGTTGTCGGGATAGCGCACCGACGGCAGCCCGCAGGCGCCAAGCAGGATCGCGTCCGCCTCTTCGCACAGCCGGATCGTGGAGTCGGCGATCGAGACGCCGGTCGCGAGATAGTTGTTCGCGCCGGCCTGGGCCTCGGTGAACCGGAACGACAGGCCGGCCTTGGCCTCGACCTTGCGCAGCACTTCGAGTGCCGGCGCCATGACTTCAGGACCGATGCCGTCGCCGGGGAGGACTGCGATGTGGAGTGCGTTGGTGGAGGGCATGCTTTTTTCTTCGTCACACGAGGGATTTAGCGCCGTCATTGCGAGCGAAGCGACTTGTCCGCCTTAGCCCGAAGGGCGACGGCGGAAGCAATCCAGGGCCCAGGTTGAGACTCTGGATTGCTTCGTCGCTTCGCTCCTCGCAATGACGATGGAGAGGGTGTGTCCTACGGCGTCAGCACGGCGCGGCCGACCAGCTGACCCTTCTGCAGCTCACGCAGGGCATCGTTGGCCTTGGCGAGCGGCATCGGCGTCACCGGGATCGGCGCGATGTGCTTGGCGCGGACGAGGTCGAGCAGCTCCTTTGTCTCGCGGAGATTGCCGACATAGCTGCCCTGGATCGTCACCGCCTTGATCGGAATGAGCGGCAGCGCCCACGGCGCGCCGCCGCCGAACAGGCCGACGATGACCAGCTTGCCGCCCTTGGTGAGGCAGTCGAAGCCCAGC
>BFBZ01002332.1_pt1 | contig 10530 bp, 9 predicted proteins | sample 1888401 | NCBI WGS metagenome assembly BFBZ01 (sample SAMD00112614, study PRJDB3348) | symbiont metagenome | host: Chara braunii | reverse complement strand
GGCTCGGCACAGAACCCTAATCCCATGCCAAAGCCTGTGGCGTCATGCCGTACGGAAGTGATGGATGGCATGGAAGTGCAGAATATCACCTCACCCGAAGTGCTTGAAGCACGCAAAGGCGTGGTTGAATTCCTCCTGATCAACCACCCGCTCGATTGCCCTGTATGCGACCAAGCCGGCGAATGCCACCTGCAGGACCTGGGTTATGAGCACGGCTCGGCCAAGACCCGCTACGAGTTCAAGCGCCGCGAATTTGAGCGCATTGATATAGGCAAATACGTACAGCTGCACATGACCCGCTGCATCCTTTGCTACCGTTGCGTGAAAACCGCTGAACAGATCACCGACAACCGTGTGCACGGCGTGATCCACCGCGGCGATGCCGGCGAGATCTCCACCTATATCGAGCAGGCTATCGACAACGAATTTTCAGGTAACGTGATCGATGTATGCCCGGTAGGCGCTCTTACCGATAAGACATTCCGCTTCAAGCAGCGCGTGTGGTTCACCAAGCCTGTAGACGCCCACCGTAGCTGTGGTACAAAATCGGCCAGCGGGCAAACCTGCAGCGGCAAAGTACGCCTGTGGTATAAAGGCGAGGACATTCTCCGGGTAACCGCGCGCAAAGACCAGTGGGGCGAAGTAGAAGAGTTTATCTGCAACAGCTGCCGCTTCGAACACAAGAAGACCGCCGATTGGGTGATCGAAGGCCCATCGCCGGTAAGCCATCACTCTGTGATCTCGCAAAACCATTACGACCACCTCAACCAGCTGAAGCTAGAAGTAATGAAGCACCAGAGCGCCCTGGGCTTTATCCCGGTAAACAAACGGCCATAAAAACGGAAACAAGCAAATACATCAAATAAAACTGAACCATACACATGCTGACTTTCATCATTTATAAAACCCTCATTTGTGTTGTGGTGTTTGCCATTTCACTTGGCATTGCCGCATACTCCACCTGGTGGGAAAGGAAATTCGCTGCATTCCTGCAGGACCGCAAAGGCCCGAGCCGCGCGGGGCCCTGGGGCCTTTTCCAGCCATTGGCAGACGGTGGCAAGATGCTGATGAAAGAAGAGATCATCCCGAATGTATCCAATAAGTTCCTGTTCATTCTGGCGCCCGGTCTGTTCATTTTAACAGCCATCCTGGCGGGTGTGCTGGTGCCCTGGGCGAAAGCCGTGAGCATCAATGGTACATCCTATCCCCTGCAGATCACCGATATCAACATTGGCATCATATACCTGCTGGGCGTGACCTCCGTGGGTGTATATGGTATTATGATCGGCGGCTGGGCCTCCAACAATAAATATTCCCTGCTGGGTGCCGTGCGTGCCTCTTCGCAGATGATCAGCTACGAGATCGCCATGGGCATCTCCATCATTGCCCTGGTGATCACCGCCGGCGGCACGCTGAGCTTCCGCGAGATCCTCGAAGGACAGGACGCCGGTGTATGCAACGTGGTATGGCAGCCCCTGGGCTTCATCATCTTCTTTGTATGCGCCCTGGCTGAGACCAATCGTGCGCCCTTTGACCTGGCAGAATGTGAAACAGAACTGATCGGTGGCTACCATACCGAGTATTCGGCCTTCAAATTAGGGCTCTTCCTCTTTGCGGAGTACATCAACATGTTTGTGTCGTCTGCGGTAATGGCCGGCTTTTATTTTGGTGGCTACAACTTCCCTTATGCCCATGAGCTTTACAATGCGCTGGGCCTGCAGGAAGGCTCATGGCTCATTTCTCTCATCGGGTTTGGCGCCTACTTTACCAAAACATTGATATTCATCAGCGTATTCATGTGGATCCGCTGGACATTGCCACGTTTCCGCTACGATCAGCTCATGAACCTCGGCTGGAGGATATTGCTCCCGCTGTCGCTGCTGAACCTGGCCCTGACCGTGGTAGTGGAATATTTCAGGGGAAATATTCATTTTTAAAAACCCAAGACAATGCAACTCACCAATAGAAGCAAGGTCGTTTCAAACAAGCAGCAGAGTGTCGGCGAAAAGCTGTACCTGCCTGCCATTGTGAAAGGCATGGCCATCACATTCAGCCACTTGTTCAAAAAAGCGCCTACCATTAAGTATCCTGAGCAGAAGCGCCCGATGGCGCCTGTATACAGGGGCCAGCATGTGCTGAAACGCGACGAGAACGGCGCCGAGCGCTGTACCTCCTGTGGTATGTGTGCCGTGGCCTGCCCGGCAGAAGCCATTACCATGGAAAGCGGGGAACGCAAAAAAGGCGAAGAACACCTCTACCGCGAAGAAAAATACGCTGCCAAATACGAGATCAATATGTTGCGCTGCATTTTCTGCGGCCTGTGCGAGGAGGCTTGCCCGAAAGAAGCCATCTTCCTTACCGACCGGATAGTGGACGCAGATTACGAGCGCGGTGATTTTATTTATGGCAAAGACAAGCTGGTAGAAAAGATCAATGAGCGCATTGATGTCACCAAGCGCCAGACCCCGGAAGTGCTGGAGTTTAAAAAGACTCCGGGACTGAAGCATAACGAGCTTTACGAAGGGAAACAACTGGGAAAGGGAAAAAAACACTGATAAGTTGCCACACATTCAAAAAATAAATTAAATCATATTTTTGCACGCATCATTATGTTAGGATACACAATCACACAATGGCTTTTCGGGATCTTATCGTTCCTCGCCATTATGTTCGCCCTCATGGTCGTGTTCACGCGCAACCCGGTGAACTCCGTTCTTTACCTTGTATTAACATTTTTCTGCATTGCCGGGCATTATCTGTTGCTCAATGCCCAGTTCCTGGCCGTGGTGCACATTGTGGTATATGCGGGGGCTATCATGGTGCTCTTCTTGTTCGTGATCATGCTCATGAACCTCAACCAGGATACAGAACCTCAAAAAACGGTTATCTCCAAGCTCATTGCCGGCGTAGCTGGTGGTCTATTGCTTTTTGTGATGGTTGGTGCCCTGCGCGGCAGCGAACAACTGCAGCTTGTTCAATCCGGCCACTCCGAGATCGGCCTCGTTAAAAATTTAGGTAAAGTATTGTTCCACGAGTTCCTGTTCCCATTCGAGATCGCCTCTGTATTGCTGCTGGCGGCAATGGTAGGTGCGATCATGATCGGGAAAAAGGAGATAAAGTAGATTTTAGAAGGCATGATCTAAGAAGTTAAGTAGTGAGTATGAATAAGAACGATTTGAAGGATAGAACCAAAAGATTTGCGATCGATACTATTCGATTTGTCAATACTTTGCCTAAATCCAAATCAAACGATGTGATTTCTTACCAGCTTCTAAAATCTGCAACTTCTGTGGCGGCCAATTATCGGGCGGCGTTAAGAGGAAGGTCCTCTGCCGAGTTTGTTTCCAAGTTGAATGTTGTGCTTGAAGAGTCGGACGAATCAATGTTCTGGTTTGAGGTGATCAACGAAACCAATGAGAAAATTGATAAAAAAATCTGTCATTCTTTACACAAAGAAAGCGATGAACTCACCGCCATTTTTACATCTTCATTAAAAACTGCACGTATAAATCTTACTTCAAAAAATCTTAAATCTTAATTGTAGATATGATCAACGGAATTTCCATAAACATGTACCTGATGCTGAGTGCTGTGCTCTTTATCATCGGGGCAGTTGGTGTGATGGCGCGCCGCAACTCCATTATCCTTTTCATGTGCATTGAGCTGATGCTGAATGCCGTGAACCTGCTGTTGGTAGCGTTCTCCACCCTGCACAGCGATGCGGCCGGCCAGGTATTCGTGTTCTTCGTGATGGCGGTAGCCGCTGCCGAGGTTGCCGTAGGTCTCGCTATCCTGTCGATGGTATACCGCAACATCAAAAGCATTGATATTGACCTGCTCAGCAAATTAAAAAACTAACCCTGTGGCACTTAAATGGTGATCACAAAAAATAATATTTAAGACGGAACCTATATGATAAAATTAATCGGATTAGTGCCTTTGTTTCCCCTGGTCGGCTTTTTGATCAACGGGTTCTTTGGTAAAAAAATAAGCAAGGGCCTGTCGGGCACCATTGCCAGCGTGGCGATCCTGGCATCCTTCATTGTATCGCTGCTGGTGTTTGTGGAGCTGGAGCACAGTACTGTTAAGTCGCAAGCGGTGAGCCTTTTTTCCTGGATCAATGCCGATACGCTGAAAATCCCCTTCGAGTTCCTGGTAGATCCTTTATCATCCGTATTCCTGCTCATTATCACCGGCATTGGGTTCCTGATCCACCTCTACTCCATCGGCTACATGCATGATGATGAAGGCTTCTCCCGCTTCTTTACCTACCTCAACCTGTTCGTGTTCTTCATGCTGCTGCTGGTGCTTGGCAACAACTACCTGATCATGTTTGTGGGCTGGGAAGGCGTAGGGCTCTGTTCCTACCTGCTCATTGGCTTCTGGTACAAGAACACCGCTTACAACAATGCCGCTAAAAAAGCCTTTATCATGAATCGCATCGGCGACCTCGGCTTTTTACTGGGTATCATCCTCATCTTCGTAACCTTTGGCAGTATCACTTATGGCGAAGTGTTTGGCATGGCCCACAACGGCAGCAATGCCACGGTTACAGCCATTGCCCTGCTCCTGTTCATTGGCGCCATGGGTAAATCGGCACAGCTGCCGTTGTACACATGGCTGCCTGACGCGATGGCCGGCCCTACGCCTGTGTCTGCGCTCATCCACGCGGCCACCATGGTTACCGCCGGGATCTATATGGTGGTGCGTTCCAACATCTTCTATTCTATGAGCGAAATGGCCTCTGAAGTAGTAGCGGTTGTGGGCGTTGCCACGGCCTTGTTTGCCGCCACAATTGGTCTCTTCCAGAATGATATCAAAAAGATCCTCGCCTACTCTACCGTATCACAGCTTGGCTTGATGTTCCTGGGCCTTGGTGTGCATGCCTACAGTTCATCCGTATTCCATGTTACCACGCACGCATTCTTCAAAGCATTGCTGTTCCTTGGCGCCGGCTCCGTGATCCACGCCATGGGTGGCGAGCAGGATATCCGCCGCATGGGCGGCCTCAAAAAATCACTGCCGGTCACATTCATGACCATGGCCATCGGAACCATCGCTATCAGTGGTATCCCGCCGTTCAGCGGCTTTTTCAGTAAAGACGAGATCCTGGCCCATACTTATGAGCACAGCCCGGTGCTGTGGTTCTTTGGCTCACTTACTTCGATCCTCACCGCCTTTTATATGTTCAGGATGTTCTTCCTGACCTTCTTTGGCCATTTCCGAGGCACACACGAACAGGAGCACCACCTGCACGAGTCGCCTAAATCCATGACCATTCCCCTGATGGTTCTCGCCGCGTTATCTGTATTGGGTGGCTTATTGGGCCTGCCTGAATTCTGGGGCACCTCCAACTGGATCAGCGAGCACCTCAGCCCGGTGATCGCGCAGAAAGACCCAAGCATGTTGTCACATACCAAAGAATGGATGCTCATGGGTATTGCTGTGGCCGCTGCCGCTGTTACCATCTATTTTGCCTACATGGTATATATTACCAACAATGTTCGCCCGGTAGAAAAAGAAAGCGAGATGAAGCCGATCCAGAAGCTGATCTACAACAAATATTACGTGGATGAACTCTATGATGCCGTGATCCGCAAGCCGCTGGACCTTGTTTCGGAGATGTTCTACAAGTTCTTCGACAAGCAGGTGATCGACGGCCTGGTGAATGGCGTGGGAAGTGCCGTAAATGGCGCCAGCAACGTGGTGCGTAAGCTCCAAACAGGTAATATCAGCTTCTATATCCTCAGCATGGTGGTTGGGATCATTGCCATCCTGTTTTTCACATTTATAAAATAATGCCGGTAAATTGCCTTTAAAACAAGTATGACAGGAAGAGCGGCTGTGAGCCGCGAAAACAAAAAAAGAAATTAAAGATATATGTTGACAGGTTTATTAATCATTGTTCCGCTCATTGCCAGCTTGCTTATTTTTCTCACCAGGGGGAACGCAAGCAGGACCCTGGCCCTGGGGCTTTCTGTTGTAGAATTTGCTTTATCGCTGGCGGTGTTTGCCCAATTCAGGCATAACCCCAACAGCAGGGAGCTGCTGCTGAACTGCAGCTGGATCAACAGCATGGGCATTAAATTTGCCGTGGGTATCGATGGCATCTCGATGCTGCTGGTGCTGCTCACAGCTTTCCTGGTGCCACTTATCATCCTGTCTTCGTTCAGGCACGATTACGAAAAACCAAACGCGTTCTACGGGCTTATCCTGCTTATGCAAATGGCCCTGGTAGGGGTTTTCACAGCCAATGACGGTTTCCTGTTCTACGTGTTCTGGGAACTCGCCCTTATCCCTATTTATTTCATCTGCCTGCTCTGGGGTGGGGAGAACAGGGGCCGGATCACTTTCAAATTTTTCGTATACACCCTCTTCGGGTCCTTATTCATGCTCATCGGGCTCATTTACCTGTATAACCACACGGGCTTCGACAGCGGCATCAAATCATGGGCCATCAACGACCTGTACCAGGCCGGCCGCGGCATGAACCTTCAGCAACAATCGTTTGTATTCTGGTGCATCTTCCTCGCCTTCGGGATCAAGATGCCGATATTCCCACTGCACACCTGGCAACCCGACACATACGTCAACGCCCCTACACAAGGCACCATGCTGTTATCAGGCATCATGCTCAAAATGGGTACCTTTGGGCTGATCAAATGGTTACTGCCTATTACACCGCTTGCCCTTGAGCGCTGGGGCGGTCTTGCCATTGGCCTGTGCGTGTTCGGTATTTTCTACGCGTCGTGCATTGCCATTGTTCAAAAAGATTACAAGCGCCTTATCGCCTACTCTTCTATTGCGCACGTGGGTCTTATCGCTGCGGGCATCCTCGCCGCCAACCAGCAGGGCATACAAGGCGCCGTGATGCAAATGCTGAGCCACGGGGTAAACGTTGTGGGCCTGTTCCTTATTGCCGATATCCTGCTGCGCCACACAGGCACACGCGATATCGATAAGCTCGGGGGCATCAGGAACATGAATGGTAATTTTGCCGTGCTGTTTCTCATCATTTTATTAGGCTCTGTGGCATTGCCTCTTACCAATGGTTTTGTGGGCGAGTTCCTGCTTATCAATGGTGTTTACCAATACGGTGCCTGGGTAGCCGCTTTTGCAGGCTTAACTGTTATCCTGGGCGCGGTATATATGCTGCGCAGCTACCAGGGGATCATGCTGGGCGAAAGAAAAGACTCGGCGATCGCCTTCGGCCCCCTGGCTTCAAGCGATAAAGCAGTGCTCATTATCATCTGCGTAGCCGTGATCGCTTTTGGTGTGTACCCGAAGCCGCTTAATGAGGTGGCAGAAGCCGGTGTGAAGGCATTTTTACAGAATATGAAATAAAACGGTGGGCCCCGGGCCGACACCAGAATACAAAAATTTAGAAACGATATGAAGGGACTTTTTATCATCAGCGGATTAGGAATTTTAGCCATGCTGGCCGAGATTTTTAAATTCAAAAAATTACTTTATCCATTGGTGCTCATCGGTGTGCTGGCTGCTTATCTCCTCAATTTTACAGAATGGAACCACGTGCCTGTATCGGAGCACATGTCGATGTTCGATAAAATGAGCTCGGGCTTCAGCAATATGATCCGCTTCGACAATGTGGCTTTGGCTTTCAGTGGCGTGATCCTCGTGACAGCTTTTTTCTGGTTCATCCTCGCCAACCATTATTTTGAGAACAAAACCAATATCACGGATCATTTTTCGCTGGTGCTGTTTGCCCTCACCGGTGGCCTCATGCTTACCTCCTTTTCAAACATGACTACCCTGTTCCTGGGTGTCGAGATCCTGTCTATTCCCCTTTACGTACTGGCAGCAAGCCGCAAAAAAGACATTGCCTCCAACGAGGCCGGCTTCAAATACCTCATCATGGGTTCTTTTGCCTCCGGCTTTTTATTGTTCGGTATCGCGCTCATATATGGTGCTACAGGCACGTTCGACCTCGCCGGGATCCGTTCTTTCATCTCTCATGCACAAGGCAGCTTACCCGCTTTCTTTTATGCCGGTGTCATCATGATGCTGATCGCCTTGTGTTTCAAGGTATCGGCAGCTCCTTTCCATTTCTGGGCGCCGGATGTATATGAAGGTTCGCCAACAGTGATCACTGCGCTGATGAGCACCATTGTGAAAACAGCAGCCTTTGCAGCCTTCATGCGCCTGTTCCTGGTAGGTTTTGGCAATGTGAGCGATGTATGGAGCATGATCCTGGCCGTGATCATTGCGCTGTCGCTGGTCATTTCAAACATTACTGCCGCCAGCCAAAGCAGCGTGAAGAGGATGCTGGCCTACTCGAGCATCAGCCATGCCGGGTTTATGCTGATGGGAATCCTGGCCAATCAAAGGGGTTATGGCAGCGTGAGCTGTATTCTTTATTACTCTCTTGCCTACTCTATTGGCTCTATTGGCGCTTTCACAGTATTATATAACGTTTCGAGAGATAACAACGGCCATATAGAAGCTTTTAATGGCCTCGGTAAGCGTAACCCGTTTATGGCGGTATGCATGGTGGTGGCTTTATTGTCGCTGGCCGGGATCCCGATCACCGCAGGCTTTTTCGCCAAATATTTTATCTTCACCACGCTGATCGGTACCCCGTTCAAATGGCTGCTCGTTCTGGCGATCCTTACCTCGGCTGTTGGTGTATACTATTATTTCAAAGTGCTGATCGCCATGTATTTCAAGCCTGCCGTGAGCGCTGAGCCGGTAAAGGTAGAATTGTCTCACCTTGTGCTGCTGGCCATTACCACTTTATTTACCATTGCTTTAGGCATCGTACCGGGCTACGTGGTAGAGATCTTCAGCTAAAGAAAAGAGTTATTGATTGTTTCCAGGGCTGCTGCCGCGCTCTTTGTTGCTTAATACAGTTCCGGTTCCCTTATAAGCTAAAGACCTTCCTGCGATAACTATATGGCTTCTATGTATTGTGGTAGGGTATGGTAAACCTGATGGCCGGAACAAGTCCATCTGTTTTCTCGTTCAGTATCTTAAAAGCTGATTCGACCCATCACTAACAGTAAGTCCAGCGCCCTTTTCTTAAATTTCCTATATCCCTGTTTATCAGGCACTTTGCTCTATTAAAGGCCGCCAGGTTATTTTTCCTACTTTTATGAGAACCTGGCATCCACATTCGATTCCCTGTCCCTGCCATTTTTCCAGGCTGTGTTTAAAAGACTTACACTAAGCAAAACAATATGATCACAGGAAATGAATTTACCGACATGGCGCTTTCTCTTCCCCACACCGAACAGAAGCCACATTTTGAAAGGATCGGCTTCAAGGTCGAAGGCAAACGTATGTACGCCAGTTACCTGGCAGGAAATAACAGTGCCAATATTTTTTTAACGCCGGCTGAACAGGTCGTCTTTTGTAGCATGAATGTTCGGGGTATTTATCCCGTACCCAACAAATGGGGCGAAAACGGGGCAACAACATTTGAGCTTGATACAGTGTCAAAAGCATTGGTGATGGAAGCGCTGATCTCAGCTTACAACCAGGTATTAAAACCTAAAAAATAGAAGTACAAATGGCGCAGGCAGATGACTGCACCGTTTGCCCTTTTTGATGGCATCCGCATGGAAACACAGATGGCATTTAAGGTTTCTGTGACGCTGTCCTGCCAACTGGAAAGGAGGCTTTTTTAGAAACTGTAGTAACGATAGTTTAGGTAGAATGGTTCCCCGGTAGGCTCGGAACGATAATCTCCTTCCATTATGTTGACCGAAGCGGGGGACATCCGGGTTGGTTATAGAGATTCCTCGGCGAGCACGGAATGACAATAAAGTAAAACACTTTCTTGACAATGTTTTTAAATGCCACGATCAATCCATGATATCAGCCCTAAGCCGGAATAAAACGCAAAACGGATGAGTCTTATAAGCGGGAGAAGTTTTCCCGCTTTTTTATTGAATTTTTTTGTCTCAGGTGTTTTGGAGGGATTTTTCATTTAGGTCGCCTGTCCGCCTAAACAACGATTAACGTATTGCTTTCAGAACGCTTCGATTGATTCCTATTCAGGAAAGAACAAAACTGCTGATTTTAGGACTTCGAAGCATTTTTATATTCTTGAATACTCCCAGGGTTTTTCAAGGCCAGGAATCCTTCAAGGCCGGCATAGCTATTTCTTATTGCCCCAAATCCACAATGCATACCCGGACGATAAAAGACAAAAGGATTAGTGCCTCCCCTCTCAAAGGCCAGATATTTCCAGGTCAAGAAAAGATTTTAAACCCGGCTGCTTTAGCCAGTGATTCAAGAGGTTTTTAAAGGCTTGTGAATGGGTGCTGTTTTATCGGAGCTTATCGTAAGCCTCAGGGATAAAACCCGGCAGGGCCACTTTCTCGTTGGCGTGGTAATCAAAGATCACTACCACGTCTTCGGCTGTGGCGCATAGCTCACCCTGTTCATTAAACAGTTGATGGGCAATGATGAAGCTGGTGTTTTTGAACTGTGTAATCCCCGAATGAATGGTTACCATCCCCGGGTAGTGAAGAGGCTTTTTGAATTGTATGGATGTGGCGGCAAGGG
>BFBZ01002331.1_pt1 | contig 10531 bp, 11 predicted proteins | sample 1888401 | NCBI WGS metagenome assembly BFBZ01 (sample SAMD00112614, study PRJDB3348) | symbiont metagenome | host: Chara braunii | reverse complement strand
TTCCCGGCTATCAGGTGCCGTTCGCGAGCCGCGAGATGCCGATGCCCTATGGCTGGGGCACCGGCGGCGTGCAGGTCACCGCCGCCATTCTCGGTCCCGACGACGTGCTCAAGGTCATCGATCAGGGATCGGACGATACGACAAATGCGATCTCGATCCGCAAATTCTTCGCCAAGACCGCGGGCGTCGCGACCACGACGTCGACGGAAGAGGCGAGCGTGATCCAGACCCGGCATCGCATTCCCGAGGCGCCGCTTCACGAGGGGCAGGTGCTGGTCTATCAGGTGCCGATCCCGGAGCCGCTGCGCTTTCTCGAGCCGCGCGAGACCGAGACCCGCCGCATGCATGCGCTGGCCGAATATGGCCTGATGCACGTCAAGCTCTATGAGGACATCGCACGCTTCGGCCACATCGCGACGTCCTACGCCTATCCGGTCAAGGTCAATGCGCGCTACGTGATGGATCCGTCGCCGACGCCGAAGTTCGACAATCCCAAGATGGACAATTGCCCGGCGCTGCAATTGTTCGGTGCGGGACGCGAGAAGCGAATCTATGCCATTCCGCCCTATACGCCGGTCGTCTCGCTGGATTTCGAGGACCATCCGTTCACGCGCTACAAGTTCGATGCACCCTGCGCGCTGTGCGGCGCGGAAGATTCCTACCTGGACGAGATCGTGACCGACGACAAGGGCAGCCGCATGTTCGTCTGCTCCGACACCGATTACTGCGAGGGCCGCCAGGCGTCCGGACATCGTGGCGAGCAGAGCGCCGCCCCGCACAAGGAGAGCGCCCATGGCTGAGATGATCAGCGCATCCGATCAGCCGCTGCTCGTCGCGGAAGGGCTTGCGAAGAGCTACGGCCGGTTGGCAGCCTGCCGCGACGTCTCCTTCGTGCTCTATCCCGGCGAGGTGCTCGCCATCGTCGGCGAGTCCGGCTCGGGCAAATCGACACTCTTGCAGATGCTGTCGGCGCAACTGGCGCCGACGTTGGGCCGCGTGTCCTATCGGATGCGGGACGGGGTGCTGCGCGATCTTGCCGGCCTTGGCGAGGCGGAGCGCCGTTTTCTGTTCCGCACCGATTGGGGCTATGTCCATCAGGACCCGACGCAAGGCCTGCGCATGGCGGTCTCCGCCGGCGCCAATGTCGGCGAGCGGCTGATGGCGGTCGGCTGGAATCACTACGGTCAGATCAGGCAGACCGCCTCGTCCTGGCTCGCGCGCGTGGAGATCGACGTTGCCCGCATCGACGATGCGCCGCGGACCTATTCCGGCGGCATGCGGCAGCGGCTGCAGATCGCGCGCAATCTGGTGACCGAGCCCAGGCTGGTGTTCATGGACGAGCCGACCGGAGGACTCGACGTCTCCGTGCAGGCGCGCCTGCTCGATCTGATGCGCAGCCTCGTCAACGAGCTCGGCCTCGCCGCCATCGTCGTGACCCACGATCTGGCCGTGGCGCGGTTGCTGTCTCATCGTGTGATGGTCATGAAGGAGGGGCGGGTGATCGAGACCGGCCTCACCGACCAGGTGCTCGACGATCCGCGCGAGCCGTACACACAGCTCCTCGTGTCCTCGATCCTGCCGCCATGATGCAATTGGGCCCAATGCGATGACCGTGATGATCGATGTCGAGAATGCAGAGAAGACCTTCACCATGCATCTGCAGGGCGGCATATCGCTGCCCGTGGTGCGCGGCGTGTCGTTCCAGGTCAAGGCCGGCGAATGCGTCGTGTTGTCGGGACCGTCGGGTGCTGGCAAGTCGTCGATCCTGAAGATGATCTTCGGCAACTACCGTTGCGATGGCGGACGCATCGGCGTCCGGCACCTCGGCGAGATGACCGATCTCGCCGGCGCCGAGCCGCGCCTTGTCCTCCATGCGAGGCGGCAGACCATCGGTTATGTCAGTCAGTTCCTGCGCGCGGTGCCGCGCGTCCCTGCGCTCGATGTCGTTGCCGAGCCGCTGCTCGCGGCCGGCCTGCCGCGCGACGATGCGAGGGTGCGAGCGGGGGGACTGCTGCGGCGGCTGAACATTCCCGAGCGGCTGTGGTCGCTGCCGCCATCGACCTTCTCGGGCGGCGAGCAGCAGCGGGTCAACATCGCACGCGGCTTCATCTCCGATGTCCCGGTGCTGCTGCTCGATGAGCCGACCGCGTCGCTCGATGCGGCGAACCGTGCGGTCGTGGTCGACCTGATTGCGGCGAAGAAGAAGGACGGGGTGGCGATGCTCGCGATCGTGCATGATGACGATATCCGTGCGCAGATTGCGGATCGTACGGTCGACGTCACGACATTCGCTGCGGCGGCATGAGGTACACATTGCAGATGAGCGCGAACATGTCCGATATCGTGATAGGCAATGCCAGGCTGGTCCTCGCCGACCGGGTCGTCGAGCAGGGCTGGGTGGCGATCGCCGGAGGCCTGATCGCGGAACTGGGCGAGGGGGCGGCGCCGGCCGGCAGCCTGGATGCCGGCGGCGACCTGCTGATGCCCGGGCTGGTCGAACTGCACACCGATCACCTCGAGGCGCATTTCGTGCCCCGCCCCAAGGTTTATTGGGATCCCGTTGCTGCGGTCATTTCCTATGACGGGCAACTTGCGACCGCGGGCATCACGACGGTGCTGGATTCGCTGCGGGTGTGGAGCGAGGAGGGTGCCGAGGGCGTCGACGGCCAGGCCAATGTGCTCGCGGAAGCGATCGCGACGGCGCGCGACGGCGGGCTGCTGCGGTCCGATCACTTCCTGCATCTGCGCTGCGAGGTGCCGATGCCGACCGTGGTCGAGGAGGCGCGGCAACTGGCGGGGCGTCCGGATGTGCGGCTGATGTCGCTGATGGATCATACGCCCGGGCAGCGCCAGTTTCGCGACGAAGGCAAGCTGCGCGACTACTATCGCGGCAAGAGCGGCGGCAAGACCGATGCGGAGCTCGACGTGATGTTCGCACGCCGCTTCGCCTATCAGCAGGCCTATGCGGCGCCGAACATGCGCGACATCGTTGCACTGGCGAAGACCCATGACGTGCCCCTGGCCAGTCACGATGACACGACGGAGGAGAACGTCGCCGATGCAATCAAGGACGGCATCGCGGTCGCGGAGTTTCCAACCACGATGGAAGCCGCGCGGGGCCTTCACCAGGCGGGCATCAGCATTCTGATGGGCGCTCCGAACGTGGTGCGCGGCGGGTCTCACTCCGGCAATATCGCCGCCGTGGACCTGGCGCGCGAGGGCCTGCTCGACATTCTGTCGTCGGACTACGTCCCGTCGAGCCTGCTGATGGGCGCGCTGCAATTGCCGCAGCGGGTGCCGTCCATCGGTCTTGCGGCGGCCGTCCGCACCGTCACCAAGGCCCCTGCGGACGCCGTCGGCCTGCATGATCGCGGCGAGATCGCGGTGGGCAAGCGTGCGGACCTGATCCGCGTCCATGTCGCGGGCCAGTTGTCGGTCGTGCGCAGCGTCTGGCGGGAAGGACAGCGGGTGGCATGAGCGAAACCGAGGTTGCATCGGCGAAGACGCCCGCGAAGCTCGGTCCCGGCCGCCTGATCCTGGTGGTCGGGCCGAGCGGCGCGGGCAAGGACACCTTGCTCAATGTGGCGCGCCGCGAATGCGCTGGCGACGACCGGATCGTTTTTCCGCGGCGGATCGTCACGCGCGAGGCCTCGGCTTTCGAGGATAATCTCGAGATGAGCGCGTCCGCTTTTCGTGAGGCGCTCAGCGCCGGTGAGTTCGCGCTGCATTGGGAGGCCCACGGACACGACTACGGCGTGCCGCGCGCGATCAAGAATGACATCCTGGCCGGCCGCATCGTGGTCGTGAACGTCTCGCGAACGATCATTCCCGCCGCGCGCCGGGACTATGCCGACGTCATCGTCGTCGCCATCACTGCGCCGGCGGATGTTCTCGCCGAACGGCTCGGCAAGCGGCACCGTCCGAGTGACGGCGATATCGGTGAGCGTCTTCACCGGGCGGTGAGCGAAGACACCGCGGCGGACGTCACGATCGTCAATGTCGGCGATCCCGAGCCGCACGGTCACAGGCTGGCGGACATCATCAAGCGACCGATCGACGCAGAACCGATCGGATCCGAGGGAGGAAGCGGCCATGTCGATCATCACCACGATTGAGCAGCTCGAGGCGATCTATGGCGAGACGGGGCTGGCATCGACGGCGAAGGTGGCTGATCGCGTGACGCCGCACTACCGGATCATGATCGAGAAGTCGCCTTTCGTGGCGCTGGCGACGTGTGGTCCCGAAGGTCTCGACTGTTCGCCGCGCGGCGATCTTCCCGGCTTCATCCGCATCCATGACGACAAGACGCTGATGATGCCGGATCGCCGCGGCAACAATCGCGTGGATTCCTTGCGCAACGTCGTGCGCGATCCGCGGATCGCGCTGCTGTTCCTGATTCCGGGATCGGGCAACACGCTGCGTGTGAACGGGCACGGTCACCTGTCGACCGCTCCCGATCTGTTGGAGTCGTTCCGGATGGAAGGCAAGCTGCCGCGCTCCGTCCTGGTCATGACGGTGGAAGAGATCTACTTCCAATGTGCGCGCGCGATCGTTCGTGCCGATCTCTGGAACCCGGACAAGCGGGTCGACCCGCAGCAACTGCCTACGCCGGGACAGATCCTTGCGGCGATGACGGCCAACGACATCGACGGCGCGGCGTACGATCGCGAGTGGCCCGAGCGTGCGCGGAAATCGATGTGGTGAATTCGGAGCGCGGCTCTTCAAAAAAGGGGAGGCCGCGCTCCTAAAGATCAGGCTGCGACATCGAGCAGGCGTGAGGATCCCCTGACGAGCACCTTGCGGCCGGCCATTGTGAGTGTTGCCGCGCCATTGTCGATGGAGGCGAGTCCAAATGCAGTGAGCTCGTCGACAATCATGCCGTTCAGCCTGCGGCGTTCACGCGCGGGAATGCGAAGCGCCTTCAGCGTCTCCCATTGGTCCGGCGTGAGTTCGTGTTCGAATTCCGCGTTCATGCTGCCTCGAATGTTGACGTCCGGCACTCGTCTTAGAAAGTCCGCGTGACGAAGATGCGACCTTCATGCATCCGTACTGATACGGTCCACGTCATTACGCTCGAACCCGCCCGCGATTAATTCAAATTTGAATGATCGCGAATGTGGTGCTGCATTGCAGCTCGCCGTGTTGGTAGCGGTGAACGATCGTCCGTCGTTAACAGATAATTAAGCCATGTGGGCAGCGCACAACGGTAACGCCGCTGTCACATCGGTGTGTCAAACGGCGCCATCGTCCTGCTCGAATCGGCCGGCGCATGTTTGAAGCGAAACACGTTGAATGGCTGACCTGACCGACGTTCCGCCGCTGCGATCGAACCGCAGAATCTGGTTGCGCAGTCTGGGCGGACTGGCCTTGAGCCTCTCGATTGCAGCTGCGGCCGTGTATGTCCTGGCACGCGCCGTCAAGAAGCTCGACCTTGCTCATGTTCTGTCGATCGTCGAGGCCACGGACCTTCATCTGATCGCGATGGCGCTGGCGTTCATCGTCCTCTCCTACGCCAGCCTCACGCTCTACGACCTGTTCGCGTTGCGGACGATCGGCCGCCGGGACATTCCCTATCGCGCCGCCGCGCTCGGCAGCTTCACGAGCTACCCGATCGCGCACGGCATCGGTGCGGTCGCGCTGGTCTCGCCGCTGGTGCGATATCGGATCTACGCGCCGTACCGGCTCGGTGCGATCGACATTGCCAATATCAGCTTCCTGACCGGCCTGACCTTCTGGCTCGGAAATCTCACCGCGCTCGGCCTGAGCTTGATGATCGATCCGGATGCCTTCGGATGGATGGAATATTGGCCGCCGGCGATCAACCGTCTCGTTGCCGCGGCACTGCTTTGCGCCGTTGCCGCCTTCGTCGTGTGGAGCTGGCCCGGGCGGCGAAGTGCGCGCTGGCCCGTTCGACTGCCGTCCGGGCCCGCCGTGCTGCTGCAGATCGTGGTCGGCCTGTTCGAGCTCAGCGCCGCGGCGCTGGCAATGTACGTCCTCATGCCGCCGGAACTCGGCATCGACCTCGCGCGGCTGATGGCGGTCTTCATTGCCGCGACCTTGCTTGGATTTGCCAGCCATGCCCCAGCCGGCATCGGCCTGTTCGACGCAACGATCCTGCTGGGCCTGGGCGGCGTTGACCAGGAGCGCCTGCTGGCGGCGCTGCTGATCTTCCGCGCGCTCTATCACCTGTTGCCGTTTGTGCTCGCCCTGGTCGTGTTCGGCAGCGTCGAGCTGTCGCGCTCCTGCCGGAGGTCGTCGATGGTGTCAGACCGGCGAGTTCAGCTTCAACCCGATCATGCCGGTGATGATCAGCGTGAGGCAGATCAGCCGTGTCGGGTCCGCCGGCTCGCTGTAGAGGATCATGCCGGCGAGGATGCTCCCGGCCGCGCCGATCCCGGTCCATACCGCATAGGCGGTGCCAAACGGCAGTGAGCGCAGCGCGAGCGACATCATCGCGAAGCTGAGCAGAATGGCGATCACGGTGGCGACGCTGGGCCAGAAGCGCGTCAGGCCGTCGGAATGCTTCAGGCCAAGCGCCCAGATGATCTCGAGAGCTCCGGCCGCGAACAGAGCTAGCCAGCCGTTCATGAGGGCCGCGCGCCCAACGGTGTAACATCGCCCACAGATCCGAGGCGGGCCTCGCGAAGCCGCGGATCGCCTGCACCGAGCAGTCCGGCCATTTCGTCATCTCCGCGCCGGTCGAACCTGCCGTCCATCTGCATGGTTTGCGCGACGCGCATATGACAAGCTGGGCGCGCGTCGGGTCTATCTCTCCTCCATCATCGTGAATACGAATCCTGTCAGCGTTGCGCCGACAGCAAAGGACAGCGTCAATACACCGACGAAGATCACGAGCGTCGCGTGCGGATCGACACTGTGGGCGATCAGGGTCGAGATGCCGAACGCATCCAGTTGGGTCAGCCCGAAGGCGAAGCCGAGCCCCATGGCGATGCCCATCAAGGTGTGGCAGGCCAGCTCGATCAGCATGGCCGGATTGACTACTGCGCTGCGTCGTTTGGGCGGCATGGGCTCGGACTCCACGCTATGGCCGATGAACGCTGGAACGGTGAACGTTGTTCCTGTGCCGGCTGGCAAAGCCGATTGCCAAACCGAGCCGACAGCGGCTACGGATGACCGAGGTTCGGTCGCGGAAAAACAAAGCTCGAACGGCCCGCAAGGGGGGCCGGCGCGCGGCCGAGCGGCGCAGCGTCGCGCGATCCGACAGGGAGGATAACCCATGACGAACGCCATTCGTTTCCACAAGACCGGCGGTCCCGAGGTTCTCGCTTGGGAGCAGATCGAGGTCGGCAAGCCCGGCCCCGGCGAGGCGCGTATCCGCCACACGGCGGTCGGGCTCAACTTCATCGACATCTACAATCGTTCCGGGCTCTATCCGGTCCAGCTTCCGAGCGGACTGGGCAGCGAGGGCGCGGGTGTGATCGAGGAGCTGGGCGAAGGGGTGACGGACCTGAAGGTGGGCGACCGGGTCGCCTACGGCTCGTCGCCGCTCGGCGCCTATTCAGAGGCGCGGCTGATGCCGGCCGCGCTGCTGTTGAAACTGCCCGACGAGATCGACGACAAGACCGCCGCTGCCATGATGCTCAAGGGCCTGACCGCCCAGTACCTGATCCGGCAGACCTACCGCGTCAAGGCGGGCGAGACCATCCTGCTGCATGCCGCCGCCGGCGGCGTCGGCCTCATCCTCAGCCAGTGGGCCAAGCATCTCGGCGTTCACGTCATCGGCACCGTATCCAGCGATGACAAGGCGCAGCTGGCCAAGGCCCACGGCTGCGAGCACACCATCATCTATACGCGGGAGGACTTCGTCGCGCGCGTCGGCGAGATCACCGGCGGCAAGAAGGTGCCCGTGGTCTATGATTCCGTCGGCAAGGACACGTTCCTGAAATCGCTCGATTGCCTCGCGCCGCTCGGCTACGCGGTGCTGTTCGGCCAGTCCTCCGGCACGGTCGATCCGCTCAATCTCGGGCTGCTCGCCCAGAAGGGATCGCTATTCGTGACCCGGCCGACGCTGTTCACCTACGCCGCCAAGCGCGAGAGTCTGGTCGCGATGGCCAACGAGCTGTTCGACGTGGTCAAATCTGGCGCGGTAAAGATCGAGGTCAACCAGACCTATCCGCTCAAGGAGGCGGCCCGGGCTCACGCCGATCTCGCGGCACGCAAGACGACCGGCTCGACGGTCTTTCTGGTCTGATCTGGCGCGTCCTCCGGTCGCGAGATCCCGATAGGGCCGGCGCAGCCGGGTCAAACCCGCTCGTGCTTGCGCAGGTCGCGGAGGTGATCGGACCGGGCGGCCTGCAGGTCGGCGTCCCGCCCATCGATCTCGGGCAGGGCGGCTTCGGACATGATATCGGCCGTGACGTCCGCAACCGACCGGTCGACGATCTCGTGGATGAAGCTGACGTTCGAATATTCCCCCGACGCGATGCGCGCAACGACGTCGCGCCGGGTCATCTCAGGATCGACCACGGCCTCGCGTCCGCGCCGGCCGTAGTCGATCATCACGACGAAATACTGCATGGAGCGCCGGTTCGCCTTCGGCTGACTGTGATCGCTCCATTATTTCTTTAAATCAGAATTTTGTCAAGGCTGATTCGGTCCATCCTCGCCTCACCGACTCCATCCCCAGCCTGCGCGGCCATGACCACACCGGAATCAGCCGCAGAAATAGTCCAGGCGATGTGACGTGGCGTGCGGAAGCATGTTCCCGCACGCCATGAAGACCGCGTCATCGCCCATCACTGCACGTTGAACGTCGCGCCGGGACATTCGGTGGTCACGCTGATCGGGATCGCCTGCGCCGCCGCCGCGGTCGGCTTCGGCTTCGCAACCACCTTCCAGCGGCCGGGCTTGTTCAGCCAATATCTGTGCCTCGATGTCGCAATGCGGCGCTCGGTATAGGTCGTGCCCTTCCAGATCAAAGGGCCCTTCGGCTTCGGTGCCGCGACCTCATGCCACGGTCCGAACTCGCCGAAGTCCATGAACCACAGATGCCATTCGAGCTTCTGATATTCATGATGGGACGCGACCACCTCGACGATGGGGCGGCCGTTCAGCCACGACACCTCGTCCTCAAGTGGCTTGATCTGCTGGCAACGGGTATGCAACGGCTCCTGAACGCGAAGCAGATCGTCTCGCTGGCTTTGCGTGAGCATCGCCGAGGTGACGGGCAGTCCCACGTTCGGATCATCGGCCGGATATGAGCAGATCGGCACCGTCGGCGGCCCCTGGCCCGTCCAGGGATTGTTGCTGCAATAGACGCGCCTCGTCACCGACGAAATGCCGGTGGTCGCCGTTTCCTCCGCCTTTCCGGTTTCCCGGTCCCAGACACCGCTGAACGTCGTCTTTTGATTCGGCGGACAGGCCACGGTCTTGTGGGCCGTCCACCAGTGCGAAACCTCGAATTCATAGTACGAGTAGCGCGGCTCTGGATACAGCACGGCTCTGACGCTGGTCAGCGCGTGGTGCGCTTCGCACGCCGTTCCATAGGTATCCAGCCAGCACACGAGGTGGAAGTTTTCGTTCGGCCAGCATCCCGCACGCGCCGACGACGTAAAGCCGAGTGCGGCGATCACCAAGGTAAAGGCAAGAAGATATCTCCGCATGGCGTTTCCTCATGTCCTGCCTGTGCAGCCACAGGTTGAAGATGAGTTTGCTCCGACGCGGCGCCTGGTCGTTGATCGGGATCAATCCGCTTGCGCGACGTCGGCAACGCTGGCCGGACGTCGGCGATGACGCGATGGCACAGCGGGTCCGCTCGCTGGTAGCCCCTGGATCGTCGGGGCGGGTCACCGCTTGGAGCCGAGATAGCGGAAGACCAGCCTGTCCCACCGCCGCCTCCGAATGCCGACTGCTAGGTCCATCGCGATGAGCTGCGCGTCGAGGACTGATCCGGGCGCCGGGCGCGGCTGGTGGCAAGGCGTCACGCCCGTCGGGCGAATCAGGGTCGATGCGCCCGCACGATGGTCCGTTCATGGCCTTCGATCGCCTGCAGACGACGTGTGCGGAAACGCTTGTTTTGGGCGAGGCTTCAACGCATTGCCCCGGTCTGGCCCGCCGGGCCGAAAGATTCTTCTTTCTCTTTTTCAGAATTCATGATTGTCTACACACATCCCGCCTCATGGAGAGGGGCGTATCGCGGTCGTCACGACACGTGGAGGCGGGGAGTGATGGGCGAGCCGGTTTGCAGCGTGGTCATTCGCGCCGACGAACAACACCGGCTCGTACGGTCAAGTCGCGTGGTCCTGATACCCCGATGCCGGTATCAAGCCTGCGCCGGCGCTGACAGCGCCGCGTGGGTGACGGTGACCAACAAGCCCGGCGCACCGGGGAGAACGCGAAGCAGCCGTGAAAACCATCGCGCAGGGAGGGCCGGATCGTTCCGGCTGGACCTGTGGTACCTGCCGCCTGCGTTTTTCGAGCAGGCGGGCCACGGGCCTCAGTCGAGGTCCGGCCTTCCCTGCACCCTCTCGTTTGAAGAGGGTGAGACCACTGTATCACTCGGACGCCTGGG
>BFBZ01000008.1_pt229 | contig 10536 bp, 9 predicted proteins | sample 1888401 | NCBI WGS metagenome assembly BFBZ01 (sample SAMD00112614, study PRJDB3348) | symbiont metagenome | host: Chara braunii | reverse complement strand
CTCGCCCACCGCGCGCGAGATCGGCTGGGCGCGTGAGATCACCGCCCGGATTCAATCCGCCAGCGCGGGAGGCGACGGCGCCTTCGGGCAGGACGGCGTGCTGATCGATCTGGCGGTGCTGAAGCGCGCGCAGGCGATCATCGACCGACACGACGCGATCGTGGCGGTCGCGGGCGGGGAGGGCGCGCGCGATGTCGCATGAACCCCCGCTCGCCGGCATCCGTGTGCTCGACATAGCGACCTTCGTGGCGGCGCCGTTCTGCGGCACCGTGCTGTCGGATTTCGGCGCCGAGGTGATCAAGATCGAGCAGCCGGGCACCGGCGATCCCTTGCGCCGCTTTGGCACGCCGAGTGAATGCGGCGACAGCTATGTCTGGCTCAGCGAAGCCCGCAACAAGAAATCGGTCACGCTCGACCTGCGCAGTGAGCAGGGGGCTACACTATTCCGCGAGCTGGTTCGGCAGTCCGACGTGGTGCTGGAGAATTTCCGGCCCGGCACGCTGGAAAAATGGGGGCTCGGCTTCGAGGCGCTGAGCGAGATCAATCCCCGGCTCGTGATGCTGCGTATCAGCGCCTACGGGCAGGACGGTCCGCTGCGCGACAAGCCCGGCTTCGCCCGGATCGCGCATGGCTTCAGCGGGCTCGCTTATCTCGCCGGCGAGGCGGGACGCCAGCCGGTGATGCCGGGCTCGACCTCGCTCGCCGATTACATCTCGGGGCTGTGGGGCGCGCTCGGCGTGCTGCTGGCGCTGCGCCATGCCGACGCCACCGGACATGGCCAGGTGGTCGATATCGGGCTCTATGAATCGGTGTTCCGGCTGCTCGACGAGATGGCGACCGTGTTTGCCAAGACCGGCTTCGTCCGCGAACGGCTCGGCGCCGACACGGTCAATGTCGTGCCGCACAGCCATTACCAGACCGCCGACGGCAAGTGGGTGGCGCTGGCCTGTTCGAGCGACAAGATGTTCGAGCGTCTGGCGCAGGCGATGCAGCGGCCGGAGCTCGCAATCGACCCGCGTTATGCGGCCACGGCCGGCCGGCTGGCGCGGCGCGAGGAGGTCAACGGGATCGTCGCTGACTGGATCGGCGGCATGCCGCTCGCGAGGGCGCTTGCGGAATGCGCGCGCTACGACGTGCCCTGCGGCCCGATCTACAGCATCAGCGACATCTTCGCCGATCCGCAATACCGCGCCCGCGGCAACATCGCCGAGGTGCCGTCGCGCGCCGGGACGATCGCAGTGCCGAGCGCGATCCCGAAAATGTCGCGCACGCCGCCGCAGTTCAAGCACGCCGGCGCAGCTCTCGGCGCGCACACCGACGAGGTCCTGACCGCGCTTGCCGGCGCAACGGCGGCAACGCTTGCCACGCTCCGCAGCGACGGGGTGATCTGACATGAACCAATCTTCCCGCTGTGACGAAAGAACGACGCCATGACCCGGCAGATGAAACTGATCGGCTTCCTGCAGGCCCAGAACTGCTCGAACTATCCAGCCTCCTGGCGCCATCCGGACTCCAAGCCGAACTGGTTCTCGCCCGCGTACTATCAGGAGATCGGCCGCACGCTGGAGCATGGCAAGTTCCATCTCGCCTTCTTCGACGACCGTCTCGCGATCCCCGACCGCTTTGGTGACGATTTCCGCGAGACCATCCGTCACGGCGTCCGCGCGGCGAAGCTCGATCCGGTCGCGGTTGCGCTGACGATGGGGTTGGCGACCGAGCGCCTCGGCATCGGCGTGACCTACTCAACCACCTATTACGAGCCATTCCATGTCGCGCGGGTGTTCGCGACCATGGACCTGCTGCTCAACGGTCGCGCCGCCTGGAACGTCGTGACCTCGTTGAACGACTCGGAGGCAGCGAATTTCGGAGCCTCGCAGCATCTCAGCCACGATCTGCGCTACGACCGCGCCGACGAATTCATGGACGTTGTGCTCGGGCACTGGAACAGCTGGGAGGACGGGGCTGTCAGCTTCGATCGCGAGAGCGGGCTGTTCGCCGATCCTGAGAAGGTGCATCGGCTCGACCATCGGGGCCAGTTCTTCCGATCGCGCGGGCCGTTCACCGTGCCGCGCTCGCCGCAAGGCCATCCCGTCATCATCCAGGCCGGCCAAAGCGGCCGCGGCAAGACGTTCGCGGCGCGCTGGGGCGAACTGATCTTCGTAATCTATCCCCATCTCGATATCGCGAAGAAGCAATATGCCGACCTGAAGGGAACGCTGGCGAAGACGGGCAGGGACATCAGCATTGCACCGGCGGTCTATCCGGTTGTCGCTGAGACCCAGGCCGAGGCTGAGGACAAGTTCGCGGCGATCAACGCCCTCGCCAGGCCGATCGATGCGCTGACGCTGTTGTCGGAGGTGTTGAACTACGATTTCGCGGCCAAGCCGATGGACGAGCCGTTCACATCCGACGAACTGGCGTCGATCAGCGGGCTGCAGGCGATCCGCGATCGCGTCATGAACCTCTGCGGCAAGCCCAATCCGACCCCGCGCGATTTTGTCCAATTCAGCGGGCGAGGGACACTCGCCGAACTGCCAACCTTCGTCGGCTCGCCCAAGGCGGTCGCCGATCAGATGGAACGCTGGTTCTGCGAAGGCGGTTGCGACGGCTTTGTGATCGCGGCCACCCATGTGCCGGGCACTTATCAGGACTTCGTGCGTCTGGCGGTGCCTGAACTGCAACGCCGCGGTCTGTTCCAGCGCGAATACCGGGGGGACACCCTGCGCGAGAACCTCGGGCTGCCGCGTCCGCCAGCCGCGCAGTCAAGCGCGGCTGACGACGAGCGGGTCTGCGTCGCGACCGGGTGACGCCGGCACGACGATCGGTGCAAAAAACATCAAAACAAAAAACAGGGAGGTTGAAGTGACCACGACAGGCGTGAATGCGGGGGGGCGGCTCGACAGATTGCCGATCGCCGGATTCCATTATCGGATATTCGCATTGATCGGGGCCGGACTGTTCGTCGACGGCTTCGAGATATTCCTCGCCGGCAGCATCCTTGGAGCGCTGGTTCAGTCCGGCTATTCGGACCTCGCCCAGAATGCCCGCTTCATCTCCGCGACTTTTGTCGGGATGTTGATCGGGGCCTGGCTGGCCGGAGTTGCCGGCGACCGCTTCGGCCGCAAATTCGCCTATCAGGCCAACTTGTTGATCTTCGGCTTGAGCGCGCTGGCGGCGGCGCTGGCGCCGTCGATGAACTGGCTGATCGCGGCGCGCTTTGTGATGGGGCTCGGGCTCGGCGCCGAGATCGTCGTCGGCTATGTCGTGCTCAGTGAATTCATTCCGCCGCAGCAGCGCGGCCGCTGGGGCGCGGCGCTCGCGACCTGCACCAACGGCGCGCTGTTCGTCGCCACCTTGGTCGGCTGGGTCGTGATTCCGCATCTCGGCTGGCGTTGGATGTTCGCGCTGTGCGGCATCGGCGCGATGATCGTCTGGTTCCTGCGGCGCTCGCTGCCGGAATCGCCGCGCTGGCTGGAGACGCAAGGCAAGAGCACCGAAGCGGAGGCCGTGCTTTCTGCAATCGAGCAGGAAGTCGGCAACGGCCGGACGTTGCCGACGCCGACCTATCAGCCCGCGCCGGTGCGGCCCGATGTCAGCATCACGCGGCTGTTCTCGCGCGCGTTGATCGCGCGAACCGTCGTCGGCTGTCTGATCCTGATCGGGCTCAACACCGCGGTCTACGGCTTCATCGCCTGGATCCCGACCTTCTTCGTCAAGCAGGGCATCAACCTGTCGTCCTCGCTCGGCTACACCATGCTGATGACGCTCGGCAGCCCGCTCGGCACGCTGTCGGGGATGTGGATCGGCGAGAAGATCGACCGCAAGCCGTCGCTGATCGTGCTGTCGCTCGCGGCCGCCGGGCTCGGGCTGCTCTATCCGATGTTCATCAATCCCGTTGCCTTTGTCGTGATCGGTTTCCTGCTGGTCTTCACGGTAGCGGTGATGCTGGCGCTGGCCTGGGGGCTCTATATCCCCGAGTTGTTCCCGACCGAACTCAGAATGCGTGGATCCGGCATCTGCAACACCGCCGGTCGCCTGATGTCGATCGTGACGCCGTTCATCGTGGTCGAGCTGTTCACCCGGTTCGGTGTGACCGGCGTTGTCGCTGTGGTGGCCGGGCTGCTGGTGGTGCAGGCGATCGCGGTCGCGGTGCTCGGCATCGAGACCCGCAAGCGTCCGCTGGAGGCGTTGCGGCCGGAGGTGATGGATGGCGAGCCGTCAGCCGGGCAGGCGCACGGCAAGCTGCAACCGAGCCCGGGCGGAATTGCCGGCGGCGCGGAGTAGGTCTCGGCTGAATACCTTGGCCCGCCGGTACGACAGCGTCCGCATTGTGCTCAGATGCGGGCGCCGGACCACCGCTGAGATCACTTCATTCAGCGGCTGAAACCAGCGCGGACTGGTTCACGCGGGTCTCGCCCACCAAATTGTCGACCGTGACATAGGTGTCGTACCAGGTCAGCCGCGGCCGCGCTCCAAACCGTTCGGTGAGCTCGGCCATCTTGGTTTCCGTGAACCACGCCTCGGCCGCTTCGCGGCTCTCCCACAGATAGACGCCTCCGGTGCCGGCGTCTCCGTTGAGGTAGTCCTTCCGGATCAGGCCTTTTGTCGCAAGATTTCGATAGGTCGAGGCGGTCGCCATGCCGCCCTTGATGGCCTGTTCTTCGGTTCGCTTCGGCAGGTCAAATTGAACGATCACGATGCACTGCGCCATCCTGGTTCTCCGCTCTGAATCACATGGTGTCAGGTTGGTTCGGCCGCATGCCGATCAGCTCCGACAATACATCACCCGTCGCGCTTGTCTCGCACTGACGAGCCTCGCATCGCGATTTTGATGCGCATCTGGGTCCAGCAGGCGAAGGATACGACAAGGACCCGACCAGTTGACCTGCCGCCACCTTTTCACGAGACTGTTGCTGGACGTCCGGCGACCCGTCGGGCTCCGGCCCGCGATATTCTTTCGCATCCTTTCAAAAGCTTTCTCGTGAGTGGCAAGCAGAACAATTTCTTCGCTCAGGCACTGCAGCAGGGCGTGTCGGCATTGCGGGCGCGGCAGTTCGCCCAGGCGGAGCAGATCGCAGCCGGCATCCTGAAATCGAACCGCACCGACCGGAATGCGGCGCTTCTGCTGGCGCATGCCCTGATGGGGCAGGGTCGGGGAAGCGAGGCGGTTGCGCCGCTTGAAAAGATCGTACGCCGCGGCGACGACGGCGAAGTCGAGACCTTGCTCGGCGCGTTGCTGTGCGGCGCCGGGCGTGCCGCCGACGGCATCGCGCAACTGCGTCGCACCGCCGCGCGTCGTCCGCCTTACTTTCCCGCCTTTCACGAACTGGCGGGGCAGCTTGCCAAGGCCGGTCAACGCGAGGAAGCGATCACGATCATCGAGGCCGGCCTTGCACTGGCCCCCAACGACGTCGATCTCAAGCTGAGCCTGGGCCGCCTGTTGCATGGCAACGGCGAAGTCGCGAAGGCGCTGGCCGCGCTGACCAGTGCGCGCGACGGCGCACCGAATCGTCCCGACGTGCTCAACGAACTTGGCCGGATCCTGATCCTTCACGGGGATTACGCCGCGGCCTCGGACGCGTTCCGCAAGGTGCTCGCGCAGTATCCGGACGATCGCTCGGTCCGCGCCCAACTGGCCACCAGCCTTCTCGAGCAGGGCGAGCGTGATGCCGGTGAGGCGGCGTTGCGCTCGGTCACGCGCGGCCAGCCTCAGCTGTTGGGCCGTGCTGCGGTCGTGATGGCCGCATCGTCGCATGGCCGCTTCTTCTTCGACCAGAATGCGGCGGCGAAATTCTTCGGCGTGGAATCCGGATAAGCGGGCCAGGCTGGTGTGGCTGCGCCCGCGATCAGCCCGTGTTGTCAGGCCCGGAAATTTCTCCGGTAGAGACTGGGCTGCCGTTTCAGCTCGGCGCGGAATTCGTCGACGCGCCTGGCTTCTTCCGCGGTGAAGGACGAGGCCTGCGCGATCCAGCCCTCGCGCTTGACCGGAAAGCATTGTGCGATCGGCGTCCCCCTGGGAAGCACGCCGTTGAAATTCCTGTCGTGCCAGTATGCSGGGAAGTGCACCCAGTTCTCGGAATAAAGGTCGGAATTGACCAGGCCGSTGAGCGTGGTGAAGGGCAGGTCGAAGCGGTTGATCGGATGYGTGAAGTAGAYCGCGTAGCCKTCCGGRGCTTCGACRGTCCACAAATTGTGGAATTTGAGAAAGAAGCGGCCGGCYTCAAACAGCGGCGTRCCGCTGACCTGACCCGGRTCGTGAAAGCCGATCGGYGAACGCGGAAAYTCGGGCGTGCCTCCCGGCGGCAGGTCCTGGTCCCAGGTGATCTCGCCRTTCTCGATTCTCAGATCGCATACCAGYGGCAGCAAGAACCCGCAGGTCATYGCATCGACGAASGGSGGRCAGCGCTTGATGGTGTCGTCGTCGTGCTGGTTRATCGARCTGAAGGACGTCGCCGGCATCGTCTTGAGCCAGTCGGGAACGCCCTGGGCCGCCGGCACCGGCGGCGGAAGCAGGCCCTCGAGCTCCGCCGGACAGCGAAATTTGAGGGTCAGTTTGTTGCTGTTGGACATTGCGCGCTCCGATGTCCCGACGACTACATGAACGCGTCGCAAAGGTGAAGCACGCTAGAGCGCGATGAGCTCAGGTTGAATCGTCATCGCGCTCTAGCTTCTTGTTTGCGCATGATCTTTCCGGAAAACCGCTCCGCACTTTTCCGGATCATGCTCTAGCTCACCAGATATTTCGCGATCGCAGGCTCGTTCCAGCTGATGCCGAGCCCGGGACCGCGGGCGGTCACCGCGCCGTCCTTGATCTCTGCGGGCTGCGTCAGGATCGCGCCGGCGAAGTCGAGGAATTCGAGCCAGTGCGCGGTCGGCGTCACCGCGAGCAGATGCGCGCTGACCTCCGCGAACAAATGGCTCGACATCGGGATCGATGCGGCGTCGGCCTGTCCGGCGACCTGCATCCAGCCGGTGACGCCGCCGACCTTCATCACATCCGGCATGATGAAGTCGGACGCGCCGGCCGCGATCGCCTCGGCGAAGCCGCGCGGGAACCACCAGTTTTCGCCGGCCTGGATCGGCGTCGGCGAAGTCTCGCGGACCTTGGCATGCCCGGACAGGCTCTCCTGCGGCACTGGCTCCTCGATCCAGTGCAGGTCGTAAGGCGCAAGCCGCGCAATGCGGCGGGTCGCTTCCGCCGGATCGAGCGACTGGTTGAAGTCGATCATCAGCGCGATGTCGGGGCCGAGCAGAGTGCGCACGCCCTTCACGACGCGCTCGTCGTTGGCGGCGTCGCCGTCGCCGCCCTTGATCTTGATGCCCTGGAAACCCTGATCGAGCGAACGGCGCAGCGCGCGCTCGTCCGCGACGGGATCGACCACGCCGTAGCTGTCATAGGCCTTGATCGGCTTCGCCGCGCCGCCAAGCAGTTCGACCAGCGGCCGGCCGGCGAGCTGGCCGAGCACGTCCCAATAGGCCATGTCGAGACCTGAGACCGCCATGCCGACCARGCCCTGCCAGCCGAGCAGGCGGAATTTGGCATCCATCGCCTTCATCAGATCGAACGGCGCGACCGGCTTGCCGACCAGTTCGCGGCCGATCTCCTCGATCAGATACGCCAGTGGCTTAAGTGTGAGCTTGCTGTAGGCGAAGATGTAGCTATGGCCGGTAACGCCTTGATCGGTCTCGACATCGATCAGGATCAGCGGGCCGGAATCGATTACGCCGAAGGCGTTCTTCACGGGGCGCTTGAGCGGCACGACGACGCTTCGCGCACGGACTTCGCGGATCGCTGCAACTGTCTGGCTCATGGCGTTTCCTCGTCTTGTTATTGGACATTGTACCATCGGAGGAGCCGCGGTGCCGCCCAGTCGGCCGCGACCTGCTCGATCAGATAGCGGCCAGGATATTCGGCGAGGAAGGCGATCCGCTGGGTCTGGCCCGGTTCGACCGCGAGTGTGTCGAGCCAGTATGGTTTCCAGCCGTCGTCGAGCCGGTCGAGCAGGCGGAAGTGATGGCCATGCAGGTGAAACACGCTGGCCATTGCGCCGCGGTTGGTCAGGGCCAGCACCACCGCCCGGCCGGCCTTGGCCTGAAACGCCGGGGCGACGGATGGCTTGAAATCGGCTGTGCGGAACCATTCGGCCGGTGCGCCGAGTGCCAGATCGAATCGCGTGGCATTTTTCAGATCGATCTGGGCGGGCATGTCGTTGCCCGGAAGCGGCGGCGCCGGCGGGAACGCCGCCGCCCGGAGCGGCGGCTCGTTCGAGACGACGAGTTTGCCGACCGGGTGGGCCTGCTTGCCGTCGTGCAACAGGATCGCAAAGGTCGTTCCCGCCGGCCCCACGGCGTCGACAAAGACGTCGGTGCGGCTTCCCGGCGCCAGTATCAGCGCACCATTGCGGGCGGGGAACGGTTCGGCCGGCTGGCCGTCGATGGCCATCACGCGGACCTCGAGATTCTCCAGTTTGACCGCCAGCACGCTGCGTTGGCTGCCATTGATAAAGCGGAGTCTGAGGCGGGCGTTGCCCGGTGCCGAGATATCGTATGAGGTTTTGCCGTTAATTGTATGAATCGGCGTCGAATCTTTCGGATCGTTTCCGGGCGGGATCGCGGTTACGTCCGACCGCAGGCGCCACTCCTCGATCAGCAGGACCTCGTCCCGGTCGATCGCGACCGGCGACGTACCGGTAACGATCAGCGGCCGCGGGCGGGTTGGCGCCGAAGCATCGTCGCTGACCAGCGGTGCGCACAGGAAGGTACCGGCATGCCGGAGCGGGAGCTGGAAGCTGTCCGTTGCCCCGGTCGCGAGCGGCGCCCGGGACGTCAGCGGCTCGGCGGCGGGGACGCCATCGAGCCCACGGCAATCCCTGTCTCTTATACACATCTAGATGTGTATAAGAGACAGGGCCGAGCACGTCCCAATAGGCCATGTCGAGACCGGAGACCGCCATGCCGACCAAGCCCTGCCAGCCGAGCAGGCGGAACTTGGCGTCCATCGCCTTCATCAGGTCGAACGGCGCGACCGGCTTGCCGACCAGCTCGCGGCCGATCTGCCCGATCAGATAGGCCAGTGGTTGAAGTGTGAGCTTGCTGTAGGCGAAGATGTAGCTACGGCCGGTAACGCCTTGATCGGTTTCAATATCGATCAGGACCAGCGGGCCGGAATCGATCACGCCGAAGGCGTTCTTCACGGGGCGCTTGAGCGGCACCACGACGCTTCGCGCACGGACTTCGCGGATCGCTGCAACTGTCTGGCTCATGAGCGTTTCCTCTTCTTGTTATTGGACATTGTACCATCGGACGAGCCGTGGCGCGGCCCAATCGGTCGAGACTTGCTCGATCAGATAGCGGCCGGGATATTCGGCGAGGAAGGCGATGCGCTGGGTCTGGCCCGGTTCGACCGCGAGCGTGTCGAGCCAATATGGTTTCCAGCCGTCGTCGAGCCGGTCGAGCAGGCGGAAGTGATGGCCATTGAGGTGAAACACGCTGGCCATCGCGCCGCGGTTGGTCAGGGCCAGTACCACCGGCCGGCCGGCCTTGGCCTGAAAGGCTGGGGCGACGGATGGCTTGAAATCGGCTGTGCGGAACCATTCAGCCGGTGCGCCGAGTGCCAGATCGAATCGCGCGGCGTTTTTCAGATCGAGCTGAGCGGGCATGTCGTTTCCCGGAAGCGGCGGGGCCGGCGGGAACGGCGCCGCCCGGACCGGCGGCTCGTTCGAGATGGTGAGCTTGCCGACCGGGTGGGCCTGCTTGCCGTCGTGCAACAGAATCGCAAAACTCGTCCCGGCCGGCCCCACGGCGTCGACGAAGACGTCGGTGCGGCTTCCCGGGGCCAGTATCAGCGCACCGTTGCGGGCGGGGAACGGCTCAGCTGGCTGGCCGTCGATCGCCATCACGCGGACCTCGAGGTTCTCGAGCTTCACCGCCACTACGCTGCGTTGGCTGCCATTGATAAAGCGGAGTCTGAGGCGGGCGTTGGCCGGTGCCGAGATATCATATGAGGTTTTGCCGTTAATTGTATGAATCGGCGTCGAATCTTTCGGATCGTGTCCGGGCGGGATCGCGGTTCCGTCCGATCGCAGGCGCCACTCCTCGATCAGCAGGACCTCGTCCCGGTCGGTCGCGACCGGCGAGGTGCCGGTGACGATCAGCGGCCGCGGGCGAGTTGGTGCCGTAGCATCGTCGCTGACCAACGGCGCGCACATGAAGGTGCCGGCATGCCGGAGGGGGAGCTGAAAGCTGTCCTTTGCCCCGGTGGCAAGCGGCGCCCGGGACGTCAGCGGTTCGGCGGCGGGAACGCCATCGAGCCCACGGCAATCCAGCGTGGCCGCGACCGGCAATTCGTTGCCAAAGGTCACGTCCAGAACCTCGCCGCGCTTGAAGCGGAGCTCGCCACTTCCAAGCGACCAGACCGGGGTTTCCGGTCCGCCTGGGTGAGGCGAGATACGGTCGATCTTGGCCTGGAGCGCGACCGCCGTCCGGCCCTGCGCGCTGGCCGCGGCGGGCCAAGCGGGGCAAAGCGCCGCGGCGCCG
>BFBZ01002329.1_pt1 | contig 10539 bp, 8 predicted proteins | sample 1888401 | NCBI WGS metagenome assembly BFBZ01 (sample SAMD00112614, study PRJDB3348) | symbiont metagenome | host: Chara braunii | reverse complement strand
TCTGTCGCAGGTGGTTCTGGTTCTTGAGGACGGGTCCGATCCGATCCGGGTGCGTCAGATGGTACAGGAGCGCATCGCCGCGGTCACGCGCCAGCTCCCCACCGTTGCCCTCCCGCCGATCATCCTCCAGCCGCTCTCGTCCACCAGCCGGGTGATGAAGATCGGCATCCTCTCCACAAAGGGCGCGAACCTGACCCAGCGCGACCTCACGGAGATCGTGATGTGGACGGTGCGGCCGAAACTCATGTCGGTGCCGGGAGTGGCGAACGTCGCGGTGTGGGGCCAGCGCGACAAGCAGTTCCAGGTCATCGTCGATCCGGATGAGCTCCGGGTGAATGGTGTCACGCTCGACATGGTCTCGAAGGCGGCCGGCGACGCGGTGGCGCTCGATGGCGGCGGGTTCGTGGACACCCCCAACCAGCGCGTCGCCGTCCGGCACGCGCAGGCGGTGCGCACCCCCGGCGATTTGGGCCGCGCGGTGGTCGATCCGCGCGGCGGTGCCGCGCTGCGCCTCAAGGACGTGGCGCGGGTGCAGTTCGGGTCGCCCCCGGCCATCGGCGATTCGGTCATCAACGACGGGCCGGGCATCATGCTCATCGTCGAGAAGCAGCCCGAGTCGAACACGCTCGAACTCACCCGGAAGGTGGAGGCCGCGATCGAGGACCTGCGGCCGGGGCTGACGGGCGTGGAGGTGGACACGACCATCTTCCGCCCGGCGACGTTCATCGAGCGGGCGATCGACAACCTGTCGCACGCGCTCGTCGTCGGGTGCGTGCTGGTCGCGGTCATCCTCGTCGTGTTCCTGTTCGACTGGCGCACCGCCGTCATCAGCCTGACGGCGATCCCGCTCTCGCTGGTGGCGGCTCTCTTGGTGTTCGCTTACTCGGGCGCGACGATCAACACGATGGTGCTGGCGGGGCTCGTGATCGCCCTGGGGGAAGTGGGCGATGACGCCATCATCGACGTGGAAAACATCGCCCGGCGGCTTCGCCTTGCGGCCGCCGCTCCTCCAAATGCTCCCAAGCCGTCCGCATTCCAGATCGTTCTTGCTGCGAGCCTCGAGGTCCGGTCGGCGGTCGTGTACGCGAGCCTGATCGTGGTTCTGGTGTTCCTGCCGGTGTTCTTCCTGGACGGCCTGTCCGGCGCGTTCTTCCGCCCACTGGCGCTCGCCTACGTCATCGCCATCGCCGCGTCGCTGTTCGTGGCGCTGACCGTCACGCCCGCGATGTCCTACATGCTGCTGACCGGACGGTCTGGGACCGCCACCCACGACCCGCCGCTCGCCCGCGTCCTCAAACGCGGCTACCGTCTCATTCTTCCCGCGTTCGTGGTGAGACCGTGGCACTGCCTCGCGGCCCTCGTACTCGCGTTCGGCGTCACCGGCGTTGCGGCTACGCGGCTGGGGCAAGAGTTTCTGCCGAACTTTCAGGAGACGGACTTCCTGATGCACTTCGTGGAGAAGCCGGGCACGTCGGTGGAGGCGATGCACCGCGTGACCGCGGCGGCGAGCCGCGAACTGCGCACCCTCGAAAACGAGCAGGGGCAGAAGCTCGTTCGCAACTTCGGCTCGCACATCGGCCGCGCCGAAGTGGCGGACGAACCCGTCGGGCCGAACTTCACCGAACTGTGGATCAGCATTCCGTCGGACGTGGACTACGAACCGTCGGTGAAAAAGATTGCGGACGTCGTGTACGCGTACCCCGGCCTCTACCGCGACCTGCTCACGTACCTCCGCGAGCGCATCAAGGAGGTGCTGACCGGCGCGAGCGGGGCTGTGGTGGTGCGCCTGTACGGTCCCGACACCGCGGTCCTCCGCGCGAAGGCGAAAGAGGTGGAGGCCGCGATGAAGGACGTGGAGGGGGTGACCAATCTGAAGGTGGAACCGCAGGTGCTGGTCGCCCAGATCGACGTCCGCCTGCGGCCGGAGGACCTCGCGAAGTACGGGCTGACCCCGGGGCACGTCCGCCGCGCGTCCACGACGCTACTCAAGGGGCAGAAGGTCGGTGAAGTCTTTGATGGGCAGAAGAAGTTCGACGTTGTGGTGTGGGGCGCGGGGAACCTCCGCACCGACCTGGCCGCGGTGCAGAACCTGCCGATCGACATTCAGGACACGCAGAACGGGACGCAGGTGCGGCAGGTGCGGTTGATGGACGTGGCCGACGTGCAGATCGTGTCGGCGCCCAACGAGGTGCGGCGCGAGAACGCGAGCCGGCGCCTGGACGTGACGTGCAACGTGTCCGGGCGCGACCTGGGTTCTGTGGCCCGCGAGGTGGAAGCGAAGGTGCGTCAGATTCCGTTCGAGCGCGAGTACCACCCGGAGTTCCTGGGCGAGTACCAGGCGCGTCAGGAGTCGACGCGGAAACTGTACGCGCTCGCGGGCTTGGCGCTCGTCGGCATCGTTCTGCTTCTGTTCGTCGATTTCGGCACGTGGCGCCCGACGCTGCTCGTCGCCCTCACCATACCGTTCGCACTCGTGGGCGGCGTGTTTGCTGTGACGATCAGCACCGGCGTGGTGTCCCTCGGCTCGCTGGTCGGGTTCGTGACGGTTCTCGGTATCGCGGCTCGAAACGGCATCATGCTGGTGTCCCACTTCCGGCACCTCGAAACGGAAGAGGGCGTCCCGTTTGGTGTCGGCCTCGTGCTCCGGGGGGCGGAGGAGCGGCTCGCGCCGATCCTCATGACCGCGCTCGCGACCGGTCTGGCGCTCCTCCCGCTCGCGATCACCGGCAACAAGCCCGGCCAGGAGATCGAGTACCCGCTCGCGGTCGTCATCCTCGGCGGGCTGATCACATCGACGCTGCTCAACCTGTTCCTGCTCCCGCCGCTGTACGCACTGTTCGGCCGCCCCGTAGGGAAGGTGGACGAGGAGCCGAGCGCCCCGATTCCGGCGCACGAGCTACCTTTGGCAGAGCCGTGCCAAACAGGGTGATACCGTGCCGAACCGCATTTCTGTCAAGCCGCGCGAGTTTTGTCGACGATAACGGATGTGTGAAACCTCACGCCGCGAGAGCCGGGTGGTGGTGTCGTGGCCGCAGGGCCGCCCGCGCCGCAATCGTTCTCGCGCTCGTGGCGGGCTGTTCGAACACGCAGTTTCTCCGCCGCACGTGTCCGCAGCCGGCCGATCCGAAGGCCGCGGCGGAAGCTCCGGCCCCTTCAACCGCCTATCAGGTCGGCTGTCCGGACGTTCTGGAAGTCGCGTTCCGCGGTCACCCCGACTGGCGCGCCGTTGCGGTGGTGGACGTGGACGGCCGGCTCCCGCTCGCGCAGCCCGGCGCCCCCAGGGTGGACGGCCGCACGCTCCCGCAGATCCGCGACGACCTGGCCGCACTCGCGGGGTGCTCCCCAGAGGACGTGAGCGTACACCTCGCGGCGGCGCGGAGCGCGCGGGTGATCGTGTACGGTCCGGTCCGCGGTCGGGCACGGGCCGTGCCGTACCAGGGGCCGGAGCCGGTACTCGATTTCCTCAAGCGCGTCGGCGGGCTGCCGCCCGGCTCGAAGCTGAACCAAGTGTACGTGGTGCGGCCGAACGTGGCCGTTGCCGCCCGGCCCCAGGTGTTCCCGGTGAACGTCAGCGCGGTTCTCGTGGACGGCGACACCCGAACGAACGTGCCGCTCCAGCCGGACGATCAGGTGTACGTGGGGGAAACGAAGCAGTCGAGCCTGTCGCGGCTGCTCCCGGACTGGCTCGGCACCGTTTATCGGCGCGTGACGGGCCTGTTACCGGACAACTGGTGGCCGTTCGGGAAGGCACAAACATCGGACGAAGAACCACCGGTCTTGTTCCCCAAATTCGGCCGCTCTCTGGACGAGTGACGAGATCCGGTAACAGACACGCGAATCTTGCTGGCGAGCGGTGCGGCGTGAGCCCGCCGGTGGTTGACAGCGCGAACCACCGACGGGTTTCACCGGCCGTTCTGCTGGATTGTCGGTAGCGACCTGTGGTTGGAGCTGTGAATCATCGGTGGGCTCACGCCGCGCCGCTCGTAGTCTCACGACCTACTTCACTTTTCGCAGCCGCGCCCAGTACCCACCGTCGGACGGGTGGCCCGGTACGGCCCGGTGTTCCGCTTCGAGGGTGACGCCGCGCATCCCCTTGCACACGGCCTGGACCACGCCCTCGTTTTCGTCGGGCTCGATGCTGCACGTCGAGTACACCACCGCGCTGCCGGGCCGCACGCGCGCCAGCGCCTCGACCAGCAACCGCGTTTGCAGGCGGATCAGGTGCGCAAACTCGTTCGGTTTCAGCCGCCACCGCACCTCCGGCCGGCGACCGAGTACGCCCGTGTTGCTGCACGGCACGTCCACCAGGGCGGCGTCGTATTGTTCCTCCGGTATCCCGCTCTTGTCGGGGCCGTCGTCCTTCAAAAGCACCGTATCGACGTTCGGTACGCCGAGTCGCTGACAAAGCGACGCGACCGTCTCCAAGCGTTTCGGGTCGATGTCGCACGCGGTGATCCGGCCGCGGTTGTCCATCAGTTCCGCGAGGTGCGTCGTCTTGCCGCCCGGTGCGGCACACAGATCGAGGACGTGCATTCCGGGCTGCACGCCGAGCGCGGACGCGACGAGCATCGAGGAGTGATCCTGAACCGCGAAGTCGCCCTCGGTGTAGCCCGGCAGCTCGCGAATACTGTGGTGCTCCGGGAACCGCAGCGCCTGCGGGTGTTCACCGGCGTCGGCCTCGATGAGATTCGCCGCGAGCTGAATGCGGTAGCTCTCGCGGCTCGTGTGTAGCTTGTTCACACGAATCCAGAGCGGCGGCGGGGCGTTGAACCAGAACCCGAGCCGCGTACACTCGTCCGGGCCGTACCGCTCCAGCCAGCGGCTCGCGAGCCATTGCGGGAACGAGAACGCGGCGGCGAAGTACGCGCCGGGCGCCGCGTGCGGATCGGGGAACACCGGTCGCGTGAGCTTGCGGTAACGCGGAAGACCGCCCCCCCCGGCCCCCCTCGGTTCAAAGGGCACCGCGTCCGTGCCGGCCGTTTCGGTGAAGTCGTCCGTCACCAGCTCCGCAATGCGGCGCATCACGCCGTTCACGAACCCCTTGGCTCGCTCCGCGCCGACGTAGGCCGCCAACTCGACTGTTTCGTTCACGGCCGCGTGCCGGGGGACGTGCGTGAGGAACGTGAGCTGGAACGCGCCGAGCCGGAGTACGTCCCACACCCGCGGTTGCACGGCGTGCAGCGGGAGCTGAATGAACGGCTTCAGCAGCGCGTCGAGCGTGCCCGAGCGCCGGATGACGCCGAACACCAGTTGCGTGACGAACCGGCGGTCCTGGGCGCCGAGTGGAGCGTGTGAGCCCCCCTTGCCACCGAGGGCGTCATCGATCAGTTCGGACGCGAAGCCGTCACGGGCGCGCGAGCGGTGCAGCACATCGGCTGCGACTTGCCGGGCGGTAATCATGTAAGTGTTTGTAGTAACCCACTTCAGCGGGTCTTGTCCCGACCCGCTGAAGCGGGTCACCTCGAACAAATCATGCCGACACTTCCGGCCCGAACCGCATACCTTCGACGATGGGATAGCCGCGCAAGAACTCTTCTGCGGTCATTTTCTTCTTGCCCGCGGGTTGAAGCTCAAGAATCCCGAGCGATGTTCTGCCGGGAGACATTCCACACTCGGCGGTTATACCGTCGCCCGCGTGTATGGTGCCTGGAGTCGGACCGGGATCTAGTGACATCCTGTAACCAGGAGAACCGACCCGGCAAATAATCACCCGCATCGGCTCCTTACCTGGGCGGTGCAAGAACGTGTACGCGGTCGGCCACGGCTGCATTGCGCGGACGAACCGCTCGACGTAGTCCGCGGGCTTCGCCCAGTCGATCAATCCGAACTCCTTTTTGATCTTCGGGGCCTTCGTCACGAGTGCCGGGTCTTGCTTCGCGCCATCGACAGAGACGCCAGCGGCGTACTTTCGCGCTGCGTCCACCGCCATTCGCGCCCCCAGCGCCGAGAGCCGCGCTTCGAGGCTGCCGGTCGTGTCGTCGGAGCGGATGTCGAGTGCTTCCTGAAGGATCATGTCGCCGGAGTCGAGGCCGGGCGTCACCTTGATGATGGTCACGCCGGTCTGCTTCTCGCCGCCGAGAATGGCATAGGCGACCGGCGCCGCGCCGCGGTACTTCGGCAACAGCGACGCGTGAACGTTGATCGTGCCGCGCGTCGGAACCGTCAGCACGTCCTTCGAGAGGATCTGCCCGTAGGCCGCGACGACGAGCAGGTCCGGCTTCATCCCGCGAAGCAGCTCCAGCCCTTCGGGCGTGTTGATGCTCTCGGGTTGCGCGACGCGCACGTCCGCGGCGTCCGCAATGGGCTTCATTCCCTTGCCGGTCTGTCGCGTGCTGCCGCGCTTGTTACCGGCGTCGCGGTCCGGTTGGGTCACCAGCCCCACGACGTCGCCCCCGAACGCGGCGATCAGCGCCTCGAACGTCGGCTCCGCGAACGTCCCCGTCCCCATCATTGCTATGCGCATCACGAAATCAGCCGCAGATAAACGCAGAGAACGCGGATCAAAGACAAGAAATCAACCGATGACAGTTTTTGATCTGTCATTTGTCCTGATCTGCGTGCCCTGCGTTTATCTGCGGCTCCTCTTTAAAACTTTGGTTCCAGCCCCGGCGGCAGGTTGCCCTTCTTCTTGTCCTTCTCGAAGTCCGCGATGAACTTCTCCAACTCTTTTTCGCTGCGCGACAGGCCGAGCGAGCCCATCCGGTCGATGAACAGCGCCCCTTGGAGGTGGTCGATCTCGTGCTGCCACACGCGGGCCGCGAGGTCGTGGCACTCCATCTGGTACAGTTCGCCCTTCAGGTTGTACGCCTTCACCACCACCGACTTCGCGCGGCGCACGTTCTGGTACAGGCCGGGGAAGCTCAGACACCCCTCGCGGTCGTTCACCGTGCCGCCCTTCGTCTCCACGATTACCGGGTTGATCGCGACGCACTGCTGGTCCTCGCGTTCGTGGTCGCCCACGAAGTTCATCACGATCATCTGGTAGTCCAGCGTCACCTGCGGGGCCGCCAGCCCCAAACCGTCGTGTTTGTACATGAGCTCGAGCATTTCACCGGCGGCCTTCTGGACGTCCGCGTCGATGGCGGTGACGGGCCGGGCCTTTACCCGAAGGGCGGGGTGCGGGTAGTTCACGATCTTCATGGGTGCGGAACGCTCGTTAGCAGTGGGCGCGGGACGAACGACAGTGAATTATATCAGAACCTTCCCCACTTGCGTGCCGGCTGGTCGCGCCGGCCCGGATCGGACACAATACCCTCGCCCTCCCACTCCCTCTCGAGCACCCGAGATGCCGCGTCCGTCGCGCCGTGCGTTTCTGGCATCCGCCGGCACAATCGCAGCCACTGGGGGCTTCGGCCCGTCGCTCCACGGGGCCGAACCGCCCGCAACGGGAGCGGCCGACCCGAACCTGGCGCCGTTCGACAAGCTGTTCCACGAGTTTCTCGCCGAACACAAGGTGCCCGGCGCCGGGGTCGCGGTGACACGAAACGGGAAGCTCGTCTACGCCCGCGGGTTCGGCTTCGCGGACGTGGAGAAGAAGGCCCCCGTCCAACCGGATTCGCTGTTCCGCATCGCGAGTGTCTCGAAGCCGCTCACGGCCGTCGGGGTGATGCAGTTGGTCGAGCAGGGCAAGGTGAAGCCGAACGATCCCGTGCTCAAACACATCAAGCTGAAGGCCGCGGTGCCGACCGGCGGCCAGTTCGATCCGCGCTGGGAGAAGGTTACGGTTCGCCAGTGCCTTCAGCACACCGGCGGATGGGACCGCGACAAGAAGGGTGGCTTCGACCCGATCGGCGTTCCGGGGCGGATCACCCGAGCGCTGACTCTAAACGGGCCGCCGACGCCGGACGACATCGTGCGGTACATGTTGGGGCAACCGCTCGATTTCGATCCCGGTGAGAAGATGGTTTACTCGAACCTCGGGTACCTTGTCCTCGGGCGCGTGATGGAAGCGGTCACCGGCCAGGGGTACGAGCCGTGGATGAGGAGGCACGTACTCGCGCCGGTGAAAGCGAACGACATGGCGCTGGGGAAAGGGCTTCCGGAGAAGCGGGCCAGGGCGGAGGTGCGGTATTACGACTCGAAGGAGCGCAAGGGAACGTGCCTGTACCCGCCGCGGGCCGGGCAATCGGTGCCGCTCCCGGACGGCGCGGAGAACATCGAGGGCTTCGAGGCCCACGGCGGGTGGGKCGCGTCGGCCGTTGACCTGGTGCGGTTCGCCGCCGCGCTCGACTACGGCCACACGTCGCCGCTGCTCTCGGCCGAATCCATCAAAGAAATGTGGGCGCGACCGGCAGGACTCGAACCGAACAAGAAGCCGAAGGACGTTTACTACGGGTGCGGGTGGAGCGTGCGGCCCGTCGGCAACACCGGCAAGGCAAACACGTGGCACTCGGGGCTCATCTCCGGCGCCAGCACGCTCCTCGTCCGCCGCTGGGACGGACTGAACTGGGCGGTGCTGTTCAACACCGATGCCACCGGAAAGGGCGAGCAACCGGTCAACCTCATCGACGGTCCGATGCACGCCGCGGCCGACGCGGTGAAGAAATGGCCCGGGGGCGATCTGTTCGAGAAGTACCGCTCGGGCAAGTAGGCCCTCGTAGGGTCTCAAGTCATAAAGCCGAAAGTCGTAAACCCGGACCCGTTGATGCCTTGGACTTTATGACTTGAGACTTCACTCGGCTCTCGGCCAAATAGGCCCGCGCCGCACAACTTCCTCACGTCGTGCGTAGACCACTATGCGTGCCGCTGTTGCCCCCTTTCCTCGACCCCAGACCCGTCCAACATGGGCCGGCGAGTGACCGTCATCGGGTTCGCGCTGTTCGCGCTCGTTGCGACCGCGCTCGTTCTGACGTACATCCCGAAAATGCGGCTGAACGCGAACATGGTGGCGTCGCAGAACCACCTGCGCGAACTGGCCCTGTTCGGCGCGCACCACGCCAAGCCGGACCCGAAGCGCGACGCGACCAAAAAAATGCCGACGGCGATCCCGCCCGGCACGATCGTCGTCCCCAACGGACCGCACCTCCCACCGGACGACCGGCTGAGTTGGGCGGTCACCATGTTGCCCCTCATGGACCAGCGGAAGAACCCGGTGGTCGAGCTCCTTCCGCGCATTGACGACCAGAAACCCTGGACCTTCGAGCCGAACCAACAAGCCGGACTCACACGCCTGCCGGGCCTGCTGTGCCCTGAGAACACGCCGGAGGTGCCGGCTGGATCACCCGGGATCACCTGCTACGTCGGTATCGGGGGCGTCGGTCCGGACGCCGCGAGCCTGCCGCCCGGTTCGCCCCGGTCCGGCGCGTTCCGGTACGACGGCCCAACGCCGTTCGATCGCATCACCGACGGGCTGAGTCAGACGCTACTATTCGCGGAAACGCGGAACGACGTGGGGCCGTGGCTGCGCGGCGGACCCGCGACGGTTCGTGGATTGAACGACGCCCCGGACGCGCCGCCCCTGATCGGCGGGCAGTTCGGCGGTTACTTCTCGGTCGGGGCGAACGTGGCGATGTGCGACGGCGGCGTCCGCACGTTCACGACCGCCACGTCGCCCCAGGTGCTTCTCGGTCTCGCCACCATCGCCGGGAAAGGCACCGACCCGCTCCCGGGCGAGTGACCGCTACAGCGGTCACTTCTTGCCCGGCGCACGGAGGGTGACTTGCGGCTTCACTTTGTCTTTGATCAACGGGGCGACGACGAGACTCTGCGCGTTCGTCATGCCGACGGAGTACGTAAACGTCTTGGTGTCGGTGTCCACCGCGTACACGAGTAGGTCTTCGAGAATCACCGTCGTTTTCGGCTCGGTCGTCTTGAACACCACATCCACCCGCGATCCGGGGCCGACGGAGCCCGCGGCAACGGCTTCGTTCAGCTTCAGTTCCACGAGGACGCTCCCCTTCGGTGGCAGCACCGGCCGGCCCGGTTCGTCGCCGCACACGGGCCGCCCGACCAACACCAGCACCACAGCCCGCGCGTACCAGTTGTTCACGATGTTCCTCCGGTGACGGTGGGCCGTGCCGGAACCATAGCACGAAAGCGCGAGCGTTGTGGCACGGGATACGGTCGCCGATACAATCCGGGTGTCCCGCAATGTCCGCGGGCCCGAGTCGCAACGGAGGACACGGCATGACCCGGTACGCCCTGGGTTCGTTGGTGGCGCTGGCGTTCGCGGGGGCGGCGGGCGCGCAGCCCCCCGATCTGACCGGTAAGTGGTCGGGGTACTGGGTGAGCGACAAGAACGGTCACACGGGGCCGCTGAACGCAAGGTTCGCGCCCCAAGGCGACAGTTCGTATCGCGTGACGTACCGGGGCCGGTTCGCGAAGGTGATCCCGTTCCGTTATTCGACCACGATGGACGTGGTCGGCACGGGCGACGGCGTTGTGGTACTCTCCGCGGAGAAGCGGCTCGGGCCGATGGGCACGTTTCGCACGACGGCGACCGCGACCGGTTCGAATTTCGATGCGACCTTTACCAGTCGCCGCGACTCCGGCCGGTTCGTACTGTCGCGGCGGTGATCCGATCGCGGTTTTATTGTCGGG
>BFBZ01002328.1_pt1 | contig 10539 bp, 7 predicted proteins | sample 1888401 | NCBI WGS metagenome assembly BFBZ01 (sample SAMD00112614, study PRJDB3348) | symbiont metagenome | host: Chara braunii | reverse complement strand
GAGACCGAGCCCGCCGATGCCCCACCCAAACTGGACCTGTTTGCCGGGGACTTCCGGGCCAACTACCCGGTCAACGAGGCCCCGGCGTCCGTGACCCAGGCCCAGCAGTACCTCAACGCACTCACCGGTAACGATGCCCTGTACTACGAGAACCCGGACCTCAAGGGACGTGAACTCATCCGGTTGATGGGCATCCCCAACGCCGAGAACGTGACCGCACAGTCCCAGTTCGCACTCCGGTACGTCGGGGGTGGGGCTGTTGGGGCCGGCGGGTTCAGCCGACCCCTCACCGCGGGTGGTGGGATCGGAGTCGGTGGATTCGGCGCACCCGGACTCGGCGGTGGCTTAGGATTCCCGGGCGGAGGCGGTGGACTATTCGCTGGTAATAACGGCGGAAGCGCGCCGGAAACCACGACGCCGACCACGTCAACCTCGACTCCCCCCACGGGGGGGCCGATTACCCCCACTCCGCCCACGGACGGCGGTTCGACCCCGCCCGGCGGCGGGCCGGATACACCGTCGAGCCCTGTCCCGGCCCCCGCTGGCCTGCTCCTCGGCATCATCGCCTTGGGAACGCTCGGTTCGTGGCGGCTCGGTGCGCGGGCGCTCGCTTCGAAGTGAGCCGATCCGATACCCGAAGAGAGGTCGGCATGATATCATGCCGACCTCTCTTCGTTTTTCCTTCTCCAATACGAGGCGATATCGTGGATGTGATCGAGTACCGCGGGTGGAAGAACAATTTGCGCCTGACCAACGGCGATGCCGAACTCGTGGTCACACTCGACGTCGGTCCGCGGGTCATCAGCTACCGGCTCCCGAACGGGGTGAACGTTCTCAAGAACTACGACGCCATGATGGGCGGCACCGGTGAAGCGGAATGGCAGATCCGCGGCGGGCACCGCTTCTGGCTCGCGCCCGAAGACCTCACGCGGACCTATTTCCCGGACAACCGGCCGGTGAAATGGGAGGCACTCGGCAAACACGGAGCGCGGTTCACTCCACCACCGGAAACCGAGTACGGCATTCAGAAGGTGATGGAACTGCGGTTGGCCGAACGCGGCACCCGCGTGGACGTGACGCTCCGGGTCACGAACGTGGGAACCGCTCCGACCGAACTCGCCCCCTGGGGCCCGACGGTCATGGCCCCGGGCGGCGTCGAGATCATTCCCCTACCGCCCAAGAAGAACCACCCGGGCCACCCGAAGAAGGCCCAGTCACCGGCCGACTTCGCGCCGAACCAAGAACTGATCCTCTGGCCGTACTTCGATTTCGCCGACACCCGCTGGACGTTCGGCGCGAAGTACGCCTTCCTCCGGCAAGACGTGAACAAGGGACCGACCAAAATCGGCCTCGCGCACCGCGAGGGGTGGGTCGGGTACCTGAACTCCGGCGTGCTGTTCGTGAAGCGTTTCGACTACCGAGACGGCGCCGTTTACCCGGACCTCGGCACCCGCTACCAGACGTTCTCGAACGAGGACATGCTGGAAATGGAAACGGTCGGCGAACTGGTCACCCTACGACCCGGCGAATCCGCCGAACTGGTCGAAGCGTGGGAGCTGCACGGCAACGTGCCGCCGGTCGCAACGGAAGCCGATGTGGACCGCGTGATTCTGCCGCTGCTGAAGTGAAAGGTAAGCCGAATTGACACCGATTTTCGGGTGGGTCGCTGTCGGAAACTGCGACCGAATCCGGGCGCCTCAACCAGAACCGGATTGGTAAATTGGGGGTGCGACGACCGCCTGTCGGAGACAGGCGGCCACCCGGAAAAACAGTAGGGTTTACGCGGTCGCGAGCGTCAAGCGGTCCGGGTGCTTCATGTGAAACGCCAGGCGCAGCAGATCGCGTAACCCGGCTTCCTCAATGCGGTCGAGCGCGTCATCGAGCCCCACCCACGCCCGCGCCCGCACGTGGCGCTCGGGCCACTCGTCGCGGGCCTCCGTTACCGTCATTCGGAACACGAGCACGTGAAGGGTGCGCCCGAGCTTCTCGTAGGCATAGGTGCCCAGCGGTTCCGGGTCGAGTACGCCCACCAAGCCCGCCTCTTCCCACGCCTCCACGAGCGCCGCTTCGCCGGCCGTGTGGCCGGGATCGATCTGCCCCTTCGGCACCACCCACCGGCGCCCGCTGCTGGACGTGACCATGCAGACGCGGTCGTCCCGAACGGGAATCGCCGCCGCCTGCCGCACCCAGATTGGCATGTGCATGTTCCGTGGAATCGGGTTACACGTATCTTGTCTCTTATCGGTCCGGTCAGCAAGAACCCTCGGTTGGGATTGTGATCTCGGTATTCCGTCGGACGGCACCGCCTCGCGCCAACCCTCAATTCCGTGCGATCCGGATAGCGGGTATTTCTGCTCCCTCACTGGTGATTCGAACACATGCAGCAACCGCTCCTGACCGTCCGCCAAGTGATGCAAGTCGAACCTGTGGTGGTACTACCGGAGTGTCCGCTGCGCGACGTGATGGATCAGATGAACCGGTGGCGGATCGGCGCGGTGATCGTCGCCGGGCCTTCACTCGAACTCCGCGGAATCTTCACCGAGCGTGACCTGTTGTTGCGCGTTGCGGACGCGGACCCCGGGTGGCGCGACCGGCCGGTCGCGGAGTGGATGACGCCGAACCCGCACACGATCGCCCCGGACGTCGGCTGGGAGGAAACGGTGGCGCTCATGACCCGGCTGCGCGTGCGTCACCTGCCGGTGATCGAAGCGAACCGGGTGGTCGGTGTGGTCTCGACCCGGATGCTGATGGGGTTCCGTGCCGAGTACCTGAACGGGCTGGTCGAGGCGCGCACGCGCGACCTGAAGCGGGCGATGGACGAGGTGATGGCCCGCGACTCCGAGCTGCGGTACAACCTCCGCGCCGCCGGCCGCCTCCAGACGCGCCTGCTGCTCCCGCACGAGCCGCCGCAATGGCCGGAGCTGCGCTGGGGCGTGCATTACGCGCCGCTCGATCACCTCGGCGGGGACTACTACGACGTGGCCCGCCCGGACCCCGATCACCTGGGCTTCCTGATCGCCGATGCGAGCGGGCACAGCATCGCGGCCGCAATGGTGGCGATCATGTCGCGCACCGCGTTCACGGAGGTGTCCGGGATGACCACGTCACCCGGCGAGGTTCTGTCCGAAATGAACGCGCGCCTCCAGGGGCTGGCCGACGAGCGGTTCGTGACCGCGTTCTACGGCGTGCTGGACCGGCGCACGCGGGTCCTCACGTTCTCGAACGCCGGCCACCCGTACCCGCTCCGGCTCGTCGCCCGCACGGGCGCGGTTCAGCCGCTCGCGGCTCACGGGTTCATGCTCGGTATCGTCCCCGACGAGCAGTACCGTGAGAAACACGTGCAGCTCGAACCGGGCGACCGGCTGTGCTTCTACACCGACGGGCTGGTGGAGGCCCGGAACGGGATGGGCGAGGGGTACGGGACCGAGCGGCTCGAGTCCGCGTTCGCCGCCCACGGCGCGCTCGCGGCCGAGCCGCTCACGGAGCGCCTGCTCGCCGACCAGCGCGCGTTCCGCGGCGACCAGCCGCTCAGCGACGACGTGACGCTCGTGGTCATCGAGTTGTGTGCCGAGGCGAGCAACGGAGCGGACACCATGGTTCTGTAGACGCGTGCCCTCCGTGACCGGTCGCGGGGCGCCGAGGCGCGTACAATCCCCTCATGGCTCAACACCCGGACGTGGCGATCATCGGCGGCGGAATCATCGGCCTCACCTCCGCGTACTTCCTCGCCAAAGAAGGCGCCGCGGTCGCGGTCTACGACCGCGGCGCCTTCGGTAAGGAGGCGTCGTGGGCCGGGGCCGGCATCCTCCCGCCCGGCACCCCCGCCCGCGCGGCGACGCCCGCCGACGCGCTCCGCGGCATCGGCTCGCAGCGCTTTCCCGCTCTCAGTCACGAGCTGCGCGAACTCACCGGTATCGACAACGGCTACCGGCGCTGCGGGGGAATCGACTTCCTCACGCCGGAAGACGCCGACGTTACCGCCGTTTGGGCCGCGGAAGGGATCGCCTTCGAGCGGCTCAGCGCGGCGGAGGTCAAGCGGCTCGAACCGCTCGGCGATGTCGAGGGCGAGGCCCACCTGCTCCCCGACTGCGCACAGGTTCGGAACCCCTGGCACCTGCGGGCGCTCCTCGCAGCGTGTGAGCGGTCGGGGCCCCGGCTTCACAGTTCCGTGAGCGCGGAAGCGTGGGAGTTCAATGGCACCCGCGTGCGCGCGCTCCGCACGGCTACCGGCGAGCGCGTGATCGCGAACCGGTTCCTGCTCACGGCCGGCGCGTGGAGCGAAGCGCTCCTCCGACCGCTCGGCCACCGGCCCCGGCTCCATCCCGTTCGGGGCCAGATCGCGGCCCTCCGGGGGAACGGGCCGGCGCGCGTGCTCCTGCTCGGAAAGCGCTACCTCGTTCCACGCGGCGACGGCCTCACGCTCATCGGATCGACCGAAGAACCCGAAGCGGGGTTCGAGAAACGGACGACGCCGGAAGGCATCGCGGAGCTACTGAGTTTCGCCGGGCGAACCGTACCGGCCCTGGCAGACGCGACACTCGAAACGTCGTGGGCCGGGTTACGGCCCGGTTCACCGGACGGCCTGCCGTTCATCGGCGCGGTTCCGGGGTGGGACAACGTCTTCGTCGCGGCCGGGCACTTTCGCGCCGGCGTGCAGCTCTCGATCGGCACCGCTCAGGCGGTCACGGAACTTCTCACGAGCGCACCAACGTGCGTGCCGCTGGAAGCCTTCGCACTCGACCGAAAACCGAACGTGAGTGCGAAGAGCGCGTTTCGCTCGTAGGCGAACGGCCAGCTGCTCGGTTGAAATCATCGGTGCCGCGTGTTGCGGAGCGAAACGCCCCTCACCCGGTCTTCAGACTCGCCGACCTCTCCCCGCTCCTGCGGGGCGAGGTGAGATCTCCTGTATTCACGCAGAGCGATCCGCGCCGAGCGCCTCACGATTCTGCAATCCCTTCACCTCTCCCCGCGGAGCGGTGAGAGGTCGCCGAACATCGCGCTTCGCGAGGCGAAGGCGGGTGAGGGGGTCTTCGCTAGACCACACAGAACGCGCGGACTTCTGCACAACATCGCAGACGGTTCGCCCCTCACCCCAACACGATCTCCACCGCCGGGGCACCTCCCGCCCAGGCGCCGGACGGGTCTTCGAGCGTGAGTCGGATCGGCTCACCGGCATTGCGACGGAGGTTGAGCGGGCGCCGGCCGCCCTGCCGTAACACGTCGGCCAGCTTCACCCGTGCTCGCGGGGCCACGAGATCACCGACGAAGAGCAGCAGCGTCAGTTCCGGATCGAGTGCGTCCGCGGTGATGGCCTTGTCCGCAAACGCGACCGACAGGAACGTGAGCCGTCCCGCATCGTCACTCGCGGAATCGAACAGCACGGCGCCATTTGCGGGAACGTGCTGCCCGGCCGCGATGGAGATACGAATCGCCCCGGTCGGCCGAATCGGCGGTAATTCCGTGCGCTGCCCGCGTGCCGATGCTGCACGCAGCCTGTCGATCATTTCGGGTGTGAGTTTGACGTTTTGCCCTTGAGGCGCAGAACCCGGCACCGGCGATATGCTGATGCCGCGCGGCCGCTCCAGTGGATCGAAGTCTGTTGTTGTGTCTGCGTCATCGGAATCGCCGCCGGCTCCCGAACCGCCGGGAGCAGGCGGGCCCGCATACCTCCTCCGAAGGGAAATTGGTGCCCTTTTGAGCATATGCGTCGCCCCCGACCATCCCTTCGGCAGTGCGTTCCCTACGATCCGCGTTTCGGTGACGGGCTGCCCGGTCTCGCTTCGCACCGCGACGCGCGCCGTTTCGGAACACGGCACACCCGCCGCGAGCGATTCCCGCACGAGTAGTTCTCGAACCACCTGCGCAGTCGCACCGCTGGCGTTCTCAGCGTACAGTTTCGATTCGCCCACGGTGGCCTCGTAGCCGAGGCGGGCGAGTTCGGCGCGCAGATCCTCGCCGGCGTAGTTCGCCGTCATCACGTATTCCAGTCGCCGCACACGATCGGCACCGAACAGCGCTTTCAGCCCCGGTACGTGCGCGTTCGGTTCGGCGAGTTGCTCGGCCACGATCTGCGCGCCCGTGCGGAGCCGGAACGTGAGTGGTTCGCCGCCCCGCGGCGCGCGGCCGATGACCCACACCGGCCGGCCGGCGGGGAGATCGCCCACGTCGATCGCGCTGACCGCGCCCGGCGCCATAAGCGCAACCGAGCGGCCCGCGGCTCCGATCCCCGTGCGGTTCACCTCCAGCGTCATGCCGGTCAGCACCGGCGCGGACCAGTCGGCGAGGACTTCGTCGAGGGCGGTCGTGATGTCGTCCTCGTCGGGGTTGCTCGTGAGGAAGCGCGCCACGCCGCCGCCCCGCTCGGCGAGTTCGGAGGCGAGCGCAGAGTTCGGGGCCGCGTCGATGCACAACACACTCACACGCCGCCGGTTGGGCCTCGCCGATTCGGCATCGGCCAGTCGCAGAATGCGGCCCGAGTCACTCACCTCGGCGTCGGTGAGGATCAGCACGTGCCGCGCGGGCGCCTCCGAGGCGCGCGGGCGGTCGAGCGCCTGTTCCAGCGCGACGCCGAGTTCCGTACCGCCGTCGTCGCGGTTCGCCTTGAGGAAGGCCACGGCCTCGCGTACCGCATCCGGCGTCGCCCGACGCGGCCGTTCCGCGAGCCATTTCGTGCGGTCGTGGAACAGGCCGAGCGCGAACGAATCGCGTTCGCTCAGGCCCGCCAGGAACCGCTCCACGGCCCAATCCGCTGCTTCCCACTTCGCCCCTCGCATCGAACCGGAATGATCGACGAGCAGGATCACCTCGCGCGGCACCTTCTTCGCGTCTGCCCACTTTGGCGGAGTACATAGCGCGAGGAAATACGTCTCCGCTCCCTCGGCATCGGTCCACACGCGGAGAGAAGGCGGCTTCTCGGCCGCAGCGGCGTACCACGTGATGACACAATCGCGATCCGGGATCACCTCTCCCTCGCGCAAAGTAGCACGCTCGCCGGTCACCGTCAGGGCATGAGTGGGGCTGGCGATCCGCTCCGCGTCGGCGAACGTCAGATCGAGCGCGAACCGGTGTCCCGGGTCGCGCAGAACCGCGAGCGGCTGTCCGGCCGCGTGCCGGGAGCCTGCCTCGTCCGCACGCACGTATCGTGGAGCGGTGGTGAGCGGGACACGAAGGGACCAACCGGCGCCCGACGGTTGGGCGAGCTGGACGTAATTGGTCCGCACGACGACGTCTTGCCCGGCACGAATGCCGGCCACGGCGAGGGTGAACACGTCTGGCGATTCGCGTGTGAGGAGCGCCGCCTGTCGGCCGGTCCGCTTCGCCTCCTTGTAATCCGCCGCCGCCGCCTCGCGCTCCTTCAGAACGGTACGAATCTCGACGTCCCCGAACTTCACATGCACGCCGGTGACGGCGGCATCACCCGGCAACGGGAAGCGGTACAGGGCCTCGACCACAGCCGCTGAGGCTTCGAGCGAAAAGGTTTGAGTGAGAGAGAGGGTCGCGAGCGGCCCGGTCACGGTACCCGTGAGGTCGGTGCGCCGCAGCGGTACGAACTGCCGTGCGGCGCCCGGCACAGCGGAGTCCGGGACGACTTCGAGAACGGCAAAGCCGTCCGGCCGCGAGTTAGAGAAAGTCTTGGGGTTTAGCATAGTCGCGCTCCGTAGAGGGTCATGGAGATGGGATCGCGAGGGATGCAGCCGCGCCGCGCACTTCCAAAAGCCGCAGATGACACAGACCGAGAAACCCAAGAAAGCCACAGATAACACAGATTGATACATGTTGAAATTTGAACAATTTATTGTTTTAATTTCATCTTATCTGCGCCTGTCTGCTTTAATCTGTGGCCTTGCTTTGTTCCGCGACTTTATCTGTGGCTTCGGCTACGCCATCTTACCCTCGACACGGGGTGCCCGGAGCGGGTTCGTCTCGGCAAAGTGGTTGACACGCGTGCTTTCCGATTTCCGATCCGCACAAACGTGGTGTATCATCTCCTCACCACCAGCACTCTCCCGCTGTTACAGCGTGCCGGGTTAGAACCCCGGTGCCCGGCCCATCCGTCGGGAGAGCCCATGCGTTCCGCGACTGCGCCGCGTTCCGAGGCCGACTTGTTCCGCGATTATGCTCTTACTGGCTTCGACGAGATGTTCGCCGGTCCGGCCCACGTCCGCAGCCACTACCGCCCCCTCTTCGAACGCCTCGCCGGCATCCCGCCCAAAGAACTGGAGCACCGCAGCCGCATTGCCGACGGCATGATGAAGCAGCAGGGCATCACGTTTACGGTCTACGGCCGCGGTCGGGGCACTGAGCGCATCATGCCGTTCGACCCGATCCCGCGCCTGCTCCCGGCCGACGAGTGGAACCGGATCGAGCGCGGGCTCCAGCAGCGCGTGCGGGCGCTGAACCTGTTCGTCCACGACGTGTACCACGCCCGGCACATCCTCACCGACGGCGTGGTGCCGGCGGATCTCGTGTTCGGCTCGGCCGGCTACCGGCGCGAGATGAACGGCATCACCGTCCCGCACGACGTCTACCTGCACGTGTGCGGGATCGACCTGATCCGCGACCCGATCGGCAACTATCTGGTTCTGGAGGACAACTGCCGCACCCCGTCCGGGGTGAGTTACGTGCTGAAGAACCGCGAGGTAATGAAGCAGGCGTTCCCGGCGCTCTTCGAGGACTACTCGGTGCGCCCGGTGAGCGACTACGCCGCCGACCTGCTGGCCGCTCTGCGACACGCGGCCCCGCCCGGCGTGCCCGACCCGACGGTCGTGGTGCTGACACCCGGCGCGTTCAACTCGGCCTATTACGAGCATGCATTTCTCGCCCGCCAGATGGGAGTCCAACTGGTGGAGGGCCGCGACCTCGTGCTCGACAACGGCGGGGTGTTCATGCGCACCMCCCGCGGGCTGGAGCGCGTGGACGTGATCTACCGCCGCATCGACGACGACTACCTCGACCCGCTGTGCTTCCGCCGGGACTCGCGGCTCGGCGTCGCCGGGCTGATGAGCGCGTACCGTACCGGCCGCGTCGGGCTGGCGAACGCCGTCGGGCCGGGCGTGGTGGACGACAAGGGGATCTACCCGTTCGTCCCCGACATGATCCGCTACTATCTGCGTGAAGACCCGATCCTGGGGAACGTGGAAACGTTCCGTCCGATCGTCCCGGCGCAGCGGCAGCACGTCCTGACTCGCCTGGAAGAACTGGTGGTGAAGGCGGTGGACGGATCGGGCGGGTACGGGATGCTGATCGGCCCGGCCAGCACCGCGGGCGAGCGCGAGGAGTTCCGGCGGAAGATCGAGGCCAACCCGCGCGGGTACATCGCTCAGCCGACGATCACCCTGAGCCAGTCGCCGACGGTCGTGGACGGCGGCGCGCGGATCGAGGGGCGTCACGTCGATCTGCGGCCCTTCGTGCTGTACGGGGAAACGATCAAGGTGCTTCCCGGAGGCTTAACGCGCGTCGCCCTGCCCCGGGGAAGCCTCGTGGTGAACAGCTCGCAGGGCGGCGGCAGCAAAGACACCTGGGTGCTGCGGAGTGCGCCGCCGGCAAAAGTGCAGCTCGGCGCGGGGATCTAGGCGCGGGTGTTGCGGACTGCGTGAGATAGGCGGTGATACGAGCGGCCGGTGTCGCGCGAAATTTGCGCGACGTTTGACACGCGATTGTCGGACAGTTAGCCTGGTCAGCCGACGGCTGACCAGGCTAACCCGAGTGCGGCCCGCCGCGTTAGATTGCGCCGACGCGCAATCTAATTCTGAGTTCGGCGCGAGGCACAACGGATGGCGGAGCGTATCTGGGAGTGGGATGATCTCACCCCGGACGTCGTCCGCGAGTGGGGCTACGATGAAGACCTGATGCTGCTGGAGCAAGACGAGGACTTGTTGCTCTACGACTTCGAGTTCTTCCCCGTTCTACTCGAACTGGCCGGAGACGACCGCTGCCCCAAGCAAGAGTATGCATTCTTCATCCTCTGCCAGTGCAGTCGCGAACGAGTGACTCGCGGTGGCGAGCGGGGTACAGCGTTACTCCGGACGGTTTGGTCGGCCATTCCAGAGCCAGTCGCCGGACGGCCGCGAGAGTGACACCAGTTCGTCGGCCGGCTACTGGCGTACACCCAGTTGTCTGGGCCGGTGGACAAGTCATCGGCCCACCGGATAGCCGAGGAGTTGTTGCTCGGCGTGGCCGGCCGAGTCGGTGAGGTGGTAGAGAGCGAACCCGTTCGGCCCGGCTGGTGGAGGTTCATGCTCCGCACGAGCGTCCAGGAGCAAGTGGAGGTGTGCGCCGCTACCGGTAGTTTTTCGTACGGGCGGTCCTACTGAGCTGGGCAAAGGCTCGCCGAACCCTTCGCTGCACCGGACCGCTGCACACGCGGGATTTGTAGCACCGAGCGCGGCGTGCGCGGCCGGTGAGCTTTAATGTTCGGCAAGACGAGGGCGCGTGTGCAGTGTCGCCGAAGAAGATGCGCGAGATCATCGAAACGGTCGATGGATGCGTGGCCCGCGCCACCGAATATATCGGCACGCACAATGTCAGCGCGGATGACGT
>BFBZ01002326.1_pt1 | contig 10541 bp, 12 predicted proteins | sample 1888401 | NCBI WGS metagenome assembly BFBZ01 (sample SAMD00112614, study PRJDB3348) | symbiont metagenome | host: Chara braunii | reverse complement strand
ACCTGGAGCTGCACCTGCACGACTGGCATGTTGATTTTGCGGCCTGGTGCAGCTATAAATACCTGAACAGCGGCCCGGGCAGCGTAGCAGGCGCCTTTGTGCATGAGCGTCACCACAGCCAAACAGACCTGCCTTTGTTTGCAGGCTGGTGGGGGCACGATAAAGACACCCGTTTCCTGATGGATAAGACCTTTGTGCCGATCAAAAGCGCCGAACGGTGGCAGTTGAGCAATGCCCCTATTTTTGCCATGGCCGCCTGCCGCGCTTCACTCGATATATTTGACGAAGTGGGCATGGCCCGGCTGACAGCTAAAAGCAGGCTGCTCACCGGTTACCTCGAATTTGTGGTACGTAGGATCAGTGAAGAAGAAAAAGCGGCCGGCCGGGAACCGTTAGAGATCATCACCCCGCCAGAGAACCGCGGCTGCCAGCTCTCGGTAGTAGCCCACGGGCAGGGAAAAGCCTTATTTAGCAGGCTGATGGCCAATGGTGTGATCCCCGACTGGCGTGAGCCAAATGTGATCCGCTGTGCGCCGGTGCCTTTGTACAATTCGTTTGAGGATGTGTACCGGTTTGGCAAAATATTATCATCATTGCTTCAGCAGCCTGCATAAGGCGGCTGATCATGTCAATGCCCGAACAGGATCGCTGAATCCTTCCGGCGCGCCGGCGCGTATATAAGGCATGATAAAACTCATCACCGTTCTCCTGGCCTGTATGCTGATGCAGGCTTTGTGGCCGGCCCGGCGGCCGGCCATCAAATATATCCCCCTGGGAGATTCTTATACTATCTGCACGGGCACCCCGGATGCTTCAGAATCCTGGCCTGCGCTCCTGGCAGCTCATCTTGCGAAAACGGGAACGGACGTGCAGCTTGTATACAACCCGGCCAGGAATGGCTATAGCACACAAGACCTCATAGACCAGGAGCTGCCGCTGCTGGATGAAAAAGGGGCCGATTTTGTGACCCTGCTCATCGGTGTGAATGATTGGGTGAGGCAGGTGGACATCAACACCTTTCACCAGAACCTTCATAAGATCATCGATCATGTACAGCAAAAGCTCAGTAACCCGGCACACCTGGTGCTCATCACCATCCCCGATTTCGGGGTGACACCGCAGGGGGCTGTATACAGCCATGGCCGCGATATTTCAAAAGGCCTCTCCGCATTCAATGATGTGATAAAGGCCGAAGCGAAAAAGCGCCGGCTGGCTTGCGTCGATATTTTCCCCGCGTCACAATCCATGAAAAATGATGCTACGCTCGTAGCGGCCGATGGCCTGCACCCTTCTGCAAAAGAGTACGCCGTATGGGAATCGCTTATTTTCCCCGTGGCCGGCAAGGTGTTGTCGGGCAAATAAGTTAGGCAGATTATTGCACAAAATTATGTCATAAAGCTTACATTTGCAGCGCATTATGGCGCTCCTTGGACATAAGGATAAAACAGGCACTGGTGCGGAAATGTCTTTCCTGGGCCACCTGGAAGCGCTCCGCTGGCACCTCGTTCGCAGTGCCGTGGTCATCATGGTGATCGGGATCACCTGTTTCTTCTACAACAATTTTATGTTCGATACGGTGATCTTCGGCCCATTGCAGCAGGATTTTATTTCATATCGCGCGCTGTGCTCGCTCGGCCATAAGATCGGTGCCGGCGATGTGATGTGCATGACCGTGAAAGCCCCTCACCTGCAAACCCTGTCGGCCTCCGAACAATTTTTCACGCACATGTGGATCGCCTTGCTGGCGGGCCTTATCCTGGGCTGCCCTTATGTGCTCTGGGAGCTCTGGCGCTTTATCCGCCCAGCCCTGAAGGATACGGAAGCATCGCCTGTGCGCTTTTTTGTGGTTATTGCCTCGCTCCTGTTCTTTATTGGCATTGGCTTCGGCTATTTTTTACTGTTCCCGATGTCGTATAACTTCCTGATCAACTATAAGCTGTCAGACAGCGGCATTGTGCAAACCAATAACACGCTCGACGACTACATTTCCCTCATCTCTACCATGACGCTTGTGGCGGGGCTTGTGTTCGAAATGCCGATCCTGGTATATTTTCTCACCCGCATGATGATCCTCACACCTGCTTTTATGCGTAAATACCGCAAATATGCCGTGGTGATCATCCTTATTGTGGCTGCGGTGATCACCCCGAGCCCCGATGTGACCTCGCAGATGGTGGTGGCCATCCCAATGTATGCCCTCTATGAAGTGAGCATCTTTGTATCGGTATACGTGATGAAGAAACATAAGATCGCCGGCTGATAAGCAACCGGTGCAAAAACATTTTAATACCTCCCGCATGAGCAACAGCATCCAGGAATTCAACGACTACCGCGCAAAAATGAACGAGGTGATCATGAACAAGGATAACCTTGTGCTCAAGCGCCTGTTCAACCTCGATACCAATACCTATGCAGAAGGGGCGCTGCCTGTAAAAACAAAGGAAATGCTGGGATTGGTGGCCAGCATGGTGTTGCGCTGTGACGATTGCATCAAATACCATCTTGGTAAATGCCACGAGGCAGGATGCAGCACGGAAGAGATCTACGAAGTGTTTGCGGTAGCCAATATTGTGGGTGGCACCATCGTGATCCCGCATACCCGCCGGGGCGCCGAGTACTGGGAAGAATTATTGAAACAGAAATAAGAAGCGACTCAGAACAAACGCTCTTTCTTGCTTTTTTCGAGCTTCTCTTCCAGCGCCTGCTGGAGCTCTTTTTTGTGCGAAGCCCTGATCCCAAAGAGGGGAAGCCGCTCCGGCTCGTCGTCGTTGTATACAATCGTGAACATAGAGCCTTTTATGCCGGAGATCTTTTTGAGGTCGAGAAAATAAACCGTTTTGCCGTAGAAAAAACTATGCTTGATCTCGAAGCGGTCGTCGTATACAATGGCATATGGATTGGTGATGAGCCAGAGGCTCTGGAAGGTGAAGATAATGCCCGGGACAGCTACCAAAGTTCCCCATGGATTCACATTTTTTAGCATATCGACGCATAACCAGACCAATAACGCGCTGATGCCTACCAATACTACTACAAAGGCGATATTCCGCTCAAAATACAGGCGGGGCTCATCCAGGKCGTTCTTCTTCACACGGCAAAGTTAAAAATTTAACTTTTTGCGTTTTTAATAACAAGGATTATTTTTTATCATTGTTTGAAACTATAACAATGTATGTAACCTTTTGTATTACATCACGTTATAAATAATAACAAAAACGGACAAAATGCTTACACTCAAACACGCGATCACCCGGGCATTGGCTGTTGTCTTTTTCTCGGGAGGGGTATTATCGGCTCAAACCACTATGACCGATAACCCGGTGGCTGCCATGCTCGATAGCCTGGCCAACCAAAAGGTGCTGGAAAAAGCATTCAACAAACCCCTGTTCCCCAAAAATAATAAGTACAAATTCGCGCCCGACAGCGTGCCCCGCTACGAAGACTTTGTATACGAGAGTCGCCTGGCCAAGCTGGATGCCAATTCGCCTTTCGACCTGGTGTATAACCCCCATGTAAAAGGTTTTATAGAGCTCTATACTGTTCGTAAGCGTGAGCTCGTGAGCCGTATGATGGGCCTGGCGCAGCTGTATTACCCGATGTTCGAAGAAATTTTCGATAAGCGTAATATGCCCCTGGAGCTGAAGCACCTGGCGGTGATCGAATCGGCGCTCAACCCCAATGCCCGTTCAAGGGCCGGTGCGGTGGGCCTCTGGCAGTTCATGTATCCTACCGGCAAAATGTACGGACTTAATGTCACCTCTTACATCGACGAACGCTCTGATGTATATAAAGCCACCGAGTCGGCAGCCGAATACCTGCAAACCCTGTACAACATGTTTGGCGACTGGCAGATGGTGCTGGCGGCATATAATGCAGGCCCTGGAACCATCAGCAAGGCTATCCGCCGCAGTGGGGGCAAAAAAACCTACTGGGAGATCCGCCCATACCTGCCCGCCGAAACACAAGCCTATGTGCCTGCTTTCATCGCGGCCAATTATGTGATGAACTATACGGCAGAGCATAATATTTATCCTGCCACGCCGCGCAAGACTTATTTTGAAGTGGATACCGCCATTGTGAAAGAACCGATGTCGTTCGAGCAGATCTCGAGCGCCCTGGATGTGCCATTTGACGAGATCCAGTACTTTAACCCGCAATACAGGAAAAATGTGATCCCGGCCGGCGGTAATACACTTACCCTGCCGAAAGCGAAGATCGGTGCGTTTGTCTCTAACGAGCAGCAGATCTATGCCGCCATCAAGGCCCAGCAACAGGAAATGACCACCGCGGTAGCCGTGAAGGAAATACAGAAAACACACGTGGTAAAAAGCGGCGAGAAACTGGGTACCATTGCCCGCAAATATGGCGTGACCGTTGCTGATCTTAAAAGCTGGAACTACATTGGCAAGAAAGGCATCAGGGCCGGTAAAAAACTGGTGGTGTATGTGAGGCAGGATGTACCACAACAGGCTGGTAATACCAAAACAGATACGCCAAAGCCACCTGTGCAGAACCTGGCCACCAATGGCAAGGACTCGACGGCAGACAACCAGGAGAAGAAGCTGGCAGACGCTTCGGGGGCTGCTAAGTACCAGGTGCACACCGTGCGCAAAGGCGAAACCTATTACATGATCGCTAAAAAATATGGCATCTCCCTCCAGGAGCTCATGGAGCTGAACAAGCTCGATAAAAATGCGAAACTGATGAAGGGTCAGCAATTAAAAGTAAAGCTGGTTTCTTAAATAGCACAAACACAGAACAAAGGCCTTCCAAATTCGGGAGGCCTTTGTTGTTTAAGATAATATTCGATGTTCATTTCGGAGAAAGCTGACCTGTTAAAAGGGAATTTGTCCATACTTTTTCCTTGATGAAAAAGTATGACAAAAAATCAAGAACAAACGCCAACCACAGCCTTTCCTTTTTCGCACAGGCCTGCACCTCCGTGCCAGGAAGCCTGTGGTTCGCACCGTTCGTTCACGTCAGCCGCACCATTACCAATGTGTATCTCAGTGTAAACAGGACTTTATGAAAACAGCCAGCGGCTTAATGAAGACAATTGACGGTAATTTTTAACGGAATAGAACCCGATTTTGCGCAGTGATAGACCGGCAGGACAATGAAGGGTTGGCCTGCGCATATGAATTGTCCTGCGCGGCGGTTTTGCAGCTGGGCATGTGTGCGGGGCAAAAATCACCTTTGCAAAATCAAAAAGGTTTTTGGTTACTTTTTGCCGCCAAAAAGTAACAGGGTGGATAATTGAATTAAGGCTTGACATGATCCGTTAATTCTCCGGAAAACAAAATAGCTTATCTATATTTGCTTTGATGTTTGCAGAAACTTCTTTCGAAGAACTATATCATACGTTTAAAAACAAGGTATTCAATACAGTGATCGGTTATGTGCAAAACATTGAAGACGCGGAAGAAGTTACCCAGGATGTATTTATAGAAATATACCGTTCCCTGCAAAAGTTCAGGGGGGATGCATCATTAAGCACCTGGGTATACAGGATCTCGGTGAACAAGTCTCTCGACTTTATTAAAAGTAAAAAACGAAAAAAACGACTGGCTTTTGTTACCAGCCTGTTTGAACCCACAGCGAAAGCCTCAACCAACGACACCCCGGATTTTGTGCACCCTGGTGTTGTGATGGAGAACAAAGAAAGGTCGGTGATCTTATTTAGAGCCATCGATGGCCTGCCAGAAAATCAAAAAACGGCTTTCATCCTCTCAAAGCTTGAGCATTTGGGGAATAAGGAGATCGCAGAAATTATGATAATGAGCGTGGGCGCGGTGGAATCTTTACTCTCAAGGGCCAGGGATAATTTAAGAAAACAACTGGCCGGGTACTATAAAGCATAAACGGGCCGAAGGAATGGTCATAAAAGATCGTCTAATAACACAGGCGGACAAGAAATAAAAACAGAACCAGTTAAACACACAGATGATGACACCGCAAAAAGAAAATTGGATTGAAAGCATGATGAATAGCTTGGATGGGATTCGACAGGCAGAGCCTAGCCCTTTCCTGTTCCATAAAATAATGCAGAGAGCAGGGGAGCAGCCCGTTTACGAAATTTCGCCTAAATTGATCTGGCTGGCCGCCGCCTCTTTTGCATTGCTGGTTGCGTTGAATATCGGGGCAATCAAAAATGGAAGCTCCCCCGCGGGTTCGGAAACTGCGCCCATGAAAGTGCTTGCCGCCCAGTATCAGTTACTCAGTGCCAGCGAGATCAATTATAATTAAAAACGAACAGGAATGAACAGGGTAAAATTATTAACGGTGGCTGTGATAGGCCTTTTGTTATTGAACTTTGGCGTGCTGTCTGTTTTGTTTTTCCGACACCAGGGTAGTGACATACGCCCACCCCGCGAAGAGCCAAAATATATCATCATTCGAAAACTACATCTGGATGCCGCCCAGCAGCAGCAATACCAGCTATTAATTGATGAGCACAGGAGCCAGATGCGGGCGCTCGAAAAAGAATCACGGGATTTAAAGAATGAGTTGTATTCGCAGCTCAAATATGAAAACCCTGACAGCAGCCTTACCAATCCTGTGATTCAAAAAATAGCGGATACTCAGAAAAAAATAGAACGGGTAAATTTCGCGCATTTTCAAAAGATCAGGGCTCTTTGCAGGCCTGAACAACTGGCTGATTTTAACAGCCTGGTGGAGGAGCTCACAGAGATCTTTACGCCTCCTTACCCTCCTAAAAAAAGATAAGAGGCATGTTTAAACTACCTGGTGTATGGTGTTTTTTGATCCCTGTTTTTTTAATTGTTGCGGGGTTTGATACGGCTTCTGAAAAAATGGAGCAGCCGGTGCTGCGGATCATCATCCGCCCTGTTTTCAACCAGCAGGCCCTGGTGCTCCGGGAGCGGCTATACCACGCGCCTGGTACAGACAGCCTATACATAGACGCGTTTCGTTTTTATCTCTCTGCCATCTCATTGAGGGGGATGGGCCACACACTTTTTAAAGAAGCAAACAGTTACCATTTGGTAGATGCTTCAGACCCTGCTTCTTTATCGGTCTTTTTAAAACATGTTCCGCCCGGCAATTATGAGCAGTTGCACTTTAACATTGGCATAGACAGCCTGGCGAATGTATCGGGGGCTATGGACGGGGACCTTGACCCGGTAAAGGGCATGTACTGGGCCTGGAACAGTGGTTATATCAACGCAAAGCTGGAAGGGCGGAGCAACAGTTGCCAGACACTTCATCATGCTTTTGAATTTCATATCGGCGGGTACATGAAACCTTATAACGCGGCGAGGCCTGTTTCCCTGGCATTGAATAAAACAGTGACGGTAAATGATACCACCACCATTCTCATTGACGCTGATATTGCCGCCTGGCTGAAGGGAGTTGAACTAAGGAAACTGAACAGCGTGGTGATGCCCTCGAAGGAAGCCATGAGCCTGGCAGATAATTACGCGGGCATGTTCACCAGCGCAAAGTAAGCATGAAGGTAAACACAAGGTATATATGGATCTTGTTTCCCGGGCTCACATTCCTATTGCTGTCATTTGGCAAAGAGCCGGAGACCATAAAATTTATTGTTCCAAAGGGCTGGCCAAAACCCGCCTACAATTTTTCTAAAAACTCCCTTACAGACGAAAAATACCGTTTGGGTCGGAAACTGTTTTATGACCCTGTACTTTCCCGCGACAGTTCTACCTCCTGCAACAGCTGTCATTTACAGTTCAGCGGGTTTACCCACGTAGACCACGCGCTGAGTCATGGCATCAATGGCTTGAAAGGTACGCGCAATTCGCTCACCCTTTTCAACCTGGCCTGGAACAAGAGCTTTATGTGGGATGGCGGGGTGAATAACCTGGAAGTGCAACCCATCAACCCGATTACCAACCCGGTAGAAATGGATAATGACCTGGGGCAACTGGTAAAAAAACTGAACAGCTCACACAATTACAGGCAGAGATTTTTCAAAGCTTTCCACGATAGTGTGATCACTTCTCAGCATCTTTTAAAAGCGCTGGCACAGTACCTGGTAATGCTTGAATCGTACAATAGCAAATATGACCAGGTGATGAGAAAAGAGCCCGGTGTGGCATTCACAGAGCCTGAAAAAAAAGGCTACGCCTTATTCAAAACACATTGCGCGTCGTGCCATACCGAGCCTTTGTTCACCAATAATGATTTTGAGAACAATGGCCTGCCGGTTGATCCGGAACTAAATGACAAGGGCCGTATAAAGATCACTCACCTGGGAAGTGATTCCCTGAAATTCAAAGTCCCGTCCTTAAGGAATTGTGAACTGTCATATCCATATATGCATGATGGGCGTTTCCGGAATCTGGACCTGGTACTGTCTCATTACGCGGAAGGCATACAAGCTTCTCCAACCCTGGCAGTTCAGTTAAAAAAACCTGTGAACTTAAGCGCTGAAAATAAAAAAGACCTGCTCAGCTTTTTGAAGACATTGACAGATAAGCAATTTATGTATGAGCTGAGGTACAGAAATTATTTGAAAGATTAGCGAAGGAATGAAGCAGGGATGGCGTCTAAACTATAAAATTCAATAACTATGTGTAAAACATTATTTTTAACAGCCCTGTCGGCCCTGGCATTTACCGGGGCAAAGGCGCAGGGTCCTTCGGTTACATCCTGGAGTGTGAACACCACGGGCGCTACAGGTTATGGCGGCATTTCATCCAATGTGCAGCAGGKGCAGTATTCCACCAACAATGTGTACATCAGCTGTACATGCATCCCGGGTTATGCCATTGGCCCATGGGCCGGAAACCCGAATACACCTTCCAATCAAAACTACGTTTATAAAATAACGCGCAACCCGCAGCAAAATACCGGCACAGCCACAGCCATTGGCCTGGGCCATTCGGGTGTCTGGATCAATGGTGTGAGCATATACAACGTATCGGACGCGCAATCATATAACAATGCCGGCGTGTGGAACCGAAACGCGTATTTCTGGGAAGGCTCAAGTTTCGACAATTGCCTCGGGCACCCTGCGCCAAATGGCGAATACCATCACCATGTGAGCCCAAGCTGTTTATATAATATTCATGACAACACGCACCATTCGCCCATTATAGGCTATGCCTTTGATGGCTACCCTATCTACGGAGCCTACGCTTATACCAATACCAACGGTACCGGGCCCATCAAGCTCATGACCAGCAGCTACCAGACCACCACCACAGCTACCAGGAATAACGGACCCACAGTAAGCACAACTTACCCGGTGGGTTGCTTTCTCGAAGATTATGTCTATACGGCTGGCTCGGGCGACCTGGATGCCCGCAATGGAAGGTACTGTGTTACACCTGAGTTTCCTGGCGGAACCTACGCGTATTTTGTAACGCTTGATGCCTCGCTCACGCCTGCGTTTCCATACACGCCATACGGAACTTACTACGGTGTGGTACAGTCTGGCAACACCGGCCCCGGCGGTGGACACAATACCATCACGGAAACAGTAACAACCTATACGCCGGCTACAACCGGCATCAATGAGAGCCACCAGGCCCTCGAAACCCTTATTTATCCGAATCCCACGCACGACTATTTGTTTGTATACATCCAGCCGATCGCTTCCAATAATTTTGTGGCGACCCTGGCAGACGCACAGGGCAATATTGTATTAACAGAACAAAATATCCAGCCAACGATCAGTTATACTTTCGATGTATCAAAGCTGGCAAAAGGGATCTATTTACTGAGATTAAAAAATTCAGAACGGGAATTCACCCGGAAGATCCTGGTCAATTGATCTTTTGAGAGACAAATAAGGTTATTTTTCCGGGATAAATCATGAAACCACCTGTAAATCAGGTGGTTTTCTTTTTATAATTGTGTAACTTTCCGGATCAGTGTAGCGTCTTACACACAACAAAAACCCATGACGGTCTCGGAATACAATACCTGTGTTGACCAGCATGCCGATGCCCTGTACCGCTTTATATGGAAGCATACGAGGGATAAGGATGTGGCCAGGGATATCATACAGGATACATACGAAAAGTTGTGGCGAAAGATCAATGATGTGGCCTGTACCAATGCCAGATCGTATATGTTCACAACGGCCTACAGGACCCTTATTGATCACACGCGCCGCGAAAAAAAGCAGGCACCGTACGAAGAGACCATGGAGAAAAAGCTGCATCACAACAGCCAGTACAGCGACCTGAAAGAGGTGCTCAACCAGGCCCTCAATAAGCTGCCGGAAATCCAGAAGAGCGTGGTGTTGCTGAGGGATTACGAGGGGTATGATTACGCCGAAATAGGAACCATCACCGGGTTGAGCGAAAGCCAGGTGAAGGTATATATTTTCAGGGCGCGCACATTTTTAAAACAATATATCGGTAAGCCGGAAATGGTGATCTGATGGCACAGAAGAAGATCCATATCGAAAATTATGAAGCGTTCCTGCTGGACCGCGCGGAGGGCCGCCTGCCTGCCGATCTGGAAATGGAGCTGGACGCTTTCCTTGCTGCGCATCCATACCTGGCCGAAGACCTCGACGATCTTGAAGGCCTGTCTTTTGTGGCGGAGAG
>BFBZ01002325.1_pt1 | contig 10541 bp, 7 predicted proteins | sample 1888401 | NCBI WGS metagenome assembly BFBZ01 (sample SAMD00112614, study PRJDB3348) | symbiont metagenome | host: Chara braunii | reverse complement strand
CGCCGCGCGCCTCTGGGGCGTGCCCGCATTGATCGGCGAACTGCTGGCCATCGCCGCGGCGCTGATCTGGCTCGGCCTCGTCGCCGCCTATGCCAGGCGCTGGGTGACCGAGCCCGGCGCGGCATTGGCCGACGTGCGGCATCCGGCCCAGGGCATGCTTGCCTCCTTGATCCCGGTTTCGACCCTGATCGCCAGCCTGGCGCTGGCGCCGCATCTGCCTGGCGTCGCCTGGCTGCTGTTCCTCGCCGGCCTCGCCGGCGTGCTCGGTTTCGCCGTCTGGAGCATTGGCGGGCTCTGGCAAGGCGGACGCGTGGTCGAGGACACGACGCCCGTGCTCTACATGCCGACCGTCGGCGGCGGCCTGGTCGCGGCGCTCGCGGCCGGCACTTTCGGCCAGCAGGACACCGGATGGCTGTTCTTCGGCCTCGGGCTCCTGTCGTTTCTCGCGATGGAACCGGTGATCATCAAGCGCCTGCTGCTGGCGACCCTGCCGTCGGGCCAGCGCGCGACCCTCGGCGTGCATATCGCACCGGCGGCGGTCGGCAGCGTCGCGCTGATGGCCCTGACCGACCAGCCCGGCGCCACGCCCCTGGCGCTCATGCTGTTCGGTTATGCCTGTTTCCAGGCGCTCGTCCTGCTGCGCCTGGCGCCATGGCTGCGCGAACAACCTTTCGGCCCCTCGGCCTGGGCCTATACTTTCGGCATTTCGGCGCTGCCACTGGCAGCGCTTCGCCTGGTCGAGCGCGGCGCCGGTCCGCCGGTCACCGTCCTGGCGCCATTGCTGTTCCTGGCCGCCAACCTGATCATCGGATGGATCTCGCTGCGAACGCTGTGGAACCTCGCCGCGCAACTGAGGACTTTACCGGGACGGGCCACCACCCCGCGGCGGTGACCGGGCGCACCCGACACGCGCCGTCCGTCACGACTGGCTTCAAATTTTCGTGACGGCGGCCGCGGGGACGCCATTCATCAGCCCAAAAGGGCGAGCCGAACGGCTTGGCTTTGGCCGCGGCCGTGATACCCATCGTGCCGATCGGCGACCGCGCGCGGGCCTGCCCGGCAATCACCGCCGCGATTTCGGCCATGGCCGGAACAAAAACGTGTCGCATGCTCCGGTTCGACCCTATTCTCGCCACGCCAACCGGGTTCCTCTGCGCGCGCAAACGCCCACGGTGGCGCTGCGAAATGGCCTGCGGTAATATTTCAATCATGCGATCCGGTATGCGTTCTTTCCTGCTCGCGAGCGTCGGCGCCGTGTCAGGTATGATGTTGGGGGCGGTCCTGGGCACAGCCTTGACCGTGTCCTCGGCCTACGCCCAACTCGACCTGTCGCCCCCCGCCCCCACTCCGGTCGCGCCAGCGGCCGCCCCGGCACACCGCGCCGCGCCGCGGCCCTCGAGGCCCGTCGCCCGGGCGCCGCATGCGGCGCCGTTGCCGCTGCCCAGGCCGGACGCTGCCGCCGGAAGCAATCCCGCCGAGGCGCCCCCGCCGGCAACCGAAGCCGCCAGCACGCCGACACCCGTACCATTGGCGAGCCCCCAAGCGAACGCTCCGGCTTCCGGCAGCGCCGGACTGCCGCCACCGGTCGCCGCGCCGGCCCTTGCCGGTGACAGCCGGCCGGTAGAAACGCCCGCCGGGCCGGCCCTGGCCATGCCGGCCAACCGTATCGACGAGGCGTTTCAGGCAACCGCGGCCGCCCAGACCGAAACCGCCGCCATTCCGGAATCAGCGCCGCTGCAGCCGCATGCGCCTCTGCCACCGGCCCGCCCGCCGGAGATCGCCGGCACCGCCGCGGAGACATCCGCCAACCCGCCAGCCGAAGCGCCCCCGCCCAGCGCCCCGCGCCTGCCGCCGCCCTTTGCCGAAGCGCCGGCGCGGCGTGTCGAGGGCCGGGCCTTTTCCGAGCAGCGCTATCCGGTCGGCCGGGACACGCATCTCGCGACGGTCCGGAAATATGCCGAAGCGAGCCGCGTGCCGATCGACCTCGCCGACGCGGTCGCGACCATCGAAAGCGCCTACGATCCCCAGGCGGTCGGCAGCGCCGACGAAATCGGCGTCATGCAGGTGCGTTCGACCATCGCGCGCGAGCAGGGTTTCGAGGGCACGGTCCAGGAACTGTTCGAACCCGAGACCAATATCCGCATCGGCGTCACCTATCTCGCCGGTGCCTGGGAGCGCTCCGGCGGCAATGTCTGCCAAGCCTTGATGAAATACCGCGTCGGCTGGGACGAGACACGGATCAGCCCGCTCTCGGCGGAATATTGCCGCCGCGCCCTGATCTATCTGAATGCGATCGGATCGCCGCTCGCCCGCGGCCTGGCGGCACCGCCTGGCCTCAATGGTGTTGCCGGCGCGGGCGTCGGTCGTGGCTCGTTCAACTGGTCGGATCACGATGGCCGGCTGCGCCAGATCGATCAGCGCTTCGGCGGAGAGAATTTCGGCATCATAGCTCGGTAGCGGCAACGCGCGTAGACGCTCCGCGACAAACCGCTCTAGGCTCGGCTTGCGCCGGATCCTGAAGCTGGGCCCGGACGCTGGGCCGTGACAGCGTCTCAACAAAACGCGCGGTGCGGTCCATCTCGTCGTCCTCTCGCATTGTCCCCGCGCGCCGCCGCGCCACGCCGCCGGGACAATGCTCGCGCCAGGAGCCTTGCATGCCCGTGACCACCGATGTCGAAACCGTCATCGCCGATATCATCCGCTGGGCCTCGATCGAGAGCCCGACCTATGACGCGGCAGCGGTCAACCGCATGCTCGACGAGGGCGCGGACGACCTGACAGGCATGGGTTTCCGCATCGAGCGCCAGCCGGGCACGATGGGTTTCGCCGACGTGGTGATTGGCCGTCTCGACGGCCGCGAACCGGGACCCGGCCTGCTGATCCTGGCGCATGTCGACACGGTCCATGCCATCGGCAGCCTGGCGGGGCCGCTGCCGATCCGGCGCGACGGTGACCGGCTTTATGGGCCTGGCGTCACCGACATGAAGGGCGGCACGGTGCTGACGCTGCATGTGCTTGGCAGGCTGATCGCAGCCAAGGGCGGCAAGCTGAAGCGCTCGGTCACGGTGGTGCTGATCCCGGACGAGGAGGTCGGCAGCCCGTCGTCGCGCGCGACCATCGAGGCTGAGGCGGCCAAGGCCGCGCACGTGCTGGTGCCGGAGCCGGGTCGCGAGCATGTCTGCGTCTCCGGCCGCCACGCCGTGCTGCGCTACAACATCCACGTCCACGGCAAGCCCTCCCACGCCGGCGCAGCCATCGGCCGCGGCGTCAGTGCGATCAGAGCCATGGCGCGGATCATCGAGACGGTCGAAGACTGGTCCGACTACGAGCGTGGCCAGACCTTCGCGGTCGGTCGCGTCAATGCTGGCACCTGGGTCAATGTCGTGCCGGTGATCTGTTCGGCCGAAGTGCTGTGCGTCGCCGCAACCCCCGACGACGTCGCCGACATCGACGTGAGATTGCGGACCCTGCGGGCCCCCTTCCCCGGCACCAGCGTGACCATCGAGGCCGGACCGGTCCGGCCGCTTTTCGTCGCTTCCGAAGGAACCATGGCGCTCTACGCCAAGGCCAAGGCGATCGCCGACCGCCACGGCTTCCCGATCGACCACATGCAATCGGGCGGCGGTTCGGACGGCAACTTCACCGGCGCATTGGGCGTGCCGACGCTGGACGGCCTCGGCGTCTGGGGTGGCGGCATCCACACCAAGGAAGAATATTGCGACATCCGCTCGATCACCCCGCGCGGCACGATCCTCGCCGGCCTGATCGAAGATCTGGCCTGCTGACAGGCAGGCAGCGCCGGCGGCCCGCCCGACGGCTAATCGCCGTCGAGAAGGTCGACACGCACGACGGTGAGACATCCACCGGCCCGCGCAAAGACAAGGCGCCTCAGGTAGAGATTGTTGTGCAGGATGCCGGAGGGACCGAAGCTGCAGCTCAGGCTGCGGCATTCCATGCCCTCCAGCACGCCGCGCTGGTGCGCCGCCCGGCGCGGTTCGGAGGCTTCGGCGCGGGCCAGCCATTGCTCCACGTCGGCGAGCGGCACATCGGCCGAAAAGGTGAGGTCATCGGCGAGCGAATGCTCGACATGAACAGTGACCCGCCGCGCGGGCAGCCGGCGCGCCAGCCGATCCAGGGTCCGAGCGACAAAATGGGCCGCGACATCCCGCCCGAGCTGCTCGGCATCGGAGTGGGCGCAAGTCGAAGCGCGGAGATCGGCGAGGGCGCCGGTCGCAAGGCACAGGGCGGCGGTCAGGGCGGCGCGTGCGAGCATCATTCAGATCCATTCACCACACCGGGAACCGGCGGCCTCCGATCGACACCCGTTAGTCGCCAATCACCCAGCCCGCGGTTCACAATACGAGATCTTTTTTGCCGGCAGGCCGGCCCTCGCCCGCCTTGCCGCGAGCCACCTCGCCCCTGGTGGAGGGCACGGCCTTGCGACACCATCCTAAGATGCCGCGAACGAGCGGCAAGAACCGGAGAACCTCATGTCGACCATGGTCCTGCTCGATGACGACCAACTGTCCCCGGAGGCCGCGGCCGTCTTCGCCGACATCCGTGCCGTCAGAGGCACCGACTTCATCAACAATTTCTGGCGTGCGCTGGCGCATGATCCGGTGACCCTCAAACGCACATGGGAGAGCATCAAGCAGGTGATGGCGCCGGGGGCGCTCGATCCGCTGACCAAGGAAATGATCTATGTGGCGGTCTCCATCGCCAATTCCTGTGAATATTGCATCCGCTCGCATTCCGCCGCGGCGCGCGCCAAAGGCATGACCGACCGGCAATTCATGGAGCTCCTGGCCGTGGTCGGCATGGCGAGCGAGACCAATCGCCTGGCAACCGGCCTGCAGGTACCGGTCGACGAAGCCTTCCGCGGTCGTTGAAAGCCGCATTCTCAAGCAGCTGTGAAGGGCGCGCCGAGGTGCCGCGACGACAAGCCTCCTTTCGCCGGTCGCCAATTCGCCCCATTTCATGGTTGAGTAGGAATCGACGACATCCCGTCGAAACACGACGGGTGTTCCTTCCGAGGCCACGATCGTGCATTCGGCCGGCTCCAGGGCCGACGGATCGGGGTCATTTCACGGGGATCCGCCATGGCGCGCACTAAATCGTCCACCCTTCGGCTTCGCGGCGGCATCGCCGCGGCAGCGCTCGCGCTGACGCTCGGCGTCCCGCTGTCGCTGACACCGGCTCTCGCACCGCCGGCCGAGGCCCGCGCCGCCATCGATGTCTCCGATCTCGCCGAGCGCGTCATCGATGCGGTGGTCAACATCTCGACCCAGACCCGCGTCGATACCGCCGCCGCCCGTCCGCCCGGCGCCAATCCGGGTAATCCAGGCAACCGGGATGGCGCACGTCCGGGCCCGGGTACGCCATTCGACGAACTTTTCGACGAATTCTTCCGTCGTCGCGGCGAAGGTGCTCCTGGCGCGCCCGGCCAGCCGCAGCAGCCGCAGCGCCGCCAGTCGTCGCTGGGCTCCGGCTTCGTCATCGACGCCTCCGGCATCATCATCACCAACAATCACGTGATCGACGGCGCCGACGAAGTGACCGTGATCTTCAACGACGGCACCCGGCTGAAGGCGGAGATCGTCGGGCGCGACCGCGAGGTCGATATCGCCGTGCTCAGGGTCAAGCCGGAGCGGCCCCTGAAGGCGGTGCCCTTTGCCGATTCCGACAAGATCCGCATCGGCGAGCCGGTGATGGCAATCGGCAATCCGCTCGGCCTCGGCGGCACGGTGACGGCCGGCATCGTCTCGGCCAAGAACCGCGACATCCAGTCGGGTCCGTTCGACAACTACATCCAGACCGACGCGGCCATCAATCGCGGCAATTCCGGCGGCCCGCTGTTCAACATGGCCGGCGAGGTGATCGGCATCAACACGGCGATCTTCTCCCAGTCGGGCGGCAATATCGGCATCGCTTTCGCGGTGCCGGCCAATACCGCCAAGCCGGTGGTCGACCAGCTTCGCGAATTCGGCGAGACCCGGCGCGGCTGGCTCGGCGTGCGGATCCAGGAGGTTACCGACGAAATCGCCGAAAGCCTCAACCTGCGCGGTTCGCGCGGCGCGCTGATCGCCGGCGTCGAGCCGAACGGCCCGGCCGGTCCGGCCGGCCTGCGCACCGGCGACGTGGTGTTGCGCTTCGACGGCAAGGAAGTGCGCTCGTCGCGCGAATTGCCGCGCATCGTCTCGGAGACGCCGGTCGGCAAGGCCGTGCCCGTGGTGGTCATGCGCGCCGGCAAGGAAGAGACGCTGACCGTCACGCTCGGTCGCCGCGAAGGCAATATCCAGCAGGCTTCAGCCGGACGCCAGCCGACCGAGCGGCCGCGCGAAAACCCGGTTGTCTCCGCGCTCGGACTGCAATTGTCCGGCGTGACCGCGGAATTGCGCCAGCGCTACCGGCTGCGCGACGATGCGCGCGGCGTGATCGTGACCCAGGTCGACCCCAATTCGCGGGCGGCGGAACGGCGCGTTCAGGCCGGCGACCTGATCCTCGAGGTGCAGAACGAGGCGGTCAATTCCCCCGCCGAGGTGACCCGCCGGATCGACGCCCTGAAGGCCGAGGGACGCAATTCCGCGCTGTTCCTGATCGCCAATGCCGAGGGCGATCGCCGTTTCGTGGCGCTGAACCTTCGCTGACGCCATCGGGCGGGTGACAGGCACGTCCCGGTTCCAAGACAAAAGGCGGGTTCATGACCCGCCTTTTTCTTTTTTTTTCCGACAATGGCGGACCGATGCGGCCCTAAGCGATGAAGTCGCTGCGCCGGTAACCCTGGGCGTAAAGCAGGGCGGTGAGGTCGCCATGGTCGATCCGGGCGGCGGCCGCCTCGGCGACTTTCGGCTTGGCCTTGAAAGCCACGCCGAGGCCCGCCTCGCCGATCATGGCGAGATCATTGGCCCCATCGCCCACCGCCATGGTCTCGGCCCTGGCAAGGCCGAGGCGATCGCGCAGCTCGACCAGGGTCGCGAGCTTTGCCTCACGGCCGAGGATCGGCTCCTCGACCCGGCCGGCAAAGCTGCCGCCCTCGACCACCAGCAGGTTGGAGCGGTGCTCGTCGAAGCCGAGCATGGCATGGACCGGCCCGGTGAACAGGGTGAAGCCGCCGGAGACCAGCGCCGTGTAGGTCCCATTCGCCCGCATGGTCCGGACGAGTTCGCGCCCGCCCGGCGTCAGGGTGATGCGCTTGTCGATCACCTCGTCGACGACGCCGGCCGGCAGGCCCTTCAGCAAGGCGACACGTTCGCGCAGCGCCGGCTCGAAGTCGATCTCGCCGCGCATGGCGCGCTCGGTGATCTCGGCGACATGGGCCTTCATGCCGACCATGTCGGCGAGCTCGTCGATGCATTCCTGACCGATCATGGTCGAATCCATGTCGGCAAGGAACAGCCGCTTCCGGCGTGTCGCCGCTTCCTGGACGAAGACATCGACCGGCGCGCCGGCAAGCACCGCCCGGATCCGCTCCGCCACCGCACGGTTGTCGATCGCGCCCGTCGGTGCGAAAGGGATGTCGGCGGCGATGCCGGAATCGAGCGTCACGGCCATACCGGTATCGGGCAAGGCGGTCGCGACGGCCTGCACAACCGCCGGGGTGACGGCCGGACGGGCCGGGTTCGAAGCAAGGGTGACGACGTGGGTCAAGCCGCAAGTCCTGCGAAACGGGGTAAAGCGAAGGCCGTCCTCATCGCAGGTCCGACCGCCAGCGGCAAGTCGGCGCTGGCCCTGGCGCTCGCCGAGCGCTTCGGCGGCGTGGTCATCAATGCCGATTCCATGCAGGTCTATCGCGACCTCCGGGTCATCACCGCGCGCCCGAGCGCGGAGGAAATGGCCGCCGCGCCGCACCGGCTCTACGGCACTGTCGATGGTCAGGTGAACTTCTCCGTCGCCCGCTGGATCGAGGCAGCGCTTGCCGAAATCGCCGCGGCGGAAGCGGCCGGCCTGCTGCCCATCCTGATCGGCGGCACCGGTCTCTATTTCAAGGCGCTGACCCAGGGCATTTCGGACATTCCGCCGGTTCCCGACGAGGTCCGCCAAAAGTTGCGTGCCGAAGCCGAGGGCGTGCCGGCGCCAATGCTGCATCAACGGCTCGCGGCGATCGATCCGGCCAGCGCCGCGAAGCTCCGCCCCAACGACCCGCAGCGAACCCTGCGGGCGCTGGAAGTGTTCGTCGCCACCGGCCGGCCGCTCGTTCACTGGCAGCAGGATGGCCGCGGAGAGCCGGCCCTGCCGATCGAGCGATGCGCCGCGATGTTCCTGAGCGTCGAGCGCGAGCCGTTGCGCCGGCGCATCGACGACCGCTTCGTCGCGATGATGGCGGCCGGCGCTCTCGACGAGGTCGCCCAGCTGGCCGCCCGCCGGCTCGATCCGGCGCTGCCGGTCATGCGCGCCCATGGCGTGCCCGGACTGATCGCCCATCTTGCCGGCGAGATGTCGCTCGCCGAGGCGATCGCCAAGGGGCAGAAAGATACCCGCGCCTATGCCAAGCGGCAGGAAACCTGGTTTCGCCACCAGATGGCCGGCTTCGCCGCGGTGCCTCCGAACGAGGCGCTCGGCGCCCTGACGGCCAGCCTTCAGGTCTGAGGGTCGGGCGCCTTGCGCCGGGGGCGGGTGCCGCGCCGGGCATGCGGCTCGAACGCGACCACATCGCTGGTTGGCGCAAGCCCGACATCCGTCTCGATCGTCAGGCCCGACCAATGGCCATCGTCGATCAGCACCACGTTGCGGCCAGCCGCCTTGGCCCGGTAGAGCGCATGATCGGCACGCGACAGCAGCCGGTCGAGCGTCTCGCGCCCGTCCCAGGCGGCAACGCCGAACGAACCGGTGCACCGGATCGCCCGACCCTCATGCAGGATCTCTGAATTGGCGAGCGCGACGCGGACCCGCTCCGCCGCGGTGACGGCCTCGTCGATGCCGGCATAGGGCAGCACCACGACAAATTCCTCGCCGCCGAGCCGGCCGACCATGTCGACATCCTCGCGCAGGCCGTGAGCCAGGGTCAGCCCGACCTGCTTCAGCACGGCGTCGCCGCCGGCATGGCCGAAGGTGTCGTTGACCGTCTTGAAATGGTCGAGGTCGAGCAGGACGACCGAAACGGCATGGGCATAGCGCTCGGCGAGCGACAGAGCCTTCTGCAGCCCTTCGGTCAAGGCGCGCCGGTTGAGCGAGCCGGTCAGGGGATCGATCGCGGCGAGTCGGTTGAGTTCGGTCTCCAGGGCCTGACGCCTGGCGATCTCGGATTTCAGGGCGTGATTGGCGGCGGCGAATTCAAGCCGCTTCAGTTCGGCGGCGTCCTCGGCCTGCTTGCGCGCGGTGATGTCGGCGAAGGTGATCATGAAGCCGTCGCCGAGCGGCGCCACGGCGGCCTCGAACCAGCCGTCGACGCCGTCATGGCAATAGGAGACGGTGAATTCGGCCGCCTCACGCGTCTCGGCGACCACGATGCAGCGATCCCAGATACCGGTCTCGACGACGCCTGGAAAAGCTTCGAGCAGCCGGCAGTCGACAAGATCCTCGACCGGCCGACCGAGGAATTGCGACGCGCGGCGATTGGCGGCGATCAGATCGCCGTCGACCGGCCGGCCGGCTGCTCCGCGACGCAGGCGCACCGCCAGGATGCCGTCGAGCGAAGCGTCGAGGATCGCGCTCAGCAGGTCGTCGCGGAACTCGCGCGCCTTGCTGTACACCACGATGACATCCGATCCGTCGCTGTCGCGGCAGGGCAGCAGCAGCCGCTCCCAGAGATGAACCTCGGACGAAGGACCGCCGCGATGGAGCGTGAACAGGGCCTTCTTGTCGGCCAGCACGCGCGCATAGACCTCCCGGAAGAACGCCCCGGTCGCGCCCTTGACGTCGCTGGTGCATCGTCCGGTCATGTCGAGCCCGACGGCCGCCCGGATCGTTGCGCCCTGATGGACATAGACGTAATCGTCATCGCCAAGCGGCACCAATACGATCAGATCCTGCGCGTCGGGACCGAGTTGTACCGGATCGAAGGGATCGAACGGCACATAACCGTAGCGCTCGTGCAACTCGTTCCAAGCCGCAAGCAGACGCGGAATCGCGGGCGCATGCGCCCGCTCTTCGATGCCTGTCTCGTGCGTCTCGCGATACATGGATTTCGCTATTCCCTTACGTCATCTTGACCTGCTCGTTTTAAAGGCAGGTAAACGGACACCACGTAAGGCAGAAGCGTGACCGTCAGGCCCGCGAAAGCGCTTCCCGGAAGCTCGGCACGTCAAGCGGCCGGCCATCGGCGTCGGCGATGGCAACGAAATCGCGCGCCAGGACCTCGCTGAAGATGAACGGATCGCGCACCACCATCTGGCGGCCACGATCGGTGATGAACACGACCAGGCCGGCGGCGATCTCGGCCTTCAGGAGATCGACCACGGCGCTCGCCTTCCACAATTGCGGACGGGCCGGATCGACGAACAGGAAAACGACCTTCTCCACGGGATCGCGATGGAAATAGGCGCCGCAATCGAGCGGATGCGGGATCTTGTTGCGATCCGGGCTGTCGGCCAGCCGCGCCGTCA
>BFBZ01000028.1_pt62 | contig 10554 bp, 10 predicted proteins | sample 1888401 | NCBI WGS metagenome assembly BFBZ01 (sample SAMD00112614, study PRJDB3348) | symbiont metagenome | host: Chara braunii | reverse complement strand
GCTTTCGCCGGCGCCGGCGCGAATATCGTCCTCAATGGCATGGGCGTTCCGGCCGACATCGAGAAGGAACGCTCCGGCATCGAGACCGATTTCAAGGTCAAGGCGGTGCATTCGCCGGCCGACATGACCAAGCCGGCCGAGATCGCCGACATGGTCGCGCTCGGCGAAAAGACCTTCGGCTCGGTCGATATCCTGGTCAACAACGCCGGCATCCAGTTCGTGTCGCCGATCGAGGAATTCCCGCCGGAGAAGTGGGAAGCGATCATCGCGATCAACCTGTCGTCTGCCTTCTATGGCATCCGCGCCGCGGTGCCCGGCATGAAGAAGCGCGGCTGGGGCCGCATCATCAACACCGCCTCGGCGCATTCGCTGGTGGCCTCGCCGTTCAAGTCGGCCTATGTCTCGGCCAAGCACGGCATCGCCGGCCTGACCAAGACCGCCGCTCTCGAGTTGGCGCAGTTCAAGATCACCTGCAATTGCATCTCGCCGGGCTATGTCTGGACGCCGCTGGTCGAGCACCAGATTCCGGAGACCATGAAGGCGCGCAATATGACCAAGGAGCAGGTCATCAAGGACGTGCTTTTGGCCGCGCAGCCGACCAAGGAGTTCGTGACCTCGGAGCAGGTCGCGGCGCTGGCGCTGTTCCTGTGCGGCGACGACGCCGCGCAGATCACCGGCGCCAACCTCTCGATCGACGGCGGCTGGACCGCGGAATAATTTCCGCAGGGACTTGTCAGCTTTGGAAGGAAGCCGGCCCTGACTGGATCAGGGTCGGCTTTTTTGTCTCGCATACTGATCTATTGGCTTGACGCTGACCTTACTTGTGGGTCGGAAGGATGGCGGCCGACGCCCCCAGTGCCGTCTCGTTCGTCAACGGTGGCGAAATAGCGGAGGTTACGCAAACCAGAAGTTGACACGCGTCGATCGGCGCACGTGACTAGGGGAGGTCGATCTCTTCCGATCACCATCGCCTTAGGGCTACCAACGATCCAGGAACCCACTCGAAACGTGACGTCGAAAGTGCGCTCCCGCCGTTCACGTTCCGCAACGGAACCCACTATTCCGATTGTGCAATTTGCAGTAGAGTAAGTCTAGGGGATAAAGGACGGAGTTGCGTTATGGGGGCGAAATTCAGTGATCCAGCATACGCGGTCTGCAAGTTCATTGAGCGCTACGGGGAGACATGGGATCGATATTTTCCCAACTCTGTGAGAAAGGCCCACTGGAAAATCTGTTCCATTGTCCGTCTGCACGAAGACGGAATTCTTTTTTCACGTTTACGGGGAGGCCTAGATGCAGTGTACGGACTCGACGAGGAAACAAGCATCCTCCGTGTCAAAGAGCTCGTGCAAGAAGGGCTGATTGACCTGGATGAACCAAACATCCGATCGTCGACTTGCCTCACGCCGACCAAAACTCTTACGAGCCAATTTGACGCCCATGTAACTGAGACAGTTCAGTTACTGTATGCTGCGGCGCGCGAGATAGAAGCGACATTCCCATCTGAGCTGCAGTTCGCTCCGCTCGGAGAAGCAAACCGCATCTTTTTCGATTTTTTTGAAGACTTCCTTGAAGCTTGGGACCGACATCGCCTCGAGTTCCTTCGCATGCAAATCAACAGTTCGCCGGCCCGACGAAACAAGGCGTTCATGGCACTGAAGACATACGCCTATTGGCACATCTTCATGACCGCATGGCTTCACCAACATCCTCAGGGTAATCCTAAAAAGGGCTATCTGCTCGTCGATGATTTCCACGGCCCGATCTATCAACACGTTGGCGTCAGCTCGAAGGCAACGACGGGTTACATTCAGGATATGATCGACTGGGGCTTTCTTCGCCGCCTCAGCAAGGAAGATGGCGTTCCGCGCGGCAAGTTTGCTGTGCGCATGGATAGAAATGTCTTTGAAAACTTTCATGCGGCGTTTGCGTCCACGGCCGCCCTTGTCGTCGATGCAGGGCGCAACCTGATGACGCTGTACAGCGTGCAATGTGTCACGACCGCTTCTGATGCGGATAACATTGTGAAATTTCGGGTATCCAAGTAGAACGTTTCCGGAACTTCGGCGGTAGCTCATCCCGTGCTTTACCTGAATGAGGCCTCTCAAAGTCGACGGAAAGTCCGACTTGATCAGTCGGCTAACGTTGCTCGCACCCTGTCACGGGCCGAAGCTGGGTGACATTCCGAACAAGTTGGTAAACGAAACCTTCCGCTTATCCGCGCCACATAGTCTTCATTGCCGCTCACGTCGGCAGAGCTACCTTTGCGTTTGAGTTCGAACAGAACGTTCGAGCATTTCAAGCGGAGGCTCACGTGAGCAATTTCATGAAGCAGTTTAGTACCGTTCGCGTTCTTGCTGCAGCAACCTTTCTGATTGCCGCCTGCTTGATGACGACGGCTCCCGCGCGTGCCGGCATTTTCGTCTGCAACGACACTGGCGCAAAGATCGACGTCGCGGTTGGTTGGCAAGAAGGAGACAATTGGAGTTCAAAAGGCTGGTTCACGATCTCGCCCCGAGAATGCGCATACCCGGTCGCAGGTGCTATGAGCAATCGCGTATTTTACTACTATGCACGGAATGCCGACGACACCTTGCAATGGAAGGACGGCGCTGGGAGTGCGCACTTTTGTACGAGCACTGCTCGCTTCTACTACTCTTACGCGGTCGATCCGCCTTGCGACGGATTCAATTTCCGCAAGGTCGACATGGATCAGCCAGACCAATACACGCTTCGCCTGACCGAATCGCAGATGGACCCAACGCAGGCAGCTCGGAACTGTATCAACACCATGCAGAACGGGAGAGATGCGTTCATCAAATGCTGGACCCGGAATGCGGCAACCACCACCCAGCGGAAGATCCTTGACTGTTGGGACCAGACTAGCACCTACGCTAGCTTCGCGGTCTGTTCTGCAAATGGTTCGCTAAATCGCGATGCCGCACACGTGGCCGACTGCATTTCAAAATACTATGCCACGTCTGGTACTGACCTCGCATTGTGCTTAAGCAACGGACGACTTTCACAACAAGATGCCCGTCTTCTGAGTTGCGCGGTGTCATCGCAGGGTACCGTCGCCTCAATGGGATCGTGCGCGCTGGCCGGACAAATCACCCCAGAGCAGCAACGTCTGATCGGGTGTGTATCGACCAATCGTGGAAGCTATACCAACATGGCTCTCTGCGCGGCGGGGTCCTACGTCACACCCGAACAACGACGGATTGCCGATTGTGCTGTGCGCAACCAAACCAGCTACGTTGGAATGGGGGTGTGTGCGGTGGGCAACTCGCTGACACCTGAACAGCAGGTATTTGTTCAATGCGCAGTTAGTTCGGGCGGCCAACCCTATGCTTTCGCTGGTTGCGTGGGTACCCAATTGACGTTGAACGAACTTCAAAAGTGCTTCACGCAGGGTATTGGCGGCAGCGGTTGTTTCGGGACTAACAACGAGGCTGTCAAATTCGTTCGCAACGCTTGGAAAGATGTTACTCAGGGCCCGGGTCCAAGCAACGACCTGCTCGGACGAGACGGGGCTGCAATTCGAACCGTTAGAAACGTCGTCACCGGACCCGTTGGCGACGTGGTACGTGGCGAGATCGGAGGTAGCTCGGCGTCAGTGTGGCGCAAAGCGGGCCTTCCACGGATTCGACTGTGGTAACGGAGTTGCACCACCACCACTGCTTACCTCTTCTGAGCCGGGGGCACGCTCCCGGCTTTTGCGTTGGAGACCGTCCAAGCCGCGTCCGGCATCGAGCGATACCCCCCCAGAATAAGCGCAAGATCGTCGGGGCAATGCGCGCCACTACGAGCCCTTCACTGACTATGCCGCCGCCGACCGCCGCTTCCCGAATGCCAGCACGTGCAGGCCGAGGCGCGAGCGCACCACGACGAACAGCAGGATCGTCTCGAAGGTCAGCGAGATCGATGTCGAGGCGGCGGCGCCCATGCCGCCGTAGCGCGGCACCAGCGCGATGCAGAGCCCGACATTCATGAAGAACGACACCGCATAGGCCGTGGCGCAGATCTTCTGGTGGCCGAGCATGTTCAATAGTCGCTCCACCGGCCCGATCGCCGAGCGCACTACGAGCCCGATCGCGGCCACGAACATGATGCTGTAGCCGTCGACGAATTTCGGGCCGAACAGCCACAGCAGCGGCTTGCCGAAGGCGAGCAGGGCGACGGTCGCGAGCAGGGACGGCCAGAACGTCCAGCTGATCGCGTGCGTGACATAGGCCGCCAGCCGGTCCTTGTCGCCGAGCGCATTGTATTCGGCGAAACGATGCGCCGTCGTCGCCGACATCGCGTAGTGGACGAACGACACCAGCGCCAAAGTCTTCACCACGGCGAAATAAATGCCGACTTCCTCCGAGGAGCGGAACTGCTGCAGCATCAGCACGTCGGTGTAGCCGAGCAGCAGATAGAAGCTCTCGACCAGCATGATCGGCAGCGAGATCGCGAACCAGCCCTTGACATCGTAGGTCTTCTCGCCGGGCCCGACATGGGCTTCGAGGCGGCGATTCAGCACGATCATCTGGCCTAGCGCGGCGATGTAGACCGCGGCCGCGCTCGCGATCATCGCAACCGTTGCACCGAGGTTGAGACCGAGCGCCAGCGCGCCGGCGGTCAGCGCGATGATCAGCCCCTGCCGCACGATGAACTGCGGCATCAGGCCAAGCTGCATCCAGTCATGCGCGCGCGAGATGCCGTCCTGGGTGTTGGCGAGGACGAAGGGCGGCAATGTCAGGCAGCCGATATAGAGTGGCACCACCGCGTTCGGATCGATCCAGGGCGATGCGAGGTAGATCACGCCCGCGAGCAGCAGCGCCACTGTGCTGGACGCGGCAAGCACCACCCAGCGGCCGCCGGAGAGGAAGCCGCGCAGTGCGGCAAGGTCGCCGCGCGCGCGATATTCCGGGATGATCTTCTGCGAGGACGGCGCGATGCCGAAATCCATCGTGCTGCCGAGCAGCAGCACCCAGGTCCAGACATAGACGTAGATGCCGTAGTCCGAGCCGCTCATCCAGCGTGCCAGCAGGATCTGCGCCAGATAGGCGATCGCGGCGCTGACGACGCGGATCACGAAGATCATGCCCGCGAGGCGCTTGGTGACCGACGCCTCCTTGGTGCCGCCGAGCAGGTGCGCGGCGAGCCCCCGCAGGCGTGCGACCGGGCCCGATGGCGCAGTTGCGGCAGAGGATTCGGATTGTGTCTCCATCACAGCCAAGGCGGAAAATTCCCAAAGCGCCGCAAGGCGGCAATCGCCACCGATCTATCAACGAAACGTTAAGATTGGGTTGGGTGAGGGGGTATTCCCGTCGTCCTGGCGTTCGCCAGGACGACGACCGGAGAGGCGGGCGCTAGTTCAAATTGATATTGAATTCGTAGCTTTTGTCGCCGCCGACCAGGGTCAGCTTCAGTGCGGCACCGTCCGCCTTGGCGCCGGGCGGCAATCCATCGAGCTCAAAGGAGAAGCGCTTCACGCCCGGCGGCGCGTGCTCGACGAGCTTGGGCACCGGGAGCGCCCAGTCCGGCGTCGGGCCCTCGACGTACAGGCTGAGCTCCTTGTTGTCGGGCGCGGCGACGTCGACCAGCACGTTGTTTTTGTCGTCGCGCTTGACGTCGCGGATGGTGAACGGGGTGGGATCGCCGATATTGGCGGGCTTCGGCACCGTGTTGAGCGCCTCCGACAGCGCCGCGTCCTCGGTCGAGGCGACGCTGGCGAACGCCAGCTCGGCCTTGGCTTCCACCGGCACGCACAGCTTCTCGCACACCGCGTAGCTGATGTCGGCGCGCAGCACCAACGGCTTGTCGGGATTTTTGGCGACGATGCGCAGCGGCAGCACCACCTGGTGCTTATAGCCGAGCGAGGTGCCGCCGGCGCCGTCGTCGAACTGGCGCGGCGCAGGCCACATCACGGTGACCGCGTCGACGTTGTCCGACTTGGAGAAATCGAACCGCGGCGGCACGCCGGAATCGCCGGGCGTCCGCCAGTAGGTTTTCCAGCCGTCCTGCAACTGGAAGGCGATGCCGCCGAGCAGCACCGCGCCGCTGCGCGATCCCGCGAGCAACCGTACGGCGGAATGTGTGTCCTGCTGCCACGGCGAGGCGTCGTCGGCGCGAACYTCCGTTGCCATACATGCGACGGAMAMTGYAGCGGCAACGCCMARWGCGRCCCGCAAGGGAACTGTGACGATCATGAGACGTSTTTACCTGCAACTTTCGTTGCAAACCATTGAATTGCTTGTGATGCATCGCCGCACGCGGCGTGATGCTTGATTGACAGAACCGCCACCCAATATCAGGATGCCAAATCAGCAGGAAAGGCCTTTGTGGATGCGCCCTGAAGGCAAAACAGGCAGGACTCGCAAGACCACCGCCGGCAGAAGTCCGGCCGTCGGTCCCCACGCCGCCGATGGCGGCTATCTCGATGGCCAGATGCTGATCGCGATGCCTGTCATGAACGACCCGCGCTTCGAGCGCTCGGTGATCTACATGTGCGCCCATTCCTCGGAGGGAGCGATGGGCATCATCGTCAACCGTCCGGCCGGCAGCATCGATTTCCCCGGGCTCCTGGTGCAGCTCGACATCATCGAGAAGTCGGACCAGATCACGCTGCCCGAGAATGCCGAGATGATGAAGGTGATGAAGGGTGGTCCGGTCGATACTGGCCGCGGCTTCGTGCTGCACTCCAGCGATTTCTATATCCAGGATGCGACGCTGAACATCGACGACGGCATCTCGCTCACCGCGACCGTCGATATCCTGAAGGCGATCGCCAAAGGCGCCGGCCCCAAGCACGCGATCCTCGCGCTGGGCTACGCCGGCTGGGCGCCGGGCCAACTCGAGAACGAGATCCAGCACAATGGCTGGCTGCATTGCGACGCCGATCCGGAGCTGATCTTCGGCCCCGACGTCGACGAGAAATACGCGCGCGCCCTGCGCAAGATCGGCATCGAGGCCGGCATGCTGTCGAACGACGCCGGCCACGCTTAGCAGATCGAGCTAGCTATCTCCCCAATGTCGTCCCGGCCCCCGTGCGCGATTGCGCACTGGGCCGCGACGACGATTGTAGATTGCAGCTACTCCGCCGCTTCCTGCGCCACCGTCGGCTGCGAGCCGGCGACCGTGGCGCGGCGCATATCGCGGGGCTGCGACTGGTCGTAGCGACGCACGCGGTGCACGGTCTGGCGGTTGTCCCACATCACGAGGTCATGCACCGTCCATTTGTGCACATGGACGAACTCGCTCTGCGTCGCGTGCTCGGTGAGGTCGCGCAGCAGCACCCGCGCCTCCGGCATGCTCATCCCCTTGATCGCGCCGGCATGTGACGACAAATACAGCGACTTGCGGCCGTGCACTGGATGGGTGCGCACCAGTCGTTGCAGCACCGGCTTGAACATCTGTTTCTCTTCCTCGGTGTAGTCGAGGAAGCCGAGCGAGCCGCGCGAATACATCAGCGAGTGCTCGCAGATCATGTCCTCGATCTCCGCCCTGGTGTCGTCGTCGAGCGCGTCATAGGCGGCGCGCATGTCGGCGAATTCGGTGTTGCCGCCTTTCGGGTTCACCACGCGCGCCGACAGCAGCGAGAATTTCGCCGGGATCGGCCGGAACGAGCTGTCGGAATGCCACAGGCAGTTGCCGAGATTGAACAGATGGGTGCGGTGATCCTTCGGCAGCGGCTTGCCGTCCTTGCCAAGATTGCCGACGTCGTTGAGCCCGGAGGACAGGCGGTAGTCCTCCTTCTTCGTCACCGTGCCGCCGCGCGAGTGCTCGCGCTCGCCGAAATTCAGCGCGAACGCCATCTGCTGTTCGTCGGTGATGTCCTGACCGTGGAACACGAGCACGGCGTATTTGTCCATGCCGGCCTCGATGTCGGTCGCTTCCTGCTTCGTCAGCGGCTTGCGCAGATCGACGCCGGAGACCTCGCCGACGAAATGCTTGTGAAGCTGCCGGATCAGGACCGTCATTGGCGTATCTCCCCGTGTCTCGCGGGCGGTTGTCCCGCTTCGTCTGATTTGACGGAAAGGCTACTCCCGAGGCGCGCGCTGTCAACGCTTCGCGGCCAAACGCGGGCCGAATGCGGGTCAGGCATTCCGCGCCATCAACCCGCCGTCGACCGGGATCACGGCACCGGTCAGGAAGGATGACGCGGGCAGGCACAGGCTCAGCGTCATATGCGCGACCTCTTCCGGATCGCCGTAGCGGCCGAGGGCGGTGCGGCGTTTGGCGTAGATCGTCTTGTGCTCCTCGGAGATGCGGTCGGTGATGGCGGTGCGGATCGGCCCCGGACAGATGCAGTTGACCGTGATGCCCTCGCGCCCCAGTTCCACCGCGAGCGAGCGGGTCAGGCTGGTGACGCCGCCCTTGGCCGCGGAGTAGGGGCTGTGCAGTCCGGTTGCGCCCAGCGCCTCGGTCGAGGCGATGTTGACGATGCGCGGCGAGCGCGACTTGCGCAGGTATGGCAGTGCGGCGCGGATGATGCGCGGATGTGCCGTCAGCATCACAGCGATGCCCTTGGCCCAGGCGTCCTCGTACCCGGGATCGTCGATCGGCACGCGCACCGAGATGCCGGCATTGTTGACGATGATGTCGAGCCCGCCGAAGTGCGCGGCGACATCGTTGACGACCTTGGTGATGGCGTCGCGATCACTGACGTCGAGCGTCCAGGCCTTCGCCGCCCCGCCGCTCGCGGAAATCTCCTTCGCCACCGCCTGCGTGCCTTCGTCGCTCAGGTCGGTGACCGCGACATTGGCACCTTCATCGGCGAACACGCGCGCAGTGGCGCGGCCCATGCCGCTGGCGGCACCGGTGACGAGAACGGTGAGGCCCTTCACCGAACGACTGAGTTGCTTGTATTCGGACACGACCGACCTCCCGTAGATTTTTTTGCATTGTGAGAGCGACAACGCTGGCACCGATCCGCGGGCGCGTCAAACCGATGATCGGAAACCGGCATCTGCGCAGCGCGTTAACGCAAGTCCGGCGTTGGCTTTTCGCAAAGGATCATGCTCAATCAAGAAAACAGCACGAGAGAGGAATGCGATGAACGAGCTCGATTTCGGCGGCAAGCAAATATTGGTGGTCGGCGGCTCCTCAGGCATCGGCAACGGCATCGCGCAGGCCTTCCGCGCCAGGGGCGCGCGCGGCGCGATCTGCGGCACCCGCGCGCAGGCGAGCGACTACTCCGCAGAAGAAGGCTCGCATCTCGAGGGCCTCGCCTATGCGCAGCTCGACGTCAGCAGCCCACAGGCGATCGAATCCTTCAAGCCGTCGTTCGATCGGCTCGACGTGCTGGTGCTGGCGCAGGGCGCGGTGATTTACCGCCGCGGGGAATTCGAGATGGAGGGCTTCCGCAAGGTGCTCGAAGTCAATCTGATGAGCCTGATGGCCTGCGCCACCAAATTCCACGCGATGCTGAGCGCCAGCCAAGGCTCGCTGATCATCGTGAGCTCGACCGCAGCTTACCATTCCACCATGGGCAATCCGGCCTACAACGCCTCGAAGACCGGCGCCGTCGGGCTGACGCGCACGCTGGGCGAGGCGTGGGCCGAGAACGGCATCCGCGTCAACGGCATTGCGCCGGGCCTGGTCGACACCAAGATGACCAAGGCGACCACCGCCAATCCGAAGCGGCTCGAAGGTGCGCTCGAGCGGATTCCGCTGAAGCGTCTCGGCACGCCCGCCGACATGGCCGGCGCCGCGCTGTTCCTGGCCTCGCCGCTCGCCTCCTACATCGTCGGCCAGACCATCGTCGTCGATGGCGGGCTGATCCTGTAGAGCGGCTTTCCGAAATCGCTCATGTTCGAACAAGCAGTCCAAAGCGCGCAGATAGGAACCTGCGCGAGGTTCGCCGGTTAGCTCCCTGACAGTTCAGGGAGCAGTCGTGATGGACAAGGATCGGATTTTCGGGACGGCAAAGGAATTCGCAGGCAAGGCCGAAGGCGCAGTCGGCGACGCCACCGGCGATGCGCGCACGCAAGCTTCGGGCCGCGCGCGCGAGGCCGCCGGCGCGGTGCAGGATCTCTACGGCCAGGCCAAGGATGCCGCGCGCGACGCCGCCGACACCGCGGTCAACTACGCCAAGGATACCTTCAAGGACGCCTATGAGAGCCGCGGCGAAACCATCCGCGATGGGCAGAAGGCGATGGCAAGGTCGGTACAGGACAATCCGCTCGGTGCGCTGCTGATCGCCGGCGGCATCGGTTTCGCACTCGCGCTGTTGATGACACGCCAGCCGCGCCGCCCGCCGTCACGCTGGCGCTATTACGGCTGAGATCGGTAGGGCGGGTTAGCGAAGCGTAACCCGCCATCTCTCCGCGCATGACCTCGGCGGATTACGCCTTCGGCTAATCCGCCCTACAAATTTCCAGCCCTTGATTGGCGCTGCCTACTGCCAGGGATTCCCCGGCGCGGAGGCGCGCTGTCCGACGCCGCGCGGCGGACGCGGCGGCGGTGTCACCAGCGGGCGCTGCTGCGGCGCGCCGAATCCGAAGATGTCGCGCAGCCAGGGTTGCGTCTGTGGTTGCTGCTGCGGCTGGGCCTGGGCCGGACGGA
>BFBZ01002321.1_pt1 | contig 10556 bp, 8 predicted proteins | sample 1888401 | NCBI WGS metagenome assembly BFBZ01 (sample SAMD00112614, study PRJDB3348) | symbiont metagenome | host: Chara braunii | reverse complement strand
CCGGCGTATCCGGCGTTCCGGTAACCGCCTATGATGCAAACGGCGAAGTGGAGCCACGCGTAACGGCTCAGGTTTACGGGCGAGTGGCCGCAGCCGGCATTCACAATATCGTCGCGGCGGGAAATACCGGCGAGTTCTATGCCCTGACGCCGGAAGAAATCCGCCGCGTCCATGAAGCTGCAATATCGGGTGTCGACGGCAAAGCGCCGGTGACGGCGGCAATCGGCCGCTCGCTGCGCGAGGCGATCGGCATGGCCAAGGATGCCAAAGCGATCGGCGCGACCGCCGTGATGTCACATCAACCGGTGGACCCTTTCGCAGCGCCGGCCTCGCAGATCGATTATTTCCGAAGCCTCGCGGAAGCCTCGCCGCTGCCGCTGGTCGCCTATATCAGGGCCGATGGTTTCAGCGTCGACGATATGGTTCGCCTTGCCAGTCACGGCAACATCGTTGGCATCAAATTTGCCACGACGGATCTGATGCTGCTTTCGAAGGCGATTGCTGCTTCCGATCCGAACGGTGCGCTTTTCGTCTGTGGTCTGGCGGAAAGCTGGGCGCCGAGTTTTGCAGCGGCCGGCGCACGCGGCTTCACCTCCGGTCTCGTCAACGTCGCACCGAAGCTGTCGCTTGCCGTGCATGCAGCCCTGGCACGGGGCGATTTCGCTGGCGCCCGCGCGATCGTCAACAAGCTCGAGCCCTTCGAGCGCATGCGTACCAAATTCCGCAACGGCGCCAACGTCACCGTCGTCAAGGAAGCTGTCACCTATTCGGGCCTTGATGTCGGCCCCGTCCGAGTTCCGGGCTTGCCGCGCCTCGACCAGAAGGATCGCGAGGAGTTGTTCACCTTGCTTCGTGGCTGGCAAGAGTTGGGGGATGCATTCAAGCTCTAAGGTTCTGGCCTGGGCCGTTCACGACGAAAGCCGACTGATGCCGCCGAGGGTGAAGCGAACCAGCCGGTCCGCCAACTCCTCATCGGTCGTCACTTCCTTGCCGAGTGCCGGAATGATTTCGGATACGCGTTTCTCGGCCACGAGCAGCATGAAGCACGGCGCCATCGTGGAAAGGGCGGCTTGTGCGACCAGCGGGTGATCCGGGGTGACGCCGATGATCTCGGCGATGACACCAAACAACAATGCCTTCTTCGGCTCTATCTCTTCACGACGAAGCTTGTCGATATGGGGCGTTGGCGCGATGAGCTCGCGGACGATTACCTTCGCCGGCCAGGAATTCTCGCTGTTGGCCCGCACGACCTTGACCAGCAGGCCAATGAGCCGGCGCAGCTTTTCCTCGGCGGCAATATCCGCTGCCACTGCGTGGGCAAGCACTTCGTAGCTCATGAGCCGGCGGTGGCCTTCGGCGAGGACATCTTCATACAGGGCCTCAATGCCGCCGAAGTGGTAGTTGACCGCCGCGGCATTCGTGCCCGCCCTGAGAGCAATTTCCTTTGCCGTCGCACGGTCGAATCCGAGTTCGGCGAAGACGGCGCCTCCTGCCTCGAGCAGGCTCATCCGCGTTGCCGCGCCGTCCTGCCGATCCCTGGAGCGCGATGATCGTCTGTTGCTCTCGACCATTCTCTCTGCCTTCCATTAGTTCAAATATTAAATTGAAATTTGAATTTCACAAGTGCTATAATCGGGCATGCATCGATTTTAGGTCGTCGTTCGCCTCATTAGAGCCGGCATCTCGTTTGGAGTTCAAATAAACCATGCAGCGCATCTTAGTCATCTTGATCCTCGTGATCGCCGCAGCCGGCGGTACCTGGTGGTATCTCCATCGGGACGACGGCTCCAACGCACTCGTTCTCTATGGAAATATCGACTTCCGGCAACTTACCCTAGCCTTCAACGGTAGCGAACGCGTCGCCGAAGTCCTTGTCGAAGAGGGCGCACAAGTCAAGAAAGGCCAGATCGTCGCCAGGCTGGATACCAGCCGGCTCCAGCCGCAGGTTGCTCAGGCCGAGGCGCAGGCGGCCAGCCAGCGCGCCAACCTGGCGCGTCTGAAGAACGGCAGCCGTCCCGAAGAGATCGCCCAGGGGCGCGCCAATCTTGAATCCGCCAAGGCAGAGGCCGTCAACGCCCGTGCCCAGTTCGAGCGCCAGAACGCGCTCGCGCCGAAGGCCGTGGTCAGCCAGCAAGCGCTGGATGAGGCTCGATCAGCAGCGGCGGTTGCCGACGCCAAGGTCGTTTCGAACCAGAAGGCGCTGGATCTGCTGGTCGTCGGTTCTCGTCTAGAAGATATCGATGAGGCGGAAGCGCAGCTTCATGCCGCCGAAGCCAATGTCTCGCTGCTGCATCAGCAACTCGCGGATGCCGAGCTGAAGGCGCCTGTCGATGCGATCGTGCAATCCAGGCTGATCGAACCCGGCGAGATGGCCTCGCCGACCCGCGCTGCCTTCTCGCTTGCGACCATCAGCCCGAAATGGGTGCGCGCCTATGTCTCCGAAACCCAGCTCGGCATGCTCCGCCCCGGCATGAAAGCCTCGGTGGCCGTGGATTCGCTTCCGGGGCAAACGATCCCCGGATGGGTCGGCTTCATTTCCTCGGTTGCCGAGTTCACGCCGAAATCGGTGCAGACGGAGGAGCTGCGCACCAGCCTCGTGTATGAGGTGAGGGTCTTCGTCGGCGATCCCAACAATATGCTGCGACTGGGGATGCCGGCAACCGTGACGCCGCTTCCGGGCGAGCAGGCACGCCTTGCCACCGCCCAGCAGCAATAGGCGAGGATGTGATGAGCGACAGCAATCTCTCGGTGATCGCACGCAATCTCCGCAAGGCGTTTCGCCGGGATACCGGGGAAACGGTGGAGGCGCTTGCCGATATCTCGCTCGACGTTCGCAAGGGCGCCTTGACGGCGCTCGTCGGTCCGGATGGCGCCGGCAAGACGACATTGCTGCGCCTGGCCTGCGGCCTCATCGCGCCGGATGGCGGCAGTTTGGAGGTTATCGGCGTCGATATCGCCAAGGAGCCGCAGCATGTCCAGGACCGCATCGGCTACATGCCGCAGAAGTTCGGCCTATACGAAGATTTGAGTGTTCAGGAGAACCTCGATCTCTACGCCGATCTGCATGGCGTGACGCAATCCCAGCGCGACGAAACCTATCCACGTCTTTTCGAGATGACGCAGCTCGGGCGGTTCAAGCAAAGGCCGGCCGGAAAGTTGTCGGGCGGCATGAAGCAGAAGCTTGGTCTTGCCTGCACTCTGGTGCGCGCGCCTGAACTGCTGCTTCTCGACGAACCGACAGTGGGTGTCGATCCGCTATCGCGGCGTGAGCTCTGGGACATCGTCTTCAGGCTCATAAAGGAGGACGGGCTGTCGGTGATCGTGGCAACCTCCTATCTCGACGAAGCCGAGCGCTGTGAGCATGCCGTGCTCATGCATGCGGGAAAGATCCTCGATCAGGGACCGCCGTCCGAGATCACGGCCAAGGCAGAGGGATGCTGCTTTATGGTCGATACCCCCGAGGGCATGGCCGCAAGATCCCTGCAGGCCCGCCTCTTCGCACTGCCTGGCATTGTCGATGCCGTTCCCGAAGCCGGGCGTGTCCGGATCGTGCGCAAGCCGGACCAGAAGGACGAGCCGCTGCAGCTGGATGAGACGAAGCTCGACACCGAAAGCGTTGCGCCGCGGTTCGAAGATGCCTTCATGATGCTGTTTGCCGCCGTTGCCGGCGATGGAGAGCGCCAGACGCACGTCAGTCAGCCCGCAGAGAAGCTAAACGGCGATGAAACGATCGTGCAGGTTCGCGACCTCGTCCGCAAGTTCGGGGATTTCACCGCCGTCGACCATGTCAGCTTCAGTGTCCGCAAGGGCGAGGTCTACGGTCTGCTCGGTCCGAACGGTGCCGGCAAAAGCACCACATTCCGGATGCTCTGTGGCCTGCTTCCCGCCACCAGCGGCACCCTGATGGTCGCCGGCTCCGACTTGCTGACAGCAGGCGCGAAGGCGAGAGAGCGGCTGGGCTATGTCGCGCAGAAATTTTCGCTCTATGGGCAGCTCAGCGTCGATGAAAACCTGGAGTTCTTCGCAAGCGCCTATGGACTGCGCGGCAAGCACAGGAAGGAGAGGATCGACTCCCTGAAGAACCAGTTCGAATTGGGCCAGTTTTCAAGATTGCCGAGCGGGCAGTTGCCGGGCGGTTTCAAGCAGCGGCTGGCGCTTGCCGCCGCCCTGCTGCACGAGCCGGATATTCTCTTTCTCGACGAGGCGACAAGCGGCGCCGATCCGCTCGCAAGGCGGCAATTCTGGGGGCGGATCACCGCTCTGTCCGAGCAGGGAGTCACCATCATCGTCACGACGCACTTCATGGAAGAAGCCGAGTATTGCGACCGGATTATCATCCTCGACGCCGGCCGTAATCTGGCGGAGGGAACACCGGTCGAAATCCGCGCCCATGCGGGTGCGCACGGCGAGACGGCAGCGACCATGGAGGAGGCCTTCATCGCGATCGTCGAGAAGGAACGCTACAGACAAGCGGAGAAGGCTGCATGAGCGTACCCGTCAAACATCCCGGCCAAGGATTGCGCGCGGCCTTGCGCCGCATCCGCGCGCTCATCCGCAAGGAGACCTGGCAGCTCTTGCGCGACCCGAGCAGCATCGCGATCGGCATCGTTATGCCCGTGGCGCTGCTGATCCTGTTCGGATACGGCATCAATCTCGACGTCAAGAATGTTCCCGTTGTCATCGTCATGGAGGAGAATTCGGCCGAGGCACGTGGGCTCGCATCCGCCTTCGAACTCTCCAGCTATTTTTCTCCGAAGCCCGTCAAGACGATGGCCGAGGCAATGCTTCTCTCATCGCAGGCAAGGGCGATCGTGCGGATCCCTTCCGACTTTGCCCGCAACGCCGCCGTGGGCAAGGGCGAGGTGCAGGTCGTCGTCAACGGCAGTGATGCCAACACCGCCCGTATCTCGCTCAGCTATGCGGAAGCAGCGGTCGGCGTCTGGGCCGCCAAGGAAGCATCGCGCCAGGGCGCAACCACCGGCAGCGGCGTGACGATCCAATCCCGGCTTTGGTTCAACGAGGCCAATGACAGCAGCTATTTCCTCGTGCCGGGTCTCGTCGTTCTCGTCATGACGCTGATCGGCGCGCTTCTCACCGCCCTCGTCATGGCGCGGGAGTGGGAGCGCGGCACCTTCGAAGCGCTGTTCGTAACACCGGTGCGCTCGACCGAAATCCTGCTCGGCAAGACGGTTCCTTATTTTGTGCTCGGGCTGGCGGGCCTGGCGCTCTGCGTCGTCGGCAGCCGGCTCCTCTTCGGCGTGCCGCTTCGCGGATCGCTGCTGGTGCTCACCATCGTATCCATGCTCTATCTTCTGGTCGCTCTGGGACTTGGCCTTGCCATATCTTCAATCACCAAGAGCCAGTTCATCGCCAGCCAGATTACCGTTCTCGCCACCTTCCTGCCGGCCATGATGCTCTCGGGCTTCATGTTCGATCCGAGGAGCATGCCCTTGGCGGTGCAGATCATCACCTACATCTTTCCCGGCCGGTACTTCGTCACCCTGCTGCAAACCCTGTTTCTCGCCGGCAACATCTGGAGCGTTATCCTGCCCAACGCGGCGGTGCTCGCCGGCATGGCGACCGGGCTCCTGGCACTCGCCGTCCGCATGACCCGCAAGAGGATCGCATAGCCATGTTCATCGCGTCGCTTCTGCGCATCCTGACCCTGATCCGCAAGGAATTGCTCGTGATCCTGAAGGATCCGCGAAGCCGGGCGAGCCTTGTGGTGCCGCCGATCCTGCAATGCCTGATCTTCGGCTATGCCGCCACCTACGATCTTAACAATGTCCCCTATGCGCTCGTCGACCAGGACAGGACGACGACGTCGAGAAATCTCGTCGCGAAGCTCGAAGGGTCGGGCATCTTCGAAAGAGTGGCGACGCTGACGCAAACGGGTCAGGCCGTAAGGCTGCTCGATACCAAGCAAGCCGTCCTGATCATCGTCATCGAACACGATTTCGAGCGGCAGTTGGAAGCTGGCACCCCCGGCACGGTGCAGGTCGTTGCGGATGGCCGGAATTCCAACACCAGCGGCATAGCGCAAGGCTACGTCAACACCATCGTCGGCGATTTCACATCCGACTGGCTTGCACGGAAGGGAGGTTCCGGGAGTGCCGTCAGGGTCACGACACGCGCATGGTACAATCCGCAGCTGGAAACGCGATGGAGCATGGTCCCCTCGCTGATCGGAACGATCACCATGCTGATGACGATGATGCTGACTGCCATGTCCGTCGCCCGCGAACGCGAGGAAGGAACTTTCGACCAGCTGCTTGTGGCACCCTTCACCCCGACCGAGATCATGATCGGCAAGGCCGTACCCTCGATGATCGTCGGCATCACCCAGGCATCCACTATCCTGCTGGTGGCGTTGTTCTGGTTCCGCATCCCGTTTGCTGGCTCGTTCCTGACGCTTTATCTCGGGCTCAGCCTCTTCCTTGCCGCCGCCATCGGCTTCGGATTGTTCCTGTCATCCATCGCGGCGAACATGCAGCAGGCGATGATTCTTTGCTTCGTCTTCCTGATGCCATTCATGCTGCTGTCCGGGCTGATGTCGCCGACCGACAACATGCCGGAGGTCCTGCAATATGCGACGATGATCAATCCGCTGAAATATGCGATCAACATCACTCGTGGGGTCTATCTCGAAGGGGCGGGACTGAACGCACTGCTTCCGGATATGCTGGCGCTGGTAGTGATAGCTGCCGCAACCATGCCGGTCGCTGCATGGATGTTCCGTCATCGATTGAATTAAGGAAGCGCGGAACTGCCAACTCGCAGCGCCTCGTGCTAAGAGGCGAGCTACGGCATTCACGCCAGTATGTAATAACATTGCTAGATTTCCAATTTAGAAGAGCCCGTCAGACTGCTGCGTTACATTAGCGAAATTTATTTATTGCGGAGTGTTGGGATATGAAATTCTGGCGGTGGATCGTGTTGGTTTCTGTTGGTCTGCTCCTGTCCCTCCAGCAAGCAACTGCTGCCGAGCTGGTGAAGGAAGAGAGTCTCTCGCTGCCGATCCAGATCGGATCCAAGACAATGGAGCTTGAAACGCTGGTGGTTCGGCCGGTTGATGGTGACAGGTTTCCACTTGTGTTGATCGTCAACGGATCGGCCGGAGCCAATCCATCGGAGATGCATCCCGAGTGGCTGGCGCATATCGCGCATGATTTTGCGCATCGCGGCTGGATTGCCGCATCGGTCGTCTGGCCTGGCTACGGTCGCTCCACCGGAACCTTCATGAACAAGGCTGGAAACTGTTCAAGGCCCGATGTTTCCATGTTTCTCAATGCGCATGGCGATGAGCTTGCCGCTGCATTGAAGACGCTTCGCACACGCAGCGATGTCGATCCGTCTGTAACATTGGGTTTGGGCATATCGATCGGCGGGGCTTCCATGCTCGATCTTGCCGGACGCACGGACCGGCCGCTGACGGCTGTCATCAATATTTCCGGCGGTGTGTATCACTATACGACGGTGGGGGTGGCCGATCCCAATTGCTCGCTCTTCCAGGATGATCTTGTGCGGGACTTCACCGGGTTCGGTCGCAACAATCCGACACCGACGCTCTGGTTCTACGCTGCCAATGATCCTTATTTCGGGCCGGATCTCGCTCAGCGACTGTTGGCCGGATATCGTTCAGGGGGTGGAAACGTCGATTTCGTCGGGCTTCCGCCTTTCGGGCAGGATGGGCATACATTGTACAAATGGAACGCAAATCCATTGCTTGAACCCAGGATTGACGACTTCCTGCGACGCAATCATCTGCCCGCGATGGACCAAGACGAATTTGCGCCCTTGATTTCCGCGCTGACACCTGTCGATCGCACAAGCGCTGAGCTTTACCTGAAGCAAGTGACCGAAAAAGCCGCGGCCATGGCTGAGGATGGCACCGGCTTTTATTGGTGGTACGGCCTTCGTTCCATCGAGGATGCCCGCCGGCAGGCGCAGGCCTATTGCGAGAAAAAAAGCGGTAAGACATGCCATATCGTTGCGGAGAACGCGCATCCGGTCGATGGCTGGCAACGTACGGTCTCCGGCTCCAGGCAATGATAACGAGTCCGTATTCGGCTACGTGAATGTGCCGGGACAAATATATGGATTTACCATCAACTTGATGATGCCAGGCAAGCCTTGTGTGAGGCAATAACGGCCCTTTACAACGCTCTACATTGTAGGGAAGGCAAATGACGGAACTGCGCCCCGTCTTATCGACAGACCTCGATCTCATATGTTGTCGGCGGAGATTATTTCCACCGCCTCGGCCTACATGCAGGATTCCCTGCATCTGACCGACCAATGGATCCTCGTCGGCGGCCTGCGCTATCAGTATTATGACTTGATGGCCGGCAAGGGGCGGCCTTTCGTCACCAATACGGATAGCAATGGCAGCAAGTGGGTACCGAGCGGCGGCATCGTCTATAAGCTGACGCCGGAGGAGGGAGTATCCTACGACGTCGGCAGCAAGTTCGAAACTACCGACGGGCTGACGGCCAATGTCGCGCTCTATACCAGCGACAGGAAGAATGTCGCCTATTCCGAAGTCATCAACGGCGAGACCTATATCCAGACCGCCGGCCTCGTGCGCGCCCGGGGTGTGGAAGTGGATGTTGCGGGCGAATTGACCGACGAGCTAAGCATGATTGCCAGCTACGGTTTCACCGACGCCAAGGTGCGCGAAGATCCGACTTACGCCGGCAAATGGCCTGTCAACGTGCCGCGTCATACCGGCTCACTGTTCTTCACCTACGATTTCGGCGAAGTCGGTGGCAACGGCAATACGCTGAAGGTTGGCCTGGGTGCGCGCGGAGCCGGCAAGCGCGCCGGCATCAACATCAACGCCTATTTCCTGCCCGGTTACGTCGTGGCTGACGCCTTTGCCGCCTACACCTTCCGGATGGAACGCCCGCTGACGCTGCAGCTCAATCTGAAAAACATCCTAAACAAGACCTACTACACCTCCTCCATCGGATCGACCAATCTCGGCAACCAGATCGGCGAGCGTCAAGTTCTGATCGCGGTCACATCCTGGTGGCCTTGCACTGCGGCTCTAAAATAGCTCGAGGAACTCTTCGGGATCGTCCTTGATGGCCTGCAGCGAAAGCTTGAGAAAGGTGCGGAAGTCCGGCGCTACATAGCTGATCTCATCGGGGTCATGCGTGAAGGCGATGATCTGCCCGATCTTCCCTTTCTCGGTGGGGGTATAATCCTGGATCAACATGAGGGAGTTGCCGCCGAAGGCAGCAAACGGAAGCCATCCGCGCTGAAACCAGCCGTCGCGGATGCGTGGGTCGCGGGGTGAGGGTTCGATATATCCCTCATACTGAGGGGATACGCGTTCCATACCGGCTCGCGCCTTTTGGGCGGAAGCCAGAGACAGGAAATCGTATCCGGTCAGAAAGTCCGGCCTTAGAAAGACACGCACTTCATGTTCACTGCCGTCAGCTATGCGCCATGCCTCACGCAAGTCGGGATCCAGGGCTAAGCCAAGCCGCGCTTCTGCTTCGGCCAACGCCGTCTCCGCATTGCCCTCGGCAAGATTAAGATGGGCGTCATGCTTGGAGTAAACGCGCCTTAAAGCCTCGACATAGTCTGCAAAGATCATATCTGTCCTCGTGGTTGCGGCTCTCGTTTGTACGAGTTCATCAGCAGAAAGGAAATTGTTCAAGCCGTTCGGCGGCGTGTGGCTCTTGATCCCCGGCTATCACTAATATCCGCCTCTGCACATTGAGGGAAACACATGATTTCCGCCTGGCGCATGTTTAGGATAAATATGGTTTCGCAAACCGCTTCTTTGCAAAGAGCGAAGTGACACCGTTCAAATTGTGATTGGGAGCATGAGCCTTTATCGACACGATGAGTTCACGCCTGGATGGGAGCCTGATCCCTGGGAAATGGCTAGCAGCGCCGCGGACGCTCAAAGGCGGGCATTTCATGAGCGTGCGATGATGCCGATCAAATGGCAGCCAGTCCCATGGAAACGCTTTCCTTCCGATGGCATTTTCGGCCACCGAAAGGATTGGTTTGTTTCAGCTGAGGTCGAGTTCATAGCCTCATCAGGCGGTGAAGATTTACTGCTGATCGAAAACGTCTGGTTTGGCTGGCCCGATCCGCCGCAGTGGGGTTTGGCATCCCGTCCCAATGGGCGATACGATCTCGAATGGGAGCGATGGGGCAATTTTGCCGATCTACCGACAGCATGGCAGGTTCCCGATCATCCTCGGCGTTAGGCCTGCCGGCCTCAGTAAAGCAGGCGTGCTCGTATCGTGCCTGGAATTTTGCGAAGCGCGTCCAGTATCTCGTCCGCCGTCTGGCCGACGCCCTCTGCCTCGATGACCACGTAGCCCGTTTCGCCGTAGGTCTGCAGGAATTCGCCGACGATATTGAGTGAGCGGGACGAAAAGATCGTGTTCAGACTGTTCAGCATGCCAGGGCGATTTTCATGAACATGGATGAAACGCGTGCCGTTTGAGCGCGGCGGCAGCTGGACCTGGGGGAAGTTGACGGCGCCCAGGGTCGAGCCGATATCGGAATACTCCACGAGCTTCCGCGAGACT
>BFBZ01000022.1_pt55 | contig 10556 bp, 10 predicted proteins | sample 1888401 | NCBI WGS metagenome assembly BFBZ01 (sample SAMD00112614, study PRJDB3348) | symbiont metagenome | host: Chara braunii | reverse complement strand
CCTTCGCAGGCGGAACGTCTCCGGCGCGCGTCAACAGCCACGCCCCGACCAACACCGCGCAGATGGCGGCCCCGGCTGCAATGGCAGCCGGTTTGAGGGCGATTGGACCCTTAACGCGGATGGGCATCGAGGCGATCTCCCGAAGTGATCTTCGCCGGGTACATGTGTTGCGGACCTTTGAGATTGACGCTCGACTCCGACCATTGTGGGTCCCGGGCCAGCGATGTGGAAGTCGTTAGCAAAGCCCGCTTACACCCACCTTACAAGCCCTGCTGCGACGCAAGCGATCGCGATTCTTCCGTTCACACCGATCCTTTCTATTCAACAGCATGGTTACTCTTTCGAAGGCCCGATCAAAAAAAGCTAGAGGGGAGACGAGCGCATTTCATTGAGAAAAAATAGCGTGCCCGACTCCGTCGCCCGGGTTTGCCCATCAACGAGCCATTTGCACGACAGAATAGCCTAAATCGCAAGCGCCCGACACGGCATCATCAGTGCAGCCCTGTCACCGATCGACGCGCCCCAAGCAATCCATATGCAGGGGTATCACCCGGTGCTGACGCCGAACGAACTGACGGCCGAGCGTGGCCTCGGGATGCAGCACGGGATACCGGCGCTCAAGACCCCCTCCCGCGGGGGCGGAAGCTTACACCCACCTTACAAGGCCCCTGCCGAGGCGCCGGACAGGCCCGCTGGAAGACCACCGGGAAACACGCTAGAGCGGGATGACTTAATCCTCGAATCGTCATCCCGCTCTATCTCTTTGTTTCTTGTTTTGAGCATGATCTTTTCGGAAAACCGGCACCCACTTTTCCGGATCATGCCCAAGGGGAAACCCGCCCAGAAAAGCCGCCGGCCGCACCGGACGTGGCGTAATATGTCAGGCAGGTGACGACCGAATCCTTCCTCAGCCCTGATGGACCATCATGCGACTTCTGATTGTCGAGGATAATATCGAGCTTGCGGGGCTGCTGGCGAAAGGCCTGCTGGCCGCCGGATACGAGGCCGACGTGGTGAACAGCGCGGGCGAAGCGCGCGACGCCCTGAGCAGCATCAGCTATGCCGCGTTGATCCTCGACCTCGGCCTGCCCGACGGCGATGGCCTCGCGGTGCTGCGCGAGATGCGCCACCGCAGCGACCCGCTGCCGGTGCTGGTGCTGACCGCGCGCGGCGGCCTCAATGACCGCGTCAGCGGCCTGCGCAGCGGCGCCGACGACTATCTGGTCAAGCCGTTCGCGCTGGAAGAACTGGTGGCACGGCTGGAGGCGATCCTGCGCCGGCCCGGACAATTGCTGGGATCGTCGCTGCAGCTCGCCAACCTCGTCTATGACACCGAAAGCCGCCAGGTCTTCATCGATGGCACCCCGCATGTGTTTTCCGCGCGCGAGACCTCGGTGCTGGAAATCCTGCTGCGGCGGCAGGGCCGCGTGGTGCCGAAAAAGAACGTCGAGGACCATATCTTCGGGCTATCCGGCGATGTCGGCTCCAACGCGGTGGAGGTCTACGTGTTTCGCCTGCGAAAACAGCTCACCGACACCGGCGCCCGGATCGCAATCCATACCGTGCGCGGCGTCGGTTATCTGATGTCGGAGATCAAGTAGCGTGATCCGCTTCAAGTCCCTGACCTCCCGGATCGTGTTCCTGCACATCATGGCGGTGGCGCTGACGGCGATCGTGCTGCCGCTGGTGCTGTTCTTCCTGCTGAATTCGGAGATCAGCCAGTTGCATCGCGTCGCGATGCGTGACCAGGCGAACGCCGTGGCGCGCGAACTGACCGCGACGCCGGACGGCAAGCTGGCGCTGGTGCTGCCCGCCGGACTGCGCGACCAGTACTCCGAAGCCTATGGACGTTACTCTTATGACGTCGTCGATGCGGCCGGGCGCGTGCTGTTTTCATCGCGCGGCGATCGCAAACCGATTCTGCCCGACGGCATGTCCTCGTCCGATCAGGCGTTCCAGGGCGAAAGCAGCAGCGGGAGCATGATCGCCGGGGCCAGCGTTCACAAGCAGGTGGCCGGACAGACCGTGAGGGTCCGCGTCGCGGAGGATCTTGCCCATCGCGATGTCATCACCGACGACATCATCGCGAACTTCTTTCGCCGCGTGGGATGGATCACGATTCCGGTTCTGCTGCTGCTGCTGGCGACCGACATCATCATCTTCCGCCGCGCCATCATCCCGCTGCTGAGAGCCTCCGAGGAGGCTGAGAACATCGGCCCCGCACGCACCGACATCCGGCTGCCGATCGAACAGATTCCGAGCGAAATCCTGCCTCTGGTCACCGCCATCAATCAGGCACTCGACCGGCTCGAGGCCGGCTTTCATGTCCAGCGCCAATTCACCGCCGATGCCGCGCACGAACTGCGCACGCCGCTGACCATCCTGCGGACGCGGCTCGAAACACTGACCGATCGCAGCGCCATCGCCGATCTGCTCCGCGATATCGAGGGCATGAGCCGGATCGTGGGGCAGCTGCTCGAAATCGCCGAACTGGACACGCTGGTGGTCGATCCCTCCGAAACCGCCGACCTGCACGCGGTCTGCTCCGAGGTGGTAGAATCGATGGCGCCGCTGGCGCTTGCCGCCGACAAGGATATCGCACTGAAGGGCGTCACCACCGCGCTGCCGGTCAAGGGCAATGCGGAGATGCTGCGGCGGGCGATCCGCAACCTCGCCGAGAACGCCATCCGTCACACCGGCCGCGGGACCACCGTGGAGATCGCCGTTGACGACGACGGCTCGGTCCGTGTGCGTGACAGCGGGCCAGGCATTCCGCCCGGCGAGCGCGACATGATCTTCCAGCGCTTCTGGCGCGGCGACCGGCGACGCGCCGACGGTGCCGGCCTCGGCCTTTCGATCGTGCGCGGCGTCGTCGAGGACCATGGCGCAACCATCGCGGTGGAAAACCTGCCTTCCGGCGGCGCGCAATTCACCTTGCGCTTTGCGCACGCGGCACCGGTCTCACGCTGATCGACGGCGCCGATCACCCTGCGCGGATGGCCGCTGCACGATCCCCTCATGAATGGATGTTCAGAATTTTCCGGCGCGCGTTCAGGAACGGCGGGGACATGCGCACGTTGTGATCCCGCGGTGATTAGAACGATTCCACTGGAGGAGAAGCACATGAAAAAAATTGGTTATGTTCTTGCCGCGGCCCTCTCGCTGGCCATCGCAGCGCCGACGCTCGCCGGCGCGGAGACGGTTATGATCAAGCGCGATCGCGATTATGGGGCGCACGCCGAAATGCGCATGCACCGCGACCGCATGCACCGCGATCATGGCTGGCATCGCCACCATGACCGCGAGGTGATGGTCATCAAACGCCACCATCGCCACTGGTAAATATCGGCGCCATTGCGCGCTGCAAACGGAAACGGCCCCGCTTCGGGGCCGTTTTTGCTGCGTCGGGCGCCATGTCCCGCCGCGGTATCCGCTACATCGCCTGCAGATAATAGACCGTCGCGATCACGGTGATTCCGACAACCACCGCGGCGCCCAGCAAGGCACAGACGATCGGATTGCTGTCGAGCCGCGTCCGCGAAGAGCCGTTCATCGGGCGAATTCCACGCATCGGGTCGGATTCGAGAACCACGACGCAGCAGTTTTGTTCCCTACGGGATGAACACATGGCTGGCGACATGAACACGCCGTTCACGCCGGATAAATCAACACTTCGCCATGATCAAAACGCAACGTTCCATCAACGCGAGTTCTGCGGGTGGTGGAATCAAGCGTGATGAAAGGCTGAACTCAAGCATCTCGAAACTCAAGAACTCGGCTTCAGGAGACTCGGCTTCAGGAAACTTGGCTTCAGGAAACTTGGATTCGAAGAAACTTGAGTTCGAAGAAAACTGGACTTCAGACTCGGAACTTGGGAGATGATCATGAAGATAAGATTGGCTTTGTTGGCCGTCGCGGCGGCCGCCGGTATGGCGCTGACGAGCGGCGCCGCGTCCGCGATGCCCAACGGGCTGCAAGGTGCGCAGTCCGACGTCAAGGCCGGCACGGCTGCGGAGCAGGTCCGCTACGTCTGTAACGCGTGGGGCCGCTGCTGGTGGCGGCCGAACTATTACGGCGGCTACGGCTATTATGGCTATGGCGGGCCACGGTACTATGGCTATGGCTACGGCCCGCGTTTCTATGGCGGCTATGGTTACGGTGGCGGCTGGGGCTGGGGCCACCGAGGTTGGGGCGGTTGGGGTCACCGCTGGTAATAATAAGCGGCCGCTGACCGCAGAGCGACACCCGGAAGGGCGGCCACGCATAGCCGCCCTTTCGCGTTGCCAGGGCATTTGACGTCCCTTTCTACGTCCCCCCTGCCCGGACGCCGAAAACATCCGTCCCGGCGTGAAACCCAAACCCCACCCGCGCGTTGATCTCCAGGCGGAGGCTGCACTGGCGTGCCTCGGCGTGGAGAACCCCACGCCCGCCTCTGGCGAATCCCCATTCCGGGCCTCATCTGATCAGGGAACGGAGGATGATGTTGCGAGGGTGTCATGATGCTGCGAATGACGGCGGACAGGACGGATCGACGAAGCCAGGGTGTTGCCGCATGCGCAGCCACGCTCCTGTCGGCGCTTCTGCTCTGTGGCCACGCGCGCGCTGACGATCTCACCACAACGGGCGCAGGCAGCGCCGTGCGCTACCGGCCCGATGCGTTCCTGACACTTGATCTTTCGAAAGCCGTGCTGTCGCCAATTCCGCTGGGTCCGAAGGCGCACTTCGAGCCGCTCGGCATCGAAGCCAAGACCGACACGCTGCCGACCCCGACGCAGGACATGGCGCGGGCGGCATCGAAGGCGCTCGCCGGAACGGCAACACAGACCGCCGACCAGACCTCGGGCAAAAACGCGCCCGATACACCGACGACGGCTGCGCAAGCATCCAACGCCACGGAATCGAAGACCGCGTCGTCATCGCGGACGGCCGCCTCGTCCCGGGGTGCGTCGACACGGACGGCCGCCACGGTCCATTCGCGCACCCGGCAAGCCGCCGCACGCCGGCACGGCAACCCGCTCGATGCGCAGGCGTACGCTCCGCCCCGGAGAGCCCAGACGCACGTTCAGACCTGGCCCTGCCGCAGCGGCGGCATCTGCGGCTGGGGGCAATAGACACCGTCACATCATCGGTGAACCCGCGCAGAGATCGAGAGCGCACCATTGCCTCGACGGAACGGCAAAAGCCTAGCAACTGGCATCGGCATACGAACGCGAAAGCCCTTGCTCGCCGGTTTTCAACAAAGCGCCGTGGACTTCCACGACATGCCCGGCCCGCCGCAACAGCTGCTTGCGCTTCCACTCTCCAAACACCCGACTGACCGTTATCCGCGTCGCATGAGTGACCACACCATAATCGATCGTGCTCAGATTCAACGGAACGACGTTCCAGCCGTCGCGGATCTCCAGTTCGAAAGCCGCGAAAAGTGCGCGCAGCAGCATCTGCAAGCGCACCGGCGGTTCAAAATGAAGGTTTGCACGAAGACCTTTGTTGTGTGCGCTCAATTTTGAAATGGCATCGTGCGTGGCCGTCGCATACAGTCGATTATCCGTCATGACCCAATGCCTGAACACCGACAGCGGCAAGGCCAGCGCTTCCACAGGCTGGAGCGCGCGGCCGTACAACTCCATGGCCTTGTCGTGGATGCCGACGACTGCTCCCAAAATCCGTCCGGGCAGATAAATACCCAGAGCACGCGGATTCTCCACCCAATGCTCGTAATGATCGTCGGCAAAGACAAGCACGGCCCCGGCCTGGAAAAAGTACAAGTCGCTCGCCGTCCCTCCCACCGACACGACATCGTTTCGCGCAATCCGGACCTTGCGGCCTCGAAGCCGGAACAGCTCGACAACTTCGCAAGCATCCGGCGCGCAAATCCAGGGTTGGACATCGGCTATCGGCATAACGCGCTATTTCCTGCGGGCAGCGATCCTTCCACGAAGGGCGACCGCCGAGACAGCACGAACTCAACGGGCCTCCATCATTGATGTTTGTGGCTGCGGCCAACGTCAATGATCAAGATGAGCGCGGCGCTGAACATGATGTTAAGAGCCTCCATGCGCAGCTCCGGGCGAGATGACCTCGTGCCTGATCGGCTTTGATTGAACCAGGACCGACGCACTCGTCTTGATGCGCCGTCTTGACGCCAACAGGTATCCACCTCGGTGTGCTGTACTGCGCTGCAACAGCGCCATCGAACATCTCGCGCAGAACGTTGCTGTGGCGGCACCACCACACCCGCGATCGTGCTCCCATCATTCTTGAACTCTGTGCCTTGAGATACAGACCTGCACGCCTGCGGTGTGACATAGCTCCCTCAATAAAAATGCCGAGCGGGGCGTCAATTCTGTGAGCGATCGTCTCGTCTGCGATCGTCTCAAGGGACAATACGGGCTCCCCTGTCTTTGCAGACATGTTTTCAAGGGGGGACCTACCACATGAAGAGAGCAGGATATCGGCCGTCTCACTGGCTGAAGCAGACCGCAGCGCTCGCGACACTGTGCGGACTGTACGCGTCGACTGGAACGGCACACGCCCAGTCGTTTCTTCCGACTGCCCAGCAGCCGGCTCAGGACGTTTACAGCTATCTGGCGCAATACTCCGCGCTCAGTTCCCTGCCGCTGTATTCCTCCCCCAAGGTCACTGGCCAATATACAAGCATGACCGTCGTCGGAGACAGCTGGGCCGACTGGGGCAACGCTCGCTCACACATGCAGCCTGTCGTTCCCGGCTACAACAGCAGCCTGGTCGGGGCCAACGGCCGCTACGGCAACGCGCTCAATATCATCGACGCCGTGCAATACCATTACGGAATTGCGACCAGCGCGGTCTACAATTATGCCGTCGGCGGCGCGACATCGGGGACGCTCAACAACAACGTTCAGTCCTTGAACCTTCCCGGAATGTACTACGAAATCCAGCAGATCGTGGCTTCGGGCGCACGCTTCGGCTGGAGCGACATGATCAACATCACATCGGTCGGCGGAAACGACGCGGGAATCGCAGCGTATGGCATCACCATTACGCCGGCGCAGACGGCTGCCAATCAGGCCGCGAACATGTCGGTGCTGATGGGGCTCGGCGCCCGCAACTTCACGCTGACCAATGCAGGCAATCTTCTGCTGAATCAGCAGGCCTTCGTTCCGCTGGCGCAGGCCGGGGCGCGCATTTTCCTGTTCGACGTCTCCACGCTGCAGGCCAGGATCACGGCCAATCCGGGCCTCTATGGCTTCACCAAATCCGGTGAATACTGCAGCTATCTGGGTGGCACCGGCGGCTCCTGTGCGACGCCGCCCGGTGGGAACAAAACCCAGCCTGCGCCGACAAATGCATCGCTGCAGGCGCAGGACGCTTATACGATGATCTACCAGCATCCCACCTCCGCGATGGCGGCCTTGATCGCGCAGTACGAAGTCAACCAGGCAGATGGGCCCTCGACAATCAACGCGCAGTCGGAGCTGACCCAAATCGGGGTGCAAGCCTTCACGAATTCGCTGTTCGGCCGGCTCGACAATTATCGCATGATGGCCCGCCTCAACTCCTATGCCAATGCCTACGCAAGCGTCGGCGGCATCGGCGAGACGAAAGCGGCCCAGCCCGCAAATCAGCCCTTCTCGGCCTTCATCGAAGGAGTCTATCAAGCCGGCAAGCGAAGCGACTCCTTGTTCTCCATGGGCTACGACTACGACGTCGAGGGCGGCATGGTCGGCCTCCAGCGTCAGATCAATCCCAATATCCTGGTCGGCGCGGCCTTCAGCGGCACGACCCCTCACGCAACCCTGAACCAGTCCCAGGGCCACATCGACATGCAGTCGTATCAGTTTGCCGGATATGGCTCCGCCACGTATCCGAACTGGTTCGCCGATGGCATCCTTGCCTACGGTTACAACAAGTACAAACTCGATCGGCCCGGCGTTCTCGGCGACCAAACGGCGGACACCCACGGAAGCAATGTGTCGGCCGCGGCTCGCGCAGGCTATCTGTTCGATCTGGGTTCGATGAAGGCCGGTCCGATCGCCGGCCTCAGCTATACGAATGTCGGCATCGCCCGCTATACGGAACAGGGCGATTATCTGCTGAATCAGATCGTCGGAAACCAGACCACCGGCTCGCTCACCGGCAGCGTCGGTGTGCAACTCCGCCTCGCCCAGCCTTTCGGGGCCGCAAGGATCGAAGCCTACCTCAACGTGACCGCGGAGCATCAGTTCTTGAGCGGCGATCGCACCATCCTGACATCGCAGCAATCCACGCCGCTGATTCCGGTTTTCACGCCGATTCTCGGACGTGGAGAGGGAACCTACGGGAAAGTCGCCGCCGGCATGAGCGCCGCGTTGGCCGAGCGACTGATGGCGCAAGTCAGCGCGGTCGCGACCTTCGCCGGCGACGGCGGCAACGACTATGGGATCTCCGGCGGACTCAAGTATCAGTTTTGAAGATTAGACGTCGAAAATCGCAGGCCGCGAAAGCGGTCTGCGTCAACGCCACTTGTCCTGCATGCCCCGCCTTCGCGGGGCACGCACACATTCGCTGAAGCGAAGCAAACTCCAAATCACACACCGCCATCACCGCAGCGGCGAAAAATCCGCCGGAAGATAGATGTCGGACTGCATCACCTGCAGATGCGCCGCGCCGCCCGGCGGCGGCCAGATGCCTTCGGCCATCGCCTTCGCACGCAGCCGCACCCGCTCGTCGAGGCTGGCATAGGGCCAGATGTGCATGAAGCGCGCGGCGACGCTGCTGATGCTGTAGAGCCCGGCGAGCAGCGGCGACAGCTTCACCCGGTCCGGCACCGCCTTGCGCCCCGCAGCCGAACGGATCATCCGACAGCACCAGATCGGCGCGATCCGCCAGCGCCGGCTCGGCGCTCCCGGCACGATGGATCAGCAGGATCCGGTTCAGCGCACCGATGTCGGAAAACCAGGAGGCGAGCAACTCGCCGGATGGCTTCGCTGTCTCCGTTGCATGCGCCTTGATCCGTGCCAGCGCCTGGGCGGTGGTGCCTGGCCGCAGCGTGATGATGGTGATGTTGTAGGTCATGGCGACAAGCCCCTCTCGCGTCTTGCGGGCTTTCTTGCTGGTTTTCTTGTTGCTTCCGGTTGCGCGTTGACAACCGCTCCGCCGCATTTCACAGTGGTCAGACATCTGACCGGGGAAGCGTAGCCGCCGATCCGGCGTTCGACAACCGGCGGCCTCCGAAAATGCCGTGGCAGATGTATGAGGAAACGATCTCCGACGCCTCGCAAGGCGTCCCCGGCAAACACGACACGCACCAGTCGCTCGACGAGTTAGCTGCACTACAGAACAATCCTGATCCGCGTCGATCAAAACCACGACTGCAAAGACCGTAGCCAAAAAAGCCGCAACAGCGGCGAACACAACGACCGGACACACCGGTCCAAGGGGAGGACGACGTGAAAGCACCATCGCTTGCGATGGCGGCAACGCTTGCCGCATCCATTTTCAGCTCGCTCGGTTTCGCCGCGCCGGCGATGTCGGCCGAAACCGTCAAGATCGGCATCCTGTGGCCGCTCACCGGCAATGCCGCCTCAGCCGGACAAGCCTCCAAGGCCGCTGCCGAAGTGGCCGCCGACATCGTCAACAACAATCATCCGGAGCTCTCCAGCATCCCGCTCGCCGCCGGCGAAGGCCTGCCGAACATGGGCGGCGCCAAGCTCGAACTGATCTTCGTCGACCACCAGGGCAATCCGTCGGTGGCGCAGCAGCAGGCGCTGCGGCTGGTGACGCAGGACAAGGTCAACGTGCTGTTCGGCACCTACCAGTCGTCCTGCACGCTGACCGCGACGGCGGTCGCCGAACGTTACGGCATCCCGATGATGGTCGGCGATTCCGCGGCCCTCAACGTCACCACCCGCGGCTTCAAGTGGACCTTCCGCACCACGCCGATCGCCAGCGACTTCGCCACGGGCTACATGCGCTTCATCGACGACATGAACAAGCAGGGCAAGGCGATCAAGTCGATCGCGGTGGTCAACGAGAACACCGACTACGGCACCTCGGTCGCCGACGCGGTCGAGGCGGCTGCGAAGAAGGCCGGCCTCGCGGTGGCGATCCGCGTTCCCTACAGCGCGAGCTCCACCGACGTCAGCGCCCAGGTGCTGCAGCTCAAGGAGAAGCAGCCGGACGTCGTGATCTTCATCAGCTATACGTCCGACGCCATTCTCTACATGAAGACCATGAAGAACCTCGACTACAAGCCGCCGATGGTGATCGGCGACGATTCCGGGTTCTCCGATCCCTCCTTCATTCCAGCGGTCGCCGACATCGCCCAGGGCGTGATGAACCGCAGTTCCTGGGATATCGGCAAGCCGGGCTCCACGACCTACAAGATCAACGAGATGTACAAGGCGAAGACCGGCCGCGATCTCGACGACACCAGCGCGCGCAACCTGCAGGCCATGCTCACGCTCGCCGATGCGCTGAACCGCGCCGGCTCGACCGACCCGGAAAAGATCCGCGCGGCGCTGATCGCAACCGATCTCAAGCCCGAACAGTTGATGATGGGCTACGACGGCGTCAAGTTCGACGCCACCGGCCAGAAC
>BFBZ01002320.1_pt1 | contig 10561 bp, 6 predicted proteins | sample 1888401 | NCBI WGS metagenome assembly BFBZ01 (sample SAMD00112614, study PRJDB3348) | symbiont metagenome | host: Chara braunii | reverse complement strand
CCTGCCGTTACGTTGCGCTGCCAGAACATCGCCAGCATCAGATACGGATCGGCCGGCGCGCAGCCGAGCGCTCTCGCAAGGCCGTTTGAAAGCTCCCGCTGCTCGTGGTCGATCTCCTCGCCGCTGCCGGTCTCCATCACCGTTTCGGCGGCTTTGATCTGAAGAATGGCGGCGGCACGGGCGTTCGACGGACGGCAAAGGCCAGACGGAACGACCACCTCGTTGAAGGCGAGAACGGTCTTCAGCGGCTCAAGCCGGTACGGCTCTAGCATGATGATGCGCGATGCGACGGTCTCGATCGTCGAGCCGCGCACGAAGCCGGGGAACATCCAACCGCCCCATGCGGCTCCGACAAATCCAAATCCTGCAAGAAGGAAGCGGAGGATGGGGCGCGCGGCGATGCCGGAGCCGTTCTTCATGGCCCGGCCCTACTTCACGTAGCCGTACCGCCGGTAATACTTGTTGTAATAATAGTTGCCGTAATAGTTCTCGTAGCGAGCCAGCACGCGCATGTTGGCCTTGTTGAGCACACAGCCGACGAGGCGCTCGTAGACGCCTGGCGCGGTCGCGAGCGCGCGCTCGACGGTCTCGATCGACGTCGATCCCCATTCAATGACGTACATGAACGAGTCGACGAATTGCGCCGCCGAACGGACGTCGACCACCGGCGCAACCGGCGACAGGTCGACCACGATGTAGTCGTACTTCTCACGCAGACGCTCCAGCAGCTTCTTCATTGCATCCGAGCCGAGGATTTCGCTGGTGTGCGCGAGACGCGACGAGGACACTGTGGGCAGGAAGTCCAATTTTGAGGCCGGATGGGTCCAGACTGCCTGCTCCAAAGTTGTCGTGCCGGAAAGCACCTCGATCAGACCGGCGGAGGCATCCGGCACCAAATCGTGGGTCAGCGACGGCCGCTTCAAGTCGCCGTCGATCAACAGCACCTTCGAGCCGGAATGCGCGATCAACTGCGCCAGGTTCGCAGAGATTGTCGATTTGCCCTCATTCGGCAGCGTCGAGGTGACGCCAATAATCTTGTTCGCCTTGACCACGCCGGCAAGATCAATCGCAAGCTTGACGTGGCGGACAGACTCGGTGAAGCGCGAGAACGGAGCCTCGATCGCGTAACGAAGGACATATGGCCCGGCGAACTGCCGTGTCCCTGTCGCCGTGGCTGCTTCGACGACCGCCCCCGTTTTCTCGGAGGACGCAAGCATCGGCAGCACGGCGACACAATCCGTCTTAAGCGCAGCTTCGACCTGATCAGTGGAACGAAACACGCGATCCCAAGTGTCACGCAACCAGGCGAGCCCGATGCTCAGGAGCAGCCCGAGCACGACCGATCCGGCGAGAACCGTGGGAATATTCGGCGTGCTGGAGGACGGACGCGAGGCCGGCCCGATCAACCGCGCTTCGGTGATCGGAAACGACTGCTGCTGGATCGCTTCCATGTAGCGCTGAAGGAAATTGTCGTAGAGCGTCGACGTGGTCTTGGCATTGCTCTCGAGTTCGCGCAGCGCGATTTGCGCCTGGTTGGTGACCTGTGAAACCGCGATCGTGCTGGCAAGGCTGCTGCGGATGCTCTCCTCACGCGCCTTGGCAATTTCATAGTCGGAGCGATAGCCCTCGGCGATGCGGCTCACCTCGTCCGACATCGCGCGCTTGAGCTCTTGCATCTGGGTGCGGACGTTGACGGCAGCCAGATGGTTACGGCCGTAGCGCGCGGACCAAGTGGCCTCTCTGGTCGACAGATCGAGGTACTGGTTGCGCAAGCGGTTGATGACGTCATTTTTGAGCGAGTCGGTCACCGCGGCATCCGCCACGTCCAGATTCTTGACCTCCTCGATGCGGTCGTACCTAGCCTTCGCCTCGGCGGTCAGCGCACGGGCAGATGTAAGCTGTGTGTTGATTTCGGCAAGCTGCTGCGTGTTCATCGAGCGGCCGCCGGTGTCGACGATATTGTTCTGCTCCTTGAAGTCGAGCACCTGCCGCTCGGCTTCGGAAGCCTGCGCGCGCAGATCTTTGATGCGCTCTTGCAGCCAGGTGCTAGCCCGGCGCGTGGTCTGATATTTCGATTCAAGCTGATCGAGGATGTACGCATCCACGGTCGCATTGGCGACGCCTGCGGCGCGAGACGGGCTCGGCGAACGGAAGCTGACCTCGACGATGTAGGTCAGACCGACGCGCCGAGCAGTCAAGCGGCTCATGAGCGACCGGCTGGCGGTGCGGACCAGCTCGGATTCCGAACGCGTTATCGCCGGCGCGACCGGACCGAACAGATTGGAAATCAGGTTGGTTGCCGACTGAACAATGCCAAGCCGCCCACCGCCGACGAATTCCGGATCGTCGGTCAGGCGCAATTCCTTGACGACCGATGCCGCGACGTTTTCCGACTTCAGGATTTCGACCTGACTTTCGACCTGCGCAGCGTCGAGCGCAACGTCGCCCACTACGGATTGCTGCTGAAGGAGTTGAACCTTGCGGCTGTCGATCACCATCTTCGCGCTGGCGGTGTAGATGCGCGGCGTCGTGTACAAGTAGACGCTGGCGATACCGACGCAGAGCAGCACGACAAAGATCATCACCGGGTGCTGGCGGCGGAACAGCCCCATCACCGAATTGAAGAGCTCCGACGGCGACGAAAAATGCTGAACATCCGAGCCGCCGCCGAACAACGGTCCTTGCTTATTTGTTTGCAGCATCGGCTCTGACTCAATTACCCAATTTCACGTTTGGCCCAGCCGCCACCCCACGGCCGCGACAATTCAAGACTATCGCCGGCCGCCGACCGGAGTTCGTGTTCTACGGCGCTGCTTTCAAGGAAGCGCGCAGGGCCACAACAAACGGTTACGGGCTCGCGCTTTGGCTCGAGAGACCAGCGGTACCGCCGGTGGTGCTGCCGCCCGACGACACTGTCGGAGAGCTCGTGCCGTTTCCGGGCGAGCCTGCACCGGTGGTGCCACCACCGCCACCGCCGCCACCCGGCGCACCGCTACCGGTCGAGCCGCCAACACCGCCACCACCACCGCCGCCGGCACCACCGGCGGCTGTCGAGCGATCACCGGACGCCCCGGCGAAAGCCGTCTGCGCGGCCGCCGGAACGCTGCTTTGCGCCACCGCCTGCTGGATCGCGCGAGCAAATTCGGGATCGTTACGCGTGCAGATACGCGCCGCCTGTCCAAGCCCGGCGCCGATTGCGGTTTGCAGCGAGCTGTTACCCGTGCTGCTGAGCAGGTTCATGACCGCCGGTAGCGTCGAAGGGTCCGATGCGACGAGATCGCGAACGCGTGAGATCACGCGTGCGTTGTCGTTGGGGCCGGCTTGCTGCAACAGCGCTCCAGGGTTCGCCATGAAGTCGCTCACCTGCTGCGGCGAAAGCGCCGCACGGCCGGAATAGCAAGCGGAGAATGCCGAGCTTGAGCTCAACAGAACGGAAGCAAATGCGCCGAAGGCCAGCGCCTTCCGCAAATTCGAGGACACGCCCATGGTGAAGACCTCTCCCCTCGAAACCGAGTAGTTTAACGGTATCACAATAAATGCTGCGGTGCCACCAAAACTGCTGAAAATGCAGGTTTGGCTAACGCGTGAGCACACTTATAAGCCACTGATAGCATGTCAGTTTTCTGACATGCGCGGAGCGGCACAACCAAATAACCGCTAGTTGGGTGTGGATCGCTCCGAGCCGACGCTTTGCGCCAAACCAACCCCCAGCAATGCAAACACCGGAACGGCATAACCGGGAATTTGCAGAGGGAAGTCGACGCACGAATGCACGACTGCGATGAGTCCGGCTGAGAGCGCCGCAAGCGGCAGGATGCGATCACGGCGCCGGATCGCAAAACCACGAGCGAGCAATACAAGCATCGCCGCCCATGCGAGCACGATGACGGCCGTCAGCGGCAATCCGAGTTCGGCTGCAAGTTCGAGCGGCGTGCTATGTGCGCGATCGTACACCGCCATCATCGAAATTTCGCCGCTGCGATAGGCCGGATAGCTCCATGGAAACGTGCCGATGCCCGTGCCGAACCACGGATTGTCCGCGATCAGACGCAATGTCGATTTGTAAGTCTCAAATCGACTCGCATCGACGCTCCCTTCGACCTCAAGACGATAGTTGATGCCGGAGCCAAGCGTGAAAAACAGCAGGCTCGCGCCCCCGATCATCGTCGCGACAAACGTCAGATTGGCCATCCGGCCGGAGAGGTCGCTGCGGAAATACAAAACCAGAGCAACGACCATCAACATGAACGATACCACCACGCCAGCTCGCGAACCGCTCATGAACATCGCTGCGAGGCAAACGAAGAACCCTGCGAACGAGAGCACAAGCCATGGCGATTTCTGTTCCAAAATCTTCTCGAAGAACGCGTTCCAGACAATCGGCCCAGGCGGAAGTTGCGCCCGGATATTTTCCGCGACGACCAGAATCCAGATCGTCGCGCAGATACCGAAATAAGACGCCGCCGTGTTGCGATTGATGAACGGTCCCGTCACGGTGCCGAAGTAGGCGATACGCTCGCGCCACAGGAGATGGCCCGGGTCGAACGCCAACTGCGCGATGCCAAGGACCGCGTAGATCATCCCCGACCAAGCCAGCACGGTCAGCACCTGGCGCGCACGCCCGCGATCGGTGCCGATTACGAGACCGAGCGTCAGCGCCAGCAGCGCAGCGAGCGGTGCTCCGAGCGCAAACAGAGGCTGGTCACGTGCGATCGAGGCAGAAGGCTGCAGCGGCTGCCCCAGCAGCTTGCTCATTTCCGCCCAGATCGGATGGAACGGCGCAATCCACGGCCGCTCGGCAAGTTGTTCATGCAGCACGAACGCGTAGCCCGCAGCGACGATCGCAATTCCACACAACATCGCCATGTGCAGACGGCGAAGGCGCGCCGGACCGGCGAACGCCAGCGACACTCCAAGAACAATGCACCAGAACGCGATCGCAGCCGGGTCAGTCGCGCCGAACAAAAGCGGCGCGCCTGCAACCGCGGCAAACAATCCCCACGATGCGATCGTATTGGATGGCCCCTCGCGCAAACGCTCAGCCACGAGAACCGTCCGTGCTCGCTGCCGGAAGACGATACTAACGGAGCGCCCTGATGTTGTTGCGCAACGTGATACCGTCGTTGGCGGTGTTCATCGCGTCCGTGGTCGTCGCAAGGATCAGACGCACATACTGCAAGATCTTGCTGATTTCGACCGACTGCGCATTGGACACGAACAACAGATCCTTGTTCCGCATATACATCTTGGACGCCAAGAAGTATGCGCCCGGATCGCGGAAATTGACGCTGAAGATCACCGGCACGATCGGGCCGGTGTGCTTGGTGATGTCCACACCCATCGCCTTGGCCTGCTCACGCGGCATCGGACGATAAAGGAAGATCGCGCCCGGATCGGCTTGCGCATCGATAAGACCACCCGCCTTCGCAACCGCTTCGGCGAGCGTCAGACGCCATTGACCGAATGGGAACTGGCCTTGCTGACCAGATGCGCCGAAGGCGACGAAGGTCTGCGGCTCGCTGTAAACATAAATGCGGTCAAGCGGACGCACGTAGATGTTGTTCGTCTCGCTGGAGATGAGAAGACCGAACGGAACCGCTGCGCGCTTGCCTTCGCGCTCAAGCATCACCCAGGTGTCGAAACCGGCCGGCTTGATGCCGCCGGCGCGGGTGATCGCATCGAGAATGCGGTCGCGGGCGCCAGACGCCGCCGCCGGATAGCGGATCGGATTGTTGACTTCGCCGAGCACGCTGATGAGCGAGGTGCGCTGCTGCGAAAGATTGACGACCGCCTGCGGATCGATCGCGCGGTTGCGCAGCGCTTCAACGATCGAAGCCTGCACTTCGACCGGCGTGCGGCCAGCCGCCTTAATCACGCCTGCATAAGGAATGCTGATGTTGCCGTCGTTGTCGATTGCTTGATCCGGCAACTGAACGAAGTTGCCCGGACGAACGCCCGCCTCGATCGGAATGAAAAGACCGCCGGCAGCCGCCTCGAAGATCGTCGTGCTCACCACGTCGCCGATGCCGAAGCGCAGTTCGGCAGGCGGCCGGGAATCGGAGAAAGCGGCGGCAAGGCCACGCTCTTCGTTTTCCGCGAGGAGACGGACCGAGCGCGCGTTGACCTTTACAAGCGAGTATTCGAGGCCATCCGGCTCGATCGGCTTTTCAGCTTTGACGACGTCGCCGTTCGGGCCAGACGCCGGCATGATTGTGCATGCCCCGAGCACAAGCGCTGTCGCGAGTGGCGCGCACATCATGCGCAGACGCCACGAGACTTTCACGAACACTTGTTTCATGAACGCCCCACAGCCGTCGTTGAATCGCGGCTTCCTTCCCGAACGCAGCGCTAACACGCGTACTCAGTACCGCCAATGAAAGGCGGCCCCCCATTTGCGAGTTATCTTCAACAATTTTTCAGCAGAGTCTTGCCCTTTTTCCGCCTAACACTGCCTAAGATCAGCGCATTACTGTCATCGAACTCTGCTAGGAGCGAATTTTGCGTGAATTTACAGTGTGGGCGCTGTGACTATACGCATTCTAAGGTTGAATTATACCGCTATTGCACTTATAACGTGTATTTATCTCCTAGAGGCGTGCAGGCGCAGCTGCCGAAGGGAGCAAAGCATCCGCGATCTCGCGGATCGAACGATTGTTCGTTGAGGCTGCGCCGCAGACTTCGGCTTACTGGCGAATGCTGTTGTTTCGCTGTGCGACGGTGTTCTAACGCCTCGCCACCGCTGTTCTCCGATTGCCGGAACACAGCGGATCGAGACGCTACCGTTCAGACATTCCCAATCGCGGATTGGGGTCTAGTCGCCGCTCCGGAGCGAAATGATGCGCGCATCAGGCGCAGTGGCGATATAGGCCGGCGTGCTGCGATAGGCCTTATACGTGCCGAGAGGCCGGTAGCCGTTCACGCCGTAAGGGTGATAGCTGCCCTGGTTGCAATAAACGTAGCGGCCATCAGCTCGCTGCTCTGTCTGGCAAAACTTCATCGACGGATCGGGGCGGACGTCCGTCACAGCCGGCGTCACGCCGTCTTCGTAGGTGGCGCCCTTGACGATCACGATGGTCCCGGCGGGCGGGCCCTGATTGACATAGATCGGCGCCGAGACCACCGGACTCTGCACCGGCACGCTTCCGGTGATGAGTGGCGCGCGCTGAACGACACGCACAGGTTCGCGCGGCTCTTCATAGGCGGACGGCGCTGACTGTACGGCCGGAGCCGGCTGCGGACGCGGCGCTTCGGCAACACGCTTCGCCGGTTTCTGGGCGCGCGCGGGTTCTTCGTAACGCTCGGCAGGCCGCGCGATCTTTTTCGGCGGCACAGTGCTCACCGGAGGCACGATGCCCGGCACGTTGCTCAGGATCGTCGGCTGCTTGGTTGGCTCCTTGGGGAGCGGCACAGCAACGACCGGCTCCTTCATAGGCGCTGCGGCTTCCTTGGGAGCCTGCGCGGCTTGCGATGCTTCCGCAGCCGCAGGCACTTGCACGACGACGGCCGGCGGCTCGACCACATTGGGCATGCGCTGCTGCTCCGCCGCGCGCAACTGCTGAGCGCGGCGCTCTGCGGCACGCTGTTCCTCGGCCTCGCGCTCCTTGGCGTATTGCTGTTCGTGAGCGGCGTCGTCCTGGGTGGCGCGCGCAGCAGCTGCCTCTTCACGCTTGGCTTGCTCCGCTGCGGCGCGCTCCATGGCGCGCTGCGTTTCAGCAGCCTGCGCACGAGCGGCGGCTTCTTGCGCTGCGAGTTCCTGCGCGCGTTGCTCCTCGGCGCGCTGCTGAGCGAGCGCTTCCGCGGCGGCTTGCGCTTCTTGCTCGCGAAGCTCCCTCGTGCGCTCTTCCAGCATACGCTGCTCGCGCGCGAGCGTTTCCTCCGCTGGAGGACACGTCGTCTGATCGAAACAGTCGTTGTCGGCGAACGCCGGCGTGAGGCTCAGTGCCGCATAGGCGGCGACGATGGACAAGGCGATGCGGCGGGACATGGTGCTCCCCGTATGTTGTTCTCAGTTGTCCGCATCTTAGGTACTCGTCAGTTTCTTGTGACCCGCAGTGGCCCTGCGGGCTGTGGATTATGGGCGTCTGCGCCGCTGATCAACAACGACCGGCGGCATCATGAAGGTTTGTGGATCGACGACCGTGGCAGGCGCGACGTCCGTGTCCGGCGAGCTTTGCACCAATGGTGGAACCACGTTCTGCGATTGCGGTCCTAGCGGCGCATCATTCGGAGAGGTCGGATAGATCGGATCCAGCGGCCGCTGATATGCGGGACGTGGCGCAACGACGTTAGGCGACTGCGTGCCCCACGAACGCGAATAGCTTTCGGCGGGTTCCGGCAACTGCCGATCCGGCGGCGGCTCGACTTCATAGCGGCCGCGCGGTGGAGCAACGCCGTAACGCGGATAGTTCACGCCACGAATAGGCGATGCGCGATTGCCGACCGGCGGCGCGTAGCCAACGATGCTCGGAGCCATGTGGCCGGGGCGCGACAAGCCCCAGTCGCCTTCGACCACCACGTAGGACACATCCCGGCCGTAAAGCACCACGGGAACATCCCGGCGCGTCGGAATGACGATCACCGGGCCGGAGTTCTGCGCGACAGCATCGCTCACGCCCGAAAAGGCGGCGGCGGCGCCGACAGCAATGGTGGCGAGCATACGCATCGAGTGGCCTAGCTTCCTCAATTGCAGGCATTTTAGACGATGTGTCGCCTTCCAATGGTGAACGCGGCGGCGGAATCGCGCGGTAGCATTAATTCACAGTGAACCATAAGAGGTTCCATGTTCCGCTCTGTGGCACGTGAAGAATTTCGCGAATGCCCGGGTTTTGACGCTCCCGGAACCCTTAGACTTAAGACGAATGGCACTTTCGACCTAAGGCGAATGGTCCCAATGGATCAATCGGCCGCACAATTAACCTTAGGCGGGGCAGTTTTCGGGTTCTTATTGTTGAACGCGAACGTCCCGTAGCACGCGCGCAATGACGCGCCATCGAGGGACGAAACGCCTATGTCAACGACAACCGCAACAAACGCCTCTGCCAAGGGCAGAGGGATGACGAAGGAAGAACGCTTCGTCATCGTCGCATCATCCACCGGCACCATCTTCGAATGGTACGATTTCTATCTCTACGCGGTGCTCGCGCCTTACTTCGCATCGCTGTTCTTCCCGCCCGGTAACGACACCGCAGCGCTGCTCTCGGCGTTCGCGACCTACGCCGCCGGCTTCCTCATTCGCCCGTTCGGCGCGCTTCTGTTCGGCCGTATCGGCGACCTCGTCGGCCGCAAGTACACCTTCCTCGTCACCATCCTCGTGATGGGCGCCTCGACCTTCGCCGTGGGCCTCCTGCCCTCGTATGCTTCGATCGGCTGGACCGCTCCGATTCTTCTCGTGTCGCTCCGCCTCCTGCAGGGCCTCGCGCTGGGCGGTGAGTACGGTGGCGCTGCAACGTATGTGGCCGAGCACTCCCGTCCGGGCGAGCGCGGCTATGCGACGAGCTGGATTCAGACCACGGCAACGCTTGGTCTGTTCATGGCTCTCGTCGTCATCGGTCTCTGCCGCACCTACATGGACGCCAAGACGTTCGCCGAATGGGGCTGGCGTCTGCCGTTCCTGGTGTCGGTGGTTCTCCTGGCCTTCTCCGTCTGGATCCGTCTCAAGCTGAATGAGACGCCGATCTTCCAGAAGATGAAGGCGGAAGGTAAAGGCTCGGCCAAGCCGCTGACCGACAGCTTCCTGACGTATCCGAACAACAAGTACGTGCTGCTCGCGCTTCTCGGTGCCACTGCCGGCCAAGGCGTGGTCTGGTACACCGGGCAGTTCTACGCGCTGTTCTTCCTCGGCATCACGCTGAAGGTGGACTTCGTGACGGCTTACACGCTGATCGGCATCTCGCTGCTCATCGGCACGCCGTTCTTCATCTTCTTCGGCTGGCTGTCCGATAAGATCGGCCGTCTGAAGATCATTCTGGCGGGCTGCCTGATCGCCGCGATCACGTACTTCCCGCTGTTCTCGGCGTTGACGCACTTCGCCAATCCGGACCTGGAAGCCTTCCAGAACAAGACCAAGGTCACGGTCATGGCGGACGCCTCGACCTGTAACTTCCACATCTTCGTGGGACCGTGGTCGAAGTTCTCGGCGTGCGACCGCGCACAGGATTTCGTGACGAAGCTCGGCGTCTCCTTCGCCAAGGACAACACCCCCGGCAAGGACGTGGCGTTGAAGATCAACGACACCGTCATTCAAGGGTTTGACGCGGCGAAGTGGACGGCGGCGTTCACCGCAGCCGGCTACCCGAGCAAGGCGGACCCAGCGAAGATCAACTGGTTCATGACCGAGGTGATCCTCGTCATCATGGTGATCTACGTCACGATGGTGTACGGGCCGATCGCGGCGTTCTTGGTGGAATTGTTCCCAACCAAGATTCGCTACACATCGATGTCGCTGCCCTATCACATCGGCAACGGCTGGTTCGGCGGCATGCTTCCGCTGCTTGCAACCGCCATCGTGGCAGCAACCGGCGATATTTATGCCGGCCTCTGGTATCCGATCGGAGTGGCGGTG
>BFBZ01000022.1_pt154 | contig 10572 bp, 9 predicted proteins | sample 1888401 | NCBI WGS metagenome assembly BFBZ01 (sample SAMD00112614, study PRJDB3348) | symbiont metagenome | host: Chara braunii | reverse complement strand
GCAGGCAGGAAAGCCCGGTCGCCAGGTCCATACACCCAACCGGGATAGATCATCGAAGATACGAGACCTTGAGATCGATACTCTTTCACCACTTCCGCGGCACGAATCTTTGAATCGGCGTATGACTCGGCCCACGGGCGGTAGGGTGCCTTTTCGGTAAAGATCTCCGCGAATTCGGGCAGTCCGAAGACATCAGCCGTGCTGACGTGGATCAGCTTTGCGACGCCATTTCGAAGCGACAGTTCACAAACATTTTGGGTGGCTCGAACATTGGCTTTGTCGAATACGGCGCGAGGGGCAGCAGAGTTAACCAGGGCCGCGACGTGGAAGACGTACGTCACGTCGGCGAAGGCGGCACTCATGCTGGATAGGCATGCGGGATCACCCTCGAACCAGTCCAACTGCCCCGGGCTCCGAATGTGCGTCCTAAGCTCGTCCTGGTGAGCCTTGTGGGCAAATCGGCTGATGACCCGAACCCTGCATCCAAGGGCGAGCAGCCGCCTGACCAATGCGCCGCCGATAAAGCCGCTGCCGCCAGTCACCAGCGTCCAGCCCTCATGATCGATCTTCATCAACGAACCCCACCGCGTCCCCGACATCGGACTGACTCTAACGCAGCGATGGGCCGACTCAATGGCCATAGCTCCGAAGGAGGTGCCACCCGGCCGACCGACGATAGGCATTGTTTGACCAAACCGAACTAATCCGCCGTCAGATGGCCGCGTGCGTGCATTCGCGTACGCTGAGGTCGCAGTCAGCTCTGACTGTGCCGGGGACGGGCGATCTCGCCGCGTGTGGTGGCGATCCCCATCTCGAAACTGTCGGCGATGCGGCGGGCGCGCACGATGAAGGCATCGGCAACCTCCAAAGGGAACAGCTCCCGCGCGGTTGCTTCGAAGATCTGCAGCCAGCGATCGAAATGCTCGCCCTTCAAGGGCAGCACAAGGTGTGGCCGCATCGGCCGCCCGTCGTAGCGACCTGTCCGCAGCATGATCGAGGACCAGAAATCCGCGATCTTTCCGATGTGGTGATCCCAGTCCGCGACAGCCGCATTGAAGATCGGCCCGATCAGGTCGTCCTCGCGAGCACGGCCGTAGAAGGTTCGCACCAGATACGCGATCGACGGCTCGTCGATCGACGGATGCACGGCATTTACGGGGACAGGCTGGCTTTCGGTCATGCCAGCTATCTAGGCTATTCCGGCGGCCGCCGCATCCCCGGAATCCGCCCGGGTTCCCTCTGCGGCCTCGGACATTTTGCCCATGCCGCAGACCCGCGTGTCGCGTCAGGTCAGCATCGCAATCACGGCCTGGATCTGGGCGGAGGCAACCGTAACCAGCCCGTCAAAGGAGGTGTGGCCGTGGGCCGCGGCCTTGAGGATCACCTCGGCCATCGCGGCCTTGACGCCGAACACCGACTGATCGGCGGGGATCTTGGCCATCACGGCTTCGAGAGCGGCTCGCATGGTCTGAACAAGCTCAGGGTTCATGGCTGTCCTCCAAGAGCCCGGATCATACGCCGCAGCCATGACACGCGGACTCACAGCCGCGTGTCATTGCTCAATTTTAATGGTCGTTGAAGTCGGCGCTTGTAATTTTCACGTCACAAACGTGGCGCCGAGACCGGCGCATCGTTCACGTCGCACGACCTCAGCCATGCAGCCCCGGCACCTCGTGTCCGATGCGCGCGACGTATTCCGTGTCGCCGCCGCGAGGACGTGGCGGTCATGCTTGTTTTCGCGGCCGACCGGCGGGCCGCGTCGGGCGAAGATGCGCCTGCAGCAGCAGCGGGTCACGTCGCATGGCCCGCAGCAGCATGCCGACAGTCTCGGGAACGACGGCGCTGGTCTTGTAGGCGTGCCACGTGCTCAGGCTGATCTTCAATAGCGACGCCGCCTCTGCGTTCGAAATCTTGACCGATGCCTGCCACGATTGAACTTCGGTGTTGCTGAACGGTTTTTGTTCGTCCGCGAGCTTCTTCAAATGAACCGCATCGATCGACAGGTCCCCTTCGCCGCCATCCCAGGAAATCGCCGCGCCGAAATCGGAAACGCCGACTTTGGCAAACACTTGCGGATCGCGAAGTGGCGCAAGAATGTCCCCCCCGGTGGCAACCCAGCCGGCAAGCTCGATCTTTGACAGTGCTTTATCGCCGCGAAAGCGCACAGCCACACCGGTCGGGATGTGCGCCTCGACTTTCTCTATTCTCAACGGCTTCTGTTCCATAGCGACCTCACACCGGAAAATTCGGGTTGACCCTGTTCCATTCGGCCTTGATCCGTTCGATGTTCCCGCGCGCCCAGTCGAGCGCAGCCTTGCCGGTGGCGCCCTTTACGAACCCGGCATAGAACTCGAATGTCTCGATGATGACCAACGCCTCAAAATCAACGTTCACAATATGGAAATGCGGCGGCAGATGATCATTCGCGTAGACCGTAATGATCGTCTTGTCGTTGATGGTATGCAGCCGTCCCACATCGCACCCCAAGGGTCGATGGGGTAATATAGTCCGAAAACTGGATGATGTAAATAACTCATCCGGATTTCAGACGCATTTTAGCGAGCGACGCTCCGATGAGCGTGTGCCCCTCGTCTCTCAGGCGTGCAGCCCCGGCGCCTCGTGTCCCGTGCGCGCGACGTATTCCGTGTAGCCGCCGCCATACTGATGGATCCCCTCGGGCGTCAGCTCCAGCACGCGATTGGAGAGCTCGGCCAGGAAGTGGCGGTCATGGGACACGAACAGCATGGTGCCTTCGAAATCCCTGAGCGCCGCAATCAGCATCTCCTTGGTCGCCATGTCCAGATGGTTGGTCGGCTCGTCGAGCACCAGGAAGTTCGGCGGATCGTAGAGCATCAGCGCCATCACCAGACGCGCCTTCTCGCCGCCGGACAGCACCCGGCATCGCTTCTCGACGTCGTCGCCGGAGAAGCCGAAGCAGCCGGCCAGCGCGCGCAGCGAGCCCTGCCCGGCTTGCGGAAATGCATCTTCCAGCGACTGGAACACGGTGCGCTCGCCATCCAGCAGGTCCATGGCGTGCTGCGCGAAGTACCCCATCTTGACACTGGCGCCGAGCGCCACGGTGCCTGTGTCCGGCTCGGCGGAGCCGGCGATCAGCTTCAGCAGCGTGGATTTGCCGGCGCCGTTGATGCCCATCACGGCCCAGCGCTCGCGGCGACGAACCATGAAATCCAGCCCCTGGTAGATACTGCGGCTGCCATAGCCCTTGTGCACGTTCTTCAGGCTGACCACGTCGTCGCCGGAGCGCGGCGCCGGCAGGAAGTCGAACGCCACGGTCTGGCGGCGCTTCGGAGGCTCGACGCGCTCGATCTTCTCCAGCTTCTTCACCCGGCTTTGCACCTGCGCGGCGTGGGAGGCCCGCGCCTTGAAGCGCTCGATGAACTTGATCTCCTTGGCGAGCATCGCCTGCTGGCGTTCGAACTGCGCCTGCTGCTGCTTCTCGTTCAGCGCGCGCTGCTGCTCGTAGAACTCGTAATCGCCGGAATAGCTGGTCAGCGTGCCGCCATCGATCTCGACGATCTTGCCGACGATGCGGTTCATGAACTCGCGGTCGTGCGAGGTCATCAGCAGCACGCCCTCATAACCTCTGAGGAACTGCTCCAGCCAGATCAGGCTTTCGAGATCGAGATGGTTGCTCGGCTCGTCCAGCAGCATGGCATCGGGGCGCATCAGCAGAATGCGGGCCAGCGCCACGCGCATCTTCCAGCCGCCCGACAGCGCGCCGACGTCGCCGTCCATCATCTCCTGGCTGAAGCCGAGGCCGTCGAGCACTTCGCGGGCGCGCCCGTCGAGCGCGTAGCCGTCGAGCTCCTCGAAACGCGCCTGCACCTCGCCATAACGCGCGATGATGCTCTCCATGTCGTCGGCCATTTCCGGATCACCCATGGCGGCTTCCAGCTGCCGGAGTTCGGCCGCGACCTCGCTCACCGGGCCGGCGCCGTCCATCACCTCGGCGACCGCGCTGCGGCCCGCCATCTCGCCGACATCCTGGCTGAAATAGCCGATGGTCACGCCGCGATCGACCGCCACCTGCCCCTCGTCGGGCAGTTCCTGGCCGGTGATCATCCGGAACAGCGTGGTCTTGCCGGCGCCATTGGGGCCGACCAGACCGACCTTCTCCCCCCTCTGGAGCGCCGCGGAGGCCTCGATGAAGAGAATCTGGTGGCCTTGCTGCTTGCTGATGTTGTCGAGACGGATCATGGGGGCGCGGAACCTGGACTGGACGGATTTGCGCCGTCTTTAGGGCATGTTGCGCTGCGGTGGAAGGCCCCTGGAGGGATGATTCCAAAGCCGAACCACTCGTTTTTCCCGCTGCAAGGCCTGCCGCGGCGCGAGCCGCCACGCAACCTCACCGGACAGCCAGCAATCCCCCCGCCACCACCATGGTCGCCAGCGCGGACAGCGCCAGCGACCAGTGAATGCCGATTGCGCTGCCGAGCAGGCCGACCGAGATGCCGCTGAAGGCACGCAACCCGAGGCTCGCCATGTTGAACAGCCCGATGACACGGCCGCGCTTGTCGACGGGGGCATTGAGCTGCACCAGGCTTTGCGCCATCGCGTTGAACGACAGCTCCAGGAAGCCGGCGGCGAACAAGAAGCACAGCGCCAGCACGTAGCTGCCCGACAGGGCGAAGACCGTCAACGCGGCACACCACAACACCGCTAGGATGATCGCGGTGCGCGGCCGCGGCGCCAGCAGTTGTCGCCCTTCCAGAGCAAGGCCGGCCAGCAGACCGCCCGCCGCATCGGCCGCCAGCAGTGTGCTGTAGGCGACGCCGGGATCGCCGTGACCGAGGTCGCCGGCGAAGCCCGGCATCTGCGAACTGTAGGCATTGCCGACGAAAAAGGACGCAGCGCCGGCCAGCAGCGTCATCGACAGGATGACGGTGTGCTGCCTGACGTCGCGCATGGTGTTGACGATGTCGGCCAGTCCCCGCACGGCCCGGCGCGGCGGCGGCGCGCCACGGCGAAACCGCGGACCGTAGGGCGCCTTCACCAGCCACAGCACCAGCGGCAGATAGAAGACCGTGTTCAGCATGATGCCATGCGCCGGCCCGAGCGCCAGGAGGATCGCGCCGCCCACGGCTGGGCCGACCAGAATTCCCAGATAACGCGCCATTGCGTTGAGCCGCACCGCGCTCTGCAGATCGGCCGGCTCGACGATTTCATAGAGCAGCATCTGATTGGGCGTCTGCCACAGCACCCCGGCGCAGCCATGGATCACCAGGATCAGCATGGCCTGCCACATCTGCAGCGTGCCGGTGACGAAGAAGTACCCCCAGCTCAGGGACGCCAGGATGAACAGGCCCATACCGACCTGGATCACCCGGCGCGGATCGAACCGCTCAGCCAGCGCGCCGGACGCGACCGAAAACAGCAGGAACGGCAGCCAGTGCGAGAGGACGGCAAAGCCGCCGAGCGCGGGCGAATGGAATTTCTGGAACACCACCCAGTAGCTGATTACGTGCTCGATGTTGTCCGCCATCATGGCGAGGACATAGGTGATGAACTGCGCCCGGAAACCGCCATGGCGCATGGCAGCGAACGAGCGCGTGGCCGGCGGGGCCGCGCCTGAGGGGGCAGAAGTGACTTCGGTCATGGGAAAGGGACGATCCTTTGAGCCGCGGACGCCCGCGTGGCCCGGCGCGGGATGGTCTTACAGCCGAAGCACGAGCCCGGCGCAAGCCAGCTCATCAACAGATGTGCCTTGCGCGTGGCGCAAAGACCAAGCGCCGGAGACATGCCGCAGGCCGGTCGCCCCTCGCTGCACCGCTACGGTCAGCGCCCGCGCACCAAATGTGCAGCGACGGCACTTGCCCCCTTGCGGCAAAGCATCGACACTTCCGGCCACCTCTCACACGGATCATCCGCCTTGTCCTTCGACCTGATCGTTCGCAACGCCACGCTCCCGGACGGCCGCACCGGGATCGACCTCGCCGTCAGCGCAGGCCGTATCGCGGCGGTCGGTCCGACGATCGCAGCGGAGGCCGCCGTTGTCATCGACGCCGCCGGGCAATTGGTGTCGCCGCCGTTCGTCGATTCGCATTTCCATCTCGACGCCACGCTGTCGCTGGGGCTGCCGCGGCTGAACCGCTCCGGCACGCTGCTGGAGGGCATCGCGCTGTGGGGCGAGCTCAAGCCGCTGCTGACCGTCGAGGCAGTGATCGAGCGTGTGATGAAATATTGCGATCTCGCCATTGCCCGGGGGCTGCTCGCCATCCGCAGCCATGTGGATGTCTGCGATGACCGGCTGCTGGCGGTGGATGCGCTGCTGGACGTCAAGCGCAGGGTGGCGCCGTATCTGCACCTCGAACTCGTGGCCTTTCCGCAGGACGGCTATTATCGATCACCAACCGCGGTTGAGAACCTCGTCCGCGCCCTGGACAAGGGCGTCGAGGTGGTGGGCGGCATCCCGCATTTCGAACGCACCATGGGCGACGGCACGGCCTCGGTGCGAGCGCTGTGCGAACTCGCCGCCGCACGCGGCCTGCGCGTCGACCTGCACTGCGACGAGACCGACGATCCGCTGTCGCGGCATATCGAAACGCTGGCGTATGAGGCGCAGCGGCTCGGCCTCGGCGGCCGCGTCGCCGGTTCGCACCTCACCTCCATGCATTCCATGGACAATTACTACGTCTCCAAATTGCTGCCGCTGATGGCGGAAGCCGGCGTCGCCGCGATCGCCAATCCGCTGATCAATATCGTGCTGCAGGGCCGCCACGACACCTACCCCAAGCGCCGCGGCCTGACACGCGTCGCCGAGATGCGGACGATGGGCATCGATGTCGCGTTCGGCCAGGACTGCTGCATGGACCCGTGGTATTCGCTGGGCTCCGCCGACATGCTCGATGTCGCCCACATGGGCCTGCATGTCGGTCAACTGACCTCGCGCGACGCCATGCGCGCCTGCTTCGATGCCGTCACCACCGTGCCGGCACGCATCCTCGGACTGGACGGCTACGGCCTCGACGTCGGCTGTCACGCCGACATGGTGGTGCTGCAGGCCAAGGACCCGATCGAGGCGATCCGCCTGCGCGCGGCGCGGCTGTATGTTGTTCGACGCGGCCGTGTCATCGCGCAGAGTGAACCGCGGCGCACGAAGCTTGCGATTGAGGGGCGGCCCGAGGTGGTGGATGCGTCGGCATATGCGCCGCCGGTCGAGTAGGTTCGTGGCTTAAGTGGTGGCTTCTGACATCTTCAGCGTATCATCCCCACGGTGTCATCACCGGGCTTGTTGTTCAGTCTGACCACATCACCGACGGTGATCCCGCTTAGGAAGGCAGTGCGTCCCTAAGCGGGGTTGCCGGGACAAGCCCGGCAACGACAAAAAAAAGGTGAGCCGCTTTCTGTCACATGAACCTGAACGCAGCCCACTCTATCGCCCCGGCAAATGCTTCTTCTCCAGCACGCAATGCACGCCCTTGTTGTCATCAACCAGTTGCGTGATGCGCATGTCGGCGATCAGCGAGCAGAGCGTGTAGGCGTCCTGCGCGGAGATGCCGGATTTCTCCTGGATCAGCGCGATCATGTCGCGCAAGGCGATCTTCGCGGCATCGTCGAGATCCTCATCGAAGCCCATGGTGATCCACGCCTCCGCCGTCTCCGCGCGCGGCGTGGTCAGCTTCATATCCTTGCGCAGATGGAATTCGAAGGTGCCGGTCAGCGCCGTCTCGATCGCGGTGAGGCACACTTCGCCGTCGCCCTGCAGGGCATGGCCGTCGCCGGCGGAAAACAGCGCGCCGGGAACGAACACCGGGAAATAAGTGGTGCTGCCGACGCCAAGTTCCTTGTTGTCCATGTTGCCGCCGAACACCCGCGGCTGCACGGAGGATAACCGCCCCCATGGACGCGCGGGAGCGACGCCAAAATTGCCGAAGAACGGTTTGAGAGGCAGCTGCTGTCCCCAGGGTAGCCTCGCAATCATCTTTTCGCGGTCGAGCGGAAAATGAATACGTCGCAACTGCGGAAAGTCTTCCGGCAGGGTGCCGAGGAACGGCGCCTGCAAATTCCAGCCCCAGTCGGCGCGCAGCGCGATGTCGAGACAGCGCACCTCCAGCACATCGCCGGGCTCGGCGCCTTCCACATGGATCGGGCCGGTGAGGAAGTGCGGCCCCGGCCCGCGCGCTGTCGCGGCGAACACCTCCGCCTGTCCCGGCACCGGTGCAAAGCCGGATGCCGCGTCGGGCATGTCTTCGGGCTCGCCGGAAATCGTTTCGATGGTGACGCGGTCGCCCGACGCGATCCGCAGCACCGGCGGCAGCGAACCGTCCCACAGGCCCCATTGCACGTTGCCGGGTGTGGAGGTGAGGTGATGATGCATGGGAGGTCCGGGGTTTGCTTACCTTGTCATGCCCCGCGAAAGCGAGGCATCCAGCCTGTAGCCCGGATGAGCGCAGCGATATCCGGGATGGGATCGCAATGCCTGTCCCCGGGGTCGCTTCGCTCGCCCGGGCTACGCTCACCCCTTCTTCAGCGCCATCGGCGCCGTGACCATGCTGCGGCTGAGCGCGAGATAGAGTCCGCCGGCGACCACGATGCCGGCGAGCCAGCTCAGGTCCGCGCCGCCGAGCAGGCTCAGCGAGATCGGCCCCTGCAGCGCGCCGACCAGGCCATCTTCGAGCGACCAGCCGGCAACAAGTCCGACAAGGAAGGCGATGATGCCCGCCCAGTTGATGTCGCCGTAGGCACTGACTTCGGGCGCCTTGTAGAGTTCGGGGACGTCGATCTGGCCCTGCCGCTTGATGAAGAAATCGGCCAGCACCACGCCGGCCCACGGGCTCATCCAGAGCAGCAGGCTGATCATCCAGTTGTCGAAAGCTTTCGCGAACGACGGCGCGAAGATGAAGTAGATGGTGACGATGTAGCCGGCGATGCCGACCACCGCCGCCAGCGCAACGCGCGACAGCTTCACCTCCATGCTGAGCGCGGCCAGCGCCGCGGAATAGACGTTGAGGATGTTGCTTGCGANGCTTCACCTCCATGCTGAGCGCGGCCAGCGCCGCGGAATAGACGTTGAGGATGTTGCTTGCGATCGGACCGTGCAGCACCAGCAGCAGCACCAGGATGCTGGTTGCGCCGCCGAACACGGAGGACACCATCTTGGCGGGATCGGTGTCGAGCGTCACGCTGGCAATGGTGGCGCCGAGAATGGCGAGCCACACCGTGGGCACGAACATGCCGACATAGCTGTACCAGAACACATGGGACGACGGCACGCTGCGCGGCACGAAGCGCGAATAGTCCGAGGCCCAGGTGACCCAGGAGATGCCCCAGCCCACCCCGATTGCGGTCATCAGCAGCGTCAGCATCGCCAGATGCGCGCCGGGTGGTAATGTGGTCGTCAGGTTCCAGTTAACGAGGCCGGGCCGGCTCCAGGCCAGGACGCTCATCAGCGCCATGATCGCCACCGTTACCGGCACGGTGTATTTCTCGAAGGTGCGGATGGCGTAGAAGCCGTAGACGCCGATGCCGACCTGCACGGCCATGATCAATGTGATGACAATGAAGGTGGTGAGCCAGGTGTCGGCGATACCGAACTGGCCGAGAATGGCCATGCCGATCTTGACCGGGAAATAGGTGTTCACGCCGATCCAGCACAGCGTCATCAGGAACATCAGCGCGCTCGGCAGATAGGCGCCGCGCCGGCCGAAGGCGGAGCGGCTGAGCACCATCTGGTTGACCCCGGTCTTGTGGCCCATCACCGTGAAGGCGGCGAAGATGCCGCAACCGACCAGGTTGCCCAGCACGATGACCGCGATGGTCTCCCACAACCCGAGCTTGAGCACGATGCCGAGTGCACCGAGCGCCCAGTTCACCGGCGCGATGTTCGCCCCGGCCCAGATCCACATCTGCTGCGGCCCGGTGGAATCCCGGTCCGCATCGGGGATCGGTTGAATGTCGTGATCGTCGGCCCGTACCTCTGGCGTGGTCATGATCGCCCCCTTGCTTCCTGTTTCGCAGTCGCAGGATATGAAAAGCAAGAACCGTGCCCGCTGACGCTACACAAGGCGGCTCATCACCGCCACCGCAAGCCTTCCCGCATTGCGAGAGCCGCATTCATCCGACGTCGTTCGCGAGGGCGACAGACGGTTCGCATTTTCATTGAACTCGGCGGCGTGTCCGGCCATGGTGGCCGCGGAAATGCACCGGGGAATCAAAGGGAACGCCATGCCTTCATTCGGATTTCGCAAGACGCTGATCGCCCTCGCCGCTCTCGCCGGCGCCGTCATCTCGACATCGGCCTATGCCGACAGCGGCACGATCCGGATTTCGGTGCTCAAGGGCGGCTGGTTCATTGGTGCCTCCGGCGGCAGCGGCACGCTGACGTTTCGTGGGCAGCGCTATCCGCTCTCGATCGGCGGCCTGAGCGCCGGCCTGGTGTTCGGCGCCTCGCAGACCTACTGGTCCGGCCGCGTGCGCAACATCAACCGGCCGTCGGATGTCGCGGGTGTCTACGGCGCCGGCGGCGCCGGGGCCGCGGTGGGCGCCGGCGCGCAGGTCATCGTCCTGGTCAACGAAAAGGGCGCCGTCCTGGAGATGAGCGGCCGACAGACC
>BFBZ01002318.1_pt1 | contig 10575 bp, 5 predicted proteins | sample 1888401 | NCBI WGS metagenome assembly BFBZ01 (sample SAMD00112614, study PRJDB3348) | symbiont metagenome | host: Chara braunii | reverse complement strand
CCCGCCGGCCGAACTCCGAGTACGTCATCAGCGCGACGCGCTCCGAGTGCTCGCCGTGCAGCGACGAGAAGAAGTTGCCGATCGCGTTCGACAGTTCGTTGAGCAACTTCCCGTGCATCTCGGACTGTCCGGAGTGCGTGTCGAAGCCGCCGTGCTGCACGTAATAGAGCCGCGTCCCGAGGTTCTTCTGGACGAGCCGACCGATGAGACCGAGCTTGCCGCTCAGGGTGTTCAGGTCGTCCGGGTCGCGGCGCACGAACCGCCCGTTGACGAACTCGTTGGTCTGCCCGCGGCCGCTGCCGCCGGCCTCGCGGAGCGCGTCCTCGATCTTCTGGAGGCTCGTGTACGTCTGGAGCTGGCGCTTGCGGACGAACGCGGCCAGGTCGGCCTTCGCCGGGTCGTCGGTGCCGCCGTTGAGGCTCTCAATCAGCGACTTGCGGGCGGGGGCGTTACCGGACAGTTGGAGGCGGAAGCTGGCGCGGTCGGCGAGGCTGATGACGCCGCCGTCGGCGCCCTGCATGGCGACCGGCAGGCGCTCGGTGCCGAGGTACATGCCGGGCACGCCGGCGTCCCTCACCGTCATGCCGGGGACGGTGCGGGCCAACCAGCCGCTCGTGAGGGCGCGCGTCGGGTCGGCGAGCTGCCAGATGTCCATGCTCTCGAAGTGCGACCGGTCCGGGTTCGGGTACCCGACGCCCTGGATCACGGCGAGCCGCTTCTCGTCGTAGAGGCGCTTCAGCTCGTTCATGCGCGGGTGCAGGCCGTGGTAGTCGTCGAGTTTCAGCACTTCCTTCTTGGAGAAGGCGAGTGTGGGGCGGGCCTTCTGGTACAGGTCGTCACCGTAGGGGGCGACGGTGTTCAGCCCGTCGTTCCCGCCCGACAGTTCGATCACCACGAGAACGGTGTCCTTCTTCTCTTTCTTCTCGTCCTTATCCGCGGCCCGCGCGGTGTTGGCGAGGAACTCGGGAACCACCCCGCCGACGGCCAGCAGGCTGGACGCGCCGAGCGTGGTCTTCAGGAAGTCGCGGCGGTTGGACACGGGGCATCTCCAAAGAGGATTCACCGCAGAGACCGCGGAGGGCGCAGAGAGAAGACAGAACCGAGTTCAACTGTCATTTCTGTCTTTCCTCTGTGTCCTCTGCGGTCTCGGCGGTGAAAAACGTACTCAGTCCAGTTGGTATTCCGGCAGGCACATCATGGCGTGGACGGCCTCGCGCACGCGGGCCTTGAACTCCGGCGAATCGAGCTTCACGTCCTTCGGGTCGAGCGGCTTCGGCGGCTCCTTCTTCGGCTCTTCGGTCTTCGGTTCGGCCTTCTTCGGCGGGGTTCCCGTCTTCACACCGCCCGGCGGGGGTACGGGGGCGGTTGACTTCGGTCCGCCCGGCGAACCGGACGGTGCCACGTTCCCGCCCGCGGGAGCCGCAACGGGCGTGAGCAAGAACGTTTCGAGCTTCTTCGCCACCGGCGCGGGGACCGTGTCACCGTAGAGCAGCGCGCCGAGTTGCTTCACAACAGCGGCCACGTCCTTCGGCTTCGCAGCGTAGACGAGTTCGCACACCTCGAACTTGACGTCCGGCGGGGGCGGTGGGTTGCTCGACGAGCTCTCGGCCTTCACCGGTTCGGGGGCGAACCGCAAGTTGTTGTTCCGCGGGGCCCGGCCGTTGCTGTTCCACGTCCCCAGCGCCACCTTCTCCGCGAAGTTGTTCCGCGCCAGTAGCGTGGCGCTGTTGAGCCAGTCGGTCCCGGTGCGCCAGCCCTTTACGTTCGGCGGGGCGAACAGCGCCTGGCCCATCTTGGCCAGCGGATCGGTCACGTCCTGGAGCGGCACGCGGCCCGGCACCGCGGCGTTGATCGCGCCCAGCGCGCACTCCACGGGCCACTTCACCCGCTTGCGGTACGCGTGTTCGCTGAAGAACAGGTTCGAGCCAAGAACCGTCTTGACCAGCGCCGCGATGTCGTAGCCGGAGGCGCGGAACTCGTCCTCCAGGGGTGCGAGCAGCCCCTTGGGCGGCGGCGTTTCGCTCACGAGGAAGGTGTACAGTTTCCCGACCAGGAACCGGGCGCACGCGTCCCGCTCGCAGCACAGGCGCACCACGTCCTCGCCGGTCCACTTGCCGGTCTTGCCGAAGACGGTCTTCTCGCCCGGGTCGTGGAGGTCGCGGTTGAACTCGAACTTGGTGACTTCGGTATCGTGGTGCCAGCCGGTGAGGGCGCGGGCGGCCTCCTGAATGTCCTTCTCGGTGTAATTGCCGACACCGAGCGAGAACAGCTCCATCACCTCGCGGGCGTAGTTCTCGTTCGGCGCCCCCTTCACGTTGCGGTTGGAGTCGAGCCACACGAGCATCGCCGTGTCCTTACTCATGTCGAGCAGGAACGCGGGGAACCGGCCCAGCGCGTGCTTGCGCAGGGTAACGTTCTGCTCGTACATGAGTTTCGTGCTGCGGACCTTGGCGTAGCTGGTGGCGAAGTGGTTGTGCCAGAACAGGGTGAGCTTCTCGCGGAGCGGGTGCCCGCCCTCGATCATCGCGTAGAGCCACCACGTGCGGAGGCTGGTGGTGTCGGTGTAGTACCTGCCGGATTCGGTCAGCAGGTCGAGGCGATCGGCCGCGTCCGGTTCGCCCGCGAGCAACGTGTCGAGCGTTTTGGGCAGACCGACCTCGAGCGCCTTTTCGGTTTCCTGCGGCGTCGGCCCGAACGCGGCGCGGCGGTACAGGTGCGCCGCCCACTTGCGGGTCCACGCCCCGGCGGTGGGGCGCCACGGTTTCCAGGCGTCGGCCGGATCGACTTTGCTCAGGTCCGGGGAGAGGGGCGCATCGGCCATGACCGACCTCCAGTGACCGTCCGGCAGAGCGCCGGGCAAAAAATCAGACGAGTGACCGCATTATCGCTTTGTCCACTGACAATGCAAGACGCTATCGGCAAGAAGAGACCCGTGAGGCGAACCCTGCCCGCAAGGGCGATGGGTGGCGCCACAATCGACCTCTGCGACGGCGCCTTCGCGCTCACCGCGTGTGCCGAACCGTGTTCGGACTTGGCGCCGCCACCCACCGCATGCACCCAACCGCGAACGGACTCGGCTCCGCAACCCGCCGCCCTCGCGGGCGGGGTTCGCCTGGTCGGAACACCGCGCACCGTGTTCGGCCTTGGTTCTGCCACCCGCCGCCCTCGCGGGCAGGGTTCGCTTGGTCGGAGCGCGGCATGAACCGCGTCACTTCTTCTCTTTCGCTTTCTCTTCAGCGAGCTTGATGTATTTTTCCGGATCGGCTTTGAATTCGTCGCGACAGCCGGAGCAGCACACGTAATACTCCTTGCCCTTGTATGTCACCTTCATGGTGCCGAGTCCGCCGCTGACGATGCACTCCGGCCCCTTCGCCACGTCGGCGAACGCCACCCCCTCCTTCGTCGCGCCGACCTGATATTTCTTGGTGAACGCGACGGCGGTGTTAGCGGGCCGGGTCTCGAACCGGTACAGGTGGCGGTTGTGGTGCAACAGGCTGAAGACCAGCCGTTGCTCTTCGGCCGCCGGGCCATCGGTGCGGACGAGCGTCAGCACTTTGTCCTTGTCGCTGAGCCCGCCGACGAACGTCGCGGTGGTTTTGTCCGCTCCGGTGAGTGCGAGTGTGAACCGGGGCGCGCCATCTTTCCCGGGTGTGTAACGGAGTTCGCCTTTCGTGAAGTGCTTGCTCTTGGTGAACGTGACTGCGAGCCACGCATCCGGGTCTTTGAACTTCCACTCCCAGGCGACCGTTTCCTCCCACGCGCCGGCGGCGCGTTCTTCCTTTGTCCCCTCCGGCATCCCGCTCCCTTTCCAGGAACCAACCAACACATTGAACGGTTGCAGAGCCTCTTTCGGTGTGACAGTTTTGGGTGCGTCGAAGTGACAAAATGGCATAAAGGTGTGCGTCTCGGATGCACACGCGAAACCCGGCGCCGAGAGAAGCACAAGCAAAAAGACGCCGATCATAGCCGGTCCCTCACGAAACTCGTTGTGGAGTCCCGGTGTGGTTCTCCGGAATGACGACGCAAACGGCTACCGGTTTCAAACAAATGAAATCAATGAAAGAAAGCCCCTGCATGCCACATACAGGGGCTTTTCGAGTGGATTTGTGACCCGAATGCGACGGGGCTAGCGCGGCTTGCGCGGCAGACGGTATTTGCTCAGTTTGTTCGTCAGCGGGAGCGGCGAGGCGGCCGGCGTCGCACTGCTTCCTGCGGCCACAGGGGCCGGAGTCGGTGCAACACTGGGAGCGGCTTCAGGAACAGCGCCCGCGCCACTGGGCACGATCAGCGCGGTCTCCGGACCGACTGCGATCATGGTGTTGTGGGAGTCGGCGGCATGTTCCGCAACTCCAACAGTCGCCAGTACATCGGCAGACATCTCGATCTTGTCGTGGATCTCTTGGCGGTCCACCCGAACGTTCGGCGGGGCTTCAATGCCGAGCTTCACGCGGCCAGGGCCGACGCTCACGACAGTGATTTTGATGTTGTTGGCGATGATGATAGATTCGTTCGGACGGCGGGTGAGAACCAGCATGAGATGTCCCTCCTGGATGGTGCTTTGGGGAGAGTGAAGTGACCCCTCGGCGCTCCTGTTACAAGATTCTACGTCACAAACCACTCGACCTTGCAGAAACAACTCGATTTTTTCTCAAGTTTGCCGCCGCAAGTGGTTAGGAGGCTACTCGAGATTCGTCCGCGGCCGATGTCGGTTGCGGACGAGATATTCGTGAGCAATTCTCGATCCGATTCAAAAAAAGCGGGAGAATCGGTCCGCAAATCTTCAGTAACTGTCAATTCACAAAGCGTTTTGCTGGTAAAAGTTCCCAAACAGCAATTGGCCTTGCGGAATTTGCAAGAGTTTACCCTCCCGAGATTACAGACGTCAAGAACACCTTGCATCGCACGAACGGCGAACTGCGCGGCGCTGCGAACGGGCGTGCGCAGTTCGCAGGAGTGTGGCAAGTTCTTTTGCCTAGTCTACCTATCTTGTGAATTATCACGGGGTTCCGACGCTTCGGGGCACGCATCCGCCGCTCGCCGAGCGTCAGTCTGAAGTGATCATGAACGATTCCAGGAACGCTAGCGCCTCGTCCGAATTGGCGAACTCCTCCTTTCCGAACACCGACACTTTGTAGATCCGCGTCGCCACAAGATAAACGTGTGCCCGGAGCAGCGCCGCACGTTCGGGGACGGTCGCCACGAAGGTGCGGCCGGGGTACGCCCCTGCGAGTGCCACGGACTGGCTCTTGGTCAGTGTTCCCCCGACGGAGCGGACCAAGTCGGTTTGTGCTTCGTCGAGGAGGTTGTCGCTCGCGGCGGTAACGGCGTCCGGTGCGAGCGGGATCTCGACCACCCGTACCGTGAAGGCCCCGTTCGCCCCGTCCGCGGTATAGAGGCGCGATGGAATGCTGCCAGTCGGCTGCTCGATGACGCGAGGCTCAGCCGGGAACGCCACCCGAAACTTGTCCCTGGTCGAGGTGAAGCCCGGCGGAGGCGGGGGCTCCGCGCAGCCCGCGACCGCAGCCAACACAACGGCACACACCCGCACACGGCTCACGCGTCCGAACGAATTCATTCCTCCCTTATAACCGCGCCGGGGCGCGCGGGCCACCGCTCCTGTTCACCTTCCGCCGGTCGCGCGAGCGGGGTATAACCACATTGCACCCGTATTATCCGCCTGTTCACTGCCCCGTCAGGACGCCACGATGGCCCGCTGCTTCTGCCACCTGCACTTGCACACGCACTACAGCCTTCTGGACGGCTTCAACCGCATCGGGCCGCTCGTCAAGCAGACGAAAGAGCTCGGCATGACCGCCTGCGCGATCACCGACCACGGCAACATGTACGGGGCGATCGAGTTCTACATGGAGTGCAAGAAGGGCGGGATCAAGCCCGTCCTCGGGTACGAGGCGTACCTCGCCCCCGGCGCGCGCACCGACCGCGACAGTAAGGGCGAACTCGGCTTCTCGACGCACCTCACGCTGCTCGCCAAGAACCTCACCGGGTTCAAGAACCTCATCAAGATGTCGAGCGTCGCGTACCTCGAAGGGTTCTACCGCAACCCGCGCATCGACCGCGAACTGCTCGAAGCGCACAGCGAGGGCATCGTCTGCCTGAGCGGCTGTCTGGCGGGCGAGTTCAACCAGTACATCATCAAGAACAAGCACGCCGAGGCCGAGAAGTTCGCGAAGTGGTGCCGCAAGGTGTTCGGCGAGAACTTCTACATCGAGATCCAGAACAACGGCATCGGGCTCCAGGACGAGTGCACCCCGGTCGCGGCGGACATCGCCCAGAAGATCGGCGTGCCGCTCGTGGCCACCGCCGACGCCCACTACCTGTGCTCCGCCGACGCCCGCGCCCACGACGTGCTGTTCTGCATCAACACCCGGCAGATGCACGACCCGCGGAAGAAGAAGTACCCCGAAGAGCGGATGCCGAACCCGTACTACGTCCGCAGCCCGGAGGACATGTACAAGCTGTTCCCCAAGTACCCCGACGCGGTCGCGCGCAGCCAGGAGATCGCCGACGGGGTGGACATCGACATCGACTTCAAGAAGCGGTACTTCCCGGTGTTCACCCCGCCGGACACGAAGACCCCGGCCCAGTACCTGCGCGAACTGTGCGAGCAGGGGGTGAAAGAGCGGTACGGTGACACCCCGTCCGAGACGGTGATCAAGCGCCTCGAGCACGAGTTGGCCATCATCACCAAGATGGGGTTCGAGACGTACTTCCTGGTGGTGTGGGACTTCGTGCGGTTCGCCCGCGAGGTCGGCATCCCGTGTACGGCCCGTGGGTCGGGGTGCGGCGCGATCGTCTGCTATCTGCTCTACATGAGTCACGTCTGCCCGATCGAATACGACCTGCTGTTCGAGCGGTTCCTCGACCCGAACCGGAGCGAGGCGCCGGACATCGATATCGACTTCTGCCAGGAGCGGCGCGAGTTGGTCATCGACTACGTGAAGCAGAAGTACGGCGAGAAGTCGGTGGCGCAGATCGGCACGTTCGGCACCCTGGCGGCGAAAGCCGCGCTCAAGGACGTGGGCCGCGTCCTCGACGTGCCGCTCGAGCGCGTCAACTTCATGTGCAAACTCGTGCCCATGAAGGGCGCGATCGCCAAGAGCCTCCAGGAGGCGCTCGACGAGTCCCCCGACTTCAAGCGCGAGTACGACCAGGACCCGCAGATCCGCGAGCTGGTCGAAATCGCGCTGAAGCTCGAGGGCACGAACCGGAACGTGGGCACGCACGCGGCCGGCGTGGTGATCGCGAACGGCCCGATCACCGATTACGTGCCGGTCCAGCGCCCGCCCAAGAAGGGGGACGACAGCTCCGACAGCGCGACCACGATGACGACGCAGTGGGAGATGGGCATCATCGAGAAGGTCGGGCTCCTCAAGATGGACTTCTTGGGGCTGCGCAACCTGACGGTGCTCGACAACTGCGTGAAGATGATCAAGCGGACCCGTGGCGAGACCGTGGAACCGATCAAGTTCCCGCTCGACGACGCCGAGACGTACAAACTGCTCCAGCGCGGCGACGCGAAGGGCGTGTTCCAGCTCGAAAGCGAGGGCATCCGCGAGTTGCTGAAGCGGATGAAGCCGGACAACATCCGCGACCTGATCGCGGTGCTGGCGCTGTACCGCCCCGGCCCGCTCGAGGGCGGCATGGTGGACGAGTACGTCGAGTGCAAGAACGGCCGCCGCCAGCCGTTTTACCCGCACCCGGTGATGGAAGAGGTGCTGAGCGAGACCTACGCCGTCATGGTCTACCAGGAGCAGATCATGCGAATATTGAACCGCCTGGGCGGCATCGAGTTGGCGAAGGCCTACGCGTGCATCAAGGCGATCTCGAAGAAGAACTTCGAGATCATCAACGCGCGCAAGGCCGACTTCATCGCCGGGGCAAAAGAACGGGGCATGACCGTCGAGAAGGCGGATGAAATCTTTGAATTGATCGTGAAGTTCGGGGGCTACGGATTTAACAAGTGCGTGGTCGCCGAGACCGAAGTGATCGACGCGGAAAGCGGTGAGGTCGTCACCGTCGGCGAGTTGTTCACCTCGCGTCGAGAGATCACCGTTCACGCACTCGGCGCGGACGACAAGTTCCACCCACGGGCCGTGACAGACGTGGTGTGGAATGGTCAGAAGCGGGTCTACCGGCTCACGACCGAGCTCGGCAAGCAGATCGCGGCGACCGCGAACCACCCGTTTTGGACACCGGGTGGGTGGGTGAACTTGAGCGACTTGACGGTTGGGGATGAAGTCGGAACGGCCGACATTTCTCAGGCGGCCTCGCTAAGCGTTCAAGAGAGAGATTTCACCCCGAAGGGGTGGGATACCATAGCCCGGGGCAACGCCCTGGGTTCCGGTGCCGTGTTTTGGCACCCTGAAGGGATGCGACAGGGCGAGCGTGTCTCAGGCTTTCAGCCTGACAGTTCATTGTGCCTGGAACCCGGGGCGGTGCCCCGGGCTATGCTGTCCCACCCCTTCGGGGTGAAGAGTGATGTCATCTGGGACCGTGTCGTTTCCGTTGAGTACGTCGGTGTGCGGGACACTTACGATCTCACCGTCGATGTCGATCACAACTTCGTCGCGAACGGACTGATCGTTCACAACTCACACACCGCTGCCTACGCGCAGATCGGATACCAGACGGCGTACCTGAAGACGCACTACACGGCCGAGTACATGGCGGCGCTCTTGTCGAGCGAGATCGACGACGGCAACAAGCGGGACGTGTTCATCGACCACATCTCCGACGCGCGCAAGCTCGGCATCGAGGTGCTCCCGCCGGACGTGAACCGGGGCATGGCCGACTTCGACGTGCTGAACAACCGCATCATTTTCGGCCTCACGGCGATCAAGGGGCTGGGCCGCGGGGCCGCACAGGAGGTCGTCCGCGCCCGCACCGAGGGCGGGACGTTTAAGGACCTGTTCGACTTCTGCGAGCGCGTGGACCGGCGCGTCGTGGCGAAGGCCGCGGTCGAAAAGATGATCCAGGCCGGGGCGTTCGACGCGCTCGGCCGCCGCTCGGCCCAGTTCGCGGCCGTCACCAAGGCGTACGCGTCCGCCGACGAGCGCGCGAACGAGAAGCGCCGCGGGCAGACCGGCCTGTTCGACGACGCGGCCGACGATGGCGACGACGGCGGCCCGGCGAACAGCGGGCTGCCGGACGTGCCCGAGTGGCCGGAGACCGAGCGCCTCAAGTTCGAGAAGGAGGCGCTGGACTTCTACATCTCCAGCCACCCGCTCGCGCAACACGACGAGCAGTTGCGCCGGTTCCGCACGCACGACGCCGGCCCGCTCGCGAAGAACGGGAAGAACGGCACCGGGGCGCAGATCGGCGGGATGATTACCAACCTCGACATCCGCACCGCGAACAAGGGCCGCAACATCGGCCGCAAGTACGCGATGTTCCGCATCGAGGACTTCACCGGCTCCGTGCGGTGCATCATGTGGTCGGACGAGTACTCGCGGTTCAAAGAGGTCATCACCTCGGACTTCGTCGGGCTGTTCGAGGGCGTTCTGAACTGGGGCGAGGGGCGCGCCGAACCGGACTTCAACATCAAGAAGATTCTCACCATCGAGGAGGCCCGCACCGAGTTCACCAAGAGCATGGTGCTGAAGGTGCCGTACACAGAGGACGACGAGGCGCTGCGCAAGCTGGACGCGGTGAGCGTGGTGCTAAAGCGGTACCGGGGCGCGTGCCCGGTGTACCTGAGCGTCCGCGACCTCAACGGCAAGCAGGTGCAATTGAAGTTGAACGACGAGTTCAAGATCAACCCGGCGGCACTGAAGCTCGAAGAGCTGGAGATGCTGTTGGGACAGGGGGCGATCATCTTCTCGCGGTAGAAGTTCCAAGTTCCAAGTTCCAAAAGTTCCAAGTCTGGAAACCCCGCTCACGCGATCGGGGTTTCAACTTGGAATTTTTGGAACTTGGAACTTCTTACGGCCTTACGCGGTCGGTTCGGAGATGTTGCGGGCGTAGCGCGCGAGGAGCATCTGCACGGCCTGGATCGTTTGCCATTCGGAGAACGCGATCCGCACTTCGGTCCCGTCCTCGTTGGCCTCGATGTTCTCGACGGCCGTCGTCAGCCCCTTGTGCAGGTAGTCGAGCATCTCAGCGAGGCGGGCCGCCTGGGCCGGGGTGAGCTTCTGCGGCAGCGGGGGCACGTCGTCGTCGAAGGCGGTCCACCCGGCGGGCGGCGGCGAGGGGGCGACGGTCCGCTGACTGTCGGCCACCGACACGCGGCCGGAGGTGGCCTGGAGTTCGTCCGCCCGGATGGTCTGGACCTGCCCGCCGACGTTGTTCGCCGGGACCGACGCCTTCCGCGCCGCGATCTCCTCCATCGTGCCGAACAGGAGCATGCTGCGCCCGATCGACACCTGATCGCCGGGCCGCAGCCGGCGGATCTGGATCGAGGTACCGTTCACCCGCGTTCCGTTCGTGCTGTCGAGATCGGTGAGGATGATGTCGCTGTCTTCGACCTGCACTTTGGCGTGGAACCGGCTGACGCGCTCGTCGTTGAGCCGCAGGCCGTTGCCCTCTTCCCGGCCGATGGTGACGGGAATCGGCAGG
>BFBZ01002317.1_pt1 | contig 10580 bp, 9 predicted proteins | sample 1888401 | NCBI WGS metagenome assembly BFBZ01 (sample SAMD00112614, study PRJDB3348) | symbiont metagenome | host: Chara braunii | reverse complement strand
CCCGCCCCGCCGCCGGCGCCGGAGGCTGCCGAGTTGCTCGTCGAGGCCGTCCGGCGGTTGTCGTCGGCGCGCGCGCTCGCGGACGTGACGGGTATCGTCAAGGTCGCCGCCCGACAGGTGACCGGGGCGGACGGCGCGTGCTTCGTCCTGCGGGACGAGGAGCGGTGCTACTACGCGGACGAGGACGCCATCGCCCCGCTGTGGAAGGGGAAGCGGTTCCCGATGGAGGCGTGCATCAGCGGGTGGGTGATGCAGAACCTCCAGCCCGCCCTGATCCCCGACATCTACCTCGACGACCGAATCCCGCACGATGCGTACCGCCCGACGTTCGTCAAGAGCTTGGCCGTGGTCCCGATCCGGTCGCTGGGCGCGGTCGGCGCGATCGGCGTGTACTGGGCGCAACCCGCCGCCCCGACGCCGACGGAGGTCCGGTGGCTCCAGTCGCTGGCCGACTCGACCGCCCTGGCACTGGAGTTCCTGCGGACCCAAGCCGACGTGAACAAGGCCCGCGGCATGGCGACCCTGCTCCAGACCGAGAACGCGCGCCTGCGGGACGTGGCGCCGCGGCCCGCGGAGGGCGATCTCGTCAAGATGTGCTTCCTCACCAAGCGGTTCGAGGTGGGCGGCAAGTGGGTGCCGGTCGAAGCGCTGCTCGAAGAGTGGTTCGGGCTGCACGTGACCCACGGCCTCAGCCCCGAGGGCGTTTCCCAGTTGGCTGCCGGACGCGGCGCCCGCGCTACTGCGGGTTGACCGCTGCCGGTCGCCCGTGGGTCCAAGAGGACCCACGGCCCGGTCGGTGAACGATTTCGTGCGGCCACCGGAGACTTCGGGTGACGGAATCGCAAGGGCAGACGGGTGCCGAATCCGGGCCGGTGCTGGAGGTCGACCATTCGAAAGGTTGGAATTAAGACAGAAATGCGATTTTATAAATATACTAAAATGTTTTTATGTTGAAGTCCGTTTGGCTCGTTCGACTCATCTCGGGAAAACGCCTCGCGCCGCGAGGCATCTGATCTGGACACGCCTCGCGGCGCGAGGTATTCCCCGTCCATGACGACCCGCAAAGACAACGACTTTCTGAATGGCGTGCCCGAACTCCTGATCCTGCGCCTGCTCGGGCGCCGGCCGATGTACGGGTACGAGTTGGTGCAGACCATCCGGCTCGACACCGCCGAGGTACTCGCGTTCGGCGAGGGCTCTGTGTACCCGGTCCTCCACCGCCTCGAGCAGGCCGGGCACCTGACGGCCCGGCGGGAACTCGTGGGCGGGCGGAGCCGCGTCGTCTACCGACTGACGCCGGCCGGCCGGGCGCGGGCCGCGGCCGCCGTCACCCAATGGGAGCGCGTAGCGGACGCCGTCACGCGCGTGCTGAAAGGGGGGGCCAATGGATCGCCGGCGGTGGCTTGAGCAGATGGCAAACGAACTGGCCGAGCGGGGCGTACCGGCCGGGGTCCGCGCGCGACTCATGGAGGAGTTGCGGGACCATCTGGACGACCTCACGGAAGGGGGCGTGAACGTGGATACAGAAGCGGACGTGTCTCGGCTGATGGGAACCCCGGAAGGGCTGGCGGGCGCTTCGGCCGGTGCCGTTCGGCCCGTCACATGGGTGCGGCGTCACCCGCTCATCGTGTTCGGCCTGGCGCCGGTTCCGGTCGCGTTCCTCGGGGTCGCGGTGTACCTGCTCGCGGCCTGGGCCGTGGGGGCCGCGGTCGCCGCGGGCTACGACTGTGAGATCTCCGAGATCCCGAAAGGGGTGCTGATCCCGGTGGCGACCGTGTTCGCGTACAGCATCGGGTTCGTGCCGTTCCTGGCCCTCGCGGTCGCGTTCGGGCGGCTCGGGGTTCGGTGCCGGGCGCGGGCGCGGTGGCTGGCGGCGGCCGTAGCCCAAGTCGCCCTGCTGGCCGGCACGGCGACGACAGAATTGCACCGGAGCGACCTGCCGGGGGCGTCGCAACTGGTCGTCGCGCTCGGTCTGCCACTCACGGACTGGCGACAAGTGATACAACTGCTGATCCCGGTCCTGATCGGGGGCGTGTACCTCCGGGTCATCGGCCGAATGGACCAATCGCACTGCGAGCCGGCCCCGCAAGAGGCCGGAGTGTAACGGCGCGGACCGATCGTCGCGGCGGGTCGAGTGAAAGGCAGAACGGACGATGCGCGTGTTCGTGTATGAGTACCTGACGGCCGCCGGAATCGGCCGCGATCCGGGTTCGCCCGAACACGGCATGTACCGCGAGGGGCGCGCGATGCGCGACGCGGTCGCATCCGATTTTGCCCGCATCCATGATGTCGATGTGGTGACATTCGATCAGTTCGGAAGTGACGACTCCGAGGACGAAATCGGGCGCGCGGCCGGGCGGTGCGACTGGGCGCTCGTCATCGCGCCCGAAACCGACGGGCAGATGGCGCGCGACTGCCGGGCGGTTCGCGCGTCCGGGTGCCGGGTGCTCAATTCCTCTCTCGGCGCGATCGGCGCTACGGCCGACAAACTCGCACTCGCGGAGCGGTGGCGCGCCCACGGCGTCCGAACGCCCGCAACAACGGAGCGCGGGCCGACCGTCTGCGAAGCGTTCCCGGTGGTGTGGAAGCCGCGCGACGGGGCCGGTTCCACCGACACCTTCCTCATTCACGACCGGTTCGAACTGGCGCAGGCGCAAGCGGCCCACAATCCGGCCCGGGCGATGGTCCTTCAGGAGTTCGTACCCGGTCGGCCCGTGAGCGTCGCGTTCCTCTGTGGGCCGTGCGAGAAGTACCCGCTCCGGCCCGCGCTTCAGTTGTTGAGCGACGACTCGCGGTTCAAATMCCGGGGCGGCGAACTGCCGATCCCGCCGGCACTGGCGGAACGCGCGGTCCGACTTGCCCGATGCGCACTCACGTGCGTACCGGGTTTGCTCGGCTACGTCGGCGTCGACCTCGTACTGGGCGCCGCTGAGGACGGCTCTCGCGACTACGCCATCGAGATCAACCCGCGGCTGACCACCTCGTACATTGGGTTGCGCGCGTTGGCCGATTTCAACATTGCGGAGGCCATGTTACGCGGGGCACAAGGTGAACTGGTGACGGATTTTCAGTGGAAGCCGGGCCGCGTGCGGTTCGGGCCGGACGGGACGGTGAGCGCGGTTTGATCACCGTCCCGCGCGACACATGGCGCCCGTGTAGTATGTTGCTCCCCTCGTGTCGCGGAAATCTTGAGATTTCCGCTATCTTTTTTGAAAGTGGCGCGTATAGTCAAATCAGCCTCCGGGGGCGGACCCCGGTGGCGAGGAAGATTTCGGACGGGTCTTCGCGTACGCGGTTTGGTCTTTCGGCGGATCGGCTTTGAAGCCCTGCGACAGCTCATCACTGCCTTGCACACGCTCTCAAGCTCGTCAAGCTGGCCCTTTCCCGCATACGCCCGCTCGGCCGGCCGGCACCTCCCCGCGATCTAACAACACACATTCGCGACGGTGCGGCCCGGTCAGCGGCGATCTGTTCTCACGGGTCTTCCCGGTCGCGGCGGCGCAACCGGTTTACGCTAGTTCCCGGATGGGTTGGTGAAGAAGCCCGTCCGGGGAGGGATGACATGGCCAGCAAGAATTTGTACGTGGGGAACCTGCCGTTTTCGACGACGCAGGCCGACCTGGAGCAACTGTTCGGGCAGTACGGCACCGTCACCAAGGCGCAGGTGATTTCGGACCGGGAAACCGGCCGCAGCCGCGGGTTCGGGTTCGTCGAGATGTCGAGCGGCACCGATGAGGCGATCGCCGCGCTGAACGGGGCCGAGTACCAGGGCCGGCGCCTCACGGTCAACGAGGCCAAGCCGCGCGAAGAGCGCCCGCGGGGCGGCGGTGGTGGCGGTGGGTACGGTGGCGGTGGTGGCGGGTACGGTGGCGGTGGTGGTGGCTACGGTGGCGGTGGTGGTGGCCGTCGCGGTGGCGGTGGCGGTGGGTACGGCGGCGGTGGTGGCGGGTACGGCGGCGGTGGTGGTGGCCGCGGCGACCGCTACTAAGCTCCTCCTCCGACACGATTCATCAGAGCAAACCAGCGACCGGCCCGACAAAACGGGTCGGTCTTTTCATTTGCCTTGTGCCTGTACGGCCTCAAACGAGGAGGCGGATGTGGGCGGGATGGGGAGGATAAAAATCATTGTCACTTGTTGGCACACCCGAGGTGATACGGTAGGATACTGCGACTTGTACGAGCTTCCCTTCGGTGGTTGGCCAACCCATGTCCGAACCCTCTTTCAATACGGTTCGCCTCCAGAAGTGCATCGACGGTTGGCGGGCCGGCGATCAGGCCGCGGCGAACGATCTGTTCCGCGCCACCGACGCTCGGCTCGGCAAGCTGGCGCGCCGGATGACGCGATCGTTCCCGAACATTCGGAGCCAGGCCGACACGGACGATGTGCTCCAGAACAGTGTCATTCGGTTGCTCCGCACCCTTCGGACCTTGCGTCCGAAAACGACCCGCGACTTCTTCAACCTGGCTGCGGTCCACATTCGCCGCGAGCTGCTCGATCTGGCGCGGAAGTGCCGGGGCAAGGCCCATGTGGCACTGGCCGGATCGGACGACAGCAGCGCGTTCGGTGTCACTCGAACGGAGCCCCAGGCCGCAGTTGCCGAGGACTTCGATCTTTGGGTGCGGTTCCACCAGGCGGTGGACGAGTTGCCCGCCGAGGAGCGAGAGGTGGTCGGGCTCGTGTTCTACCACGGGTGGAAACAGGTTCAGATCGCTGAACTGTTAGGCGTAGACGAGCGCACGATCCGCCGCCGTTGGGCGAGTGCCGTGGCGCGGCTGCGAACGATGGGCGGCCCCGACATTATTTAGACCCGCGTGCCAGCGCTTTTCGTTGTGTGCCGCTTTAGCGGGCCGTTGTCGAGATGTGAGGCTTCAGAGGGTGTGTATATCCGCCGGACGTGAACGGTCCGAAACGTCACTGGGGCAGCGGGCGAGCGCGGATCGTTTGGGTTGGGCAAAATTGAGACGACGCCCCGGCTCCGAGATCCGGAGCGTCGTACATTAAATCGTGCGGCTGCGAATCAGACCAACGGGATGTGGACTTTCACGCCCGACGCGTGAGACAGTTCCAGGGCGACAGCAGTAGCCTTCGCACCAGACAGACTGTAGAGCATGTGCCGGCCGTCCCGTTCGGACGTGACCAGGCCGACCGCTTTGAGCAGGCCCAGGTGGTGCGACACGTTCACGATCTCGACCTGGATCGCGGACGCCAACTGCGTCACGGTCATCTGGCCGGTGGCCAGCACGCAGAGAAGGGAGAGGCGTGTCGGCTCACCGAGCGCGGCCAGCCATTCGGCCTGTTCGGTCAGTTCTTTCGTCGGCATGGGGCACCTGAAGGAGAGTTATTGGTTCGCATTGGAAAGCGAACGGGAATAAGATCGACGTTAAATTATTTTACAGACTAACCAGCGACGGTCAATTCTGCCAGTCGCAGTTACAAAAAATCCCGCGCAAATTATCTGTATTAGGCTGCACGGGCAGCAAATTCCGATCTACCAGACCGCCGCTCATGCACATATTGGGCGCTTCGCGCCTGTCCTTCGCACCATCATTCACTTCACGTTCGCTCGCAACAGCTCAGGGTACGGCAGCACTTCGGGGGCCCGAACCGCCTTCAGGATGCGCCGACTCGGCCCGCCGGGCGAACGGTCTCGGGGCTCCTCGAACCGTCGAGGTTCGAACGCGGCTCCAGGTCAGCAGGGCCAACGTCCGGGTGTTCCAAAGCTTGTCTACCTGGCGTCCGGTAGTTGATTCGTTACGACCAGGGACAGTGATCGAGGTCGAATTGGTCGCCAGTGTACAGATTGTCTTGATTAGACTGGAGGTTATCAGATTTGTGTTGCTAGTGAGCGACCGCTCACACCAGGGGCACACGCTATTCGATCGGCGCCTGTTCCTGTCCGAGTGCCGGGGCACCGACACAAGTCAACGTATCAGAGGTGGCGGAATACTCGGGACCGTTGGGTTTCGCGGCAAACCTTCGATTGACGCTGGGGGCGGATGAATCGAACTACGTGTTCGCTCGGTGAGAACCAAATGGGAGCGGGTGTGCGACCTGACCGCGTGTCACGAACACACTCGAGCGGGTCGATGCGGCGGCGCAGCTTCTGGGACTAGCGCCCGGTGCTGATCCGGCGGACCAGTTCTTCCGCGACCTGCGCGAGGGGAAGAACTTTCTCGGCCAGGCCGGCGCGGGCCACGAATCCCGGCATTCCCCACACCACCGAGGTGGCCTCGTCCTGAACGATCACCCGCCCGCCCGCGGCCACAACCGCCTCGCAGCCCCGCAGCCCGTCCTGTCCCATGCCGGTGAGTACGACCGCGAGCAGGTGCGGGCCGAACACTTGCGCCGCGGACCGGAACAGCACATCGGCCGACGGGCGGCATGCGTTCTCGGGCGGCTCCTGGTGAACCCGCAATCGCGCGCGTGGCGCCGGGCCGGTGATGGTCAGGTGAAAATCGCCCGGTGCGATCCACGCCCGGCCGGGGCGGAACGGGGTGTCGGTCGCGCCCTCCGCCACCGGCACCGGCGCGCGCGCGGAGAGCCGGTCCGCGAGGAGGCGGGTGAACACCGGCGGCATGTGCTGAACAATCGCAATCGGTATCGGCAACTCGGCGGGTAAGCCGCTGAACACATCGGCCAGAGCGTTCGGGCCGCCGGTCGAAGATGCGATGACAACCGCATCGACTCGCGCTAAGGGGCGCGCGGGCCGGCGCCGAACGTCCAAACCCGGATCGCGGTTGCCCACGATCAGATGCGGTGCCGGTCGGGCGCCCGAGCCGCTGTTTCGAGTTCGACCGCAGATCGCTTTGATCTCGGGAATCAGGCCGTCCCGGAGAACCCGGAGCGATGCCTCACGCCCGTCCGCGCTCGCCGGTTTGGGGAAGTACGCGGCGGCGCCGAGAGCGAGGGCGTCGAGCGTTGCTTCGGCCCCGCGTTCCGTCAGCGCGCTAAACATAATTACCGGCAGGTGCGGGTGGGTGACGCGGAGCGCCCGGAGCGTCGCGAGCCCGTCGAGTTCGGGCATCTCGACATCGAGGATGACGACGTCCGGTTCGACTTGCGGCACCTTCGCGAGCGCGATTTTGCCGTTGGCGGCGGTGCCGACGACCTCCAGCGCCGGATCGGCCGCCAGTTCGTCGGCCACCAGGCGGCGGAGGACGACGGCATCGTCCACGATCAGCACGCGGATCTTCGACACACTACCCCCGCGAACGGCTCCGGCACACGCTCCGCGTGAGCGCAGTGGTATCGATGATACACGGGCGCCCGGGCGCCCGGGGCGAGTGTTCGGACCCGTTTCTCTGGCGAGTGTGTGGTCGCGAGAAACTTCGCGGGTTGGTGGGGCCTGAAGGTTACGGGGCGGGGGCGAAGGCCGGCCCGGAACTCGCTCGCGGGCACAGATTTCGCGCCAGGCGTCACCGGTGCGCGCGGGCGCGGTTACTTCTTGTACTGACCCACAATCGCTTGCAGGTCGAGGGCCATGCGGGAGAGATCGTCGGCGGCCTGCATCGTCTCGCTGGCACCTTCTGTTGTGCCGCGCGCGGCCTGGGCCACGCCCGTGATGTTCAGCGCGATCTCGCTGCTCCCGTGGGCGGCCTGGGAAATGTTGCGGCCGATCTCGCCGGTCGTCGCGGTCTGCTGTTCGACGGCGCTGGCGATAGTGTTCTGGATGTCGTTGATCTGGTTGATGACGTCGCCGATCTTCGCGATCGCCTCGACGGCCCCGCGCGTGTCCGCCTGGATGGCGTCGATCTTGCGGCTGATGTCCTCGGTCGCGCGGGCCGTCTGCTTCGCCAGTTCCTTGACCTCGTTGGCGACGACGGCGAACCCCTTGCCGGCCTCGCCGGCGCGGGCCGCCTCGATGGTGGCGTTCAGGGCCAGCAGGTTGGTCTGCTGAGCGATCGAGGTAATCACCTTCACCACGTTGCCGATCTCGGCGCTGGACTCGCCCAGCTTGGCGATGGTGGCGTTCGTCCGCTCGGCCACTTTGACGGCGCCCGTGGCCACGCGGGCGGCGTCGCTGGCGCTCTTGGCGATCTCCTTGATGCTCGCCCCCATCTGCTCGGTCCCGGTGGCGACGGTGCCCACGCTCCGGCTCACCTGCTCGGCGGCGGCCGACGCCACGCTGGCCTGGGTGGCCGTCTCTTCGGCGTTCGCCGCCATCTGCTGGCTCAGGTCGGTGAGCGCCTGCGACGCGCCGGTGAGCGCGGCCGCGCTGGCGGACACCCGTTCGACGAGCGCCTGGAGGTCGAGCCGCAACCGCACCTGGGCGGTCGCGTCGGTCGCGTACTTGATCACTTTGGTCGGCCGGCCGTTCGGTCCGGTGATCGGGTTGTACGTCCCGCTGATCCACACCTCCCGACCGTCCTTACCGATCCGCTTGAACTCGCCCGCCCGGCTCTCGCCGCGCGCGAGCCGCGCCCAGAAGTCCTGGTACGCCGCACTGTGGCGCTCGGCGTCGGTGACGAAAATGCTGTGGTGCCGCCCTTTGATCTCCTCCAGGGTGTACCCCATTGGGCGGAGGAAATTGTCGTTCGCGCTGAGGATGGTGCCGTCCGGGGCGAATTCCACGACGGCCTGCGACCGGTCGATGGCCGCCAGGCGGCCCGTCATGTCGGCCAGTTCGCGCGCCGAAACCTGTTTGGGGCCTTTGGTCCGGGTCGGTTTCACGGGAACTCCTCGGAGAAACGGGTCAACTCGCCGGGCAGAGGTCCAGGGCCACAGTGCGCGGGGTGTCGAGAACCAAGAGCAACTGGCCTTCGAGCTTGTACACGCCGGTCAGCAACTCGGCGGGCAGTCCCCGGAGCGTTTCCGGGAGTTCCTCGAGCGCCGATTCCGGCACCAGGAGCACGTCCCCGACGTCATCGACCAGAAGGCTGATCGGCCCGTCTTCGGTGCGGACGACGACGTTGAGCGGGGCCAGGCCGACCGGCCGATCGGGCAGTCCGAACCGGCGCCGGAGGTCGAGGACCGTCACGATCTCGCCGCGCAGGTTCATGAGCCCGACGACGACGGGCGGGGCCAGCGGCACCCGCGTCATCTCGCGGGCGCGGACCACCTCTTGGATCTTCATCACGTCGATGCCGAAAACGTGCCCGGCGAGGTGGATCGTGCAGAACTGGCGTTCGCCGGTCACGACGGCTCCTCCCCCGCGGCGCGGACCAATCGTTCCACGTCCAGGAACTCAGTGACGAGTCCCTGGACGACGGCGTTGAACAGGATTCCGGTGCGGACGGGGGCCGAGCGGGCGGTGATCGCTTCTTCCACAATATCGAGTACGCGGCCCACCACGAGCCCGACGCGGTGCCGGTCCGATGTGTACACAACGACCCTGAGCAGGTCGTCGCCGGCGGGGGGCGGGCGGCGCCGGGGGCCGGTTCGGCGCCGACCAAAGGCGCGGGCGACGCGTACGAGGGGCAGGATCTCTCCGCGGTACTGGACCACTTCACGGCCCCCGACCCGTTCGACCGCCGCACGAGGGAACTCCTCGAGCCGTGCGACGCGCGCCAGCGGGACGGCCATGCGCCCCGTCCCTGAGCCCCCGGGCGTGAACAGCAGCACCGGTTCCCGGTCGGCGGTCGCGGTTTGGGAGGCCAGCGCCAGCCGGCTCGCCGCCGGTTCGGACCCGCCGCGCGCCGCCCGTGCCCGCTGCCCGACGCCGAGGACGTCGAGGATGAGTGCCACCTGGCCGTCGCCCATGATCGTCGCTCCGGCGAACACGCCGACGGGCTTGAGTGGCTTCTGGAGCGGTTTGACGACGATTTCTTCCGTGTCGTGGATCGCGTCCACGACCAGACCGAACCGGTAGTCGTCGGCCTGGACGACGACGACGTGCAACGTGTCGCCGGGAGCGTCCGCCGGTTCCACGCCCAGTTCGCGGTGGAGATAAACCAGGGGAAGCAGCACGTTGCGGAGCCGGTACACCGGTGCGCCGTACACGTTCTCGACGGCGCCCCAGGTGACGGCCCCGTCGATACGCAGCAACTCGATGAGGTTGACCTGCGGGATCGCGTACCGGTCGCCGCCGGTCGTCACGATCAGGGCGGGGATGATCGCCAGCGTCAGCGGGATTCGCATGCGCACCGTGGTGCCCAGCCCCCGGCGGCTGTCGAGGTCCACGGTGCCGCCGATCTGCTCGATGTTGGTCCGCACCACGTCCATTCCGACGCCCCGGCCGGAGAGCTGCGAGACGCGGGCCGCGGTCGAGAACCCGGGCAGAAAGACGAGCCGGAGCAGCTCGCGCTCCGTCATCCCGGCGGCCCGATCGGGGGCGACCAGTTTGGCCGCCAGGGCCGTGTCCCGCACCCGCTCCGGGTCGATGCCCGCGCCGTCGTCGGCGATCTCGATGACCACCTTGCCGCCCTCGTGAAACGCGTGCAGCCGCACCCGGCCCTCGACCGGCTTGCCGGCCGCGGTCCGCCCGATTGGCGGTTCGATGCCGTGGTCCACGGCGTTGCGGACCATGTGCGTCAGCGGGTCGCGGACGGCTTCGATGATCGATCGGTCCAGTTCCGTGTCGTGCCCCTCCATCTCCAGGCGCACCGGCTTCCCGCACATGACGGCCAGGTCGCGCACCAGC
>BFBZ01000005.1_pt603 | contig 10582 bp, 12 predicted proteins | sample 1888401 | NCBI WGS metagenome assembly BFBZ01 (sample SAMD00112614, study PRJDB3348) | symbiont metagenome | host: Chara braunii | reverse complement strand
TAGTGCGTGCAGCCGAGATGCTCGTAGCGCCAGCGGTCGCACGCAGCCATCAGCGTGTCGTGGATCCCGGGTGAGGTGTCTTCCTCAAGCACCAGGATCGGCTCGCGCCGGTTGGTGAACAGCGTCTGACCGGCGGCCGGCATCAGCCGGCCGTTCTCGACCCGGGTGTGCTCCATCGACATGTGGTGTCCGAGATCCTCGATACAGAACGCCCAGGTATCGACGACCTGGGAGCCATGGGTGTTGATGACCTTGACGGCCTGTCCGCGGCCGAGGCGAATGGCCTTGCCGCGGGTGGCGGGAATGGTCTCGGGTGTTGCGCTCATGATGGTCCTCCTTCAAGCGGCGTGACGGGCTTCGCGGCGAGCAACCCAGCGCGGTTGGGCGCAGATGTGGCCTAGGAATTCAATGACGGTCAGTGCGCCAAGATAGGCGGTGACGCCCGTGCCGACATCGAGCGGCGGATTGACCTCGACGAAGTCGAACCCCGCGATGTCATGGCGCTCGGCAATCGCCTTCAAACTATCGCGCAGCTCAGGATAGGTCAGCCCGTTCGGCTCGGCCGAGACGCAACCCGGCACCAGCGACATATCCATGGCGTCGACATCGATGCTGACATAGACCCGCGAGCCCGGCGGCAAGAGATCGGCGACGCCCTGCGGACCGATCCGGCGGAATTCGCCCATCGGGATGATGCGGTTGCCCGACGCGATGACATCCTCCACCTGCGCCGGCGAATGGCGCAGGCTGCGGATGCCGACCTGGGTCAGGCTCAGCGCAGTCTCCATGCCGGCGATGTGGCGAAAGGCATGGCTGTTGGTGATGGTCAGGTCGTTTTCGAACGGCGCATAATCGGTATGCGCATCAAAATGAATCACATGCAGCTTCTCATCGAAGGCGCGGAACACCGGATAGGTGACCGAGTGATCGCCGCCGAGCACCACCGGCAGCGCGCCGCGATCGAGGATGCCGCGCACCATGGCCGTGATGTTCTCGAAGGTGCGCGGTGCATTGGCCGGGTGGATATCGACGTCGCCGACATCGGCGATCAGGCCCTGCGCCATCTCCGCGACAAGATATTCGCGGCGCGTCTCCGGATCGTAGTAACCCTTGCCGCTGCCATAGAACCGCAGCGAATGTTCCCGCAGTGCGCGCGGCGCCAGGCGGCTGCCGGGCATGAAGGGGGAGCCTTCATCGAACGGAATACCGAGCACGGCGATCGCCGCATCGAGTTTCGACAAGTCCTCGCAGATCCGTGCGCGGAGGAAAGAAGGAATGCCGACATAGGGGCGGTTGACGCGAGACATGATTTACTCCGTGGCGTGAATGGCGGGATCCGGACTGGCGCCGCGGCGGTGCGCCAGCACCAGATCGAGGAAATTGCGCAGACGCGGCTCCCGGGGCGCGGCGATGATCTCGCGGGCCGGCCCTTCCTCCACGATGCGGCCGTGATCCATGAAGGCGATGCGGTCGGCAACATTGGCCGCGAAGCCGATTTCGTGGGTGACGACCAGCATGGTCATGCCGGTCTCGGCCAGCGACCGCAGCACGGCGAGGACGTCGCCCACCAGTTCCGGATCGAGCGCCGAGGTCGGCTCGTCGAACAGCATCAAGGCCGGATCCATCGCCAGCGCGCGGGCGATGGCCACACGCTGCTGCTGTCCCCCGGAGAGTGCGTGCGGATACCGATCAACACGATCGGCGAGCCCGAGCCGCCCCAGCAACTCCTCGCCGCGCCGCGTCGCCTCGGCCCGCGAGCGGCCCAGCACCACCATTTGCGGGCGCACCACGTTTTCCAGCGCCGTCATGTGCGGCCAGAGATTGAACTGCTGGAACACGATGCCGATCTTCGGACGGAGCGCATCGATCTCGCGGCGGCCATGACGACGCACAACGCCACCGCTGGTCAATTCGCGCCCCAGCGGTTTTCCGGTCACTTCGATGAAGCCGTCATCGGGCTGTTCGAGCCAGGTCAGGCAGCGCAGCAGCGTGCTCTTGCCGCAGCCGCTCGGGCCGATCAGCGCGACGATCTCGCTCTGGTGCACGTCAAGATAAAGCCGGTCGAGCGCGGTGGCCCCGAAAAACCGCTTGGTCAGGCCCGAGACGCGCAGGACAGGCGGCGCGCTCATCCGCCCCTCCGCGCCGCCAGCGACAGATAACGCTCGGCCACCGGATTGCGCCGGACACTCGCGGCCTGGGTCGCGCCGACGCGGCGCTCCAATCGCCGGGAGGCTTCCGCGATCACAATCGCGATCAGCCAGTAGATCGACGCCACCGCCGCGAACACCTCGAAGGGCGCAAACGTATTCCCCTGCACGACCAGGCTTTGATAGGTGAGTTCCGGCACCGTGATGGAGGAGAGCACGGCGGACTCCTTCATCATGGTCAGCGTCATGTTGGTGGACGGCGGCACCAGCGCGCGCAGGATCTGCGGCGCCACCACATGCCACATCGCCCGTGCCGGCGACATGCCGATGGCGCGCGCGCTTTCGAACTGGCCGCGCGGCAGGGCGAGGATCGCCGCGCGCACGATCTCGGCGTAATAGGCGCTGGCGAACAATCCCAGCGCCAGGGTTCCGACAAACGTCGCCGGCAGACGGATCCCTGAAAACGGCAGTCCGTAATAGACAACGAACAGAATGATGATGAAGGGGATGTTGCGCAGCGTCTCGATGTAAACGCCGGTGACAAGCCGCGGCAGCCAGCCCGGCATCAGCGCAATCAACGCGACGGCAACGCCCGCAGCATAACCGACGACCAGGGCAATGGCCGAGACCTGGACGGTCAGCCATGCGCCCTGCAGCAGCAGCGGCCAGTAATCGAGCAGCAACGCGGGATTGAAGTGCATGGCTCAGATCCGCGCCCGTGCAAACCGGCTCTCCGCCATCCGGCCCGACAGGCTGATCACCAGATTCATGATGAGAAAGATCAGCGCCGCGCCGATCAGGGTCTCGAACGGCCGGTAATTCGCGCTCGCGATCTGCTGGGCCGTGCGCAACACCTCGACCACCGTAATGACCGACAGCAGCGCTGTGCCCTTGACCACGATGGTGGCCTCATTGATCAGCACCGGCACGACGCGGCGAAACAGCTGCGGCAGCACCACCTTGAACCAGATGGCGCGCGGCGGCAGGCTGAGCGCCGTCGACGCCTCGATCTGGCCGGGATCGATGGTGGCAAGACCGCCGCGCATGCTCTCGCTGACGAACACCATGCTGTTGAAGGCGATGGCGGAGACACCGGCCACTTCCGGCGACAGGTCGAGACCGACCGCCGGCAACACATAATAGGCGATGAAGATCTGGATCAGCAGCGGCGTGCCGCGCACGAAGCTGATGACGACGGCGATCAATGCATTCACCGGCGTGATTTTCAGGGAGCGCAGGATCGTCAGCGCCGTGCCGAGCGCCAGCGACAGCAGCATGATGAGCAGCGCCAGCCGGATGTTGATGGCCGCGGCGCGCGCGAGCGCGGGCAGGATCGACAAGAGATAGTCGAGCTTGAAGCCCATGGAATGGACCTTTCGGACCGCCCTGCCTAGAGCGGGATGAATTGAGATTGAATCAACTCCGTCATCCTGAGGTGCGAGCCGAAGGCGAGCCTCGAAGGACGACGGCCACGGCATCTAACGCACGGGCCGTCGTCCTTCGAGGGCCGCGCTGCGCACGGCCACCTCAGGATGACGGATTACATTGAGCGAACCTTATCTCATCATGCCCTACATCGCGCCGGGCGGCAGATAGCCGTCGTCGGGGATCTTCATTTCGAAACCGAACCACTTTTTCTGCAGCGCGCCGAGCCGGCCGTCGTCGCGCATCTTGCGGATCACGGCGGAAATCGCGTCGCGCAATTCCTTGTCGTCGGGCCGCGTGACCCAGGCGAGGTAGGTAAAGCCGCCGTCCTGCGGCGTCGGCGCCAGCAGCTCGAACACGTCGGGTTTTTCCTTGACCAAAGCGGCGAGGCTCGGCAGCGACTGGATCACCGCATCGACCTCGCCATTGGCGAGCGCCACATAGCTCTCGGGGAACGCCGTGAAGAGCTTCAGCTCCTTGAAGCCCGGTCCGCCCGCAGCCTTCAGCTTGGCATCGAGCGCGCGGGCTACGGGTTCGGTCGACGACGCAAGCTGGGTTGCAACGACCTTGCCGTTGAGGTCTTCCGGCTTTGTCAGTTTGTCGCCCTTGCGCTTCATGGCATAGGGCACGCCGTCGGCGATCGGCATTGTGTAGGCGTAGCGTTTGGCGCGTTCCGGATTGATGCCGACCGTGGTGGCGACGAAATCGAACTTGCCGGCCAGCACGCCCGGAAGAATGCCCTGCCAGGGCAAATCGAGCTGGTTCAGCTTCTTGACGCCGAGCTCCTTGACCACCTCGACCAGGATATCGGAGCCGTAGCCGACAATCTTGCCATCCTTGACAAACTCGAACGGCGGAAACGCCGCCTCGGTGCCGACCGTCACCTCGCCGGTGCGCTTGATCTTCTCCAGCGTGGTCTCGGCGAAGGCCGGCTGGCCAGTGACCAGTACGACGCAGACGCCTCCGGCAAGAAGGCCTAGCACTCTGCGATTGATCTTCAGCATGGCATCGTCCTTCTGTGGTTGCGGAGATTGGCGTCGCCCTCAGGCGGGCGGCGCGTCGAAGTAGTTCGCCCTGACGGCCGCTCCGATCAGATTCACGATCAGGCGACCGGCGGTGATGCAGGAGATCATGTTGACGTCGGTGGACGGCGTGATCTCGACAATGTCCATGCCCACGACACGCCCCTTGCGGACCAGGCCGTGGATGAGCTTGCGGACCTGATGGAAGGTGAGCCCGCCGGGCGCCGGGCCCTCCACCGCGGGCATGACGCTGGGATCGAGGCCGTCGGCATCGATGGTGATGTAGTACTGGCCGCCATCCGGGATCCGTTCGAGCACCGCGTCCATGCCGTTGTCATGCACTTCGTATGCCGGAATGATGTTGGACCCGTAGGCGGCCGCCGCCTCGACTTCCTCGGAACGCGCACTGCCCTGGGAGCGGATCCCGATCTGGAAGATTTCGCCGATATGCGGCATCTCGGACGCCCGGCGGATCGGGCTCGAGAGCCCGTCCCGGACACCGTTCACCTCGTCGCGCCAGTCGATATGCGCATCGACCTGGATCAGCGTGATCGGGCCGCGGCCCTTGTAGGCGCGCAGGATCGGGATCGGGATGCCGTGGTCGCCGCCGATGGTGATCGGGAGCGCGCCGGCGGCAAGAATCTTGCTTACCGCTTGTTCGGCGCGGACATAATGGCTGCGGAGATCGGTCATGTCGGCAGGCACGTTGCCGACATCGACCACTTTCAAGGCACGTCCGCCATAGATCGGGCCGCCGACGTCGAAGTCGTAGCGTTCCAGGCTGCGGCAGATGCGATCGGTGACGGAACGGACCGCGTCCGGGGCCTTGCTCTGGTCGTTGGTGATCGCGGCGGCATGGTAGGCGCTGCCGAACGGGATGCCGAGAATGGCGATGTGCGCGTCGAGAGCGTCGAGATCGGTGCAGATGGGCGACCAGAGCAGGCTCTGGTGCTTCAGCGAAGGCGGCACCGTCAAAGGCAGGGCCATACGTCCTCCAAATCACGCCATTGTGCCGAACAAATCAGCATCTGATCGCAAAGCGACCGGTCTGCGGATCGTTCAGGCGATGGCCAAGGCTAGTCCAGGCTTTGCCCCGCACAGAATGACGACTGCTGAAACCATGCTTGTAGGGAGTGCAACATGAAGCACGTATCGCCCGCGATCAGACCCGTCGCGCCCGCGCCGGTTCCCCATCTCACCGAGACCGATCTCAGGCTGCTGCGGATCTTTCGCGCCGTCGCCGAGGCCGGCGGCCTGACCGCCGCGGAGACCCAGCTCGGCATGGAGCGATCGACCATCAGCCGGCATCTGCTGGCGCTGGAAACGCGCCTCGGTGGCCGGCTCTGCTTTCGCGGCCCATCAGGTTTCGAACTGACCGACTTCGGCCACAGGGCCCTGCACGCCAGCATCGCGGCCTGCGACGCGCTGGACATGGTGCGTCACGAGCTCAATCTGGCCCGGAACATTCTGTCGGGCGACCTGAAGATCGGCATTGCCGACAATTGCCTGTCCAACCCACGCTGCCAACTGGCCGACACGCTGACGCAGTTTCGCAACGCCGCGCCCGATGTCACGCTCAATATCTCGATCGGCCTGCCGAGCGCACTGGTCGAGGATGTGCTGGAGCGGCGACTGCATCTCGCAATCAGCGGCCAGGCCGCCGGCAACGGCAAGCTCGACTACACCTCGTTGTTCACGGAAGAATTTCGGCTCTATGCGGCCGCAGGAGCGCCGTTGGCGCTGGATGATCTCCGCAGCAGCAACGTTGTTCTGGTCACGCGCACAAACGACCGGCGCACGCAGAATCTCGCCAGGCGCCTGCAGATCCCGCAGCGGGCCGTCGCCTTCGGTCTGGAAGCCGTCGCGACCATGCTGGTCGGCGGCGGCTTCGTGGGCTTTCTGCCGACGCATTATGTCGAGATGCTGGGACCGATCCATCGCCTCCAGGAAGTCGCGGGCGCGGAGGCCTTCCGCTACACGACCCAATTCTCGCTGATCTCGGCGATCGATCGGCCATTGCCGCCGAGCGGACGGCTGCTGGCCAAGCTGCTGACCCAGCCGCGGAAGCCGGAGTGAGGCGCGCGTCGGTTCACGCGTGAGAGCGGGATGAAATTAAGTTGAGCGGGGCGTCGCTTCTCCCTCTCTTGACGTCGAGGTGATGATTTTCGGCTCCCTCCCCCCTTGTGGGGGAGGGTGGGGAGGGGGGTACCCACCATTCTGAGATTGAGGCTCTTCGTATGAAGCTGCCAATCCGACGCGCTTCGGACCATCATCACCCCCCTCCCTAACCCTCCCCCACAAGGGGGGAGGGAACGAGTCTTTGCCGAACGGAGATGTGTGAATCCGACAACCGCAAGCGGGGCGAGGTGAAGCAAACGCCTGCGTCGATTCGCTAAATCTCGAACACCTGTCCCGGCTTCAGCGCGACAAACCTGTCGCGCGGCACGCCCGCCGCATCAAGCGCGGCCGTGAGCCCTTGCGCCGGTTCATCGATCGGCTCGTCGGTGAGCTGGAAGGTGCCGTGATGATGCGCCAGCGCCTGCGCGGCGCCGCAGTCGGCCAGCGCCTTCACGGCGTCATCCGGATTCATGTGCTGGTCGCGCATGAACCAGCGCGGCTCATAGGCGCCGATCGGCAACAGCGCCATCCGCAGCGGCCCGTGCTGCTCGCGCACCCGGCGGAAATGCGCGCCGTCGCCGTAACCGGAATCGCCGACCGCGTAGATTTTTCCCGCTGGCGTCTCCAGCACGAAGCTCGCCCACAGCGCCTTGTTGCGATCGAACAGGCCGCGCGCGGTCCAGTGCCGCGTCGCGACRAGATTGACGGCAACGCCGTTGCCGAGGTCGACGCGATCGCCCCAGTCGAAGGCTTCGGCGCGGATGTTGCGATCATGCGCCCGCATGGTCAGGTCATTGCCGAGCGGCGTGATCACCCGCGGCGAAAACTGTACTGCGAGCCGCGATAGCGTCGCGAGGTCGAGATGATCATAGTGGCCGTGGGACACCAGCACGATATCGATCGGCGGCAGCGCGTCAAAGGCGATGCCGGGATCGTTGACGCGCTTGGGGCCGAGCGCCTTGAACGGCGACGCCCGCTGCGACCACACCGGATCGGCCAGGATGTTGAGCCCGCCGACCTGGATCAGCCATGAGGCATGACCAACGAACGAGAAGCGGACGGCTGCGCCGGTCACCCGCTGCGGCGGCGTGTCGGAATAAGGCGACGACTGCCAGGCCGGCCACTTCGCCGGCTTGCGGGTGCGCTGCCAGCGCCAGACATCGCCTAGCGTTTTGGGCGCGACGCCGTCCGGATCGAAGAAATGGGTGCCGTTGAAATGGTCGGAGACGGGGCCCTGGTAAGTCGGCATCAAGAGGTCCGGTATGGCAATGAGCTGGAGCGGACGGGAATCGGGTGGCAGGAATCGGGGGGATTGTCCGATGCGGCGCCCGTTATCATCCGAGGCCGACTTCCGAGATGGTGCCCGCCATGAACATTTACAACGCCTGGTTCGACCTCAAGCCCGGCCTCAGTGACGTCGAATTCTGCGACCGGCTGGCGAGCTATATGAACGGCCTCGCCGCCGACGGCCTGATGGCGAAGTGGCGGCTGATGCGGCGCAAGCTGGGCCTGAGCGCCGCCGATGTCGGCGAATTCCACCTGATGATGGAATTCGAGACCCTGGATCAGTTCGACCGCGCGTTCCAGCGTGTCGGCTCCCGCCGCGAACCGATCGAAAGCCTGCATTTCGGCGTCAATTCCTCGGTCCAGAACGTGAGATTCGCGCTTTATCGCGATTTTCCCGACGACTTCCGGCACCGCGGAGACGAAAAATTCTAGCTTAATCAACCCGATAGCTGCTTGCCGGGCGACCCTTGCCGGCCTTTTTCGGTTGACTTTGACCCTTCCAGCGGCTTTAAGTCCGCCATCTTTCGGAAAGAGTTTCTTTTCGACCCGCCGCCCGGTCCAGGAGACCGGAGGTCAACGCCCGACAGCGCTGTGCGCCCTCGGGCGTAAAGGTGTTTGGATTTAGCGCTTTCGGCCGCCTGGGGTGGACGAAAGCTGAAGGAAGCGACGGCATGTTCGACAATCTGTCGGAAAAGCTTGGTGGCATTCTCGATCGGCTGACGCGGCGCGGTGCGCTGACGGAAGCCGACGTCGATGCGGCCATGCGCGAAGTGCGCCGCGCGCTGCTGGAGGCCGACGTCGCGCTCGAGGTCGTCCGCTCCTTCACCGACAAGGTCAGGGCTGTCTCTTATACACATCTAGATGTGTATAAGAGACAGAGCTGAAGGAAGCGACGGCATGTTCGACAATCTGTCGGAAAAGCTTGGTGGCATTCTCGATCGGCTGACGCGGCGCGGTGCGCTGACGGAAGCCGACGTCGATGCGGCCATGCGCGAAGTGCGCCGCGCGCTGCTGGAGGCCGACGTCGCGCTCGACGTGGTGCGCGAGTTCACCGACAAGGTGCGCGAGCAGGCGATCGGCGCCACCGTGGTCAAGTCGGTGACGCCGGGCCAGATGGTGGTGAAGATCGTTCACGACCAGCTGATCCAGACGCTGGGCTCCGACAGCCAGGTGATCGACCTCAATGCGCCGGCGCCGGTCGCGATCATGATGGTCGGCCTGCAAGGCTCCGGCAAAACCACCACCACCGCGAAACTCGCCCGCCGCCTCACCACCCGCGACAAGCGCAAGGTGCTGATGGCCTCGCTCGACGTCCGCCGTCCGGCGGCGATGGAGCAGCTCGCCGTGCTCGGCCGCGATGTCGGCGTCGATACGCTGCCGATCGTCGCGGGGCAGATGCCGCCGCAGATCGCCACCCGCGCCATTCAGGCCGCCAAGCTCGGCGGTTACGACGTGGTGCTGCTCGACACCGCCGGCCGCACGACGCTGGACGAAGAGATGATGGCGGAAGCGGCGCAGGTGAAGGTCGCCGGCCAGCCGCACGAAGTGCTGCTGGTGGCCGATTCGCTGACCGGCCAGGACGCCGTCAATGTCGCCCGCGCCTTCAATGAACGTGTCGGCCTCACCGGCATCGTGCTGACCCGCGTGGACGGCGACGGCCGCGGCGGCGCCGCGCTGTCGATGCGCGCGGTCACCGGCAAGCCGATCAAGTTCGCCGGCATGGGCGAAAAGCTCGACGCGCTCGAGCCCTTCCATCCCAAGCGCGTCGCCGGCCGCATTCTCGGCATGGGCGACGTGGTGTCGCTGGTGGAGCGCGCCGCCGCCAACATCGACGCCGAGAAGGCCGCGCGCACCGCCGAGAAGATGCGCAAGGGCCAGTTCGACCTGTCGGACCTGCGCGAGCAGCTGCTGCAGATGCAGAACATGGGCGGGCTCACCGGGCTGATGGGCATGATGCCCGGCATCGCCAAGATGAAGAACCAGATCGCCGCCGCCAATCTCGACGAGAAGGTGGTGAAGCGTCAGGTCGCGATCATCGATTCGATGACGCGGCAGGAGCGCAAGAATCCCGACATCCTCAAGGCCAGCCGCAAGAAGCGCATCGCGGCCGGCGCCGGCAGCAAGGTCGAGGAGATCAACAAGCTGCTGAAGATGCACCGGAACATGGCCGACATGATGAAGGCCATGGGCAGCGGCAAGCGCGGCCCGATGGCCGGCCTAGCGCAGGCGATGGGCTTCGGCGGCGGCATGCCCTCGCCGGATCAGCTCAAGGCGATGGCCGAGAAAATGCCGGGCGGACTGCCACAGGGCATGCCGTCACTGCCGAAAGATTTTCCGGGCGGCGCGCCGTCCGGACTGCCGGGCCTTCCGGGCCTCGGCAAACCGACTTTGCCGGGCCTCGGAGGTTTTCCGGGCTTCGGCAAGAAGAAATAACCATCAGCAATTCACCGAACAGACATTCAAAGGAGAACATTATGTCCGTTGTGATCCGCCTGGCTCGTGCAGGCACCAAGAAGCGTCCGGTCTACCACGTCGTCGTCGCCGACTCGCGTTTCCCCCGCGATGGCCGCTTCATCGAGCGTC
>BFBZ01002316.1_pt1 | contig 10593 bp, 9 predicted proteins | sample 1888401 | NCBI WGS metagenome assembly BFBZ01 (sample SAMD00112614, study PRJDB3348) | symbiont metagenome | host: Chara braunii | reverse complement strand
TTCGACAGAGCGGGCCGATGGCTGGCTCGGAAGCCAGCGAAAAGCCGAATTCCGGGCTCGTGCTCAGCCCGAACGGACAGAGGCCCGCGTCGCGAAATCGCTTTGCGAGATCGCTATCGGCGCCTTTGCCTTCGCGCTTGAAAAGGCGCGAGCCGGCCGTCACCGGCAGCCCCGCGAAGGGGCCGCCGAGATCCTTGGCGATGGTGGGTACGCCGGCGAAGGATCGCGCGGCGAAGCGCTCAGGCTGCTCTGATGCTTCCCGATCCAGCATTTGCGCGGTTGCAAGCCCCAAAGCGGCATCGAGATAGGCGATGGCGCCGAGATCTTGATGTGTTTCACAGGCTGCAAGTGAGGCCTGCATGGCATCCATGCAGGAGAGCTTGCCGGACTTGATGGCTCCGGCAAGATCGGTGGCGTCAGCGGACGACTGGGTGCTCATGATGAAGCCGAATTACTTCGGCTGATCCATGACCTTAGGCACTTCGAAAGTGCCGGCCTTGATGTCGGCGCGAACCTTCTCCATCGCGGCTTCCGCATCCGACGAGGCAACACCCTTGACGTAGACGATGTCGCTGCCGCCTTCCTTCATCAGGCCGTAAGCCGTGTAGCTGCGTCCCACAGGCTTGCCGGCGGCGACGTCAGCGATGGCTGCGTTGAGGATGGGACGGAAGTACCACATTGCGTTGGCGAAGACCGTATCCGGATAGCGCGGCGTATAATCGATGAGCGATCCCACGGACTTGATGTGACGCTCCTTGGCGGCGTCCGCAGTACCGATACGCTCGCCGAAGAGGACGTCGGCGCCGGCATCGATCTGAGCAAGGCCTGCTTCGCGCGCCTTGGGCGGGTCGAAGAAGGTGCCGATGAAGGAGACCAGATGCTTGCAGTCGGGATTGACGGCCTTGGCGCCTGCGCCAAAGGCGTTGATCAACATGTTGACTTCAGGGATCGGGATTGCGCCGACAGAGCCGACGACGTTGGATTTGGTCATCTTGCCCGCCAGCATGCCGGCGAGATAGGCGCCGTCATAGTTCCAGGTGCCGAAGACGCCGAAGTTGCTGCCGGCTGCCTCACCGCTCGACCCGAGAACGAAAGCCGTGTCCGGATAGTCCGCAGCGACCTGCCGCGCTTCCTTCTCGACGGCATAGGCTTCGCCAATGATCAGCTTGTTGCCCTGCTCGGCATATTCGCGCATGGCGCGGGGATAATCCGTGCCCGAGACGCCCTCGGAGAAGACGTATTCGATGACGCCTTCCTTTGCTGCGTCCTGGAGCGCCTTGTGAAGACAGGAGTTCCAGGCGTTTTCGACCGGCGAAGCGTGGATCCCCGCCACTTTGAGAGGGGCGGCGGCACGGGCGGCGGGCGCAAGCGCGCTCACTCCAAGCGCGATACCCGAAGCGATGACGGCACGGCGTGACAGCATGATTTCATTGGTCATTTTTTAGTTCCCTATTTTTTTGATCATTTGGTAAAAATCATAGGAGAGGGCTAAAAAAGTGTCAAGCAATCGGCGTGCTTAATTATTATGCGTCGGCGGCGAAAATCTGTAGAATTTTGCTGCTTTCAAACAGTCTATTCAGCCTTTTTCGATGGAAGGCTTCGGCTCTCAACCCGCAATGCGCTTGATCAGATATGCGATCGCCGTGCGGTAGCGCTCGGCATCTCCCCCGGCATCGATCGCGAGCGCAGCCCTATCAAAGGCGGCCGAAAGAATGTCTGCCAATGCGTCAACGGCTGCGCTCGAGCTTGTGTCTGGATCAAGCGCTGCCTCAAGCCCCTGTTTCAGCGAGAGGGTCGTCGTTTCTTCGTCCAGTTGCTTCATGTCCTTGAAACCGAGCACTGTGGGGCCCTCGATGAGGAGAAGCCGGGTGCGCCCCGTGACCCGCATCGCGTCGATATAGGCGTTGCTGCCGGCAATCAGCGCGTCAAGCGGTGCAAGGCGCTCCGGTGTCGCATGTTCGATAGCGCGCGTCACCGCAAGCGCTTCGTCTTGCACGACAGCACGGAATAGCGCCCGCTTGTCTTCGAAATGATGGTAGAGCGCGCCGCGGGTGATGCCGGCCGCCGTGACAATCTCCGGCGTCGATGTCTCCGCATAGCCTTTTTCCACGAACAATGCGCGTGCGGCGGCAATGAGGGCAGCCTTGGTCTTTTCGGTTCTTTCCCGATTGGAGCGATAGTCTTGCATGCATGCAGCCTGTATGTTATTTGAAGAAATACAGGCAGACTGTATGTTATTTTAAGGAGGAAGTGAAGCATGAAGGTGACCAGCTATTATCCCGTCATCATGACGGAGCGTGTCGAGGAGACCGCAGCCTTCTACATCGCGCATTTCGATTTTCAGGAAAACTTCGCGAGCGATTGGTACGTGCATCTGCAGTTGGCGCAGGATAGCGGGATCAACCTCGCCATTCTGGACGGACGGCACGAGACGATCCCCGCCGAAGGCCGTGGTCGGGTGGCGGGGCTTCTGCTCAATTTCGAAGTGGAAGACGTGGACACCGTTTACGAGCGCATAAGGCAAGCCGGCCTGCCGATCCTGCTTGCCATCCGTGACGAAGCTTTCGGTCAGCGTCATTTCATTACTGCCGATCCGAACGGCGTTTTGATCGACGTCATAAAGCCGATACCGCCAAGCGCCGAGTTTGCAGCGCTCTACGCCGATGATGCCCTGCCGAAAGGCTGATTATGGTGGCTGATCGACGAAAGATAAAATTCACCGCAGCAATTCTATCTTTCGTTAACTAGGTCATTTCACTCAATATTTTCGGTTTTCGTGCCACAAACTGGAGCAAAGGTAGGTGACCCATGCAAGAGCTCCAGGTTTCGTCGAAAATCATTAAATCCGTCTTCTTCCGCCCCGATGATGGGCGGCTTTATATTCGCTTCAAGAACGGCGAGGAACGCCAATTTACTGGCGTTCCGCAGAAGGCCGCGCTGGCGATGGTAAAGTCATCCTCGCCGGGTCAGCATTATATTGAGCACATCCGTACGCAATTCGAACGCGTCGCCTGAGGGACGACTGAAGCGGGGCGCCGCTTCGCTCCCAACTGCGCTTTTGGGGTGCGCCGAAGCCACGAGCCACCTTGGATCGTGCGGCCATGACATGGTCGCGCCATGGCGCGGTAGTTCCTCCTTGAGACCCTAGATGCTAGCCTTGATGCGGTCGCCGTCGCCGAGGGCACCGTCAGCGCAAATCCGCAGTTCTGTATTTACACCTACGTTCGAGGTGAAACCGGATGTGCCGCGACGTTTCCGTCCAGATCTTCATTGATAAACGCTGAGTTGCGCTATCTATAGTCGTCAATATCGACTTACGGGGAGGACGTGACGTGGTGGATGAGAAGCAGCTTATCTCCAAGATCACCTGGAGGCTCATGCCATTTCTGGGGATCCTTTATCTGATCGCCTATATCGATCGCCAGAATGTCAGTTACGCAAAGCTGGAGATGGTCGGCGATCTCGGCATGAGCGAATATGCCTATGGTCTCGGAGCCTCGCTGTTCTTCATCGGCTATTTCATCTTCGAAGTGCCGAGCAACCTGCTGCTCGACAGGTTCGGTGCCAGCAAGTGGTTCGCCCGCATCCTGGTGTCATGGGGGATCGTCACGATCGCGCTCGCCTATACGCAGAACGCGACCATGTTCTACATTCTACGCTTCCTGCTCGGCGCCTGCGAGGCGGGCTTCTTTCCCGGCGTGCTCTATCTGCTCACTCTCTGGTATCCTTCGGCCTATCGCGGCACGATGGTCGGCCTCTTCATGATCTTCAGCGCATTTGCCAATGCGATCGGCGCACCGCTTGGCGGCGTGTTGCTGGATCTCAACGGCCTCTACGGCATGGCCGGATGGCAATGGGTCTTCCTCGTCACCGGCGTGCCTGCCGTCATTGCCGGCATCATCACGCTGTTTTATCTCCCCGATCTGCCATCGAAGGCGTCTTTCCTCAGCGATAGCGAGAAGTCCTGGCTCAAGGATCGGCTGGCGGCGGAAAATTCGGGCATGGAGCAAAATGCCTCCGATGGTTTCCGGGCGCTGATCAATCCGCGCGTGCTGTTGATGGCTCTTTGCTATGTCGGCTTCCCGCTGGCCGCCTATGGGCTTAGCTACTGGCTGCCGACCATCGTCAAGAATTTCGGCGTCAGTAACACCACCAACGGCTTCCTGAATATCATTCCCTGGCTTCTCGTTGCCGTTGCGCTTTATGCCGTGCCGGCGGCGGCGGACAAGGCAACCTCGAAGACGCCGTTCATCGTCATCCCAGCCCTGGTCGGCGCGGTGTGCCTGGTGCTGTCGGCTGTGATCCCCGACCATACATTGCAGTTCACCTTCCTCTGCATCGCGGCAGCCGGTATTTTTGCCGGTCAGCCGGTCTTCTGGAGCCTGCCGTCGCGCTTCCTGCAGGGGGCCGGGGCTGCGGCAGGCCTTGCGGCTATCAATTCGGTCGGCAACCTCGGCGGCTTCGTCGCCCAGAACGTCGTTCCCTGGATCAAGGACTCCACCGGAAGCACGATTGCACCGATGTTCTTCCTCGCGGCCTGCCTTTTGGCTGCAGCTCTCCTGGTTCTCGTGATCGGACGCATGGTGCCAAGCGCGCCGAAACGGGAGGATGTCGGCGATCCGAATGCGGCTCGCGTGAAGTGATCCCTACCAAGCTGGTGGACTCACCCTATGAATCACAGGGGCGGCACGACGGCCGCCCCATTTCATTGCTTGGCTGGGTTCAGGCAAAGGCATAGGAGCCATCGGGGCGCTTCGGCACGCGGCGCTGCCAATGGATATAGCCCTCTTCCTCCATCGCCTTCTCGTCCATCTCGACGCCCCAGCCGGGCCGGTCGGGCCTGAGTTCCAGATAGCCGTCCTTCGGCAGGTAGGGATCGACGACATAGCGGGTTTCGCCCTGGCGCTGTTCGATATCGTTGCCGCCATAGACATAGGCCTGGCCCTTCGGCAGCCGGTATTCGAGTATCTTGAAGTTCTGCGCGGCCGCCGAGAAATGAACATTGACGGCGGTTGCAAGCGGACCCATCGGATTATGCGGGGCAACGCCGACGAAATGCGCTTCGGCAAGGGTTGCGATGCGCCGCATCTCGCTGATGCCGCCGACGACGCAGATGTCGGGCTGAATGAGATCGGCGCCTTTCACCTGCAACAATCGCAGGAATTCGTTGCGATTATAGAGCGACTCGCCCGTCGCCAGCACGCAGTTGAGCCCCTGTTTCAGCTCGCCCCACATCTCGATATTCTCCGGGCGCAGCGGCTCCTCATAGAAGAGCGGATCGTAGGGCGCGAGCGCATTGCCAAGCTGGCGCGCGGCGACCGGTTCGAAGATCTTGGCGTGGGCGTCGAAGGCGATTTCATAGTCGTCGCGCACGGTTTCGCGCAGCGAGCGGAAGTAGTCCGCCGAAGCTTTCACGACATTGCCCCAGCGATGGGCGTGCATGTCGATGCGCCAGGGGCTGAGCTTGAAGGCGGTAAAGCCCCATTCGGCATTCAGACGGTCGAATTCGTCACGCGCGGCCGGCGCGTCCGGTGCCGTATAGACGCCGGCATAGACCTTGACGCGATCGCGCACGGCGCCACCAAGCAGCTTGTAGACCGGTACATTGAGCGCCTTGGCGGAGAGATCCCAGAGGCAATGATCCAGCGCGGAGATTGCGGCAAGGCCGAGCGCGCCCGGCGGGAACCGGCTCTGCTGGATCAGCAGATTGACGAGATAGTCGATGCGGCTTGGGTCCTGGCCGGCGATGAAGCCGTAGAGATAGTCGAGCAGCGGCGGCAGCGCCTTGTCGGGGCCGTGATTGTAGCATTCGCCCCAGCCTATCAGTCCATCATCGGTGTCGAGCGCGACGATGACGCGCGGGCGGTCCTTGTCGCGGGTCATGAATACCCGCATGCGGTCGATTTTCATCTTCATTTCCTTCTATCGATGCTTATGGATGCAGCGTGGGACGCGCCGCAGGTTTGGAAATCTTTGCCGAGAGGGTCGTCATCACGCCGCGCTCCCGTTCTTCAGCACCTCGGGCTCGACATAGCGGAAGCGTCGCGAGCGATCGCGGTCGCGCGGATCGGGGCGCGGGATGGCCGATATCAATGCCTGGGTATAGGCGTGTTCGGGGGCGTTGCAGACCTTTTCGGCATCGCCGACTTCGACCAGCCGTCCTTTGTACATGACGCCGACGCGGTCGCACATGTAGCGGATGACGCCGATATCGTGACTGATGAAGATGTAAGCGAGGCCGAGTTCGTCCTGCAGCCGCATCAAAAGGTCGAGCACTTGCGAGCGGACGGAGACATCAAGCGCCGAGGTCGCTTCGTCGGCGACGATGATGCGGGGGTTGAGCGTGATCGCGCGGGCGATACCGATACGCTGGCGCTGCCCGCCGGAAAAGGCATGCGGATAACGCTCGCGCGTCTTCGGGTCGAGACCGACCTGCTCCATCAGGTGGCAGACCCGATCTTCGAGCGCCCGGCCTTTGGCGATGCCGTTGACGAGCAGTGGTTCGCCGATGATCTGCGAGACGGTCATGCGCGGATTGAGCGAGCCGAACGGATCCTGAAAGACCATGCGCAATTCGCGCCGCGCTGCGGCAAGTGCAGATCCTCTGGCACTTGCCAGGTCGACCACGTCGCCATCGGTTCGGCGATAGAGGATTTCTCCGGCGCTCGGATCGATGAGGCGCATGATCGAGCGGCCCATCGTCGTCTTGCCGGAGCCGCTCTCGCCGACAATGCCAAGCGTTTCGCGCGGCAGCAGCGATATGGAGACCTCGTTCAAGGCGCGGACTTCGCCGAAGGCCATCGACACGTTGCGCAGTTCGAGAATGGGAGCGACCGCCCGGTCGAGCGGCGGCCGCGCCAGCCGTATCTCGGCCTTCTGCTCAAGCTTCAGCACAGAGCCGATCAGCATGCGCGTATAGTCGTCCTTCGGTGCATGGAAGATCTGTTCGACCGGGCCATATTCTTTGACGAGGCCGTTGTGCATGACGAGCACGTCGTCGGCGATCTGGGCGACGACGCCCATGTCATGGGTGATGAACAGCACCGCCATGCCGTAGGCCTTCTGCAAGCGGCCGATCAGGTCGAGGATTTCGGCCTGTGTCGTCACGTCGAGCGCCGTTGTCGGCTCGTCGGCGATCAGTAGCTGTGGCTTGCAGGCAAGCGCCATGGCGATCATGGCGCGCTGGCGCATGCCCCCCGAATATTGGAAGGCGTAGCGGTCGACGGCTTTTTCCGGGGAGGGGATTTCAACCTGCTTCAAAAGCGAAATCGCCTCGGCGCGCGCTTCCGCCTTGCTCATTCTCGTATGCAGCCGAAGCGCTTCCATGATCTGGTCGCCGACCGTATGAACCGGTGACAGCGATGCCATCGGTTCCTGGAAGATCATGGCGATGTCGCGCCCGCGGATCGCCCTGATCTGGCGGCCGCGCGGATTGAGTTTGACGAGATCGATAGAGCTGCCATCGGCGGCGTTCAGAATGATCGAGCCGCCACTGATGCGCCCAGGCGCATCGACGATCTGCAGGATTGAGCGCGCGGTCACGGACTTGCCCGAACCGCTCTCGCCGACGACGCAGAGCGTCTTACCCGGCTCGATGGCGAAGGAGAGATTGTCGACGGCGCGAAAGGTGCCGGTTCGCAAGGGAAAGTCGACCGTCAGGTTCTTGACCTGCAACAGCGGACGGGTGGTGGCCATGGAAACGATATCGGTCATGCCCACCTCATTTGTTGTAGGGATCAGCTGCATCGCGCAGGCCGTCGCCAAGAAGGTTCAGTGCCATGACGGCAACGACGACGGCCACACCCGGCAGGAACAGCCACGGCGCGGTGGCAATCGAGCGGATGTTCTGCGCTTCGCGTAGCAGCACGCCCCAGGAGACGGTCGGCGGCTGCAGGCCAAGCCCGAGAAAGGAGAGGGATGTTTCGGCGAGGATCATCGCCGGCACGGCAAGCGTGATGGAGGCGATGATATGGCTGGCGAAACTCGGCAGCATGTGGCGGAAGATGATGCGTCCCTCACTCGCGCCGTCCAGTCTCGCGGCGGCCACGAATTCCTCCGTGCGCAGCGACAGGAAGCGACCGCGCACCACACGAGCAAGCTGTGCCCAGCCCGTGAGCGACAGGATGATGGTGATCATCATATATTGCAGTGCCGCCGGCCAGCCTTGCGGCAGGGCGGCGGCCATGGCGAGCCAGATCGGGATCGTCGGCAGCGACAACACGAAGTCGATCAGCCGCTGGATGAAGAAATCGAGTTTCCCGCCGTAGTAACCAGAAATCCCCCCTAGAACGATGCCGAGAAGCAAGGAGAAGAAGACGCCGACAAGCCCGATCGACAGCGAGATCTGAGCGCCCTGAATGGTGCGGCTGAAGACGTCTCGGCCCAGCCGGTCGGCTCCGAACAGCAGGAGCGGCGTGGATTTGTCGGAGGAGACGAGCAGGTGGATGTTGCTCGTAAACAGACCGAGCACCGAATATTCGTAGCCGCGCCCGAACAGGCTGACGGAGACCCGCTTCGTCGTGTCCTCCTTGAAGATCGCCGCCAGCGTTTCCGGATCGCGGGTGAGCTTCAGGGGGTAGTAATGGAGACCGATCGAGAAGCCATTATCCGTGTCGATGAAATGCAGTCTCTGCGGCGGATGGAAGGTTGCCCGCGCATTCTGCAGGGTGGGATCGTTGATCGCGAAGAACCCGGGAACGAGGGCGACGATATACATCATGACGGTGACGACGAGAGCGACCATGGCCAGCTTGTGGCGGCGAAATGCCCACCAGATCAGCTGCCATTGCGATGCCACAGCGGCGCGGTCGGGACGCAGGTTCGTGACGGCGATGTCGGCCATGGGTGCTTCTACTCCAACCGGATGCGGGGATCGACAAGGGCAAGCAGGATGTCGCTGATGAGCGACCCCACAAGAGTCAGTGCGCAAATCAGCAGCACGAATGCGCCCGCGAGATACATGTCCTGCGCCATCAAGGCCTGCAGCAGTAGGGGTGCCGCGGTCGGCAGGTTGAGGACGATGGCGACGACCACGGAGCCGGAAATGAGATTGGGCAGCAGCCAGGCAATGGTCGAGATGAACGGGTTAAGCGCGATGCGCAGGGGATATTTCACCAGCAGCCTGAATTCCGAGAGGCCCTTTGCCCGCGCTGTCGTCACATAGGGCTTGGGCAGCTCATCGAGCATGTTGGCGCGCATGACGCGGATGAGGCTTGCCGTCGACGAAACGGCGAGGATGATGACGGGCAGCCATAGATGCGACAGCAGGTCGATCATCTTGGCGATGCTCCAGGGCGCGGTCTCGAACTCGGAGGAAAACAGGCCGCCGACATCCTGGCCGAATTCCACGGCGGCGACATACATCAGCACCAGCGCCAGCAGGAAGGAGGGGATGGCAAGGCCTAGGAAGGTGAAGGCGGTAAAGAGATAGTCACCGATCGAGTATTTCTTGACGGCGGAATAGACGCCGATCGGCAGCGCGATTGCCCAGGTGGCGATCAGGGCGGCAAGCGCCAGTATCAGCGTCAGCGCCATGCGCTCCCAGATGAGACCGGAGACCGGCTGTTGCCATTCGAACGAAATGCCGAAATCGCCACGGGAAAGAATGCCCCACATCCATTTCAGATACTGGATGAGCATCGGCTGATCGAGGCCGAAGCGTTCGCGAAGCTGCGCCGCTGTGTTCTGGTCGACGACCTCGTTCGAGGAGGCAAGCGTGGCGATATAGGTCGTCACATAATCGCCGGGCGGCAGCTGGATCAGCACGAAGGCGAGGAAGCTGATGGCGAACAGGGATGGGATCATCCACAACAGGCGTTTACCGATGAAGACCAGCATGGCTATGTCTCGCGTTGAGCGCTGCTCCGGGCAGCTCCGCATGAAGGAAAGCGCCGCCCATGGAAGGCGGCGCTTGATCAATCCGATCAGCTGGTAAAGAAGAATTGCTGCGGCATGGCAGGTCCCGGATTGGGCCAGGACCAGCTATCCGGCTGCTTTTCCGGGACATTGCGCAGATTATTACGGATGATGCCGAAGCCGCCGACCGCAAGGCAAAGCCCGACGGTTTCAAATTCCTCAGCTGCGATGTCGAAGATCTGCTTCATGACGGCGCCGCGCTTTTCGAGATCGGCCGTTGAGCGCGCCTCGTCGAAGAGCTTCATGCGCTTCTTCTGGCTTTCCGGCGGCTCTTCGCCCTGTTTGCCGTTCGAGGTGTACCAAACGGACCACGGGATGGCGTAGCGTGAGCCCTGCGGATGGAAGGCGAAGAAATCGCGGGGGTCGAGCATCGGGTCGAGGCCACCAGGTCCCGGCCATACCTGGGCATCATGCGCATTGTCGTCGCCGCGGGTGTAATAAAGGGCACGCTCGACCGTGTTGACTTTCATGTCGACGCCGATCTGCGCCCAATGCGCCTTTACCAGTTCGAGGGCATCGACCAGATCGGGATAGAGAGTCGGAATGACGTCGACGGTGAAGAACATTTTCTGGCCGTCCGGCCTCAGGCGAAAGCCGCTCGCATCCTTCTTCCCGTAACCGGCTTGATCGAGCATCGCACCGGCCTTGTCCGGATCGTAGTTCGTGAATTGGCGGGCG
>BFBZ01002315.1_pt1 | contig 10593 bp, 11 predicted proteins | sample 1888401 | NCBI WGS metagenome assembly BFBZ01 (sample SAMD00112614, study PRJDB3348) | symbiont metagenome | host: Chara braunii | reverse complement strand
TTTCATTGCATGCGGCGCGCGGCACTTGCATTGAGCGCTGCGACGCGATTCTGCCAGAAGGCACTTGCAGTTCCGAACACGTTATAGCCGACGTGCGCGGACACCTTGATGCGGTCGAGGATCGACAGTTCGGTCACCGTCTCGAAACGCCGGCTCTGCGGGTCATAGACCATCAGCTGCATCGGCGTCTGCTCGAGGATATAGCGGGAGACCGTATGATTGCGGTCCTGGCCGTGCTCCTCGCAGAGGATCATGCTGTCCGTCGACAGCAGCCGGGCGCCGCCCTTGATCGCCTCGATCTCGACGCCCTCGACATCAAGCTTGATCAGGTACTTGCCGGAGGCCGCGACCTTGCCGTCATCGATGAGGTCGTCCAGCGCCATCACCGGCACCTGCTCACCGCCGGTGTTGCCGCCGGCGATGCTGAAGGCCTCGTGCTTGGTGCCGGTCAGATAGGCTGTGCCACGGCGTTCGCCGATGGCGCACTTCATCACCTCGAAGCGGCCGGCATTGACCCTGGCATTGTTGGCGAGCTTGGCGAAATTGGCYGAGGACGGCTCGATCGCGATCGCCTTGTGGGCGCCATAGGGCGCGCTGGAGACCAGCACCGACCAATAGCCGTAATTGGCGCCCCCATCGATGAACGTATAGTCGACATCGGCGGTGCCAAGAAAAAGCAGCTCGAGCTCGTCTTCGTAGTGATAGGAGCGGTTGAGCAGCTTGCTCCAATAGCCGTCGCCATASGGAAACTCGAACACGGCGTCCGGGTTGAGCTTGACCGCGATGTTGCGCTCCGCCAGCGCCAGGCGCAGCAGATTGGCGCAGCGATTATAGCCGCGATGCGAGAAATGCGACGAGATCTTCGAACCGGTGACCAGCGCCAGGGCAGCCGTGCGCTCCCAGAGATTCGCCCCTTCGAGCGCTCCGGAAGCACGATCGAACTGGATCGGCGCATGGCCCATCAGCGGTCCACCTCTCCGAACACGATGTCGAGCGAGCCGAGAATGGCCGAGACGTCGGCGAGCAGATGCCCGCGGCACAGGAAGTCCATCGCCTGCAGATGGGCGAAGCCCGGCGCCCGGATCTTGCACTTGTACGGCTTGTTGGAGCCGTCGGAGACCAGGTAGACGCCGAACTCGCCCTTCGGGGCCTCCACGGCGGCATAGATCTCGCCGGCCGGCACGTGCACGCCCTCGGTATAGAGCTTGAAGTGGTGGATCAGCGCTTCCATCGAGCGCTTCATCTCGCCACGGCGCGGCGGCGCGATCTTGTTGTCGGTGACCACGACCGGCCCCTGCCCGTCCGGCGCCCGCAGCTTCTGGATGCACTGCTTCATGATRCGCACCGACTGGCGCATCTCTTCCATGCGGATCAGATAGCGGTCGTAGCAGTCGCCATTCTTGCCRATSGGAACGTCGAACTCCATCTCGGCATAGACGTCGTAGGGCTGCGACTTGCGCAGGTCCCAGGCCGCGCCCGAGCCGCGCACCATCACGCCGGAGAAGCCCCACTCCCAGGCCTGCTTCAGGGTGACGACGCCGATGTCGACATTGCGCTGCTTGAAGATGCGGTTGCCGGTGAGCAACTGGTCGAGATCGTCGACCACCTTCAGGAACGGATCGCAGAACGCGTCGATGTCGTCGATCAGCTTCGGCGGCAGGTCCTGGTGGACGCCACCGATGCGGAAGTAGTTGGCGTGCATGCGSGARCCGGAGGCGCGCTCATAGAACACCATCAGCTTCTCGCGCTCCTCGAAGCCCCACAGCGGCGGGGKCAGCGCGCCGACGTCCATCGCCTGCGTGGTGACGTTGAGCAGATGCGAGAGCAGCCGCCCGATCTCCGAATACAGCACGCGGATCAGCTGGCCGCGGCGCGGCACCTCGATGCCGAGCAGCCGCTCGGCCGCAAGGCAGAACGCATGCTCCTGGTTCATCGGCGCGACATAGTCGAGCCGGTCGAAATAGGGCATCGCCTGCAGATAGGTCTTGGTCTCGATCAGCTTCTCGGTGCCGCGATGCAGCARGCCGATATGCGGATCGACCCGTTCSACCACCTCGCCGTCCAGCTCCAGCACGAGACGCAGCACGCCRTGCGCCGCCGGATGCTGCGGACCGAAATTGATCGTGAAGTTGCGGAGTGCCGGGCTCTGCTCGTTCATGCTCGCGCTCCCACTCACTTGGTCGCTTTCTCGTCGCCGGGCAGCGGATAGTCAGCTCCCTCCCACGGCGAAAGGAAATCGAACTTGCGGAATTCCTGGTTGAGCCTGACAGGCTCGTAGATCACCCGTTTCTCCTGGTCGTCGTAGCGCACCTCGACGAAGCCGGTGGTCGGGAAATCCTTGCGCAGCGGATGGCCRTCGAAACCGTAGTCCGTGAGGAGCCGACGCATATCGGGATGACCGACGAAGATCACGCCGTAGAGATCGTAMGCCTCRCGCTCGAACCAGTCCGCCCCCGGAAACACGTCGATCAGCGACGGCACCTGMGTYGCCTCGTCGGCCTGGCCCTTGAGCCGGACCCGCGCGTTCAAGGTCGGTGACAGAAAATGGTAGACGACATCGAAGCGCTTGGCGCGCTCSGGATAGTCGACCGCCGTGATGTCGGTGATRTTGACGAAGCGGCAGGCCGGATCGTCGCGCAGATATTTCGCCACCTCGACGATTCGGGTCGRCTCGATGTCGACCGTCAGCTGGTTGAAAGCGACCGAATGACCGAGCGCRGCGCCCGGAAGCGCGCTCACGATCGTCTGCCCAAGGGCGTCGAGCCTGCCATCGTCCATAACGAAAACCTTCAGCGTTCGATGGTGCCGGTGCGACGGATCTTCTTCTGCAGCAGCAGAACACCGTACAGCAGCGCTTCCGCAGTCGGCGGACAGCCGGGCACRTAGATGTCAATGGGAACGATGCGATCGCAGCCGCGGACCACCGAGTAGGAATAGTGGTAGTAGCCGCCGCCATTGGCGCACGACCCCATCGAGATGACGTAGCGCGGCTCCGGCATCTGGTCGTAGACCTTGCGCAGCGCCGGGGCCATCTTGTTGGTCAGGGTGCCCGCGACGATCATCACGTCGGACTGGCGCGGCGAGGCGCGCGGCGCGAAGCCGAACCGCTCGACGTCGTAGCGCGGCATCGAGACCTGCATCATCTCGACGGCGCARCAGGCCAGACCGAACGTCATCCACATCAGCGAGCCGGTACGGGCCCAGGTGATGAGATCGTCGGCGGTCGCAACGAAGAATCCCTTGTCCGACAGCTCGTGCCTGACCTCGAGGAAATACGGGTCGTTGGCACCGATCGGCCTGCCGGTCGCGGGATCGAGAATGCACTTCGGGGCCGGAGCGATCGCCGGCCCGGTCGAGGACGTGGTCGGGCTCAATCCCATTCAAGCGCGCCTTTCTTCCATTCGTAGGCAAACCCGACCGTCAACACGGCCAGGAACACCAGCATCGACCAGAAGCCGGCCGCGCCGAGCTTGCCGAATGCCACTGCCCAGGGGAACAGGAAGGCGACTTCGAGGTCGAAGATGATGAAAAGGATGGCAACCAGGTAGAAGCGAACGTCGAACTTCATGCGCGCGTCATCGAACGCATTGAAGCCGCATTCATACGCGGAAAGCTTCTCCGGATCGGGCTGCTGATAGGCGACCAGGAACGGCGCGATCAGCAGCACCACCCCGATGATGGCTGCGACACCTATGAACACGACGAGGGGGAGATAATTCTGGAGGATGCCGGTCATCGGCGCCACTTTCCTCTGCGGCTTCGGTGCAAACCACAGACTCGTTGCATTGGAATTGTTCTGAGCCTTAGCGCAGCGCACCAAGCCGCGCAAGACAAGCCGTCTCAACGCCGTCATCCCTCCCCACATTGCGGAAACCCGGACACACGGGGCTGGCGGGCGCCGCAGCGCGCACGCGTCTGTCACATCACMGACCCGCAGCATTACGGTGTCCGGWGCGCGATCGGCAGAGGCTGATCGGCTCAGCGATCGCGAGCACGCACGGCGGTGTGCGCAGAGCCGGACATGGTTCGGGGCGGATGGCAAAGCGGCGATCGGGYGGCAGATCAGTCGCGATGAGCAATGGGCCGATACGCTTCCTCTATCGAGTAGATGGTCACCCGAGRTCGCCGAATCAAGCTCGCGCGCAGCTTGCAGGGGCTCGAGGCAGCGGAGACACCAACCAGGGCRACGTCAGCCAAAGACGCCGGTCGGGCGACGCTGGCGAAGGACGGTCCGCATCCTCCCGCCGGCCGCAACACGCCCTGCAAACAATGAAACCATTTTGAGGAAACGACGAAACCGGATCGAAACAAACCAGCGGTACATGTCCGGCAACAAAGTGGCGCTGTGAGACGCCGGGAGGCTGACATGAACCACTCGCTCCATTCCGCGGATCGTTCGACCCATCTGAAGGTCGTCGTCGTGGCCCTCATCGCCGGGATCGCCTTGACTGCCTTTGGGATCGCCGCCCGCACCGTCGACGACAGCCAGACGGCCGCTCACGTCGTGAAGGCGGGCAAGCCGATCACCGTGACGAGTTCCACCGCATCGATGGTGCGCTGACCCGTCGCCGTTCCCTCGTGGAAGGTGTCCCGGCCGCCGCTTCGGCGGCCTTTTTCTTGCGCGTCATACGTCCTCAGAGCACCGGTCCGCCGCGGTCACACCGCAGGCGCAAAGCGGCACGGGTCGAAAGCCACCCAGAAGCAGCGAGACGAACAACCAACGATATGTGTGAGGATACTAAGCCATTCAAAATGGCGCGAGAGACGGGGCTCGAACCCGCGACCTCCGGCGTGACAGGCCGGCGCTCTAACCAACTGAGCTACTCCCGCGTGATCGCGAAATCCGCGGAGGAGTGCGACTTAAAGGGGCGATGTTTCGAAGTCAAGGACAATGAACCGACAGCTGTGCGAAGTCCTTGATGGGGGAGCAATGCAGGACGCCCGATCTCCTTGGCTGGGCCCAGGCAGCCAACGTTAGTCGCCGCACGATGATGGGCCAAATCGACCTGTCCCGCGTCTCTCCTTCCGGACCGCGGCAACCCCGCCCCGCGGCGGCGGCGCTGGCGGTCGCTTCGCGACGACGTCGCAGGCCGGATATGGCAAAATGGGCGCCAAGTCCGACCGCGCATGCTTCCGACCGGGCATATTGAAATTTCCGGCCGCGGTCCCCGCCGAGGCGCACTTGCTGACCAGGAAGCGAGTGAGAGGAGATTCCTCGCGGACGCTGCCCACGAATCGCCCGCCACCGGTGCGAGGAAGATGAGCTTCGAATCGCCGGAGTCGGTATCCTGCAGGTGGCGCGCGCCGGAGTGCGCAATCCTGCTGTCGGCGAGGCGGTGCTGATCAACGCCGGCCCGCGACCCCGCCGTATTCCGCACGGGAGCTGGCGGACGATCTTTGATCAGAGCGGAAACCATTGATAACCTGCCACCCCCTGGTATCTGGCATGCAATAACTGATATATTAGTATACTGATACCTCCGGTAACATCTCCCTCTCCCCCTCTCTCTCTTGGTGCCCATGTCTGACCCGCTTCGCAGCTACACCCACTCCGTCACCGAGCGCCTGCTCCGCTACGCCGCGATCGACACCCAGTCGGACCCGACGTCGCCGACCTGTCCTTCGACGCTCAAACAGAAGAATCTCGGCCGGATGCTCGCAGGCGAGCTGCAGGCAATGGGCCTCTCGGACGCCCACCTGGACGACCATGGCTACGTCTATGCGACCATCCCCGCCACCACCGACAAGGCCGTGCCGGTGATCTGCTTCTGCTCGCACATGGACACGTCGCCCGATTGCTCCGGGGCCAACGTGAAGCCGCAGATCGTGCGCAACTACCAGGGCGGCGACATCGTGCTGCCGGGGGACCCGAGCCAGATCATCCGTGCGGCTGAGCATCCTGCATTGAAGGACCAGATCGGCAACGACATCGTCACCACCGACGGCACCACCCTGCTCGGGGCCGATAACAAAGCCGGCATCGCCGAGATCATGGACGCGGCGCAGTTCCTGATCAGCAATCCGCAGATCAAGCACGGCACCATCAAGATCCTGTTCACGCCGGACGAGGAGATCGGCCGCGGCGTCGACCGGGTCGACCTGAAGAAGCTCGGCGCCGACTTCGGCTACACGATGGATGGCGAAACCGCCGGCAACATCGAGGACGAGACCTTTGCCGCCGACGGCGCCACCATCCTCATCAACGGCGTCAGCGCCCATCCCGGCTTTGCCAAGGGCAAGATGGAGCACGCGATCAAGATCGCGTCCGCAATCGTCGATCGGCTCCCGAAGGATGGCTGCTCGCCGGAGACGACGGAGGGCAAGGAAGGCTTCCTGCATCCGGTCGGGATCTCCGGCGCGCTCGAACAGGCGCGACTCGACTTCATCGTGCGCGATTTCAGCGAGCAGGGCCTGCGGCAGAAGGAAGCGCTGCTCGAGGACATCGTCAGGGATGTCCTGAAGGACTATCCGCGCTCGAGCTATCGGATGGAGGTTCGGCAGCAATACCGCAACATGAAGGAGGTCATCGATCTGCATCCGGAGATCGTGACCTATGCCGAGGAGGCGATCCGCCGCGCCGGCCTGACGCCAGTCAGGACATCGATCCGCGGCGGCACCGACGGTTCACGGCTGTCGTTCATGGGCCTGCCCTGCCCCAACATCTTTGCCGGCGAGCATGCCTTCCACTCGCGTCTCGAATGGGTCAGCGTCCAGGACATGGAGAAGGCGGCGCAGACCATCGTCCATCTGGCGATGATCTGGGAAGAGCGATCCTGAGCGTCGTCCGGCGCGCGTCAGACGCGCGCCGTCACCAGCCAGATCGAGCCGGCGAGCGTCACGCTGTCGCCGCGTACATGCTGCGTCAGCAGCTCGCGGACCGACTGCCGCGCCGCCTCGCGCGTCTCCTGGGGATGCCCCTCCAGCGCGCGGCTGGCGGGGCCGATTTCGAAGGCCGACTCCACTGCCGCCTCGAGACCCTGCCCGCGGGCGATGTCGAGTGACAGCGCATGCGCCTCCAGCGCGACGTCGCTGAAGCCGGCCTCGCCGAGGATCCGCGCCACTCGCGCTTCGGATGCGAAGGCGAACGGGCCAGGATCCTCCGGCGCCATCTCCGGCAGCTTCGGGACGTGACGATAGACCGCCTGCAGCGGCGCGATCATCCAGGGATTGGCCTTCGGCTCGCGCCAGCAGGCGAACACGACCCGGCCGCTCGGCTTCAGCGCGCGGCGGATGTTGGCGAACGACGCCACCGGATCGGCAAAGAACATCACCCCGAACCGCGACACCAGCAGATCGAAGCTCGCCGGCGCGAACGGATGCACGGTCGCGTCGGCCAGCACGAACTCGGCGGGAAGCCCGGCCGGCGCCACCGCGCGCGCCCGCTCGAGCATCGGTGCGGAGATGTCGACGCCGAGAACGGAGCCGCCGGGCGCCACCTGCCCGGCCAGTGCGATCGACAAACCACCACAGCCGCAGCCGATGTCGAGAATGCGATCACCCGGCTTCGCGGCGATACGCTCGATCAGGATCTGCGACACCGGTGCGAGCAGGATATCCTGCGCCTCCTGGCGATCGGACCAGCGCTGGCCGCCGGGCCCGTTCCAATAGGCGATCTGGTCGGCGTTGCGGTCGTCCCCTGCCGGCAATTGCATGATGTGCCCTGTCTGATTGAGGTCATCGCAAGAGCCGGCATGGCGCATGCAGCCGCCTGTCCTGTCAAGGCACGAGGCCGCGATGCGCTTGAGGAAGAAAGTGGGCCGTTCCTCACCACGGTTCGGAGAGACTTTCGCCGATGGCGAGAGCGCTCCAACGTCGGCTCAGACGCGCGAACTCCTGTCGGATGGCGTCGCGCCGCGCCGGCGTGTAGGCCGCGCGCTCCTCCGCTGACATCCCGTCCAGCAGGCTGCGCGCCGACGGTGCCATCTCGGCCCCGCGCGCCCGCAGCGCCGGATCGTCAGCCTGCTGCAGCCAGTCCTGCCAGCACACATATGTAGCGCGCTCGGAGCGGGCATAGTCCTCGCTGCGATCCGGCATCAGGCGCTGGTCCCTGGTCTGATGCCTGCGACGCAGCCGCGCGGCCTCGCGGGACGAGGTCGCATGCGGGACCAAATGAAAGGTCCCGGCCGTGCCGCCGGCCGCGAGCCGCCCGAATACGGCGCCGTCAATCCCGAGATGCTTTTCGACGATGAAGTGTTGCAGATCATGCGGCATCCAGGGATCGAAGCCAGGCGCCGGGCTCATTTCGAGGGTGTGTCCGTCGCCGAGCGTCGCGCGCACCGCGTAGCGGCGTTCGCCGGTGCGGACGAAGGAAACAGTCATTGGCGGTCGCGGACGACGAGACATGGGACACTCGCAATTGGCAGCTGCGGCTGAACAACGGCCCCATCATACCGCCGCGGGTGAGGGATCGATAGATGCGCGCGGACCTGCTGGCGAGCGCCGTAGCGCAATGCAATAGCGGGACAGCCTCTGGTGTCGCCGGGTCTGGTCTCGCTCTTGCTTCGATCAGGCGCGTCAGGAGCCACATGCGCACTCTCATCGTTGCCGATCTTCATTACTCGCTGCCGCAGTTCGACTGGCTGGTGGCGGCTGCCGATCATTTTGATGCGGTGGTGTTCGCCGGCGATGCGCTCGATCTCGCCTCGATCGTCGACATTCGCGCCCAGATCGTGGTCGTGAAGACATATCTCGCGCTCCTGGCGGCCAAGACGCGGGTCATGATCTGCTCGGGCAATCATGACCTGGAGGAGCGCAACCCGGATGGCGAGAAGATCGCGGCCCGGATCGGGACGGTCCGCGAGCTCGGCATCGCAGCCGACGGCGATGACCTTCTGATCGGCGACACGCTGTTCTCGGTTTGCCCGTGGTGGGACGGCCCCATCGTCAAGGCCGCCATCGCAAGCCAGCTCGATGCCGCCGCGACGCGCGACACAGCCCGCTGGATCTGGGTGCATCATGCGCCGCCGGCCAACTCGCCGGTGAGCTGGGGCGGCAAGCGCTTCTTCGGCGACACCGAGCTCGAAGGCTTCATCGCGCGGCACCGCCCGGCGATGGTGATCTCCGGCCACGTCCACCAGTCGCCCTTCATCACGGATGGGTCCTGGTTCGATCGCGTCGGTGAGACTTGGGTCTTCAACACCGGGCGGCAACCCGGGCGACCGCCGACCTACATGGTGCTCGACACCGACGAAGGGCGCGCCTTCTGGTTGGCGGCGGGGCAAGCCGAATGGATCGATCTCGCCGGCCCCCTGCAACGCCCGGCGCAGCCGGTGACGGCGGCGCCGGACTGGCTCAGAGTCGTGGATCGGATTCCAGATCCGTTCCTGGCGAAACCTGCTGCGGCGGCAGGTTGATCATGCCCTGCAGCACCTCGCCGACCATCGAAAGATGGGTGCCATGGCCGGCATATTGCCGCTTCAGGTCGGCGAGATAGCTGTTGGCGACGTTGAGGCGCTGCGCCAGCATGCGCGCAATCGCGAGCGTCGCCTCGGGATTTTCACTGAGGAAGCGTGGCGCATCCGGGATCTCGTAGATCCGGCAATCGACGAGCGCCCGCACGGTCGCCGTGTGCGGCTGCTCCAGCAGGAGCGACATCTCGCCGAACAGCGCGCCCGGCTCGGAGATGACGGCCACCGTGGCGCCGGCCTTGATCACCTCCAGCTCTCCGTCGAGCAGGATGTAGAGATGCCCAGTGTTGTGCCCCTCCTCGAGCAGCATGGTGCCCGCCGGAATGGCGCGCTCATGTCCGCCGGTGCAGTGGCGCAGGAAGTCGGTCATCGGTTCGCCCGCGATGTTCACGCCGCGCGCCAAGCTAGCCGAAGAACGGTTCATCGCCACGCGAAATCGTCCGGGCGCTTCGCACCAGCTGTCGCAAAGGATTTTGAACCCTTGTCCGAATTGAGCACTCGGCGGCGCCATCATCGTGATCGGGACGTGGGTTTGGCTCAGCCGCCGAGGCTCGATGGCAAGGTGGCTCAGCTTGGAGAGCAGCAGATCGATGAAACCCGACGCACAAACGCGCTTCTGGAGAGTATCGCCATCAGCTTGGAAAATCGACGCACCACAATAGCAGCGTCACCATTGCGAGGGTGCGTCCCAGCGGATGCTAATGGTAGGCGGCGAGAGATTCGAACTCCCGACCCTCTCGGTGTAAACGAGATGCTCTAACCAGCTGAGCTAGCCGCCCTCACGTCGCGCTTCTTTACCCCCTGCCCGATCCTCAATCAACGCCGGAACCACGCGGCGGCAGCGAGAAACCGCCGCAGCGGGACCGGTGGGGGCAGACCACGCACGCTCGAAGGGTCGGTGGCTCGATCCCCCAAACGAAAACGGCGCCCTTACGGGCGCCGTTTCCTGGGATCAGTTCGGACCTCAGTGGGCGGTCAGGCCGCCGGCGGCTTCGTCGCCATCGGCCTTCACCGGGACCTTGGTGTCCTCTTCCCAGACGATCGGCACCGGCTTGCGGACCAGGGCCCGGGCGACGACGTCGTCGAGACGGGAGACCGGGATGATCTCCATGCCGCCCTTGATCGCATCGGAAATCTCCGTGAGATCCTTGGCGTTGTCCTCGGGGATCAGCACCGTCTTGATGCC
>BFBZ01000008.1_pt349 | contig 10599 bp, 10 predicted proteins | sample 1888401 | NCBI WGS metagenome assembly BFBZ01 (sample SAMD00112614, study PRJDB3348) | symbiont metagenome | host: Chara braunii | reverse complement strand
CGCCGACGAGAAGGGCGAACCGATCACGATCCGCATCGGCATCAATTCGGGGGACATGCTGGTCGGCAATATCGGCTCGGAGGTGCGCCTCAACTACACCGTGATCGGCGATGCCGTGAACATCGCAAGCCGCCTCGAAGGCACCAACAAGGTCTATGGATCGACCATCATCATCGGTCCGGAGACCCGGCGCCTGGCGGGTGATCGCATCGTGGTCCGCGAGCTCGATCGGCTCGCCGTCTACGGCCGCGCCGGCGGGCTCGAGATCTACGAACTGATAGCGATGGCCGGCGAGCAAGCTATCGCGTCCGACTGGATCGCGCCCTACGAGGCCGGGCTCGCGGCCTGGCGCGCCGGCGATTTCGCTGCGGCGATCGGCGCATTCGAGACGGCGCGACAGCGTCGTGGCACGGATGCGGCGTCTGCGCTGATGATCGCGCGATGCACCCACCAGCTCGACAATCCGACCGATGAGGATTGGGACGGCACCACGGTGGCACGGTCGAAATAGTGCCGCCGGTGTCTCCCGGTCCGCGCGAAATGGCGTTATCGTCTGCGGATCGCAGGGCCGGACGGGAGAGCGGGCATGAACGCACACGAGTTCGAAGAGCAACTGAAGGCCGACGGTTTCCAGGAGATCGGCCACGAGAAGCTTGATCCTCGGCCCGGCAAAGGACGCCACCGGCATCATTTCGAGATCCGCGGCCTGGTCGTCTCCGGAACGTTTGTTGTCAGGCAAACCGGCGAGCCCGTTGCCTACCGTTCAGGACAGGTCTTCTCGGTTGCCGAGGGCGAATTGCACGACGAGTGGATCGAAGCCGATGGCGCGCACGTCGTAATCGGCCGGAAGTTTTCCAAGACCGAGTCCTGACGAACGCGGCGGCCGGCGATAGAGAGCGGCGCCCTCGTCCTCACCTGTCCTCGCCCGGTCGGAGCCGGGCGATGACACCGAGTTTGCTCAGGATCGCGCCAAATTCGCGATGTCGTCCTGGCGAAGGCCAGGACCCATTACCCCGAATGCACATTGTCGGACGATGCTGGGGCCTCGATCTCGCTTCCAATACAAGCCGGTGGTTATGGGTCCTGGCCTTCGCCAGGACGACATCGTGGAAAATCTGAACTCATCACGACCACGGTCACCAGCATCATCGCCGCTTGGCCGGACGCGTTCCCTCAAACTCCCGGCCCCGAATCCGCACCAGATCATCAGCCGAATGCCTCAGCAGCACCACCGTGGCCTCGCGCGCCGCTTCGGCATCGCCGGCCACGATTGCATCCAGCACCGCGCGATGCTCGATCAGCGCGCGCGGGCGGTGCGAACCGGTTGCGGCGATCGTAAAACTCTGGCGCAGGGTGATCTCGAACATCTGCGCGATCGGCCAGAAGAACTCGTTGCGGGTCGCGAAATAGATCGACTGATGAAACGCGATGTCGGCCGTGACGAAATCCTCGTTGGTTGCGGCGGCGTCCATGCCGTCGCATCCGGCGCGAATGCGGGCGATGTCATCGGGCCCGGCATGGATCGCCGCGAGCGCCGCCGCCGCCGGCTCGACCGCGGAGCGCAGCTGGAACAGCTTGGCCAGATAGCGGTCGATCTCCGAGGTCTCGAGATGCCAGCGCAGCACGTCGGGATCGAGCTGATTCCACTGCTCGGGCGGACGCACCCGTGTGCCGCTCCTGGGCCGCGACTCGATCAGGCCCTTGCCGGTCAGGGTGCGCATCGCCTCGCGCACCACGGTGCGGCTGACATCCATCATCTCGCAGATCTGCATTTCCGGCGGCAGCGTCTCGCCGGCGCCGATCTCGCCACGCACGATGCTGCCGCCGACGCGGTCGGTGACCTGGCTGTGCACGTTGCGGCGCAACGCGTTGGACGTCTGGAACATCGGATGCCTCGTTGGGGTTGCAGCGGAGCCGCGCTCTTGCACAACCGCGTTCGATTTGTCATACATTATGACAAAAGGTCTGCCAAGCTCGCGCCCAGCCAGCGTCGCGGCCACAACAACGATCCGTTCCTGGGGAGGAGCACCTTCATGACGTCGACGCGCGTGAGCCGCCGCCTTGTGTTGCGGTCATCGGTCATATCGGCGGCGTGGCTCGCCGCCGCGCCCGCCATCATCGGCCGCGCCGAGGCCGCGACCATGAAGATGCGGTGCTCGTCGTCGCTGCCCAACGATCCGACGTACGCCAACGGCCGCGTCTACTACGACAACCTGGTCAAGAGCCTGAAGGCGAACGGGCTCGGTGAGCAGATCGACGTCACCTTCTTTCCCGATAATCAGCTCGGCCAGGAGATCGACGTCATCAACTCGGTGAAGCTCGGGGTGATCGACCTGATGGTCTCAGGCTCGTCGATCTCGGCGAACCTCGTACCGCTGGTCGGCACCTTCGACCTCGGCTATCTCTTCACCAGCTATCAGCAGCAGACCAAGGCGTTCGACGCCGGCGCGGCGAAGCCGATCGAAACCGCGCTGCTCAAGGGTGCCAGCATCCACATCATCGGCTGGGCCTACAATTTCGGCGCACGCAGCGTGCTGGCGAAGAAACCGGTGAAGACGCCGGAAGATCTTGCGGGCCTGAAGATCCGCACGCTGCCCAATCCGATCATCACCGAATGCCTGCGCCTGATGGGAGCCGCGGCGACGCCGCTGGCGTTCGGCGAGATCTACACGGCGCTGCAGGCCGGGGTGCTCGACGGCCTCGAGCATGATCCGCCGACCATCCTGGCCAGCAAATTCTACGAGACCGCGAAACATTACGCGCTGACCCAGCACATCTTCTCGCCGCTCGCGGTCTATTTCAGCGACACCACCTTCAACCGCATGGATCCGAAGCTGCGCGAAGGCTTCCTCGACGCGGCAAACAAGGCGGCGATCGAGACCCGCGCGCACGGCCTGGCGGTCGAGAAGGAGGCGCTGGCGGCGCTGGTCGAAAAGGGCGTCACGGTCGTCGAATGCGACAAGGAGGCGTTCCGCAAGCGCGTGCTGCCGCAGACCGACAATTTCATCAAGGCGCGACCCGAGGCCAAGGCCGTGGTCGACCTGATCCGCGCCACCCAGGCCTGAGACCGGCGCATGTCAGTCACCGCAATCGCGACAGACCGCAGCGGTGATCGGATCACGGCGCCGCTGCTCGCGATCAGCGACGCGATCGCCGCGATCCTGCTTGCGGCCGACCTCGTGGTGGTCTGCGTCTCGGTGCTGGCCCGCTTCCTGTTCAACGCGCCGGTCGAATGGTCCGACGACGTCGCCCGCGGCCTGATGGTCGGGTCGAGCTTCTTCGGTGCGGCGAGCGCGCTGGCGCGCAGCGAGAACCTCGGCGTGGCCTTCTTCGTCAACAGGCTGCCGCCGGGCGTGCGGCGTGTCGTCGACGCGTTTGGTGCGCTGCTCGTCACCATCATCGCCGGCACCGTCGCATTCAACGCCATCAAGATGGGATGGCTGACCACCGGCCAGACCTCCGGCTCCGGCCTGCCGCTGGAATGGACGTTCTATCCGATGGGTGTCGGCTCGACGTTCATGACGATCTTCGCCATCGAGACGTTCTGCGGCCGGCCGTTGCGCGACATGCTGGCCGGCATCGTCGTCACCGCTGTCATCGCTGGGCTCTATCTGGCCTGGGACGCGCTTGCGCCGTCGCCGGTGCCGTCGTCGCAGACGCTGATGCTGGTCGGCTTCTTCCTGACGTTGTTCGGCGGACTGCCGATCGGCTTCGCGCTGGCGCTGGCGGCGCTGATCTTCATCTGGGTGGAGGGCACGCTGCCCGGCGTGATCTTCGCCCAGCAGATGGCGCGCGGCATCGACAATTTCGTGCTGCTGGCGATCCCGTTCTTCATCCTGGTCGGCTATTTGATGGAAGCCAACGGCATGTCGGTGCGGCTGATCGAACTGCTGCAACGTGCGGTCGGGCGAATGCGCGGCGGGCTCAATGTCGTGATGGTGATGTCGATGGTGCTGTTCTCCGGCATCTCGGGCTCCAAGATGGCCGACGTCGCCGCGGTCGGTTCGGTGCTGATCCCGGCCGCCCGCCGCTCGCGGCAGAATCCGAGTGGTGCGGTGGCGCTGCTCGCCGCTTCGGCGGTGATGGCTGAAACCATTCCGCCCTGCATCAACCTGATCATCCTCGGCTTCGTCGCCAATCTGTCGATCGGCGGGCTGTTCGTCGCCGGCATGCTGCCGGCCGCGCTGATGGCGTTGGCGCTGATCGCGGTGTCGGTCATTCTCGGCAAGCGTCCCGAGCCGAGTGGCGAAGCCGAGCCGCGGGCGGCCGTATCGGGTCTGTGGACCGGCGCGATCGGCTCGGTTGGGCTGATCTTCATGATCTTCTTCGGCTTCAAGAGCGGCTTTGCCACCGCGACCGAGATATCGGCCTTTGCCGCGGTCTACGCCATCGCGGTCGGCAGCTTGCTGTTTCGCGAGCTCGGCGTGAAGAGTCTCGCGCATTGCTTCGTGCAGTCGGCCGTGCGTTCCGGATTGGTGCTGTTCATCGTCGCCGCGGCGCAGTCGCTCGCTTTCATCCTGACGCTGCAGCAGGTGCCGCACGCGGTCGGCGAGCTCATGCTGGCGATCTCGGGCAGCCATGGCGTCTGGCTGTTCATGCTGCTGTCGATCCTGGTGCTGGTGGTGATGGGCTCCGTGCTGGAAGGTGCCGCGGCGCTGATCATCTTCGGGCCATTGCTGCTGCCGGTCGCCGTCAAGCTCGGCATCGATCCCTTGCATTTCGGTGTCGTGCTGGTCATCGCGATGGGGCTCGGGCTGTTTGCGCCGCCACTTGGTCTCGGGCTCTACGGCGCCTGCCTGATCGGCAAAGTGCCGATCGAGCAGACCATCAAGCCGATCGCATTCTATCTCGGCTTGTTGTTGCTGTGCCTGTTGGTGATCGCGTTCGTGCCGGCTATCAGCACGGCGCTGCCGCATGCGTTGGGCTATTAAGGAGACGATCGTGAAGGTCCTTCTCGCCCATACCCCGCAGATGCGCCGCGACTATTACGGCGAGCGCAGCCTGAACGGCCTGCGCGCGGTCGTCGACGTCAGGCTGCACGAGAGCGACGCGACGCTCGACGCGGAAGCGCTGGTGAGGGCCGCTGGCGATGTCGACATCATCGTCGCCGACCGCATGACCCAGGGACCCGGCGAGATATTTCCACGCCTGCCGAAGCTTCGCGCCTTCGTGCGCTGTGCGGTCGATATCCGCAACATCGACGTTGCGGCAGCATCGGCCGCCGGCGTGCTCGTGACGCAGGCCAGCGCCGGCTTCGTTCAGTCGGTCGCCGAGCTCGCGCTTGGGTTCATGGTCGATCTGTCGCGCGGTGTCTCACGGGCGACGTCCGACTATCGCGCGGGCAGCGTACCCGAGGTCGCGATGGGCCGGCAATTGTCGGGAAGCACGGTCGGCATCATCGGCTATGGCAGCATCGGGCGCTATCTCGCCGGGATCGCTAAGGCGATCGGCATGAATGTGCTGGTCGCCGATCCCTTCGTGACACCGGATGATGCTATGATCCAGCATCTGCCGCTCGACGACCTGTTGACGCGTGCCGATTACGTCGTCTGCCTCGCGATCGCCAATGCGCAGACCGAGAACCTGATCGGGCCAGCCGGCCTGGCGCGGATGTAGAAGCATGCGTTCTTCATCAACCTATCGCGCGGCAATCTCGTCGACGAGGCGGCGCTAGCGGAGGCGCTGCGCGAAGGGCGCATCGCCGGCGCGGCGCTGGATGTCGGCCGTGCGCCCGACCAGATGCCGACACCCGAGCTTGCGAAGCTGCGCAACGTGATCGCAACGCCGCATGTCGGCGGCCTGACCCCGCAGGCGATAGAGCATCAATCGTCCGAGACGGTGCGCCAGGTCGCGAAGATCGTTGCCAGCGAGATTCCCGTGGGCGCCGTCAATCCCGAGCACTGGAGGCGGCGGCCGCAGCCATGAACAAGGGACACCGCTCATTTTCCGCAACAGGGCTGGACAACGCCTTCGCATCCGGCCCAAACTTGAAATTGCAAAACCGCGGCCGATGAGCGCGCGGACAATCAATCAACGGACGTTCCGCAACAAACGACGGGCGCCGAGAGGGAACAGGGAGTGCATCACATGGCCATTTCACGCCGTGACGTCTTGTTGGGCAGCGCCGGCGCATTGGGCGCCGCATCATTCTCCTTCCCGGCTCCCGCCATCGCGCAATCGGAACCGATCAAGATCGGTTGCCTCGCGGCGATCACCGGTCCGAGCTCGGCGCCAACCGTCGGCTTCAACCGCGGCGTCAACTTCGCGGTCGATGCCATCAACGGCGCCGGCGGCGTGAAGGGTCGCAAGATCGAGCTCGTGATGCGCGACACCCAAGGCGACCCGACCAAGGCCGTCAACGCCACGCAGGAGCTGATCAGCCAGGCCAAGGTTCATGCGATCTGGGGACCGCTCAACTCGGGCGAGGCGCTGGCGACGACGCCGATCATGGCGCGCGCCAAGATGCCGGACCTGCATCCTTGCGTGGTCGAGACCCTGATCGATCCGGTCAAGTACCCCAACGCGTTCCGCATCGCGCCGTCGAACAGTCAGTGGGACGATGCCGTGCGCAACTACTGCCTCAAGATCCTCAAGGTGAAGAAGGTCGCGGTGATCGGCGACACCACCGGCTATGGCGTCACCGCGGTCGGTGCCTCCGTCGCCGCCTTCAAGAAAGACGGCGCCGAGGTGGCCTATCAGGCCAACATCGATGCCACCCAACCCGACATGACGCCGGACATGCTGCGCGCCAAGAACGCCGGCGCCGAGGCGATCGTGGTGTGGAGCGTCTCGACCGGCATGGAAGCGCGCATGTTCAACACCCGCGCCGCGATGAACTGGGACGTTCCGTTCGTCGGCCATCCGTCGATGGCGTCGGGCGAGCTTGCTAGTCTGGTCGCCAAGCCGGAGAACTGGAAGAAGGTCTACGCGATCGGCTACAAGAGCTGCAGCTATGACAGCGCCGGCAAGCTGCCGCCGAAGAGCGAGGACCTTGTCGCGCGGCTGGCCAAGGCCAATGTCGCGCTGAACGATACGCTGTTGTGGTGGGTCGCGGGCGGCATCGACTGCATCGAGCTGATCGCCAAGGCGGTCGCGGAGAGCGGCTCGACCGACAGTGCCGGGATCATCAAGTACTGGAACTCGCTGTCAACCTATCCCGGCTATTTCGGCAATTATCGGTTCTCGCCGACCGAGCATAACGGCTATCTGACCGAAGAGATCGTGATGTCGGAATCTTCCACCGCCAAGAACGGCACCTTCGCGCTGGCGCCGGGGTATACATAGACGGGCGGGGGCGCAGCCGATGCTGGCCTCGATCCTTGCATCCGGTCTCGCGGCGGGCGCGATCTACGCGCTGGTCGGCGTTACCTACAACACGATGTTCTCGACCTCGCGGGTGATGAGCTTCACCGCCGGCCAGCTTGCGATGCTGGGCGGCGTGTTCGGCTCGATGTTCACGCTGAAACTCGGCCTGCCGATCGTCGTAGGCTTCGTGCTGACGCTGCTCTGTTGCGCCGTGATCGGGATCATCACCGAATTCGTCGCGGTGCGGCCGGTGCTCAAGAGTCTCGACCAGCATCTCTACGTGCTCTCGACCCTGGCGGTCGCGTTGATGATCCAGCAGATCACGGCGATCAAATGGGGCACCGAGCCGCAGCCGTTCCCGCGCATCGCAGGGTTCGGCGAGGGGGTGTTGGATGAAAAGTTCTGGCTGCCGGTCGTGGCCTGCGCGATCACCATCATCGGGCTCGAGTATCTCTACCGCCGCACCTTGGTCGGCCGCGCCTTCCTGGCCATCGCGGAGGACAATTTCGCGGCGCGGGCGCTTGGCTTGCCGGAGCGCAATCTGCGCGTCGCGAGCTACGCGCTGGCGGGAATGGTCGGCGGCATCGCCGGATTTTCAGGCGGGCAGTTGCTGCTCGCCTTCTTCGCCAATGGTGCGCTGCTCAATTTCTACGGCTTCGTGCCGGTGGCGCTCGGCGGGCTCGGCAACAACAGGGGCGCGATCATCGGCGGCCTGGCGCTCGGCCTGTTCCAGCAGGCGGCGAACTTTCTGGTCGGCGGCATCTTCTCCTCGGTCGCGGTGTTCACGCTGTTCATCGTGGTGCTGCTCGCCGCGCCGCAGGGGCTGTTCGGCAGCTCGACCGCGCGGAGAGTGTGATGACGGCGGTCGCCACCACTCAGCCACAGACCGGAAGCGGCGCATGGCGTGCGACGCTGCCGCACGTTCTGCCTTTCGTCGGGATTTTGCTCGCCGCTGTGCTGCTGCCGTTCGTCAGCAACGACTACTGGGTGCTGATCGGCACCCGGATGGCGATCTACTGGGTGCTGGTGTCCGGCCTCAATCTGGTGGTCGGTTTCGCCGGCCACCTTGCGATCGGCTATGTCGCGCTGCTGACGCTCGGTGCCTACGCGACCAGCGTGCTGGTCGCCGGCAATGTCATGCCGGCGCTCCCGGTGTTCGCGGCGCTGCCGATCGCCGGCCTGATCGGCGCGATCTTCGGCGTGATCGTGGGCTTGCCGGCGTTGCGGCTGCGCACCTTCTATTTTGCGATGTCGACGCTCGGCTTTGCGACCATCGTGACCCAGATCGCGCTGGCCTGGCAAAGCGTGACCGGCGGCGGCATCGGCATCGCCGGTCCCGAATTCCCGGCGCCGTTCAACACGCCGGGGGGATTCTACGCCCTCTGCATTGGCTTCGCGGTCATCACCACCTGGATGAGCGCCAACGTCGCGCGCAGCCGGTTCGGCCGCGCGCTGATCGCGGTGCGTGACGCCGAGGTCGCGGCTGAGGCCAGCGGCATCTCCAAGCCGAACATGCTGATCGCGATCTTCCTGTTCGCGGGTGCGCTGGCGGCGATCGCTGGCGGATTGTTCGCGACCTTGCAGACCTACATCACGCCCGACGCCTTCACCTTCGATCTGTCGGTGTTGTTCTTCATCGCGATCCTGATCGGCGGCCGCGGCTCGATCCTCGGTCCGATGCTCGGCACCATCATCCTGACCATCCTGCCCGAGATCGCAGCGCCGCTCGCGGCGTGGTCGACCTTCCTCTACGCGGTGCTGTTGCTGCTGATCGTGCTGGTGATGCCGGGCGGCATCGCGGCGCTGCTCGATTTCCGCAACCGCCGTCCGCTCGCCAGCAATCGCGCCATCGTTCCGCGCCCGGCCGCGCTCGCCGAGATCGTGCGCCGGCGCGACGGCGGCAAGGCGCTGCAACTGCGCGGCATCGCGCTGAGCTTCGGCAATGTGAAGGCGATCGACGGTCTCGACCTCGATGTCGCGCCGGGCCAGATCCACGGTCTGATCGGACCGAACGGCAGCGGCAAGACCACCACACTGAACGTGATCTCGGGCTACTACGCCGCCAAGGCCGGCACCATGACGCTCGGCGACCAAATGTTGGCCGCGGGCCAGCCCGTCAAGCGGGCCGCGTGCGGCATCGCGCGCACCTTCCAGACCCCGCGCGTGATCGGCGAAGCCTCGGTGCTGGAGAATGTCATGATCGGCGGTTCGATCGATGGCAAGGCGAATTTCGTCGAAGCGATGCTGGCGCTGCCGCGCAACGGCGCCGACGAGCGACTGCTGGCGGCCAAGGCGCGGGCGCTACTCGGCGTCGTCGGATTGGAGACGCTCGCTGATGTGCGCGCCGATCGCCTGCAGCATAGCGAGCTGCGCTTCATCGAAATCGCACGTGCGCTGATGCTCGATCCGGACTTCCTGCTGCTCGACGAACCCGCCGCGGGCCTCTCCAATGACGAGATCGCGCGGCTTGCCGCGCTGATCAAGGCGGTGTGCGGCCGCGGCACTGGCGTGTTGCTGGTCGAGCATCATGCCGATCTGATCTTCGACATCTGCCACCAGGTTACCGTGCTCAATCTCGGCCGCACGCTGGCGGCCGGAACGCCGGCCGAGATCCGCGTCCACAAGGAGGTGGTCAGTGCTTACCTCGGCGGCTGAACCTCTGCTCTCGGTGCGCACGCTGGAGTCTGGCTACGGCAAGATCCGCGTGCTGCACGGCATCGACATGACGATTGGCGCCGGCGAGGTCGTGGCGCTGCTCGGTCCCAACGGGGCCGGCAAGACCACGCTGTTGCGCGCGATGTCGGGCCTGTTGCCTGTCAATGCCGGGCAGGTCCGGTTTGGCGGCCACGACATGACCAACGCCACGCCGCGCGATGCCGCCCGTGCCGGGCTTGTGCACGTGATCGAAGGCCACCGCGTGTTCACGCAGATATCGGTCACGGACAATCTGCTGCTCGCCGGCTACGACCTGTCGCGCGCCGAACGCGCCGCGCGCATCGAGGAGGCGTTGTCGTTCTTCCCCGAGATCGCCGAGAAGCGTCATGAACGCGGCGGCGCGCTGTCGGGCGGACAGCAGCAGATGTTGACGGTGGCGCAAGGGCTGGTCCGCCGGCCGCGGCTGTTGATGCTCGACGAGCCCTCGGCGGGATTGTCGCCGGTGCTGGTCGATCGGGTCCTCAATGTGATCGGCCGCCTGCGCGCGCAGGGCACCTCCGTGCTGCTGGTCGAGCAATTGCTGGAGAAGGCGCTGGCATGTGCCGACCGGGTCTACGCGCTGGTGCAAGGCACGATCGC
>BFBZ01002312.1_pt1 | contig 10601 bp, 8 predicted proteins | sample 1888401 | NCBI WGS metagenome assembly BFBZ01 (sample SAMD00112614, study PRJDB3348) | symbiont metagenome | host: Chara braunii | reverse complement strand
ATCTCCCGACCGGCCCGTTCTACGGCTTCAACCGGCCCGGCGCGAAGGTCTCCCAGGGCGTCATCGAAAACTGGTGGCGGCAGGGCATGATGGGCGGCGCTCAGGCCCATTACGAGGGAGTCAAGGCCTTCTCGGAAACAGACCAGACCGAGGACCTGAAGGCGATCACCGTACCGACCCTGGTCATGCATGGCGACGACGACCAGATCGTGCCCTACGCCGACGCCGGCGTGCTCTCGGCGAAGCTCGTCAAGCACGGCACGCTGAAGCTCTATCCGGGCTATTCGCACGGCATGCTCACCACCAATGCCGACGTGATCAACCCGGATCTGCTCGCCTTCGTGAAGGGCTGATCCCGCCGCGCAGGCGCAGAATAACGCAGGGAGAGCGGATGATCTTCGCGCTCCCTGCGCTCGTGTCTCGCAGCCGGGGCCGGCGTCCCGCCCGGCCGGCCGGCGCGTCCTGTCTGCCGAATCCTATCGATCGGCTGTGGAACCCGCTATCAACTGTCGCGCGCTGCGATAATGCAGAGCCAAGCGCGGCGGGCTGACTTGGCGAGCGCCGGGCCCGCGAGATGACAAAGTGACCGGACTGCGCTCATGAGCGATCAAATTCTCTCGGCCCCGTCGGTCCAACGCAACCGTGAGCCAATTCTGGCCGTGCTGCGCGAGGTCTTGCCCAGCCGGGGCCTCGTCCTGGAGGTCGCGAGCGGTTCGGGCGAACATGTCGTGCACTTCGCCGCCGCGCTCCCCGGCCTGACTTTCCAGCCAAGCGATCCAGACACCGCCGCGCTCGGCAGTATCGCAGCCCGGACGGCCAAGAGCGGCTTGGCCAATATCCGACCGCCGCTCCGGCTCGATGCCGCCGCACCGGATTGGCCCGTCCCGGCCGCCGACGCGGTGATCTGCATCAACATGATCCATATCTCGCCCTGGCGCGCGACGCTGGGCCTGTTCGCCCAGGCCGGCCGCGTCCTGAGGCCGGGCGGCGTGCTCTATCTCTATGGCCCCTATCGGCGCCCCGGTCGCGAACTCGAGCCGAGCAATCTCGCCTTCGACGAAAGCCTGCGCAGCCGCAATCCCGAATGGGGCCTGCGCGACCTCGACACGGTCGCCGCCCTTGCCGCGGCCTCGGGCTTCGGCGCGCCGGCGATGACGGAGATGCCGGCAAACAATCTCAGCCTGGTCTTCCGCCGCGTCTGACGCGAACCGGATTCGTGGCGGCGACAGATGCCTCAGATCGCGGGCGCGATCCCATCGACGTGGGCGCGCTGACCCGGCGCCCCCGCCCCAGGTGCTGGTGCCTCGCCGTGCCGGCAGGGTCAGCGCCGAAGCGGATTGACCCTGGCGCGGTTGCGCGACCATCCCATCGCCCTCTCCGGCGCTAACTTCCTTCTCGGACCGCCTTTGTTGCGCGGTGCGCGTCGGCTGTGATCGTCGCACTCGCCGACAAGACCAGAGAGCGATCGCAAAGCCTCGACCTCCCGATGCTCGTCAACAGTAGTCACCAAAAGGTGACTACTTGCCAAATGGAGACCTTTCCATGATCTAATGTGACGAGATCTTTTGGACATCGAAGTGAGGACATCACCATGGCCACCGACGAGTTGACGGAAACCTGTTCTCCCGAGAGCGGATGTGGATTGCCATCCGGCAATGCTGCATCGGCGGCGCATCTGGCGCCGGAATTCGGAACGCCGGCAACGCTGAAGCTCGACATCGTGTCGGATACGATCTGCCCCTGGTGCTATGTCGGCAAACGGAAGATCGCGAGCGCGCTCGAGATCCTCGCTCAAGAAGGACTGACCTTCGACGCGACATGGCGGCCGTTTCAACTCAATCCCGACATGCCGAAAAATGGCTTGGATCGACGCCAGTATCGCTCGGCGAAATTCGGCTCGTGGGAGCGAAGCCAGGCACTCGATGCCCAGGTGACCGCGGCGGGGCGGACCGTGGGTCTTGCCTTCCGTCATGACCTCATGGCCAAGACGCCGAACACGCTGGCCTCGCATGCCTTGATCCGGCTCGCTCGCGAGACCGGCGGCCCGGCGATGCAGGATAGCGTCGTCGAGGCCCTGTTCGCGGCCTATTTCACCGAAGGTCGCGATGTCGGTGATCATGAGATTCTTGCCGATCTCGGCACCGACGCCGGCCTGGATCGTGGCCTGGTCGTGAACACTTTGTCCGACCCGGCCGTCGCCGAGGCTGTTGGTTACGAGGAAAACCTTGCGCGGGGACTGGGGCTCAACGGAGTGCCCTCGGTCCTGGTCAATGGGCGCTACCTTTTCTCGGGCGCACAGCCGGTTCCTGTCATCGTCGAGGCACTGCGCGAGGCCGCCGCCACTCTGTCGACCCCGGATGCTCCCGCCACTGTTGGGCTCGCACATGTCCACGACTGACGTCACAACACGATCCGGCGACCGACCGCTCAGAATCGCGGTCGCCGGGGGCTCGATCGGGGGGCTTTGCGCGGGCTTGGCGCTCAACGGCGCTGGCTTCGACGTTCAGGTTTACGAGCGTGATCCGGGACCCATGAACACGCGCGGCGCCGGGATCGTCGTACAAGGCGAACTCACGCACTTGCTGCGCAGCCATGGCGCGCCGCCTCTGCCGACCACGAGCTGCAGCATCCGCCGTTATCTCGATCCCGACGGCGGCGATGGCCAGGTACAAGCGATGCCGCAGGCTTTCACGTCATGGGAGGCGATTTACACGACGCTGCGCAGCGCGTTTCCCTCCGAGCGCTACCATATGGGCACGACGCTTGCCGGAGCGGAGCCGGGCGACAGCGGGGTTGTGGTCGAGATCGACGGCGCAGGCCGCTTCGACGCCGACGTACTTGTCTGCGCCGACGGCGCGCAATCGGCGAGCCGGCGACGGTTCCTGCCGGACGTGACGCCGTCCTACGCCGGCTATGTCGCCTGGCGCGGCACGCTCGACGAAGCCGATGCGCCGGCTGAAATGGTTCGCTTCTTCGACGACACCTTCACCTTCTCCGAAGCGCGCACAGGCGGTCACATTCTGAGCTATTTCATTCCCGGAGATGGAGCCGACGTCGCGGTCGGACGGCGACGGCTGAACTGGGTGTGGTACGTTCGCGCCGATGAGGCAGATCTCGCGACCCTGCTGGTCGACCGCCACGGCCGTCGACATCGGGCTTCGCTGTCGCAGGGCGGCGCATCCGACGCGTCCATTCGAGGACTTGTTGAACAAGCCCAGCGTGAACTCCACCCGATGATGGCGGCGCTGGTCGCGGCGACGCCCGATCCTTTCATCCAGACGATTGTCGATGTCGTCGTGCCGCAAACGGTGTTCGGCCGGCTCTGTCTTTTGGGCGATGCCGCCTTTGTTGTCCGGCCACACACCGCGGGCGCGACGGCGAAGGCCGCGCGTGACGCGGCGGTATTGGCGACCGCCTTAAAGCGCGCAGGGCGCAACATCGATGCCGGCCTTTCGAGCTTCCAGGACATGCAATTGGAATATGGCCGAGATATCACGCGCTACGGCGTCGCGCTTGGTAATCGTTGGGCCGCGAAGGCACGCTGATCGCAAGGGAAGGACAGGCCTATGGACGACATGACCGCGCCAAGTGGGCGCGTGCGGCTTATGGGCCTGGCGGACTCGAGCGAGGCCTATCGGATACGAGATTTCCTCACGCGCTCGGTGGTGGCGTTTGATTGGATCGAGCTCGCCTCAGATGAGGACTGCCGTCGCGAACTCGGCCTGCCGGAGCTCGGCAACGTCCGGCTGCCGGCCGTCGAACTCCCGGATGGGCATCGGATGTTCGCGCCGTCACTGCAACAGCTTGCCGACCGCCTCGGTTGGGTCAGCCAGCCGCGTTTGCGCGAATATGATCTCTCGATCTATGGCGCCGGCCCCGCGGGGCTGTCGGCTGCGGTCTACGCCGCATCGGAAGGGCTACGCGCGGTGGTCATCGAACGTCACGCCGTCGGCGGTCAGGCGGGATCGTCTTCGATGATCGAGAACTATATGGGGTTCCCGCAAGGCATCGCCGGCGCCGAACTCGCCGAACGGGCACGCCAGCAGGCAGTCAGGTTCGGGATCGAGCTTCTGATGATGCGGGAAGGCGTCAAAGCGGAGTTCCGTGACAATCGCATCCGGGTCAATCTGGCCGACGGCTCGCAGATGGTGGCTCGCGCCAATATCTGCGCGACGGGGGTGGAATGGCGACGGTTGGGTCTGGAAGGCGAAACGCGGCTGATCGGCGCTGGACTCTATTATGGGGCGGGCATGAGCGAAGCGCCGCTGTGCCGTGACGAACATGTCTTTGTCATCGGCGGCGGGAACTCCGCCGGTCAGGCCGTGATGCATCTCGCCAGCCAGGCGAAGAAGGTGACGATGCTTGTGCGCGGGTCGAACCTGGCGGCGACGCTCTCGCAGTATCTGGTCGATCGCATTCTCACGAAAGACAATGTCGAGGTCCGCTACAACGCCGAGGTGACCGGGCTCGACGGCAGCCGGACCTTGGGACGGATCGCAATCGCGGACCGCGCGTCTGGCACCGTCGAGTGGGCAGACACAAGGCGAATGTTCGTCTGCATCGGGGGTGCACCCAACACCGATTGGGCCGAAAAGACCAGCATCGTCCGTGATCCAACCGGCTATCTGGTCACCGGACCCGACCTTTTCGAGGGCGGAAGGCCGCCAGCCATCTGGCCCCTCGAACGGCAGCCATTCTACCTCGAAACGAGTGTGCCCGGTTCCTTCGCGGCTGGTGATGTACGTCGCAACTCGATCAAGCGCGTGGCGTCGGCGGTTGGAGAGGGCGCGATGGCGGTGGCCTTCGTCCACCGCTATCTCGCGGAGACCGCATGAGCGACGAAGGGCCCCTGGTTGTAGTCGAGACGGGCAGAGTCGACGCACGCCCTCAGGCGTCGCACGGCGCGATGCTCTGACAAACGACCTGCTCAATAGCTCGGAGCTCCAGGTCTCCACTTGGCCACTAGGCCCCCGGATGATACGATGCTGTCGGCATGGCCAGGAAAACTACATCGATCGAGCCCTTCGACATGCGCTATCCGGCGCGGCGCTATCTCGACATTATTGGCGACAAGTGGACACCGATCGTCCTCTATTGCCTGTCGACTGCAACCGGTCGCTTCGGTGAGTTGCAGCGGCGGATCCCCGACATCTCGAAAAAGATGCTGATCCAGGTTCTGCGTCAGCTCGAAGCGGACGGCCTCCTTGACCGCAAGGTCTATCAGCAGGTTCCGCCCAAGACTGAATACACGCTGACGGCCGCCGGTCAGCGCATGCATCAACCTATCGCCGCGATGTGTGAATGGGCCAAGACGAATGATGACGTGATCGCCGCCGTTGTCGCAAGGCGGAACAAGAAGACGAGCGGCGCCGAAGGCGGGCGCCACGGCTAATTCGCGGCTCGATCAGCCGCTGCCCCCTCCTCCCTCGCCAATCTGCTTTGCGCTCGCCGGCGCGTTCGCGGTCGGTATCGTTACGACCGATGACGGCTCGGCGCGGCACACAGCCTTTCGCCGAAGTCGAAGGGGGTTGGGTCACTGCCCACCCCTCAAAAAATTCGATCGCGTTTTCCGCGCACGACGTCGACGTGCTCGCGGTCCATTCAAGCCGCCGTCACGTCAGCGCGAAGGTGCGCGTCATGGTCGACTTTCTGGTCGCGGCATTCCGCGGAAAGCCGCTATGGGATTGACGGATGGGCAGCTCGGCGCGCTCAGGTGCGTGAGAGTTCTTTTTCGCGGGCCAATGCCGCCGAACATTTTGGATGAGCGAGCCGCACAGGGATGTGCCGCTCAGGCGCGTCGGCTCAACGAGACCAGAAGGGAGTCGCCTGCTGAAAGCCACGCCAGCTTTTCCATAGGGCGGCGGCGGCGCCACTTTGCTGACAGTGCTGCCATCCAGTGACGGCGCCGACGGCACGCTGAACGTCCGGTGCCGTGGTGGCCTGCGCGATATCGTGCAACAGGGGGCGCGTCGTCGTCACGTCGTTGGCGGCGCCCAGGGCATTCTGCAGCCTGGTCAGGCGCTTCAGATATCGTCGCGCGGATACCGGCTCGTCATAGAGCGGCAGGAAGAATTCCGTGGCGTAACGCAGCTTCTTCAAGGTCAGCCTGAGCTTGTGGCGCGCTTCGGGTGCCAGCTCCCGAAAATGGCGCCCCTGCTTGACGGCCTTGCGATGGATGCGCGTCAGCGCGCGGCGGGCGAGGATGCTCGCCGGTTCGGCGAGGATCGCGAGCGCTTCGCTCGTGACGTCGTTGCGCCAGCTTCGACGTTCGATCAGGCGTCCAAGCGACAGGAGGAACCGGTTGGCCCGCGGATCGGCCAGCGCCCCCCGGACGGCAGCGTAGCTGCGGGCCCGGAACGGCTCCGCCGTGTCGCGCAGCGCGGCGAGGTCGATATCCGGCAAGGATGCATTGTCGATTTCGGCGAGCGTCTCCGCCAGAAAGACATCCCAGCCTCGGGCCGGGCCAAGGCTCCGTGCCAGCAGCTTCGCCTCCAGCGCCGTGGCTTCGAACGAATGAGCCCCCATCTCGCATCGGAGGATGGACATGGCTGTCCTGAGCCGCCGCAGGGCGACCCTCATCTGGTGGACCCCCTCGGGATCGCGGCCGCTTTCGGTCGCGGCCAGGTTCGCCATCAAATGGTGGTGGCAGTTCCCCAGGAGCTTGGCGATCGCTTCATCGGCATTGTCTTCGGCATTGATCCCCGCCGGGCCAGCCTTGGCCGCCGCAGGAGCCGTATCGCAGGCCAGCGCATATCCGCGCTCGGCCTTGCTCGCGATCGCAACGCGCACCGGCGCGATATCGAGCAAGGCCAAGCCGAGTTCGTAGAGCACGCCGACGTCGCCCGCCTTCAACTCCAGTTCGACCTCCGACAGCGGCTCGCTTTTTCTCTCCGCCTCGATCGTTCCCTCGTCGAAGGCAATCTCGACGATCGCTCCTGACAATTCCACCTTTTGCAGGCGTCGGCGGACCTTGGTCGTGAACATCGGCGCGAGCGCATCGGCGAGAAGCCCATCGAGCGGAGCACCGATCTCCGCTATCGGCAAGCGTGTCAGATCCGGTTCGATGGTGTCGACAGGCGCTTCCCACTCGCGGCGCGAAAGCGTGCCGTTGCCGGACACGCGCTGTTTCAGCGTTTGCAGGTATCGTTTGCCGTTGCGCCGCACACGCAGCGACAAGCCGTGACGATCGAGCAGACGGTCGGGCGTGTCGTAGTAGACGGCCTCGAGCCGGCGCACGGTGCCCTGATTGCCGATATGCTCGACGATGACGGGCGCCGTGCGCAGCCGGTCCAGTGTGCCCGGCGGCGCCAATAATTTGAGTTCAACCTCCTGCCGCAAGACACGCTCGTTCGCGGTGACGGCCCCTGCGGGCCGTCGCGGCGCTCGCTCCTTCGACGATTGTTCCAAGGCTCCGTTGCCCCACCCTTGGCGCTTCATGCCACTCGAACGACCATCATAGCCCACTTGGCGTACCGGTAGCGCCACACCTGACCATTGAATTTCGTGAAGGCCTTTGATCGATCGGCACGGGCTGCTCCGGGAGATGTCCCACCGATCGGAACGTCCGTGTCAAGGTCGCCCGGAATAGAGCACGCCCTGGAGACGATCATGACGACGGAGGCCACTATCGCGGATCGCACAGGCGTTCCGCCTGGCCGACCGGCCGCACCTGCCCCCAGCGTTCCGGCGTCTGGCCAGAGCGAGCCCGGCGGCATGGCATCATCGACGATCCGCCATGCCTGCCGATGGACCAGGCGGGACATGCGGCAGGTCCGATGGGGCTCAATGCCGCGACCTCGCGCCCGCAAGCGGTCTAGCGAACAGGTCCGCTCGACGCCCGCACGATCAGCTCGGCCGGGATCAGCCTCACGGACGCAGCGAGGTCCGGGGCCGATATGCGCTCGAGCAAGAGACAGGCTGCGGTCCTTCCCATCGCGGCATGGGCGATGCGCACCGTCGTGAGCGGTGGGTCGACCATATCCACGAGCGGCATGTCGTTGTGCCCGACGATCGAGACGTCCTTCGGACAGGCAAGGCCCCGCGCCTTGAGTTCCTGATAGGCCCCAAGCGCGAGGAGGTCGTTGCCGGCGGCGATCGCAGTGAGATCCGGCCAGCGGTCGAGCAGCGCGGCCGTGGCCGCCTGTCCCGCGACGCGGCTATACGCCGACGCGATGGTGACAGCGCATGGGTCCAGTTTGGCGGCCCTCATCGCCGCTTCAAATCCCCTGCGACGCAGGACGCCGGTCGAGAGATTGTCCGGTCCGGCCAGATGCCCGATCAGGCGATGCCCCTGCGAAACGAGGTGCTCGACCGCGAGGCCCATGCCGCCCAGGTCATCAGAGACGACCGAGGCGACGCGCAGCCGATCCTCGCCGCGATTGACCAGCACCGTCGGCACGCCAGCCTCCAGGCAAACCGTCAGAACCGGCTCATCCCGCCTGGCCGTGGCGAGCACGAGCCCGTCGACGCGCCGTGCGATCAGCTCCTCGAGCATGGCGATCTGACCGGCCTCGTCAGTTCCCCCATCAGCGACCAGCATGGAATAGCCCTCGCTGGCGAGATGCGCGCCGATACCATCCAGAATGGGCGGGAACACGGGGTTGGCGAGGTCAGGCAGAACGACGCCGACCAGCCGCGAGCGGCCGGTGCGCAGGGACGCGGCGATCGCGTCGCGGCGGTAGCCAAGACGTCGCGCCTCCGCCCGGACCCGTTCAACCACATCGGTCGAAATCCGATGGCTCTGCTCGGGATCCAGCGCGCGCCCAGCCGTCGAGCGGTGCACGCCGGCCGCCTCCGCGACCGACTGAAGCGTCGCGCCACGGCTGGCGGCGGGAGATCGGGACGGGACAGCTTTCATGGGTCTCAATGCGGCAGAATCAGGCTCGCCAAGAAAGCATGTCGCCTGCCGGTTGACAACGTGCGATCGATCGCACATATGAATGCGATCGATCGCACAATATCATAGACGAGACGCGACGGAGGAAATGGCGATGAGCGCATCAGCAGTCCTCGGAACGACCGAGACAAAGCACCCCTCCCACATCATCGACGACCAGGGCGCGGTTACCGACATCGTGCTCGACGCGATGTCGCGCGCTCCGAACCCGCGCTTGCGTGAGGTGATGGCGGCCTTCGTGCGCCACATGCACGCCTTCGCCCGCGAGGTCCGCCTGACCGAGGATGAGTTCGAGCTCGGGATCGATGTCCTCAACCGCATCGGCCAGGCAACCAACGACACGCATAACGAGGGCATCCTGTTTTCCGACGCCATCGGTTTCTCGACGCTGGTCTGCCTGCTGAACAACGGACAGAACGGCGCGACGGAGACAGCCGCGGCGCTTCTCGGTCCCTTCTGGCGGATGAATTCGCCCGAGACCGAGAATGGCGGTTCGATCATCCGATCGGAGACGCCGGGCCCTGCCCTGTTCGCCGATTGCCGGATAACCGATCCCGGCGGGCAGCCGCTTGCTGACGTCGAGGTCGACGTCTGGCAGGCCTCCCCCGTCGGGCTCTATGAAAACCAGGATCCGGCGCAGGCCGAGATGAACCTGCGCGGCAAATTCAGGACCGACGCCGACGGACGCATCCGGTTCCGGTCGGTCAAGCCGGCGGGCTATCCAGTGCCAACCGACGGCCCGGTCGGCGATCTCCTGCGTGCGCAGGAGCGGCATCCCTACCGGCCGGCCCATCTGCATTTCCTGGCCTACAAGCCCGGTTTCAAGACGCTGATCACGCAGGTCTTCGTCGACGACGACCAGCACCTGGAAAGCGACGTCGTCTTCGGCGTGACCCGTCACCTCATCGGAGACTTCCAGGAGGGGACGGGCACGGCCCCCGCCCGCGACGTCTCCGCTCCCTGGTACCGGCTCAACTACGCTTTCGTGATGGAAAAGGGCGAGGCGAAGCTGCCGATCCCGCCGATCCGCTAGCCCCTGCTCCCGCCTCGAACCGAACGAGATCACCGATGCAGACCCTTGCAAGCCCGGGCTCCGCAACGCCCGTCATTGCCGCGGCCCGACCCCAATCCAGCTATCCCCGTTCACTCAGCGGCAAGGTTGCTCTCGTGGTCGGCGGCGCCGGCGCCATCGGCGCCGCGACCAGCCGCATGCTTGCGTCCGCCGGCGCGACGGTGGTGGTGACCCATCTCGACACCGAGCGCGACACCGCCGCCGCTCGCGCCCTCGTAGCGGAGCTTGGCGCCGGGCACACGGCCCATGTCGGCGACGTCGCCGATACCGCATCGTTGGTCGCGCTGCGCTCGACGCTCCAGGCCAGCCACGGACGCCTCGACATTCTGATCAACGCCGCCGGTTTCACAAAACCGGTGCCCCATGCCGATCTCGACGCACTCACGGACGACTTCATCGACCGCATGTTGCAGGTCAACTGGCGCGGCCAGTTCGCCACCATCCGCACCTTCGCGCCGATGCTCAAGGCCTCGGGAGACGGGCTGGTGGTGTCGATCTCCTCCATCGCGGCGTTCACCGGCGTCGGCTCATCGATCGTCTACTGTGCCGCCAAGGCCGGCATTGACGTCATGACCAGGGCCCTGGGCCGTGCGCTGGCGCCCGAGGTGCGCGTGCTGGCGGTTTCACCCGGGG
>BFBZ01000012.1_pt241 | contig 10604 bp, 9 predicted proteins | sample 1888401 | NCBI WGS metagenome assembly BFBZ01 (sample SAMD00112614, study PRJDB3348) | symbiont metagenome | host: Chara braunii | reverse complement strand
GGTCGAACTGCTCGATCCCGTCAAGAACAAGCGCATCGGCAGCGCCGAGGTGATGGAAAAATTCGGCGTGGCGCCCTCGAAGGTGATCGAGGTGCAGGCGCTGGCGGGCGATTCCACCGACAATGTGCCCGGCGTGCGCGGCATCGGCGTGAAGACGGCAGCCGAACTCCTCGGCATCTATGGCGATCTCGAAACGCTTTTGAAGCGCGCGGGCGAGATCAAGCAGCCCAAGCGGCGCGAAACCCTGATCGAGAACGCGCAGAACGCACGCATCTCGCTGAAGCTTGTGACGCTGGACGACAACGCCAAGTTCTCCTGCGAGCTGGAGGAGATGGAGGTGCGCGATCCCGAGCCCGGAAAAGCCATCGCCTTCCTGAAGGCCATGGAATTCGGCACGCTGACGCGCCGCGTCGCCACCCATTTCGGCATCGAGGATGCCGATGCGATTGCGCCCGCCCCCGATCCCGCACAGACAGCTCTGCCCGCGCCGGGCGATGCAACGCCGCTCAAACCCGCCCCGCTGCCCGCCGCGAAATCGGTGACGACTGCCAGGCCCGCGAAAGGCGGCGTCGGCGCGGTGATGGATCGCGATCACCTGCTCAAGCCCATCCAACACGATGCCTATGAAACGGTGACGACGCTTGCCCGCCTCGATCACTGGATCGCCCGCGCCCACGCCGAGGGCATTGTCTGCGTCGACACCGAGACCACCTCGCTCGATGCGATGCAGGCCAAGCTTTGCGGCGTGTCGCTCGCGGTGGGGCCGAACGAGGCCTGTTACATTCCCTGCGGCCACACCAGCGGCACGGGGCTCGATCTTGCGGGCGCGGCCAAGCTCGAACAGCTTCCCGAAGACGCGGTGCTGAAACGCCTGAAACCGCTGCTCGAAGACGACAGCGTGCTGAAGGTCGCGCAGAACCTGAAATATGACGCGCTGATCTTTGCCCAACGCGGCCTGCGCGTGACGCCGTTCGACGACACGATGCTCATTTCCTATGTGCTGGAGGCAACGCTTCACGGCCATGGCATGGACGAGCTTTCGGAATTGCACCTGAGCCACAAGCCCATCGCCTTCAGCGAAGTGGCAGGCAAGGGCAAGGAGAAGATCACCTTCGATTGCGTGCCGGTGAAAGAAGCCACGCGCTATTCCGCCGAGGATGCAGACGTCACCTTGCGTCTGCACCAACTTCTGAAACCCAGGCTCGCGGCAGATGGCAAGCTGACGGTCTATGAAACGCTGGAGCGCCCGCTGGTGCAGGTGCTGGTGGATATGGAGCGCCGCGGCATCATGGTCGATGCCGATCTGCTGCGCCGGCTTTCCAACGAATTCGCCAACGCGATGGCGAAGATGGAAAAGGAAATTCATAAGCTCGCGGGCGGCGAATTCAACATCGGCTCGCCCAAGCAATTGGGCGATATCCTGTTCGGCCAGTTCAAGCTTCCCGGCGGGCGCAAGACCAAAACCGGCGCATGGTCCACCGATGCCGATGTGCTGGAGGAAGTGGCGGCCCAAGGCCACGACATCGCCAAAAAGGTTCTCGCCTGGCGCACGCTTTCAAAGCTGCGCGGCACCTACACCGATGCGCTTCCCACCTACATCAATCCGCAGACGGGCCGCGTGCACACGTCTTACGCGATGGCGTCCACCTCGACAGGGCGGCTTTCATCGAACGATCCCAATTTGCAGAACATTCCGATCCGCACCGAGGAAGGCCGCAAGATCCGCACGGCGTTCATCGCGCCCAAGGGATCCAAACTCGTCAGCGCCGATTACAGCCAGATCGAATTGCGGCTGCTTGCGCACATCGCCGATATTCCGGCGTTGCGCAAAGCCTTTTCCGACGGCACCGACATTCACGCGATGACGGCCTCGGAAATCTTTGGCGTACCCGTCAAAGGCATGCCGGCCGATGTGCGCCGCCGCGCCAAGGCGATCAATTTCGGCATCATTTACGGGATCTCGGCCTTCGGCCTTGCCAACCAGCTTGGCATCGCCCGCGGCGAGGCCGACGACTACATCAAGAAATATTTCATCCGCTTTCCCGGCATCCGCGACTATATGGAAAGCACCAAGGCGTTCGCCCGCGATCATGGCTATGTCGAAACGTTGTTCGGGCGGCGCGTGCATATTCGCGAGATCAAATCCACCAATCAGGGCATGCGCGGCGGCGCCGAACGCGCCGCGATCAATGCGCCGATCCAGGGCACGGCTGCCGATATCATCCGCCGGGCGATGATCCGCGTGCCCGATGCGCTGGCGCAGAAAAAGCTGAAAGCCAAGATGCTGCTGCAGGTGCACGACGAGCTGGTGTTCGAAGTGCCCGACAGTGAAACCGAAAAGACCATCTCGACCGTGCGCGCGGTGATGGAGAAATCCTCGCTGCCCGCGCTCGAACTGTCCGTGCCGCTGGTGGTCGAGGCCCGCGCCGCCCAGAACTGGGACGAAGCGCACTAAGCCGCGATATTCCTCAATCCTGTTTCCGCCGTGATGCCCGCCTTCTTCAGCACTTCGGTCAACTGGCTCATTGCGGTTTGGGCATTGGGTTTGGTGCCCTCGGCATCCGGCGGCAATCCTGCGGCATAGCCGGTGAGGAAGCCCTCCTTACCGAGGCAGCCCAGAATAATGTCGCGCCCGCGCTCCGACATCTTGCCTTCGGTCAACAGATTGCCGGTGAAGAGTTTGAGGATCGCGACAGCCTTATCGACATGGGTGGGCGATCTGGTCTCGATATTGTCGAACAGTTTGGCGTGCGCCTCGATCCGGCAGGCAAGCTTGTCGAGCACCTCCCCGATTTCGCGGCGCTGAGTATCCTGGAAGGCAGAGCGGCGCACGCGGCCCTGCAATTCGACCAGCTTTGCCAGCCGCGACATGGGCGTTGTCTTGCCTTGCAGGAAGCGGGTTTCGAACGCCGCCGATGTGACGATGGGGACAACGAACGCGCCCAGATTGCGCTTGTTTTCCTGGCCGATGATGTTTTCTTCCACCGCGAGCAGGCGCTCGACCTTTTCATCCGGCGTGGCGGCGCCATCGAGATGTTCGCTGATGATCTCGTGGGTGATGAGCCGGCGCGAACGCAAGGTGAAGGCCGCGATGATATCTTCGTGGGCGAGATATTTTCCTTGCGCCAATACCAATGTGTTGGCGACCCGGCGAAGCAGCTGCAACTCCTCCACGATGGATCCGTGTGACAGGCGCTTGATGCTCTTAAGCTCGGCCAGGATGCGGTTGGCGATGGCCGTGCGGGCTTCGGGCAATTCATCCTTCGCGAAACGCTCGGCCAGCATCTCGACCCCGTTGCGCTCCCCCGTGCTGCTGCGCTTGCCGATAAAAAGCTGCACCAGCGCGAGCAGCGCATCGCCCAGATTTTCCTTGGCGCCCATCAGCTCGTGCAGCGCCGCAGATCCCCCCAGCACTTCGGCAACGATGGAATCGACGCAGGCAAGCACCAGTGCGCGCGGCTTTTCCCCGGAGGGGGCTTCGCCCATCAGCGAGAGCAGGCGCGCGAGTTTCTCGTCCCACCCTTTCGCATCCGAAAGGTGCCGCGCGATGGCGCCGTTGAACACATATTTGCCATCGCCCGCCTCGGCCAGTTTCGTGGCCAATGCGCCGAAATTTCCAGGCGCGGTCTTCGGGAAATAGTCCTTGCGCGCATCGCGATAGACGCGGTGGAGCGCGCTCGTCACAAGTTCATTGAGGCTTTTGACGATCTGCTGCACCGGCATCGAGGTGGATGTGGCCTGCGCCACCGCGATCTTCTGGATGGCGTGCTGATAAAGCGTGCCGGTGGCTTCGAGTTTTTCCAGCGCGTCGGCGCGGTGGATGAGTTCGGTGACCGTGAGCTTTTGGCGCGAAAGAAAATCGCCGAGCAGCCGCGTGATGGTCGAACGCGCGTGATAGGAATAAAGATCGTCGGGTTTGAAACAGGGCAGCGCACTGGGCGCATCTTCGGCGGCCGGTTCAACCTTCATCTGGTTGTGGCCATCTTCGAAGATTTTCAGCGTCAGGTAATCGCCGGTTTCGTTGTTGTAGGTTTCCTTGACGACCTTCACCCCGGTCGCCTGTTCGCCCGCCATCAGGCCGGTGGCGATTTCGAGCGCAAGTTCGCGGCCGCTGACGACTTCGTGCAGCGTCCAGCCACCCCTGGCACCCTGACGTTTGAAAACTTCGAAATGAACTTGCGACATGCCCGCCCTCTTGAGCGGGTAATTTGCAGGTTTCGCTTTAAACCGCGGTTAAGGCTCGCGATGCCCGGAAAGGTCGTGGATCGAGGGGGCGTGCCCGCATAGCGCGCAGGCCGGATCGGGCTTCACGGCAACCGTGCGGAAGCGGGTGTCCAGCGCGTCATAGATCAAAAGCCTGCCCGCGAGGCTCAGGCCCAGCCCGAGAACTTCCTTGAGGATTTCKAGGGCCTGCAACGTTCCCATCACGCCCGCGGCAGCACCAAGGATGCCCGTTTCCGAGCAGGAAGGGGCCGTGCCCGGCGGCGGCGGTTCGGGGAACAGGCAGCGATAGCAGGGCCAGCGGCCCTGACCCGATGCGGTGCGCTCGAAGGCGCGATAGGTGGCGAGCTGGCCGTCGAATTCGGTGACGGCTGCGGAAACCAGCGGCTTTCTTGCGAAGAAGCAGGCATCGTTGAGGAGAAAACGGGTGGCAAAATTGTCGGAGCCATCGGCCACCAGATCGTAGCGGGAAATCAGCTCCAGGGCGTTTGCGGGGGTGATCCGCTCCCGGTGGGGTTCAAGGCGGACATTCGGGTTGAGCGCGAGGGCCGCGCGCGCCGCCGATTCGACTTTTGGCTGCCCCACATCCTCGGTCCGGTGGGCGATCTGGCGCTGGAGGTTGGAAAGCGAAACCTCGTCGAAATCCACCACCCCGATAGTGCCGATCCCGGCGGCTGCCAGATAGAGGATGACCGGGCTCCCAAGTCCACCCGCCCCCACCACCAGTACCCTAGCGGCTTTGAGCCGGGCCTGCCCGGGACCGCCAACCTCGCGCAGCACGATGTGGCGCGCGTAACGGTCGAGTTCCTCATCGGAAAGGGCCATGGATCAAGCTCTTAGACCGGTTGTCCCGTGCAGGAAAGAAGCAGCCGGGCGCGACGTTGCGTCTTCACCTTAACCCGTGGTCCGCCTTGCACTTTTTCCCGGAGACAGGGTAGGGCTTTCCTTGTCGGGCCGGGCGGGCAGCGCCTATGCTGGGCTCATATAATAGTTAGTGGCTATCCCGGCCTGCCGGGAACGCCAACAGGAGCGATCATGTCGAAGGACACGGGCCAATCGGGCGCGTTCGGGCTTGAAGGCCATGGGTTTCGGAATCTGAAGGCCGTGAACTGGAACCTCTCGGCGCCCGCGCTCTATGAGCGCGCCGTTGCGGCCGGGGAAGGCCATGTCGCCAAGAACGGCCCGCTCGTGGTGCTCACCGGCCAGCACACCGGCCGCTCCGCCAACGACAAATTCGTGGTGCGCGACGCAGCCAGTGAAGACCATGTCTGGTGGGACAACAACAAGTCGATGACACCGGCGCAATTCGATGCGCTCCATGCCGACATGATGAAGTTCGCCGAAGGCCGGGAACTGTTCGCGAAGGATTTGTTCGGCGGCGCCGATCTCAGCCATCGCCTTCCCGTGCGCATCATTACCGAATTCGCCTGGCACTCCCTCTTCGTGCACCAGCTCCTGATCCGGCCCACCGCCGATGATCTGAAGGGCTTCGATCCCGAATTCACCATCGTCGACCTGCCGACCTTCGAAGCCGATCCGGCGCGGCATGGCGCGGTCAGCAAGACCATTGTGGCTGTCAACTTCACCAAGAAGATGGTCCTGATCGGCGGCACCTCCTATGCCGGCGAAATGAAGAAGTCCGTCTTCACGATCCTCAACTATCTCCTGCCGCCCAAGCGCGTCATGGGCATGCATTGCTCGGCCAATGTCGGCAAGGATGGCAAGGCCGCGATCTTCTTCGGCCTTTCCGGCACCGGCAAGACCACGCTTTCGGCCGACGCCTCGCGCACGCTGGTGGGAGATGACGAGCATGGCTGGGGCGAACATGGCGTCTTCAATTTCGAAGGCGGCTGCTATGCCAAGGTGATCCGCCTCAGCCGCGAATCCGAACCCGAGATTTATGCCACGACCGAACGCTTCGGTACGGTGCTTGAAAACGTGGTGATGGACCCCGATACGCGCGAACTCGATCTCGACGATGCGAAATATGCGGAGAACACCCGCGCCGCCTACCCGATCGACTACATCCCGAATGCGAGCGATACCGGCCGCGCCGGTCATCCGAAAAACGTCATCATGCTGACGGCCGATGCCTTCGGCGTGTTGCCGCCCATCGCCAAGCTCACGCCGAGCCAGGCGATGTATCACTTCCTTTCGGGCTTCACCGCGAAAGTGGCGGGCACCGAAAAGGGTCTCGGCAAAGAACCGCAGCCCACATTCTCAACCTGCTTCGGCGCACCGTTCATGCCGCGTCACCCGAGCGAATACGGCAATCTGCTGCGCGACCTGATCGCGGAGCATCAGGCCGATTGCTGGCTGGTGAACACCGGCTGGACGGGCGGCGCCTTCGGTGTGGGTTCGCGCATGCCGATCAAGGCGACGCGCGCGCTTCTGGCCGCTGCCCTCGACGGTTCGCTTGCGAATGCCGAGATGCGTGTCGACCCGCATTTCCGTTTCCGCGTGCCGGTTTCCATGCCGGGCGTGGATTCCAAGATCCTCAATCCGCGCGACACATGGGCGGACAAGGCGGCTTACGATGCGCAGGCAAAAAAGCTCGTCAGCATGTTCCGCGACAACTTCAAGAAGTTCGAAGACCATGTCGGACAGGACGTGCTGCAGGCGGCACCGCAACTGGCCGAAGCCGCGGAATAATCAGGCCCGCCGGTAAACCCACACACGCGCTGGCGGAAGATTCCGCCAGACGAACGCGCCCAGCTGCACGGGCGATTTCAGCGTGCCCAGAACCGGCGGCTTGAAGCCGTAGGAAAACTGGATGAACGGCGCGCCCGGCACGAGGCGATCGAGCGCGCTTTCGATCAGGCGTTTGCGCTTCCCGGGTGGTTGGTTCAGCAGCGGCAGGCCGGAGACGACAGCGGCAAACGGCTCGTCGAACCGGGCGTCCAGCGTTGCTTCCAGATCATAGGCATCGCCCTGCACCACATGGGCGCGGACGAACCGTTCGGCCAGCAGGTTCGCGAAATGCGGATCGTATTCGATCATCACCAGCCGCTCGGGCAATACGCCCATCGCGATCACAGCCTGGGTGACGACCCCCGTTCCGGGGCCGAGTTCGAGCACCTTGCCCGGCAAGATGGGGTCGATCTGGGCGGCGATGGCGCGGGCAAGTGCGGGGCTCGAAGGCGCTATGGCGCCGACGCTGCGGGGGCGTGCGAGCGCCCCCCTGAGAAATCGCAATTCGTCCTGAAAGCCCGGTGACGCCATTTGCCATCCAACCCGCGGAACTATCGAACCGTTCCGCCGGCCATCCCTCCCATGCAGGCTCCGGGGAGCCGTTACACCATCCTCGCCGGTTGTGGCGCGGATCATTTAAGTCGAGCCTTGCCCATCGCCGAATGGGATGCAACGCCATGACCTCACTTAATGAAAAGACCGCGCTGTTTCGGACGTTGCATGGGCCGGGCAAGCTCCTCGTTCTGCCCAATGCCTGGGATGCGGGCTCCGCCCTGTCTCTTATACACATCTAGATGTGTATAAGAGACAGGGCTCCGCCCGGCTGGTGGAGGAGACCGGCGCCAAGGCGGTGGCCACCTCGAGCGCGGCCCTTTCCTGGGCCCATGGCTATGCGGATGGCGAGACCATCCCGCCCGGGACCCTTCTTGCCGCCGTGCGCGAGATCGCCCGCGTGATCACCGTGCCGCTCAGCGTGGATGCCGAAGCAGGCCTCGACGCCACGCCCCAGATGGTGGCCGATTTCGTGGTGAAGCTGGTCGAGGCGGGCGCCTCGGGCATCAATCTGGAAGACGGAAACGAACCGCCAGACCTGCTGGCCGCGAAAATCCGCGCCATCAAGGATGCGGTGAAGCGCAAAGGCGCCGACATTTATATCAACGCGCGTGCCGACATCTATCTGCGCAAACTGACCGCCCCCGAAAACATGCTCGAAGGCATGATCGCGCGCGGCAAGACTTACATGCAGGCAGGCGCGGACGGCTTCTTCGCACCCGGCGTTGCGGACATCGCGGACATCAAGGCAATCGTCGATGCGGTGGATCTGCCGCTGAACATTCTCGTCTGGCCGAGCCTTGCGCCCATCGCCGAGTTGAAAGCCGCCGGTGTGCGCCGCGTCAGCGCGGGCTCGGGCACCGCGCGCGCGGCATTGGGCGCGTTGCGATCGACGACGAAACAATTGCTGGAAGAGGGCCGCTACGACGCGATGTACAAATTCGCGGAGGGCCTTCCCAACATGAATGCGCTGTTCGCGCGGACGTAATCCTATTTAAGCGGATCGCCGCTCAGGAAATCGCGCACCTTGGCAAAGAAGCCTTCCGATTCGGGATGGGTTCCTTGCGCGCTTCCCGATTCGAATTCGCGCAAAAGCTCTTTCTGCTTCTTGGAAAGCTTGACCGGCGTTTCCACTGCGATCTCGACATAGAGATCGCCCTTCAACCCGCCGCCGCGCAGAACCGGCATGCCCTTGCCGCGCAGGCGCACCTGCTTGTTGCATTGCGTGCCTTCGGGGATCGAAACCTTGGAGCGCTTGCCGTCGAGCGTCGGCACTTCGATCTCGCCGCCGAGTGCCGCCGAGGTCAGGCCAATCGGCACGCGGCAGAACAGGTCAGCGCCGTCGCGCTGGAAGATGGCGTGCGGCTTGATCGAGAGGAAGATGTAGAGATCGCCCGGCGGCCCGCCATTCATGCCCGCCTGGCCTTCGCCGGAAAGCCGGATGCGCGTGCCTTCCTCGACACCGGCGGGAATATCCACCGCGAGCGTGCGTTCCTTCTGCACATGGCCGTGGCCTTTGCAGGCCTTGCACGGGTTGCGAATAAAGCGGCCCTGTCCACGGCATGAGGGGCAAGTGCGTTCGATGGTGAAGAAGCCTTGCGCCGCGCGCACCTTGCCGATGCCCGAACAGGTGGGGCATTGCTCGGCCTTGGTGCCGGGCTCGGCACCGCTCGCGCCGCAGGCTTCGCAGGCCACCGCACTGGGCACCTTTATCTCTGCGTGCTTGCCGCCGAAGGATTCTTCGAGACTGAGTTCGAGATTGTAGCGAAGATCTGCGCCGCGATTCTGGCGGCGCGCCTTGCGGCCGCCGGTGAACTCGCCAAATAGATCGTCAAAGATATCGGTGAAGGTGGAGGAGAAATCGAAGCCGCCATTTTGCGCCCGGCCGTTGCCCATGCCGCCGTCGAAGGCCGCATGGCCGAAACGGTCATAGGCCGCGCGCTTGTCGGGATCTTTCAGGATGTCGTAGGCGTGATTGATTTCCTTGAAGCGGTGTTCGCATTCGGTATCCCCCGGATTGCGGTCGGGGTGCAGTTCCTTGGCGAGTTTGCGATAGGCGCCTTTCAATTCCTCGATCGAGGCGGTGCGCTCCACACTTAGCACTTCGTAGAAACAACGTTTGTTCATGGCATCCGTCAGGCTCTCGCCCCGTTAAAAAAGAAGCGCGTCGCCCTCGCGTGCCCTCGGCGGCTTCCGCGAAGGGCGACGCGCCCTCTCATTTCAAACACATGGACCATTGGCGCTCCCGCCCGCCTCCAGCCCGGCGCCGCTTACGCGGCGCCCTTCTTGTCTTCATCCACTTCGGAGAACTCCGCATCCACGACATTATCGTCGGGCTTGGCGTCTCCACCAGCGTCGGGCGCGGCACCTTCGGCGCCAGCCTGCTGGGCCTTGTACATCGCTTCGCCCAGCTTCATCGACGCCTGCGCGAGCGCTTGCGTCTTCTGCTGGATGTCTTCCACGTCTTCCGACGTCAGCGATTCCTTCAAGGTCGCAATCGCGCTTTCGATGGCGCTCTTGTCGGCCGCGTCGATCTTGTCGCCGTGATCGGACATCGCCTTTTCCGTGGTGTGGATCAGCGAATCGCCATGGTTCTTGGCTTCTGCCAGCGCGCGGCGCTTCTTGTCGTCGGCGGCGTTCGCCTCGGCATCCTTGACCATCTTCTGGATCTCGGCCTCGGAGAGGCCGCCGGACGCCTGGATGCGGATCTGCTGTTCCTTGTTGGTCGCCTTGTCCTTGGCCGTCACCGACACGATGCCGTTGGCATCGATATCGAACGTCACTTCCACCTGCGGCACGCCGCGCGGGGCCGGCGGCAGGCCAAGCAGATCGAACTGGCCGAGCATCTTGTTATCGGCCGCCATCTCGCGTTCGCCCTGGAAGACGCGGATGGTCACCGCCGTCTGGTTGTCTTCCGCGGTCGAGAAGATGTTCGACTTCTTGGTCGGGATCGTCGTGTTGCGTTCGATGAGGCGCGTGAACACCCCGCCCAGCGTTTCGATGCCGAGCGAAAGCGGCGTCACGTCGAGCAGCAGCACGTCCTTCACTTCGCCCTTGAGCACGCCGCCCTGAATGGCAGCACCCATGGCGACGACTTCATCGGGATTGACGCCCTTGTGCGGCTCCTTGCCGAACAATTG
>BFBZ01002297.1_pt1 | contig 10606 bp, 10 predicted proteins | sample 1888401 | NCBI WGS metagenome assembly BFBZ01 (sample SAMD00112614, study PRJDB3348) | symbiont metagenome | host: Chara braunii | reverse complement strand
CAGCACGCAGGGGAGAATTTCCTGCACGTAATAGGGAAGCGTGCGCGCCAGCGTATCTTTCAGCGATTCGCCGCCGGGTGGCGGCACATCATACGAGCGCCGCCAGATCAGCACCTGCTCCTCGCCCCATTTCGCACGCGCATCGTCCTTGTTCAGGCCGGACAGTTCGCCGTAGTCGCGCTCGTTGAGCGCGAGATTTTTCGTCACCGGAAATTTCTGACCCATTTCGGTCATCGCAAGTTCGAGCGTGCGTTGCGCGCGCGTCAGCGCAGAGGTGAACGCCACATCGAACTGCAAGCCCTCGGCTTTCAGTTTCTGCCCTGCGCGCCTGGCTTCCTCGACGCCCAATTCGGTGAGGTTCGGGTCTTTCCAGCCGGTGAAAAGGTTTTTCAGATTCCATTCGCTCTGGCCGTGACGCACCAGCACGAGAAGTCGGTCGCTCATTCTTTCAATTCCAGTCGTAATTCGTCATTGCGAGGAGCCCCTGCGACGAAGCAATCCAGTCTGCTTTTTTCTGGATTGCTTCGCTTCGCTCGCAATGACAGTTGCACTACTTCTCGCCCAGCCCAAGCACGTCGGCCATCGTGTAGAAGCCCGGCTTCTTGCCGCGCGCCCACAGCGCCGCCTTGATCGCGCCGCGCGCGAAGATCATGCGGTCCTCGGACTTGTGCGCCAGCTCAATGCGCTCGTAGGGGCCTGCGAAAATCACGGTGTGATCGCCCGTCGCCGTGCCGCCGCGCAGCGTGGCAAATCCGATGTCGCCTGTGTTGCGCGCGCCGGTGTGGCCGTCGCGCGAGCGCACCGAACGCTGGCCGAGATCGACGCCGCGTCCATCGGCGGCTGCCTGACCGAGCAGATAGGCCGTACCCGACGGCGCATCGATTTTCGCGCGATGATGCATTTCGAGAATCTCGATGTCGAAATCCTCATCCAGCGACTTCGCAACCTGCTTCACCAGCGCCGCCAGAAGATTGACGCCGAGCGACATGTTGCCGGACTGCACGACGACGGCCTGCTTGGTGACGCTCTTGATGACGGCGTTATCGGACGCCGAAAGTCCCGTGGTGCCGATGACGTGAATGATGCCGCGCTGGGCTGCGATCGCGACATTCGCAATCGTCGCTGCCGGAACCGTGAAATCCAGAATCGCGTCCGCGCCCTTGGAAATTTCCCAGAGGTCCGCTGAAAGTTCGACGCCGTTCTTCGGCAGCCCCGCGAGCACGCCTGAATCCTTGCCCAACAGGTCCGACGTCGGCGATTCAAGCGCGCCGACCAGAACCGCTCCCGGCGTCTCAGCAATGGCGCGGATCAGCGTGCGGCCCATGCGTCCGCCCGCTCCCGCCACGATCAGCTTCATATCGGACATTGGTCAAATCCCGGCAATTCGTAGGGAATTTCTTGCGGTATAGCGGTTGAAAGCCGCCTTGTCAGTATGCGCTGCGGGATTTGTCTCGCTCAGGACGGCTGCGGACCGTCATAGCCCTCGACGATGACGAGGTCGTTCTCGGCGTGCGGCTTCCGCTTGGCGATGAGCGCCTGATATTCGGGCGAGCGATAGCAGGCCACCGCCGTATCGTAATCCTTGAATTCGATGACGACGTTGCGCGAGCGCGACGAGCCTTCGGCGGTCTCGTACTTGCCGCCACGCGTCAGAAACTTCGCGCCGTATTTAGCAAACACCGCGCCGTTGTTGGCGACGTAATCGCGCTTGTAGCCTTCGAGATCGTGAACATCGACACGCGCAACCCAATATCCCTTCGGCATGTTCGTTTCCTTTTTCTCTGCCCGTATCAGCCGAGCGCCTGCGTGATTTCAGCGACAATCGAATCCGCCGCAGCTTTCGGATCGGATGCCTCGACGATGGGCCGGCCGACGACGAGATAGTCCGCGCCGGCCGCAATCGCGCGCGACGGCGTCATGATGCGCTTCTGGTCGCCGACATTGCTGCCTGCCGGACGAATGCCCGGCGTCACCAGAAACATTTCGGCACCGACGGTTTCTGACACGGCTTCCGCTTCTTCCGCCGAACACACGATGCCGTCGATGCCGAGCGCCTCGGCCTGCAACGCGCGCGCTTCGACCAGATCGGACACATCGAGGCGATAACCCGCCGCGTGCAGATCGTCGTCGTCGTAGGAGGTGAGCACGGTGACGGCGAGAATTTTCAGTCTGTCGCCGCGCGCCTCCACTGCCGCCTGCATGGTCTGCGGATAGGCATGAACGGTGAGAAAGCTCGCGCCGAGTTTGGCGACGCTGCGGACACCAGCGGCAACCGTGTTGCCGATGTCGTGCATCTTCAGATCGAGAAAGACTTTCTTGCCGCGATCCGCAAGTTTTTGCACAAGCGGAAATCCGCCCGCATAGGCGAGCTGATAGCCGATCTTGTAGAACGAGACGCTATCGCCGAGTTTCGCGATCAGGGCTTCGGCGGCTTCGACGCTGGACAGATCGAGCGCGACGATCAGGCGGTCGCGCGTGGCAATGTCGTGCGTCATCTCACCTCACATCATCTGCTGCGACACGGCGATCAGTTGCCGCACGGTCGCTTTCAGCAAATTGGCGTCGTTCTCATGCTTGAGCGCGCCCATGTCGTCGAACGCTTTGTCGGCGTATGAAAGCCCCATCTGTGTCGGAATGACGGTCGCTCCGGTGCCGAGCGCCAGAATTTGGCGCAGCGCCATCAGGACGCGGATGCCGCCGAACTTTCCGTCGGATGCCGCGCCGAGCGCAAACGCGCGCTCGCGAAACACCTGACCCAGAGTTTCGTTGCGCTCACGCACGCGCGTCACCCAGTCGATGGTGTTTTTGACGAGCGGCGGCACAGACGAATTGTATTCCGGCGTGACGATGAACACGCCGTGATGCGAACCGATCATGCGCTTGAGATCGACGGCGATTTTCGGCACGCCGGATTTCGCTTCAAGGTCGCCGTCATAGATCGGCAGCGGATAATCGCCAAGCGAGATCAGCGTCACGTCCACATCGTGCAGAGCCAGCTCTTTCACCACAGCGGCAGCAAGTTTCGCGTTCAGCGAACCTGTGCGCAGCGATCCTGGAATGACGAGGATTTTCAGGGCAGCCATGAAGTCCGCGACGGAAGGGAAAAACTATCCCTTGCGATACACCCAGACGCGGGCCGGCGGAAGGTTCATCCAGATGCGTTCGGATGCTTTGGTGACAACGCCGGGCTGCGATTTCGGAATCGGCGGCGCCACCGAATAAGTGAACTGGATGAAGGGCGCGCCCGGCTCCAGTTTCGAGAAGGCGTCGCGCATCAATTTGACGCGGATCGGCATCGGCTTGGTGACGATCGGCAGGCCGGAAACCATCGCCGAGCCCGGCACAGTCAGATCGTCCAGAGTCTTGTCGAGATTATAGGCGTCGCCCTGAATGACGGTGGCCTGCGGATAGCGTTCGCGCATCAGGGCGCAGAAGCCGGGATCGAATTCCACCAGCACGAGCCGCTTTTCGGCGACGCCGTGGGCGATCATCGCGTCCGTAATCGCGCCGGTTCCGGGTCCGAGTTCGATGACGGGCGCGGACGAATGAATATCGACATAGCGGGCGACGGCGCGTGCCAGAAATTTGCTGGACGGCATCACCGCACCCATGCGCAGCGGCGTTTCGATCCAGGAGCGGAGAAAACGGACTTCGTCGTCGAGACGAAGCGGTTTTTTCAACGCACGCGCGGCTGACTGCGGGGCCATTTCACTTCCAGGGTGGCCCCGAGCGGGGCGAGACGTCAAATTTCCTTCACAAACGGCTTTAGCGCAAGGAAAAAGCGCCGCGAGACCTACGGCGCGCTGGCCTTGGACCCGAAGAAGTCCTTGACCATCTTGAAGAAACCCGCAGCCTCGGGTTGGGTTTCACCCGAAGAGAGTTTTTCAAACTCAGCCAGCAGATCTTTCTGCTTTTTGGTCAGATTCTGCGGGGTTTCGACCACGACCTGCACATACATGTCGCCGGTCTGACGCGACCGCAGCACCGGCATGCCCTTGCCCGCAAGGCGGATACGGCGACCGGACTGGGTGCCGCCCGGCACCTTCACCTTGGCCTTGGTCTTGTCGATAGTCGGGACTTCAAACTCACCGCCAACCGCCGCCGTCACCATCGAGACCGGAACCCGGCAATGCAGGTCGGCCCCGTCGCGCTGGAAAAATTTATGCGCGGCCAATGAGAGGAAAATATAGAGGTCGCCCGCAGGCCCGCCCATCACGCCGGCTTCGCCTTCACCGGCGAGGCGGATGCGGGTGCCGTCCTCGACGCCCTGCGGAATGTTGACCGAGAGCGTGCGGTCTTTCTGCACACGGCCCTGTCCCGCGCATGACGGGCACGGACTGTCGATGGTCTGGCCGCGCCCGTGGCAGCTTGGACAGGTGCGCTCGACGATGAAAATTCCGCCGCCCTGCCGCACGCGGCCCGCGCCGCCGCAGGTCGAACAGGTCTTCGGCTTGGTGCCGGCTTTGGCTCCGGTGCCTGAACAAGGGTCACATGTGACCGCGACCGGAATCTTGATCTCGGCGGTCTTGCCGGTGAACGCCTCTTCGAGCGTGATTTCCATGTTGTAGCGAAGATCAGCGCCGCGCTCGCGTCCGCCACGTCCGCCACGGCCCGCCGCCATACCGAACAGGTCCTCGAAAATATCCGAGAAGGCCGAACCGAAGCCGGTGCCGAATCCGGGGCCGCCGCCCATGCCGCCATTGCCCTGCTCGAACGCGGCATGACCGAAGCGGTCATAGGCTGCGCGCTTCTGCCCGTCTTTGAGAATTTCGTAGGCTTCGGAAATTTCCTTGAACTTGTGTTCGCATGCGGGATCGCCCGGATTCTTGTCCGGGTGCCACTTCATCGCGAGTTTGCGGAAAGCCGTTTTCAGTCCGGCGTCATCGACTGTGCGCTCGACTTCGAGCGTCTCGTAGTAACAGGTCTTAGCCATTGTCGATCTGCAACATGCGAGCCTTCCGGATCAAACAAAACCTCCCCCTCGCGGGGGAGGTTTTTCGTGAGACGCGTTACGCGGACTTCTTGTTCTTCTTGTCGTCCTCGTCCACTTCGGTGAACTCGGCATCGACAACGTCGTCCTTGGCGGCATCCTTCTTGGCGTCGGCTTCAGCCTGCTGGGCGTACATCGCCTCGCCGAGCTTCATCGACACCTGCGCCAGCGTGTTGGCCTTGGCCTTGATCGCTTCGGAGTCGTCGCCCTTCAGAGCTTCCTTCAGATCCGCCATGGCATCCTCGATGGCCTTGCGGTCGCCTTCGGCAACCTTGTCACCATGTTCGGACAACGCCTTCTCGGTGGAATGAACCAGCGCGTCGGCGTGGTTCTTCGCATCGACCGCCTCGCGGCGCTTCTTGTCTTCCGCCGCATTGGCTTCGGCGTCCTTCACCATTTTCTCGATGTCGGATTCCGACAGGCCGCCGGAGGCCTGAATGCGGATCTGCTGTTCTTTATTCGTCGCCTTGTCCTTGGCGGACACATTGACGATGCCGTTGGCGTCGATGTCGAAAGTGACTTCGATCTGCGGCATGCCGCGCGGAGCCGGCGGGATTCCCATCAGGTCGAACTGACCGAGAATCTTGTTGTCGGCCGCCATCTCGCGTTCGCCCTGGAACACGCGAATGGTCACGGCATTCTGGTTGTCTTCTGCGGTCGAGAACACCTGGCTCTTCTTGGTCGGAATGGTCGTGTTGCGCTCGATGATGCGCGTGAACACGCCACCCAGCGTCTCGATGCCGAGCGACAGCGGCGTCACGTCGAGCAGCAGCACGTCCTTGACGTCGCCCTGCAACACGCCGGCCTGAATGGCCGCACCGATCGCAACCACTTCGTCGGGGTTGACGCCCTTGTGCGGCTCCTTGCCGAACAGCTGCTTGACGACTTCCTGCACCTTCGGCATGCGGGTCATGCCGCCGACGAGAACGACTTCGTTGATCTCGGCAGCCGACAGTCCTGCGTCCTTGAGTGCTTTCCGACAAGGCTCGATGGTCTTCTGGATGAGATCGTCGACCAGCGCCTCAAACTTGGCGCGCGTCAGCTTCATCGTCAGATGTTTTGGACCCGAAGCGTCCGCCGTGATGAACGGCAGATTGATTTCGGTCTGCGTCGTCGACGACAGTTCGATCTTGGCTTTTTCCGCAGCTTCCTTGAGGCGCTGCAAAGCGAGCTTGTCGTTGCGCAGGTTGATGCCCTGCTCCTTCTGGAATTCGTCGGCCAGATAGCCGACCAGACGCATGTCGAAGTCTTCACCGCCGAGGAAAGTGTCGCCGTTGGTGGATTTCACCTCGAACACGCCGTCGCCGATTTCCAGAATCGAAACGTCGAAAGTGCCGCCGCCGAGGTCGTAGACCGCGATGGTGCCCTGCTTGGTCTTGTCGAGGCCGTAGGCGAGCGCCGCCGCCGTCGGCTCGTTGATGATGCGCAGCACTTCGAGGCCGGCGATCTTGCCGGCGTCCTTGGTGGCCTGACGCTGCGCGTCGTTGAAATAGGCCGGAACGGTGATGACCGCCTGATCGACCTTCTGGCCGAGATGCGCTTCAGCCGTCTCTTTCATCTTCTGCAAGATGAACGCCGACACCTGCGACGGCGAATAGGTCTGCTTGTCGGCTTCGACCCACGCGTCGCCGTTCGACGCCTTCACGATCTGATAGGGGACGAGCTTCTTGTCCTTTTCCACCGTCGGGTCGTCGTAGCGGCGGCCGATGAGGCGCTTGACCGCGAAGATGGTTTTTTCCGGATTCGTCACAGCCTGGCGCTTGGCCGGCTGGCCGACGAGGCGTTCGCCGTCGTCGGTGAAGGCAACGATGGACGGTGTCGTCCGCATGCCTTCGGCATTCTCGATCACTTTCGGCGTTTTGCCGTCCATCACGGCGACGCACGAGTTCGTGGTGCCGAGGTCGATCCCAATGACCTTACCCATGGTCTTTCAGTCCTTCTTTTTGCGGCAGGCTGGCAGAGCCCTGACGGCACCCCGAACCAACCCCCAAGAGTTAGAAAATCACGTGCTTTCGCGACGTTGTGCCTCATATAGGAGGGGGCACTTGGGCCGCAAGGACCGCAAGTCCACAGCGCCGCAAAACATGCAAATTTATGCCGATTCGCGCGCGGTTTTCGGCGCGTCCCTCAGATGGAAAACCAGATAGGCGACGAAGACCGGCGCGATCAGTGCGGGGCCGGGGATGTGGTACGTGCCGAGCGCCAACTGAAGCGCCGAAATCCAGAACACCAGTTGCGCGATCCGCCGCCCCGCCCCGTCAAGTTGGCCGCTCGCCAGCAGAACGACGGCTGCGAAGGTCAGCGGCACAAGGTCGTAACTCAGAAGATAAGGCGAGGCACAAACCGTGCAGGCGAAGAACAACGCCATTGTCATCGCCGGATTTGTCTGCGGCCGCTTTGCCGCCGCCCAGACCAGCGACCCGATAGCGAACATCGAAAACACCGCCTGCACCGACATCGCCGCCGCATAGGGCAGATCGAGCCCGCGCAGATTCATGAAGATCGTCGGGAAGAACGGCGTGGCGATCCGGTCGGGATCGGCCAGCACCATGCCCTGCACCGGCAGGCCCTTCTGGATGAAATCCCACCAGACTTGATTGCCGAAAATCGCAGTCGTGATCGCGACAATCGCGATCGTCGTCATCGCCGCGGCGATGAAAACCTTCCAGCGTCCGCTCGCGATCAGGAAAAACGGAAACAGCAGACCAAGCTGCGGCTTGATCGTGAGCAGGCCGATCAGGAAACCAGCGACCAGTGGTCTTCGATCCAGCAGCGCGAATACCGAAATCAGAACCGCGCCGGTGACGAATGCGCTCTGGCCCGAGATCAGACACATCAGTGCGGCGGGAGAAATCATCACCGGCAGCAGCACGCGCCAGTCGCTCACCTGCCGCCGCGCGACCGCAATAAAAAGCGCGAGTCCAAGAACAGTCCAGATCGCCAGCGCCGTCAGATAGCCGAGTTTTCCGAAGGGTGCGGCGAGCAGCATGACGCTCGGCGGATAGGACCAGTTCTGACCGTTCAGCGAATAGCCGAGCAGCGCGCGGATCGCGTCATGATAGGTGCCGATGTCGTAGAACGCACTCGGGTTCGCGCTCCACGCCGAGCGCCCATACATCCAGAAATTCAGGAAGTCGCGGCCGACCGCCAGTGACGTTCCGTCGCGCGGCACCGGCGCGATCCACGAAATCGTGGCCACATAGGCAATCGCGGTGAGCGCGAACAAGACGCCGCCGAATAACAGCTGTTCGCGATAAATGCCCCGGTCGTCCGCGCGCAGGCTGGCCGGCAGGCAGCGATCGAACCGCCGCACGAACGCGCCGGATTCTGGCTGCCTCATCATGATGTGATCCGTCATTCCAACCGGAATGCCGCAAAACCTTTAAAGGAGCGGTAATTTCCCCTGCGGCTTTGTCGCCGCGCAACGAATTGACACTTGATCTGTCGGTCCGGCGCGGAAACAGTCCCGCAGCAAATCGGGCGCGGACCATCGAACCGCCCCATTCCATCAGCAGTCAGGTTTCATGAAAAATCCTTTGCGTTTTGCCGCCCTCGTCTCGGCCCTGTTTGTCACCGTTGCGGCCCATGCGGCCGACGTCGTTTTTCCCTCCGGCGCGCGGGTCGGCATCGTTCCGCTCGATGGCTTGAAGACATCAGGTGAATTCGTCGGCTTCGAGAACGAAGACAAGACGCTGAAAGTCGGTGTCGCCGAAATTCCGCCCGCAGCATTTACCGCGGTCGAGACCGCATTCAAGGAAGGCAAGCCGGTTGCCGACGGCAACAAGGTCGAGCCGTTCAAGACGACGGCAGGCGACGCCTATCTCACGGTCGAATCCCGCAAGGATGGCGACGCGACGTACAGGACATATTCGGTGATCGCCAAGGGCGAGAACTTTTCCGCCTATCTCATTTCGCAAATTCGCGACGGTTCCGCGAAGGCGCCATCAGACGCGGACATCCGCAAGATGCTGGCGACGCTGACGGTACGCAAGGAAGTGCCGGTGGACGAGCAGCTGAGCCTGCTGCCGTTCAAGGTCAATGACCTCAGCGGCTTCAAGACGGTGCGGCTGCTTGCGGCGAATGTGTCGGTGCTGCTGACCGACGGCACCGAGGAGACGACACTCGACGGCGCGCCCTACATCGTCATCGGCACCGTGCCGCAGAATCCCGCCACGCAGGACGACCGTGCGCGATTTGCCGAACAGGCCGCGCGCGCAATTCCCGGCCTTCGCAGCGTGCGCATCACGACGAACGAGCCGATCCGCATCGACAGCACGCCGGGCTACGAGACGCGGATGGATGCCATTACGGGTAAAGGCGACACGCCGGTTCAGGTCGTGCAATGGCTGCGCTTCGGCAGCGGCGCGACGCTGCGCATCATCGCAAGCTCGACCAAGGATGAATGGCCGAAGGCGTTTCCGCGCTTTCGCGCCGTCCGTGACGGCGTTGCGCCGAAATAACCTCGCAACAGAACCGGCCTCATCCTGAGGAGCGCGCTTGTCGCGCGTCTCGAAGGATGGCTACTAGCTTTGCCGCTCATGGTTCGAGACGCGAGGCCTTGCCTCGCTCCTCACCATGAGGCGAAGCTGTTCTGACTGGATTGATTACGCCGTTGAATCGTGCGTGGCAGGTGCGGACTTCGCACCGCCTTTTGTGACGGCGACGAGCGCGGGACGCAGAATGCGTTCGCCGATCGTGTAACCGGCCTGCACGACCTGGACAACGGTGCCCGACGGCACGCTCGCGTCCGGCACTTCATACATCGCCTGATGGAAATTCGGATCGAACTTCTCGCCGAGCGGTTCGATCTTCTGCACGCCGTTCTTCTCGAGCGTCTTGTGCAGCGACCGTTCGGTGATCTCCACGCCCTCGATCAGCGCCTTGAGACCCGGATCGGCGGCATCGCGCGCTTCCTGCGGCACGGCGTCCAATGCACGCTGAAGATTGTCGGCGATGTCGAGCACGTCGCGCGCAAATCCCGTGATGCCGTAAGCGCGCGCGTCGGCGACTTCGCGCTGCGTCCGCTTGCGGAGATTTTCCATCTCGGCGAGCGTACGGAGCATCTTGTCTTTTGCGTCTGCGACTTCCTTGGTCAGCGCCTCGACCGAACCTTCTTCCGGATCGTCCGGCATCACATAGGGCTTGGAGACCACAGGCTCCTTCTCAGGCGCCGCATTGTCCTGAGCGGTCCCCTGCGGTTCCTTGTGCCCGTTGGAATCGGCCATAACGCACCCTTTTCGCAATCGTCGTCGTTGAATGTGGAAATTGTTACGCCGCATATCGTGGTTTGGCGGCCTAAAATCAAGCCGCTATGTCCGCCCAATCACTTGCCGATCAGCTGGCTGACGATGCGGGCGGCGTAATCCACCATCGGGATGACGCGGGCATAATTAAGTCTGGTCGGGCCGATCACACCGAGAACCCCGACGATCTGGCCTGAATTGTCGCGATAGGGCGCAATGATCGTGGACGATCCCGACAGCGAGAACAGCTTGTTCTCCGAGCCGATGAAAATGCGCACGCCGTCGGCGCGCTCCGCACGTCCGAGCAGATCGATCACGCCCTTCTTGGCTTCGAGATCGTCGAACAAGAGGCGCACGCGCTCCAGATCTTCCA
>BFBZ01002310.1_pt1 | contig 10607 bp, 9 predicted proteins | sample 1888401 | NCBI WGS metagenome assembly BFBZ01 (sample SAMD00112614, study PRJDB3348) | symbiont metagenome | host: Chara braunii | reverse complement strand
CCCCCGCCGCGATCGAGACCACCAGCGCGCCGGCATCGACATGGTGGCGATAGGCCGGCAGCACCACCGGCACCAGAGCCGGCTTGACCGCCAGCACGATCATGCCGGGCATGTCGATGATATCGGCCGGGGTATCGACCACCGTGATATCAGAGCCCGCCGGCAGCCGCTCGCGCACCCGTTCCGGCGCGGGATCGACCACGGTGATCGCCGCGGCGCCGGTTGCCGCGAAGCCGGCGGCCAGCGCCAGGCCCATATTGCCGCCGCCGACAATGACGACGCGCTCGGGACGATGGTCGATGGAGACGGTCATCATGGCTAGCCGATGCTCATCAGGCTGGCATTGCCGCCGGCGGCCGCCGTATTGGTGCTGACCGCCCGTTCGCGCAGCAGCCAGACGATCGGATAGTCCTCGGTGCCGGCGGCGAGTGCCTCGCGCGCCACGCCGAACACCGGCACGATCGGGCCCGGCAATTCGGCCAGCTGCTTGTTGAGCTCGCGCAGATTGTCGCTGTCGCCTTCGAACAGCGCGGCGCCCAAGGGCTCGGCCGCGATATCGGCCACCGGCGCGATCCAGTTCTTCAAATCCTTGGGGAGCGAGGCCAGCAGCGGCGCAAACAGCGCCTCGGCACCGAACACCGCGGCGCGATTGCCGGTGGCGATCGCCGCGCCGATCTGGGCGAGCAGGCCGGTTTCGCTTTGCGGCACGCAGAGCACGGTGCCCCGGCTCTCCAGCACATAGAGGTTCCGCTCGCCGACCGGACCGGGAAGCTCCTTCACCGCGCCGACCCGTGAGCGTTCGCAATAGGCTGCAAACCGCGTCGAAGCCTCGCGATGACCTTTGCTGTCGAGCCAGGTCTGCCAGGCCTTGGCCGCCGGCACGGCCTGTTCGGCGCGCGGCAGGGTCTCGCCATCCGTCGGGTAGGCGGCGACCAGGCGGCGGAGATAAAGCGGTCCGCCGGCCTTCGGCCCGGTGCCTGACAGGCCATGGCCGCCGAACGGCTGCACGCCGACCACCGCGCCGATCATGTTGCGGTTGACGTAGATATTGCCGGCCTCGACCTTGCGGGTGACGTGGGCGATCGTCTCGTCGATGCGGGTGTGCAGGCCGAAGGTCAGGCCGTAGCCGGTGCGGTTGATCTCGGCGATCAGGCCGTCGAGCTCAGCGCGGCGATAGCGCAGCACATGCAGCACCGGACCGAAGACCTCGCGCTCGAGTTCGCCGAGGCCGCCGATCTCGATGATGGTCGGCGCCACGAAGATGCCGTTCCGGCATTCGGCCTGAAGATCGAGAGCATGGATCTTGTGGCCCTTGGCGGCCATGGTCTCGATGTGATTGCGGAGCCGGTCCTGCGCTTCCGCGCTGATCACCGGACCGACATCGGTCGACAGACGGTCGGGATTGCCGACCGAGAGTTCCGCCAGCGCGCCCTTCAGCATGGTCAGCACATGGTCGGCGACCTCTTCCTGCAGGCAGAGCACGCGCAGCGCCGAGCAGCGCTGGCCGGCCGAATCGAAGGCGGAGAGCAGGACATCCGCGACCACCTGTTCGGCCAGCGCCGAGGAATCGACGATCAGGGCATTCTGCCCGCCGGTCTCGGCGATCAGCGGGATCGGCCGACCGTCCGGGCTGAGGCGTCCGGCGAGTTCACGCTGGATCAGCCGGGCAACCTCGGTCGAGCCGGTGAACATGACGGCGCGCACGCGCGGATCGGCGACCAATGCCGCACCGACATTGCCGGCGCCCGGCAGCAATTGCACCGCGCCGGCGCCGACACCGGCATCGCGCAGGATGCGGATCGCTTCCGCGGCGATCAGCGGGGTTTCTTCCGCCGGCTTGGCGATGACCGGATTGCCGGCGGCGAGCGCCGCCGCGACCTGGCCGGTGAAGATCGCCAGCGGGAAGTTCCATGGGCTGATGCAGACCACCGGCCCGAGCGGCCGATGGGTATCGTTGGAAAAGCCGGCGCGTAGCTGGGCGGCGTAATAGCGCAGGAAATCGACGGCTTCGCGCACCTCGCCGACCGCATTGGCCAGCGACTTGCCGGCCTCGCGGACGATCAGGCCGAGCAGCGAGGGCATGCGCGCTTCCAGCAGATTGGCCGCGCGGTCGAGGCAGGCGGCCCGTTCCTCCGGCGGCGTCGCTTGCCAGATCGGCGCCGCGGCCACCGCATGGCCGAGCGCCGCCTCGATATCGGCTGGCGTCGCTTCCAGCACATGGCCGACCAGATCGCGCAGATCGGCCGGATTGAGAATGTCGCGGCCCAGGCCTTCGCGGCCGCCATCGGCGAGCATCGGCGCGGCACGCCAGGGCTCGGCGGCATTGAGCAGGAGGGCTGCGGAGAGCGAGGCCAGCCGCTGTTCGTTCGACAGGTCGATGCCGGCGGAATTCGCCCGTTCGGCGCCGAACAGGTCGGCCGGCAAGGCGATCTTGTCATGCGGCACGCCCAGCGGCTCGACGGCGCGGACGATATCGGCCGGCTCGGCGATGAGCTCGTCGATCGGCAAGGACAGGTCGGCGATGCGGTTGACGAACGAGGTATTGGCGCCGTTCTCCAGAAGTCGGCGCACGAGATAGGCCAGCAGCGTCTCATGGGTGCCGACCGGCGCATAGATCCGGCACGGCCGGTTCAGCTTGTCGCGCCCAACCACCTCTTCGTAGAGCGGCTCGCCCATGCCGTGCAGGCACTGGAATTCATACTGGCCGGAATAGAAATTCTCGCCGGCCATGGAATGGATGGCCGCCAGCGTATGGGCGTTGTGGGTGGCGAATTGCGGGAACAGCGCATCCGGCACCGCCAGCATCTTCTTGGCACAGGCGAGATAGGAGAGATCGGTGTGCACCTTGCGGGTGAACACCGGGAACCCCTCGAGCCCGTCCTGCTGGGCGCGCTTGATCTCGCTGTCCCAATAGGCGCCCTTGACCAGGCGGACCATCAGCCTTCGGCCGCTGCGCCGTGCCAGGTCGATCAGGTAGTCGATCACGAACAAGGCGCGCTTCTGATAGCCCTGGACGACGAAACCGATGCCGTTCCAGCCGGCGAGTTCGGGATCGAAGCAGACCGTTTCCAGAAGATCGAGCGACAGTTCGAGCCGGTCGGCCTCCTCGGCATCGATGTTCAGGCCGATATCGTAACGCCGCGCCAGCACGGCGAGCGTCTTCACCCGGGCCAGCAATTCGCTCATCACGCGGTCGCGCTGGGCGCGTGAATAGCGCGGATGCAGCGCCGACAGCTTGATCGAAATGCCCGGCCCTTCATAGATGCCGCGACCGCCAGCCGCCTTGCCGATCGCGTGAATGGCCTGTGTGTAGTCGGCGAAATAACGCTCGGCATCACCCGCGGTCATCGCCGCCTCGCCCAGCATGTCGTAGGAGTAGCGGAAGCCCCGCGCCTCCATCTTGCGGCTGTTGGCGAGCGCCTCGGAGATCGTCTGCCCGGTGACGAACTGCTCGCCCATCATGCGCATGGCGATGTCGACACCCTTGCGGATCACCGGTTCGCCGCTGCGGCCGATCAGCCGCGTCAATGCCGAAGACAGGCCCGTTTCGCTCGAGGTCGAGGTCAGGTGGCCGGTGACCAGCAGGCCCCAGGTCGCGGCATTGACGAAGACCGAGGACGAGTGGCCGAGATGCGACTTCCAGTCGCCGCTGCTGATCTTGTCGCGGATCAGCGCGTCGCGCGTCGCCTTGTCGGGAATGCGCAGCAGCGCCTCGGCGAGACACATCAGCGCCACGCCCTCCTGGCTCGACAGGGCATATTCGTGGATCAACCCTTCGACACCGCCGCGCTCGCCCTTGCCGCGCAAGGCCTCGACCAGGCTGCGGGCGAGCTTGCCGGTGGCGGCGACACGCTGCTCGGACATCGCCGCCTCGGCCAGCAGGACCGGCACGCATTCCGGTTCGGGGCGCCGGTAGGCCGCGGTGATCTTGGCACGCAGGACGGATTGCGGCTGGACCGACTGGGCGAAGGCCAGGAAGGGCGGCGCCAGCACCGGTTCGCCGTCGGACGCTGCGGTTGCGCCGCCGGCACCCGGGAAATTCGGCAGGGGCTCGCCGCGATCGAGATGCTCCAGGACCGACAGGATCGAGTGTTTGATCAATGAATGGGGCGAGCGGCCCTGGCTTTCGGCGGCGGCCTTCAGCCGGTTGCGCAGGTCCTCGTCGATCTTCACACCAATCGTCGTATTGGCCATGGCGATGCGTCCCCGTGTCGGCTGCGAGAGGTATCACCCCTGATAGCATCGGGTTGCACCTTGGCGCAACCCGTTAGGTAGAATAGGCGCAACCCGACAGACCGCGGCGCAACCAGGCGCTGCCGGTTAGTACTGCAACGCAGGCTCGACGATCTGCATCGTCGCCTCGACATGGGCGCGCGCCGCGCGCTCGGCGGCATCCTCGTCATGGCGACGCAAGGCGTCGACGATCGCCCGGTGCTGGTCGTTGGTCGCCAGCAATTGCTGGTCGGAGAACATGACCGGGATCCGGAGCATCCAGTAATAGAACTGGGTGCGCTCGTGGAATTGCGCGATGAAGGTGTTTTCGGCGGTTGCGACGATCAGATTGTGAAAGGCCGTATTGATCCGGTTGAGCTCGGAACGACTGATGCCGACGGCCGGATCCATGGCGGTGATCATCGCGCCCAACTGGTCGCAGACGGCGTCCGTCACATGCCGCGCCGCAAGTCTGGCGGCCGCCCCTTCGATCGCCGCCCGGCTTTCGAAGATCTCGTGCACGCTGGTCCGGTCGACATCATGCACCACCCAGCCGCGCTGGCGGGAGATGAACCCCTCCCCCTGCAGCAGCAGCAAGGCCTCGCGGACCGGTGTCCGGCCCGCGCCCAGAACCTCCATCAGCTCTTCTTCGACCAGCCGCTGGCCCGGCTTGAATTCCGCCCCCAGGATCATGCTGCGCAGTCTGGTGCGCACTTCGCTCGCCATCAGATCGGGCGCGGTCTTCTTGATCATGTCCCGGCGCTCTCCTTTGCGGGCCCATAGTGCCGGCGGGCGGAAGGCGCAAGCCTTTGCGCCTCCGCCCCGCCACCGCCCGTCGTCGGTATCCGGGTTTGAACGTTATTGGATGGCCAGACAATGCACCACACTCCAGACGCCTGGGGAAAGCGCTGGTCGATCGAAATCGGCCCGGGGAGCCCGCGCAGCGTCAAGTCGGCGGCAGCGGCCGGAAGACCGACCATGTCCCGGCCAGCGCGATCACGCAGCAGCCGAGCAGGGTGAACCCGTCAGGCGTCGCTCCGAAGACCACATAGCCGAGCCCAACCGCCCAGATCATGTGCGTGTAGGAAAACGGCGCAAGCCGCGACACCTGCGAACGCGAAGACTGATAGGCAACCGCGAGGCAGACATGGGCGAGGAGCCAGCAGGCAGCCATTGCCGCGCCCTGCATCAACCGAACCGGTGTCGGCGGCACGAAGACGAAAGGCTGGGCGGCGCTCAGCACGACGAAGCCGATCGCCGCGGAATAGCCGAGCGTGGTCGCCAACCCGTCGCTGGCCGCGGCCTTGCGCGTGTAGACAATGCCGAACGCCCAGGCGGCTGCGGAACAGACAGGCAGCAATGTCGCCGAACTCACCTCCTGAAAGCCTGGGCGCAATATGATGAGCACGCCGATGAGGCCGCCGGCGACTGCAAGCCACTGCCCGGGTTTGATCCGTTCGCCGAGCAGCAGAAACGACAACGCCGTCGCGAAGGCCGGCGATACGAAAACCAAGGCCGTCGCCTCCGCCATCGGCAGCAGCTTCAAGGCCACGATGAGCAGGACCGTCGAGCCGAGCAGGCCGAAGCCGCGGACGACCTGCGCGCCGGGATCGCGCGACGGTGCGGGTCGTCCCCGCCATGTCACGCAGCCAAGCAGGAGCAGCATGGCCCCGGAATATCTGAACCATGCAATTTCGAGGGGGTCCAAGAATTGCGCGAGCTGCTTTGCCAGCGCGTCCGAGCAGGCGAACAGGGCCATGGCTGCAAGGCAGAGCAGCGCCGCATGGTTTCGATCCGGCGCCGCGATCATGGCCTTCCCCGCGCGTCGGCGGCAGCCTCGACCCGGCGCCGGTGCACGGTGGCGGTCATTGTTGAGACTGGCGGATTTCGAGCACGACGCCGGCATCGCCGCGCGTATCGAAATAGCAGAAGCCGGATCCGTCGGTCTTGCGCCCGCGGGCGATGACGGCGAGCCCCAGGGCCCGGCCGGCAGCCTCCGCTTCGTCCCGATCAGGGACTTCGAAGCCGAGATGATAGACGCCCTCGCCACGAGCATCGAGAAAGCGCCGTTGGGGCGAGTCCAACGGCCCGGGATCGCAGAGCTGGATCTGGACGTTGTCGAGATCCACGCATTTGTAGCGCATCGACCGGGAGGCGGCTTCGTTCGGCACCTCGAACATCTCGTAGGTCCCGGATTTCGGATAGTCGAACCATGGGCCGACCCCCAGCGCCTCGTAGCGGGCGACGGTCTTGTCGAGGTCGTGGACGAGGATGCAGACGTGATGAAGCGTCCTGAAGATCGTTTCCATGGGAAATCGCGCCTTTCTGCTGGCTTTGGGTCGGGACTAGAACTGAAGCGCCGGCTCGACGATCGCCATGGTCGCTTCGACATGCTCCCGGGCCGCCCGATCGGCGGCGTCTTCGTCGCGGTCGATCAGCGCCTGGACGATCCGCCGGTGCTGAAGGTTGGTTGCCCTGATCTCGGCATCGCTGAAGATGATCGGAACGCGCAGCATCCAGTAGAAGAACTGCGTCCTCTCATGGAATTGGGCCAGGAAGCCATTGCCGCAACTGGCAACGATAAGGCCGTGAAAGCCGGTATTGATCCGGTTCAGATCGGTGCGGGTCAGCGCTTCGGCCGGTTCCATCTCGTCGATCATCGCCAGCAGCTCTTCGCAGATCTCCGGTGCCACGCGCTTCGCTGCGAGGCGTGCCGCCGCCGCCTCGATCGCGGCCCGGCTCTCGAAGATCGCATGCACCTTCGAGCGATCGACATCACGGACGACCCAGCCGCGTTCGCGCGCCAGAAACCCCTCGCCCTGCAACAGCAGCAGTCCCTCGCGGACCGGCGTACGGCCCACGCCGAACATGTCGCACAGAGCGTCCTCGATCAGCCGCTGACCCGGCTTGAACTCCGATGCCAGGATCATGCTGCGGATCTTGGCCCGGACCTCGGTCGCAATCAGGTCGCCGTCGGCCGTCTTCCCTTTGGCGCGCGTCATCGGATCAATGAGCCGGCAAATGGGTGAGGAACTGCCGGGCGCGCTCGCTTGCCGGACAGGTGAAGAACCTGTCCGAGGCGGCGTCCTCGACGACACTGCCCTGTTCCATGAAGATCACGCGGTCGGCGACATCGCGGGCAATGCCCATGTCATGTGTCGCGATCAGCATGGTCTGGCCTTCCTCCGCCAGAGCCTTGATCGTCGCGACCACCTCCTGGGCGAGTTGCGGATCCAGCGCGCTGGTCGGCTCGTCCAGCAGCAATACGCGCGGCGCCATCGCCAGCGCCCGCGCGATCGCCACGCGCTGTTGCTGCCCGCCTGACAACTCCGAGGGATAGGACGCGGCCTTGCCGAGCAGTCCGACCTTGTCGAGCAGCGCCAAGGCCTTGGCCTTTGCCTCGGGCTTCGGCTGCCCGAGCACATGAACCGGACCGCTCATGACATTCTGGACTGCCGTCAGATGGCGAAACAGATTGAAGCTCTGGAACACCATGCCGATACGCTGGCGCTGCCGGCTGATCTCGACATCCGAGAGCTCGTGCAGCGCCTCGTCGCGTTCGGAATAGCCGATCAGATCGCCATGGACATAGATGCGGCCGGCGCTGATCGTCTCGAGATGGTTGATGCAGCGCAGGACCGTCGACTTGCCTGCACCCGACGGACCGAGCAGCGCGATCACCTCGCCCTGCGCCACCGCGAACGAGACCGACGACAGGGCGGCGTAGGCGCCGAAGGATTTGGAGACGTCAAGAACGGCGACGGCGGCCTTCATCGATTGGGTGCTCATCGTTGCGGGAACAGCTTTTCGAGCGTGGTCTGCAAGGCCGTCGCGAGCGCCGTCATGACGAGATACCAGAAGGCGGCGACCGCGAGCAGTTCGACGACGCGGAAATTGGAGGAATAGACATCGGTGGCGATGCGCAGGAGCTCGAGATAGCCCACGGCGGATGCGAGCGACGTCGACTTCAGCAGCATGATGTATTGATTGCCGGTAGCGGGAATGATGATCCGCCCCGCCTGCGGGATGATCACCTGTTCCAGGAGCTTGCGCTGGGTCATGCCGAGCGCGCGTGCCGCCATCCGCTGGCCGTTGTCGACGGCCAGGATGCCGCCGCGAATGATCTCGCTCATATAGGCGCCTTCGGCGAGGCTGAGGCCCGCCAGCGCGGCGACAAAGGGCGTGATCACCGTCGTGGTCGACAGATCGACCAGCGGCGTGCCCGTGAAGGGAACCGCAAGATGGATCGTCGGGAACATGATCGGCACGGCATTGAACCAGAAGATCAGCTGGATCAGCATCGGCGTGCCGCGGAACAAGTAGACATAGACGGAGGACAGCGCGACCAGGATGGGGTTGCCGCTGACCCGCATCAGCGCCGCGACGAAGCCGATCAGCGTGGCGATGATCAGCGCCAGCGTCCCGAGAACCACCGCGTTGAAGGCGCCGCGCAGAATGAGCGGACTGAAGATGTATTGCCCGACGACAGCGACATCGAGGATCCGCGACCGGGCCGCGGCGATGATGATGGTCGCCACCAGGGCGAGCGCCGCCGCGCCCAGGATCCAGGAACCCCAGCGCCGGCGATGGACGATCGGCAGGCGCGGCGGAGGCGCCGCCTCGTGGCGGCCCGCGATGAGATCGATCATCGTCATGGTCGCCGGCTCGCCGGCAGGTTGATCGAGATCTCGGTCAGGCCGGCACCCTCGAGGCCCCACCTGGCCATGATGGACCGGTAGGTGCCGTCGGCCACCATGTCCTGTGTCGCCTGGCGCACCGCGTCGCGCAGGCCGGGGCGGTTCTTGGCGAAGCCCCAGGACGTGATGTAGGGCGTGAGAATGTAGCTGCCCCCGGCGATTTTGTAGCGCCCGGGAAACTGCCCCATCATGTAGACCAGGGCCGGGAAGTCGCCGAGATAGCCGTCGACCCGCCTGAGATCGAGCTGCATGCGCGCGTCGGGCGCCGAGGGCAGTTGTTCGGCCCTGATGGCCGGGGCGCCACGTGCCAGACAGCGTGCGGAGGCCTGTTCCACCGCGGTCATGATCACCCGGCCGCCAAGCAAGGTCGCGGTTGCCTTGCCGCAGAAATCATCGATCGTGCGATAGGCCGCCGCATCGTCGGTGCGGACGAGGATACTGCCGCCCGAGCGCATGTAGTTGACGAAGTCGAGCTTTTCCTCGCGCTCCTCGGTATCGCTGATCCCGCCCGAGGCGACGTCGAAACGGCCCGCCTCGATACCGGGGATCAGCGCCGCATATTCGGCCTGGACATAGTCGAGCCTGAGCTTCAGGCGCTTGGCGATTTCGGCCAGAAGATCGGCGCTGGCGCCGACGACCTCGGGCTTGCCGGCATCGCGGAATTCCACCGGCGGAAAGGTCTGCTGCGAGCCGATCCTGAGCACGCCACGCGCCCGGATGTCGGACGGCACCAGCCCGGCGGCATCCTCGGCGAACGCCGAGCCGGCGGCGGCCAAGCCGAGCAGCGCCGCCGCGCCGATCGCCGCCCATGATGTCTTCACCTTCGTCATCGTCTTGTTTCCCCTCTTGTCGACGTCATGACTGCCGGTGGCTGGCGGCGGGGCATCGGCCCGCCGCCTCGCCTAGTCAGCGGGTGTCGGCGCCCCGCCCGGGAATTTTCGACGGGTTCGGGCGATCCGCCCGGGGGCAAGCCGCGGCGGCGTCGAACACTGCCTGGACCCGCTCGACATAGGCTTTCGGAAAATCCCATTGCTTCAGGCCGGTCGGGATGTGCTCCCAGTAGAAATTCGGCGGGCGCATCGGCTTTCCTGGCGTGATTAGCCGGTAGGTCCAGCAGTCATACATCTTGCCGTCGTCGCCATAGACGGTGACGCAGCACCGTTCGAAATCGTCATAGTCTTCTTCGAAATGCTTGGGATCGTGCTCGAAAACGACGCCCAGAGCGTTTTTGCCATAGGCCTCGGCGGTGTTGGAGAAGTGGCACCAGCCGCGATCGGCCCGGTCCCCCGCCGCATGAAACCTCAGCTCATGATTGGCGGCATGCCCCTTCGTGACGGCTTTTGCTTCCGGCATGAAGCGTTTGACTTCGGGATCGTCGAGCCATGTGCAGTATCCAAAGTAATACATCGCGTCCTCGGCATGAATGACGTTTGTTTTTCTCCGTCCGAACCCGGCCTGCGGGTTCGCTGACCGGTGGCGATACAGCCTGATCGAACGGCGCCCTCGAACTGTCTCGGCTCCAGGGATACGGATTCGTATATTCTAGAATATACGAAGTCAATGCCCATTAAAATGCCGCCGGAACGGAGGTCCGCCCCTGCTTGCAACGCTATGGGAAACCTGCCTTTCATCCGGCAAGACTAGGCCGCACACTTGGCCCAGGCCGGCCGCGGACGGGCGGCGACGACGCAGCGCCAG
>BFBZ01002309.1_pt1 | contig 10608 bp, 7 predicted proteins | sample 1888401 | NCBI WGS metagenome assembly BFBZ01 (sample SAMD00112614, study PRJDB3348) | symbiont metagenome | host: Chara braunii | reverse complement strand
CCGGCCCGACCGCGGCGTGGCGGGTCACCCACGCCACCGCGTCGCGCAGTTCGTGAAGGCTCATCGCGGTCGCGTCGAGAACCGGCAGCGAGCGGTAGTGCGCGACCGCCCGCAACGGAAACACTTCGGGCAGTTCCGCGGCCAGATCCAACACTGCGAGCCACCCGTCCGCCCCCGCTCGTCGCGCTTCGCGGGCCGAGAGCCGGCGACCGAGGGAAACGTTCGGCGCGACCCGAACGTGAGCGGCTTCGTGCGTCAGGAGCCGCGACAGGTGATACGCGAACGTAGTGAACGCGAAGAACGGCCAGTGGACGAACCACGCCCACACGAAGCGGCGACCGGTCCGGCTCTTGAACAGCAACCGCGGACCGCCCCCGGAATACGCGACAGCGACGACAACGAACGACAGCGCGACAGCAACCGCAACGGCGAGGAGAACGCCGTCCCGTGCCAGCGCTCCCGTCGCCACCGCCAGCGCGGCCAGAGCCGCGAACACGAACCCGTAGGCCGACATGACTCTACTTTTTGAACAGGTCAAACGCCTCAAACGGGAGCACAGGGCGGGAGCCCTGTGCTGACTGCTGCCGCGTCTTCACTTTTTGAACAGGTCAAACGCCTCGGCCACTTTGCCGCTCGTCACGCCGCCGGTGTGGGCGTACACAGCGTATTTCAGCTTCAGCTCGCCACCCTTGGCGATTTTCAGCAGTTCGGTCTTGTCCCGCTGTGAGGGGAAGAGGCTGAGCACGCGGCCGAACGGGTTGGCGGCATTCAATCCGTACGCGCGAACGTGCCAGCTCGACCGCGGGTTGCTCGGATGGTCGAACACGGCGATACCGACCTCCGTGCCGTCGATCTTGCCGGAGTAGTCGATCCAGTCCGTCGGGTAGCCCCAGATCGGCATGTTGTCCTTCGTCGGCGGGGCCACGGTCTTGCCCTCGGCCGTCGTCACGGTCGCGCCGGTTTTCTCTTGAGGCCGCAACGCGTCGTGAACCCGGATGCCGAACGAGCCCTCCTTGGTGTCACCGAACGTGATCGGGCACACGGTCGCCTTCAGCGCGATATCGAACGCGAAGGTGCGCCCCTCTTTGCCGTCCGTGAAGTGGATCACCCGCACCTCGTCCATGATCTTCACCCCGTCCGGGGTGCGCCACTCGTTGTGCGTCTCGATGCTGGCGTGGTCCTTCGCGTGCTGAACCGGTTTGCCCACCTTCACGCACGCAATCGTCCCGTGGCGCGCGGTGCCGCTTTTGTCCTTGGTCTCGCTCCAGAAGTCCACGCCCTTGTCGCCCTTGTTGGCCGATTTCACCTTCAGTTCAACGCCCTCGGGGATCACATCGCCGTGGCAGAACCAAACCGATTTCTGGTGAACGTGATCGGTGCTCGCCTCGCCCGGCAGCCCCTTTTCGACCGGCCAGGCGCGCGTCACACCGACACCGTTCGGAGCGAGGACCGGGTACAGGTACGGTTTGGCGACCGAGGCCGCGGTGGCGTACTTCGCAACGACGACCGAACCCGCCTTGAACTCGATCGCGTCCTTACCGACGCTGATCGACACGTCGGCCGCGGGTGCGATCCCCGGGAGTGCGAGAATCGCAACGAGGGGGAAGAGGGGGCAGCGCATGGGTCGAGGCTCCGAACGAGCGGGTGGGGCGTGGAGCGGCCGTGAAGCCCGGCTCTGCGGGCGACAGGTCGCGAGGAGCAGAAGTTGTAGTGTCCGCCCGCACTGCCGGAGTGTCAAGGCGCAGCGGCGCGACCGCCGACCGGATAACATCACGACATGAGCAAGAAGAAAAAGGTCCGCGTCGAGCTTCGGAAGAACCGGGAAAAGCCGCCCCGCGAAAACGACCTGACCCGCGACTTCGCGGAGGGCGACGGCCGGGCCGACGACGCCCAGTCGAGCGAGCGCGTCCGCGCCAAGGGCAACCTCTCGCGCTACCGGACGGTCGTTCAGACCGAGACCGGAGACGGCACGGCCATGCCGGCCGTCGATGAGGGCGAGTGCGTCCGCGGGCGCGTGCTCCGCGTCCACGGCCTCGCATCGGTCGTGGAGACCGACGACGGCCGCACCTTCCGCTGCGCCGTCCGCCGGCTGCTCAAGAGCCTCGCGACCGACGAGCGGAGCGTGGTCACGACCGGCGATATCGTGTGGATTCGCCCCGTCGCGGTGGGCGGGGCACAGTGCACCGTGGGCAGTGAGACAAAAGCCCCCGAAGCAGAGGGCGCCCGCACCGAATCGCAATCGACCGAATCCGCGAATTCGGACTTCCTGTCTCCCGCCCACTCTCCACAGCCCACTCCCGAAGGGATGATCGAGCGCGTCGAACCGCGGCACGGCGTGCTCACGCGGGCGAGCCGGCGGCGTGAACACGTCCTCGTCGCCAATGTGGATCAGCTCGTCATCGTCATGTCGCTGGTTCAACCGGACCTCAAGCCGCACCTCATCGACCGCTACCTCGCGGCGGCGCAGCAGGGCGAGCTGAAACCGGTGCTGTGCCTGAACAAGGCCGACCTCACCGACGCCGTGGAACTGCAACCGCTCATCGGCCTGTACGCCCAGCTCGGTATTCCGGTGTTCCTGTGCAGCGCCCGCACGGGGTACGGCGTCGATCGGCTGCGGGAGCAACTGCGCGGGCGCTCGACCGTGTTCTCGGGGCAATCGGGTGTGGGCAAGTCGTCGCTCCTCAACGCGGTCCAGCCCGACCTCGCGCTCGCGGTCAAGTCAGTGAGCGAAGTGAACCAGAAGGGCCGGCACACCACCACGTACTCTCAGCTCATCAAGTTGGACTTCGGCGGCTGGGTGGTAGACACGCCCGGCGTGCGACAAATGCAACTCTGGGACGCCCGGCCGGAAGAAATGGAGGGGTACTTCCCGGAGTTCCGCCCGTTTGTGCCGCTGTGCGGCTTCCCCGACTGCACGCACACCCACGAGACGGGTTGCGCCGTGAAGGACGCGGTCGCCCGCCGGTACATCACCTCTCGCCGCTACCACAGCTACCTCGGGCTGTTCAACGGCTCTGAAGAGTAAGCGAGCGGCGGCGTGAGCCCGCCGATGCAACCACTGCCAACCACCGCCAACCACCGTTCGCGATCCGCATCGGCACTGAGAGTTGCCTACCACCGGCGGGCTCACGCCGCGCCACTCGCGCGCGGGATTCCCATTGCCGATCCGACACGGATCACTGACCGGCCCCCTTCCGCACAACCCGAATTCTCCGCTCGTCTGTACTCTGGGTGAACTGTACCGGTCTGGAAAGCGAGTCACTTTGCGTGAAGCAGGCGGTTTACTTGCGCCGAGAAAAGATAAGTAACCGACGGCGACAAGCAAAACCTTCCTGATTATTCCGGCTCACCCGCGCGGATGCGCCGCCTCACCCGGAGACTAATCATGCCCCGCTCGATTAAAATGATCGGCTTCGTACTGGTGACGCTCCTCGGTGCCTACGGCTGTGCCAAGGGACCTGGCGCCTCCACGGAGAGCACGAGCGCAACTGCCAAGGTGCAGAAGCTCGAGGACGACTACCGGGCCGCAATTGCGGCCCGCGACCAGTTCAGGCAGAAGCTCGTGACGGCGGAGGAGAAGCACACTCAAGCGCAGAAGCAGCTCCAACAGGAGCTGGAGCAAATCCGGGCCACTGCAGCTGCGGAAAAGGAATCGCTGAAGGGTGAAGTGAAGGCCCGGACCGGCGAGCGGGACGCGCTGAACGCCCAGTTCGAGACGTTCCGCAAGAGCCTGAAAGAACTACTCGGGAGCGCGGACACCGCGATCGGCGCGCTGAACCTGCCGGCCCCGAAGCCGGCCGCCGATCAGGGTGCGGCGCGGTAGCCGGCCCCGGAGCGCCGCTGGCGCCCGCAAGCGGGGGCGCCAGTTTCCCGTTGACGGGCCATATCGATTCCGCGACGAAGAACCGAACCCCACTTTCGCAACGTAAGTCCTGATTTTCAGCGCACCAGCGAGGTCTGATTTTCAGACCCTCGCTTCAATCACTCTTATCGCGAATTGATCCCGCGAATAAACATCAAATCTTCMCCCGCCGTACATCACGGTTACCGCGTCTGTTCCTAAAAACTCATCTCTGCTCTTCGCCGCTCGCCTGTGGCCTGCGCGATCGGTCTCCCGCGAGTCGCCCGACCCTCGACAGAAGGTGTCATGATTCACCCACCCCGCCGTTACGGTTTCACGCTCATTGAACTCCTGGTGGTGATCGCGATCATCGCGGTGCTGATCGGCCTGCTGCTCCCCGCCGTTCAGAAGGTGCGCGAGGCCGCGGCCCGGATGTCGTCCAGCAACAACCTCAAACAGATCGGGTTGGCGTTCGTCAACTTCGAGAGCGCCTACGGCTACTTCCCGCACAACGGCGGCCAGGCGTGGAACAACGGGAAATCCAATCCGAATAGTAACGCGGGCCTGCTCATCCCGTACCTGCCGCCCGCCGACCAAGCGATCGCGACCCAGACGATGCCGCCGGCCCGGTTCCTGTTCAACGACCACTCGGTCGGCTACCCGGACCCGACCGCGGGGCCGAAGGACCAGCCGGGCGGGGCGCTCTGGCAGGTCCTCCCGTACCTGGAGCAGGCGGCCGCGTACAACTCCGACGCGTACGGGGTTCCGATCAAGACGTTCCTCGAACCGGCCCGCTCGGGCCGGGACTCGATCGCGACGACCGCGGGGCTGGCCCTCGGCCGGGCGCCGGCGGTGAGCCGGGAGAACCAGGTGTGGGCGATGACCGACTACGCCACGAACCTCGTGGCCCTCGGCAAGCGGTTCGGTCGGCGGTACACCGGGCCGGCCACACCGGCGGTCGCCACCGACTGGACGTTCACGCGCGGGGCGATGACCTTCGCGGGCATCACGGACGGCACCTCGAACACGATCCTCGCCGGGCAGAAGTTCATCGGCACCCAGAAGGACGACGCGACCAACTGGAGTTACGACGGCCCGCTCTGGTCGGGCGGGGACAACGGCACGGCCCGCGGGTACGTGGGGTGGCCGGCGGCCAATGACACGATTTATGGCACGCTGCAAGCCGACGTGTCGGCCCCGAGCTCCACCAACCGCACCTTCGGCGGCCCGTACCTCTCCGGTGTGCTGTTCGTCTTCTTCGACGGGAGCGTCCACTCGATCCCCTACGGCACCGACGTCTCGCTGTTCCTGGACCCGGCCGACGGCCACGTTCTGCCCGTGTTGCCCTAACCCGCCCGCACCGGAGGATTTCCGCCGTGTTGTTTCGTTGCGCACTCGGTGTCGGATCGGGGGTCGTGCTGCTCGCGCTCGCCGGGTGCCAGGCCGAGCGCGAGTCCGGGCCGAAACTGACCGGACGGGTGCTGATCGACGGTCAGCCGTGCCGCCCGGTCTCGCTGTACGACTTCGACATCAAATTCACGAGCCTGGACGAAGGGCCGATCAAGAAGAGTTACGTGGCCACGATCGAGGAGAGCGGTGCGTTCGTCGTGAACGGCTCGATCGGCAAGGGCATCCCGCCCGCCCGGTACAAAGTGAGCGTCATCGGTCCGGTGTTCGATGCCGGCGGGAAACCAACGCGGAAGTACCTGAGTACGTTCTCCGACAAGGCCACCCCGCTGGAAGTGGAGCTCACCGCCGACAGTCGGGAGATCACGATCGATCTGGAGAAGCGGACGGCCGAGGTCCGCTGAAACTGACGGAAGACCCMCCCCMCCCCTCCTGTAGGGAGGGGGTGGGGGGCTTCCGCTGGCCCTCMCCCCGCCGGGTCTTTGCCGTTCGTCCACGGGCCGGCGAGCGACTGGTGCGGCGGCGGTTGAACGGTCCCGCCGTCGCCGCCGCTCCACCCGAACACCTGGTTCGGTTTCGCGCGATCCCGGCTCCGTTTCTCCCACCGCTTGGCCCACGTCGAATCCGCATTCACGATCGCTCGCTTTTCTTTGTCCCAGAACAGCGAGGTCCCGGTGCGGTAGCTCTGCACGGCCATCGCGGCGGTCGTCACGGCCACCGCGCCGAGGTCCGGCGGGCTGAACGTGCTCTGCCGCTTCGCTCGCGCGCATTCGAGGAAGTTCTCCCACAGCGCTTCGGTGTCGTTGCGTGGCGGCTCGACCGCTTCGAATGACGCCGGTTCGGGCGACTGCTCCATCCGCGGCGGGTAGCTCGCGCCGCGCGTCGGGTCGTCCTTGAACACCTGGAAGCCGCCCCTCACGAACTTGATCGCCCCGAGCCGCCCGCGGATCACTTCTTCCATCGGGTAACCGCTCAGCGTGGTCGCGGTGACGACGAGCTGGCACCCCTCCTCGTAGTCCGCAATTGCCGTACACATGTCGGGCACGGCGCGCCCATCGTATTCGAGATACAGCCCGCCACCGGCCGCGACACGGGCCGGGAACCGGACGCCCATCGCAGCACTCATGCGCGTGACGTGGTGGACGAGCATGTCGGTAAACGGCCCGCCACTGAACGGCCACAGGCACCGCCACTGGGCGAAACTCGCCCGGTCGAACGGCTGCTCTCGCGGAGTGGGGCCGACGCGGGCGCCCGCGCACTCGAACCCGTGCCCCAGGAAGAGGTCCCAGTCGACGGTCTGCGGCGTCATCTGCTTGGCGAGCCGGTAGAACCGCCACTGTCCGCGAGCGTCGTTGCGGAACAAGCCCGTTTGGGCGTGAGCGACGTGACCGATCACACCCGTGCGGATCGCGTCGAAGGCGCGCACCCACACGGCGTCCGCCATCGCCTGCACGCCGACCGTCACCACGCGGCCGGTGTGCTTCCACGCGTCCACCACCGCGACCGCTTCCTCCGCGGTGCGGGTCATCGGCTTCTCGACGTACACGTCCTTACCGGCCGCGAGCGCGTCCACCGTCATCTTGCCGTGCCAGTGATCCGGGGTGGTGATGCACACCACGTCCACGTCCGCGCGGTCGAGGACCACGCGGTAGTCTTTCGTGACGCGGGTCCGGTCGGCGCGGTCGAGCTGGCACTTGCGGGCCGACGGGTACAGCCCTTGCGAATAGCGGCGGCGCGTAACCTTCCCGCCGAAGTGAACGTCGTACTCGTCCTCCAGCCCGTCCCAGACGTCGCACACCGCGACCGGCGCGACCGGCTTGCCCTCGCTGGCAAAGCGGTTGATGAGGTCGATGTGCGCCTGGGCGCGCCCGCCGCAGCCGAGGAACCCGACCCGCACGCGGTCGTTGCTCCCAGACACGTTCCCGTAGCTCGCGGCCGATAGCGACAGCGCCGCGGCGGACCCGAAGAACTTGCGGCGGTCGAGGGGAGTCGGCATGGTGGTGTCCCAGGCGAACCCCGCCCGCGAGGGCGGTGGGTGGCGCTTGCTGATCGTGCCACCCACCGCCCTCGCGGGGGCGGGTTCGCCTGTTCTGATGTTCCGATGGGGCGAATCGTTTCACTCATCATACCCGATCCCGCTGCGCGGTCATATCATTCGACTAGTTTGCCTTGAATTGACCCACCGCGAGACAACGCACTCGACATGCACGCGAAATTGGCACTGGCGGACGGCACCGTGTTCACCGGCCGCGGTTTCGGAGCGACCGGCGAGACGATCGGCGAGGTCGTGTTCAACACCTCCATGATGGGCTACCAGGAGGTTCTCACCGACCCGTCCTACACCGGACAGATCGTCACAATGACGTACCCGCTCATCGGGAACTACGGCACCACCGCTGACGACCAGGAATCGTCCCGCGTGCAAGTCGCCGGGTTCATCGTCCGCCAGCTCACTCGCGTGCCGAGCAACTTCCGCTCCACCAACACGCTCCACGACTTCCTGAAGGCGAGCAACGTCGTCGGCATTGAGGGCATCGACACCCGCGCCCTGGTGCGCCGGCTCCGCGTCCGCGGGTCGATGAACGGCGTACTCTCGACGGCCGACCTCGACGACGCCTCACTGGTGAAAAAGGCCCGCGCGTTCCCCGGCATGGAGGGCCGTGACCTCGTGAAGGAAGTGGTGCCCACCAAGGCGTTCCACTGGGACAAAGGGTTCGGGGCCTTCGCGGACCACGTGCTGCCGCACCGGCCGGCGACGAAGCGCGTGGTCGCGATCGACTACGGCATGAAGTGGAACATCCTCCGCTGCCTCGCGCAGACCGGCTGCGCCGTGACCGTCGTGCCGGGCACTGCCAGTGCAGAGGAGGTCCTGTCGCACAACCCGGACGGTATCTTCCTGTCGAACGGCCCCGGCGACCCGGCCGCGGTGGGCTACGCGATCACCACTGTGAAGAACCTGATCGGTAAGAAGCCGATCTTCGGCATCTGCCTGGGGCACCAACTGCTCGGTCTGGCGTTCGGCGCGAAGACCTTCAAGTTGAAGTTCGGGCACCGGGGCGCGAACCAGCCGGTGCGGAACGAGCTGACCAAGAAAATCGAGATCACCACGCAGAACCACGGCTTCGCGGTCGATCCGACGACCCTCCCGAAGGGCGTGATGCCGACACACATCAACCTGAACGACAACACGCTGGAGGGGTTGAAACATACCTCGCTGCCGGTGTTCAGCGTGCAGTACCACCCGGAGGCCGCCGCCGGCCCACACGACTCCAGCTACCTGTTCGAGGAGTTCCGCGCGATGATGGGGTGAGAGGCGATCGGCTCTGCGTTCGGGAGCGGGCCGGGCGACCTTGTGCCCCGTGTAACGTCACTCAACCCACTTCGGGGCGCGATGAACCAGGACTAACTGGTTCGTGGAGCTGTCGGAACGAAGTTTCGCCCCGACAGCTCCACGAACTAACAGCCGCGCCGCCAATATCCGACTTCTTTGGCGACAGCAGTTCCGTCACGGTCCGCTCATTCCACCMCCCATTCCGCCGCCACCCATTCCACCACCGCGGCCACCGCGTCCGCCGCCGTGCCCGCCACCGCCGCGTCCGCCACCGCCTTCGCTTTTCTTCGGCGGGGCCATGTCGATATCGTTGGCGCCCAACTGGCGCCGGGCCGTTTCCGCATCGACGCTCGTGCCGACCACGAAGTACACGTCGTTGCCGTTACGGCGAATCCACCGGAACGCCACGTCCGTGTTTTTCACTTTCGCGTCCTGCGGGATCGGGGTCCCGTCCGCGAACTTGGCGACGAACTCCGGTCCGGAGGGCACATCGAACACCATCGGCGCGTCCAGCCGGATGACGCCGTTCGAATTCGGCGGAAGGGTGTAGGTGAAGGCGCGGGCACCGGCGTGCCACGGTCCGTCCGCCCGCGTGCGGATTTCGGCTTTCACGATACCGCGATAACCGGACGGGATGATCAGTTCGGCCTTCGGGCGCGGACCGGCAAACACCTCCACGGTGACGCTGAGCGGCGGCCCCTTGTACGGGTGAAACGGCTTCGCAGACGACAGCGCGTCCACAATGTCGCGCGGCAGCGAGATCGGCGCGATGGGGAGGTAACTGGACGCGATCGCCTCGACCATGACCCCGCCGTCATCCGGCGGGGCCACGTGCGCGGTCGCGATACCGTCCGGGCCGGTCGTGAACTTCTGATCGTGTTCTTCGGAGTGCGAACCGAACCGCCACAGGCGCACGGTGGCGTCGGGGATCGGCGCGTGCGTTTCGGCGTCGCGCACAACGACGGTCAGCGGCGTGGACGGGTGGAGGGTCTGGCACCCCCCCGAGAGGGCGGCGAGCACCAGGCCAACGAACGTGGCCCGGCCGCTGCGCATGGGTGTACGCACGGGTGTTCTTCCCTTCAGCGGCTGCGTGGGTCCCGCCCGGTGGCATGGCTGTGGGCGGACCCGGCGCCAACCGACTCGTATTTGAGCCGCGGGGAATACTGCTGGGTATGAGGCGTGTCAATCCCGCCGGTCCAACGGACCAACGAACCCATGAAACCCGCCTTGCCTCGGCCGGGGCGTTCGGGGTACTCTCCGCCGCCTTCGCACATGCGGGGAAGGTTGCGCACCCATGAGTACGGCCCCGATACCGACCGACGTGCCCGAAGACGGGTTCCGCCAGCAGCCGGCGTGGCTGGTGGCGGCGGCCGTGGTGGTCGTCGCGCAAGCCGGGCTGGCGCTGTCCCTGTTCGGCCCGTCGCGCCAGTGGTCCGCGGTCACCGACGACCGCCCGATCCTGTCGGGACAGCACCCCCTCCACCTGTACCACGGTACGCTCGGGGCCGCGTCGTTCCGCGCGTCTTACGCCACCACGTGTTACGACCCGGCGTTCCAGGCGGGCTACCCGAAGACGCCGGTGTTCGACGGCGGGAGCCGCCCGGCGGAGCTGTTCGCGCTGGCCGGCGGACCGGGGTACCGCCCGGCCGCGTACAAGGTCGGCGTGTTTGTGTTCCTGCTCCTGATCCCGGTCGCGTTCGGTGCGGCGGCACGGGGCGCGGGCCTGAACGGCGGCGCGGCGGTTCTGGCCGGGKGCGGCGGCGTCCTCCTGGGCTGGTCGCCGGCCGTGCGGCACATGCTGGAAGAGGGCCAACTGGACCTGCTCGCGGCCGGGCTGGCGGCGGCGGTGTTCGTCCCGTGGCTCGGGCGGTACGCGAAACAACCCGGCGTTCAGTCGTGGGTGGTGCTGGCGGCCCTCGCGGCGGTCGGGTGGTACGCGCACCCGCTGGTGTGGCTCAGCCTGGGCACAGTCGTGTTCGTCTTCTATCTGGTGTTCGCCCCGCAACACGGTCCGGGCTGGCACCTGGGG